>SXGT01214771.1_pt1 | contig 20200 bp, 18 predicted proteins | sample 3176221 | NCBI WGS metagenome assembly SXGT01 (sample SAMN11356862, study PRJNA531348) | freshwater metagenome | isolation source: freshwater sample F1-120 | place: China: Fuxian Lake, Yuxi | collected 2017-12-25
CCCCGAGCAACTGTGGGAAACCACCATGGACCCGAACGTGCGCCGCCTGCTGCGCGTGCAGATCGACGACGCGATCGAAGCCGATCGCGTGTTCACCATGCTGATGGGCGACGAGGTGGAGCCGCGCCGCGATTTCATCGAGACCAACGCGCTGCGCGCGGGCAACATCGACGTCTGACCTGGGTGTAGGTGACCCCATAAGCTGCGAAATTGAGGCTCATAAGTCGAGAAACTTGTGGGTCTATTTTTTTGTAGGCTAACTCGGTTAGGCGGCGTGTTTGGCTGCTCTGGTTGTCAATGTGCAGATGGCCAAGGTCCAATGAAATCAAATAGTTAGATAGCCTCCGAGGGATTGTCCGACCAAAAGCAGAGGGTGTCGCAAGCCCCCACCGAATGTCATTACGAATGATGCCGGTAGGGGGTAGCCACATGGTATGCCTCCCTTGAAAGAGGTGCTTCACTTGCACGCGCAGCGTAGGTAGGACCTCGGCTGCACTTTTGGTGCTACGGCTCGTTCCAGACAAGCTCGGCTTGATGCTTCGCGCGTGTGGGCATCAAGAAGGCCCAGGGATACGCCGGAGTAGCACTTCGCACGTATTGAGAGACCAAGAGCTCCGGCATCAGCCGACGGTCATATGCCATTCCAAGTCGAATCGACAAGCCTGTGCGGGAAGATGTAATAGTGAGGTAGCGTTTTCCCACGGTGAAAGACCGTTAGGCTTGAGCCGCGCACCATTTTCTTTCAGGAGGAGTCGATGTTTATCATCCAGCCGGCAGATGGGTTTGGCCACCGATTTTGTGAAGAGCTTCGCTCCGTGCAAGCAGGACATCGTCACTGGCACACGGCAGAGTGCGCAGTTGCTTGGGTCAACTACTCTGGCCTAAGAAAGGTTTTCGATTCTTTGCGGGATTTTCTTTCGAAAGGAGGTCGCGTACGGGTCACTGTCGGCCTTGATTTCGGAAGAACAACCTTTGAGGGTTTGCAGCTTCTCTTAGAGCTAGAACGCGATGCAGACATGAGCACGCACGTGTTCTTTGACGAGAATCCTGCATGCACCTTTCATCCGAAGGTTTTCTTCTTCAGAAATGAAAATGAGGCCTGCCTTATTGTTGGTTCAAACAATATGACAGGAGCAGGGCTGGAAACAAACATCGAAGCGGCGCTACGCATTGTGGGCCCTTTAGACGACGAGGCGCTTCGGGGTGCTCGTGAGGCGTTGGAAGTTTGGCGAGATGATGCTGGAGATTTGAGAATTCGACGTTTGACGCCGGAACTCCTTGTTCAACTTCGGGAGCGGCGATATGTCCTGACTGAGGAGGATGTTCGTAGTCGTCGTAGGGCAGACGAAGGGCTTAAGGAGTCATCAGAACTGCCGCTCTTCGGGAGAAGTTCCATGCGCCCGCTCAGACCTGGTCATCGGGCAGGCGGCCTGAATGGAGCAGTCGGTCGAACGACCGGTTCCTCACTCGGCGAGGTGCTCCTGATGCGTGTCAGGCCTCGTCGCAACGGAAATCAGTTACAGATTTCGATGAAAATCCTTGAAGCATCGTTTATGCACGGTGTTCAGGAAGTCGTTTCCGGCGGAGGCACTACTCGGCCTATCGGTTACAACATGGCGCGAGGTGTTCGCAACACCGCTCGTTTCGAAGCTCCAGAGCTGAGAGGCATCCAAAACCCGGTCGCTCGATTCCAATGGGTAGTTATTGGGGTTGCCGGGCTCGCGCCGAAGAGAGTCCTGCAATACGAAATTTTTGATGCGAGCGTTGATGCTCAGGGTCGCGCAATCCTCAAGAAGCTTCGGGATGGAATTTCAACTCCTCCATTGCTGAAACTGGAGGACCTGAGTCAAGAGGAGACCGTACTTTCCATCTCTAATACCAATAATGCGCAGTGGTACCGCTTGGACTCCGCCTGAAGGGTCAGCGGAACCTACTTCTTGGCGGGCTGGACCGAGAAATAGCCACTGGCCGGTGCCGTCCAGGTTCAGTGTCAATGACCTACTGTTTGGAAACCGCGCTTTGTAGGAACCGTCGATACCACCGTGCGGCAGAGTCTTCGGACACTCCCGCTTTAGTGGCCGCAGCCTGGACGGACAGTCCTTTGCGAACGCTGTCTATGAATGCTTCGAACTGCTTCTTGTGACGAACCCCGCACAAGGGTGTGCCGGTCGTGGCGTTGAAGGTCCTGGAGCAACTCCGGCAGAGGTACCGCTGCAACCCGTCGGCTATGCCTTTGCGCACTACCAGCTCGCTCGAGCAGTGCGGGCACTCGCTCGGCTGACGTCGGTCTAGCGGCTGAGAGGTGGCCGCAGAAGCTGCCGTGGGGCTGAGAGCGGAGACCAGCTCCTTGCGCTGCGACGGGGTGAGGGTGGCCAGCGAATCAAGCAGCGCTCTGAATTGAATCGGTTTCATCCCCGTTTTTCCTGTAAGAGCAGGTTCCCTCAAGTACGCCATTCACACGTGCCCTAAACAGCGCAAGTTAGTCAACCTCCAAGCTCTGCGTTGCTATCGGAAGTTAGGCGATTTCTAGTTGAGACCGAGTTCGGCTGCGCCATTTGGGCGCTTCGTTCACACTTGATGAGGCTGAAACCATCATCCGACAAATTTTTTCAATCAAGTATGGAGGGACAGACTCACCAATTACTTCGGCAATCTGGGCGGTACTAATATCCTTGCCGTTGATTTGGAATGTGTACTCGTAGCGGTCAATGCTTTGAAGCACCATGGCCTCGTAGACAGAGAGTACTCGATTCTGACTCGGGTGGATTTTGTTGTCGGATGCCTCATAGATGAAGTTCTGCGTCAACGTGCGCGCTGTCTCATCCCACTTCATCCGTCGATACGCGGAATGAAAGCCCCGCAGTAATCGTGCTTTACCCGCCTCTAGGACATGAGGACGCGGAAGAAGATGTCCACATTCGTGACAATAAATGGGAATCTCTTTTGAGGAGACCCACTTTCCGTCGACCAGGACGTCTTTGTGGCCGGGGTTGGTTGGACTCCTGCAATCCGGGTTGACGCACTGGTTGTTGAACGCAGTGTTCCCCTCTTTTGTATGCTTAACCCAGTGGTACTTGAGGTCCGTCATCACTGGCACATAGTGATAAGGGTGGAACCAGCGTGCCTCGTTATGCCCGGCCTTCGCATCCAACGGGGGAGCGGACCCGATGGCGTCTCTAAGCGTTACGCGTTGTTCCTCCATATCGGGCGAGAAAAAGCTCCCACCGTTGCTCTCGTAGAACATTTTGCCGCCAGCATCACGAGTGAAGACTGTGATGAGGCGCTTGCGTCGCTGAGGAATCCCAAAGTCTTCGCATGCAATGACTTGCGCTCCTCCCACGTAGTCACGACCTAGGCGCCTACGCACGTAGGAAATAATGTTTTCCCAACGCTGGCCATTGGTGCGAATTTCCGTCGCTTCCATTCCTGGCACATTCTCAAGCAGAAGCCACCGAGGCTTCAGTGCCACTGCAATATCCATTGCCGGTATGACGAGCCGATTGCGTTGGTCTTCTTGGTTGCGCCGTCCGGAGGCAACTTCAGACTTGAGTTTGCCCATTCCATTGGTCGACATACCTTGACAAGGGGGCGTCGCATATAGGAGGAACAGTTCATCTGTACCCAGGCGAGCGCGAGTTCGTTCGATGAATTCTTCCTTCTTCTCGGAGATGTCACCTTCGAGCATCTCATGTGCGAAGTTAGCCCGGTAAAGTGCAGCGCGTGACGCGATGAGCTCGTTTGCAAGGACGATTTCCAAGCCAGCGGCCTCGATTCCAATCTCTCCAATGCCCGCAGACGAGAATAGGCTGGCTGCTTTGACGCGCGCTGTGCGAGACTTGAGTGGCATATCAGTACTCGCCTATTCCTTGAGCATCCAGCAACCGGTCGATGATGGGGGCAAATGCAACTCCAAAAAGAGGAGGAACTGCGTTCCCAATCTGGGAGGCAATATCAGTCTTGCTTCCCGCGAAAAGAAAGGAATCGTCGAAGGACTGCAGTCTGGCGGCCTCTCGAGGCGTAATTGCCCTGTCGTCAGTTGGATGAATGCACTTGCTTGACGCAGGCGAGGTGAACTTTACAGTGATGGTCGTGGATGGTTCATCCCTCGCCAACCGAGAGTAACAAGAGCTATAGCCACTGGTGACGAGCCCCTTCGGCAGCGCATGGATGCTTGAACCGGCGTGTTTGATGACTTCGAGCATCTTGGCGCTGTGCGATGCAGCTTCGTGCAGGGTAACAGCTGAGTTGTTGCTCGCCCGTCGAGCAGATTGGTAGGGGTTTGGTTTGACCTTCCGATAAGAAGCAGAGCACTGGCCCGACCTCAAGCTTGGCAGGTCAGAGATGGCGTCCCAAACAGTCACGGGTGGGAGGCCCGAACTTGGATTGACGATGTAGCGGTCCTTCAATCTAGTTCCGATAACCTTCCCTTCAAACCAATGCGTCGGAACGGGGAACTCAGGAAAGACTCGAGCCCCAAGACTTTTGCGGACACCGAGGAGGAAGAAGCGCTCGCGCTTCTGGGGGACACCAAAGTTTGCAGCGTTCAGGATTCTCCAATCTACTTCGTAGCCAGCGCGCTGAAATGCCCCGAGCATTTCAGCAACCAGTCTTCCTTCGCCGGCCGTCAATATCCCAACCACGTTCTCCAGAAGAAAGACACGTGGCCTCAGCTGGCGCACGTACTTCACGAATTCCTTGTAGAGAGAGTTCCTGGGGTCATCAAGACCAGCTCCGCGACTGGGGCGGAGAGACGAGAAGCCCTGGCACGGAGGGCCGCCGACGATGACATCAACGCTACCCACTCCCGTGAGCGCAAGCATTTCCTCGGGGGGAAGTCGTTCGATTTGCCCACACCTAATCTCAGCATTGGGATGGTTAAGAGCGGCTGTACGCGCAGCTGCGTGGTCGGCATCAACTCCGCCTACCGTTGTTAGCCGTCTAGAAGCAGTTTCGAGTCCATAAGAAAGTGCTCCTGTGCCGCAGAATAGGTCGAGCATGTTGTACGTCGTACTCGCCGGGGAACTGGAGTCTGCTATGGACCGTTCGTTAGCGAGCGCGGTGGCAGCTCCTCGCAAGGAAACAGAAGTACTTGCGGAACGTTCGTCGAGTCTTGTCATGTTTGCATCAGGTGTGCTGTGAGGCCTCTTCGGCGCCTTCCGTTTCGCGCTCGGCGACGAGTCCATGTTCTTCGCAGTACCCAAGCACTAGGTGCTCGACCATATTCGCCATGCTCCGGTGCTCTCGGCGCGCAGCCGAAAGCAAGGCGGCCTTGACCTTGGGGGACACCCGTAGGTTCAACGTTTCAGTCTTTTGCTCTATGGCACTCATGTGAGCTAGAAGTGCGGCGTTTGTATTGGTACATGCGCTTGTTTGGAACGCAATGCGCGTTACATCCACGTTGCGATGATGCCTGCTTGTGCGCCTAGGGTCAATCTGTAAATCGAAGGAAAACTGGAGGGGCCTGCGTTTGAAGCACATATGCATGGGTCTGTATTTTTATACAGTTTTGTGACTTGCCGATGCCGATGCTGGACCCGAAGGCGACAACGAAGCACCTCGAGGAGTTGGCAAACCCAACTCGTGATAGGGGCTAAACAGCCTTGACAAAGGAAGAGAACGAAGAGGTAGGCGACGGCTGGCTTGCCCTAGCCGGGCTTGGAAAGCTACGTCCACCTTTGAACAGGTCGACGCCAGATACCGGAGTCGTTCTTAAGCGCACTCTTCTACCTGTCTCTCATCGCGGCTGGCTACGTTCTACTGGAGACTTCGCGCCGGCTGCGTAGGCTCCTCGCCTAAGCAAACGCCTCGCTTGCATCGAGCCGCAGGACATTCACTTGCGGGAAGAGGCTCTCGACAACCGGCAGCAGGTGTTCCTGGTGGCTGAGGAAGATGACTTGGGTCTTCGTCGACAGATTCCAGAGCGCCCTCAGGCCCGCTTTGGAGCGCTCGTCATCGAAGTTGATGAACAGGTCGTCTGCAATAAAAGGAACTGGTTCACCCTGCTCGGACTGAAGCTCCAACGCGGCTATCCGCAATGCGAGGAACAACTGGTCTCGAGTGCCGTCACTCAAGCCTTCTACCTTGACCGGCGCACCCTCGGAACGATAGGCGAGCAGCGCAGGTGGCGTCTGGTCATAGTCGATACGAAGCTTTCGGAACGAGCCAATGGTCAGGGACTCGAAGATTGAACTTGCGCGTTCAAGAAGCGGGCCCTGCTTGCGGTCACGATAGCGGTCCACTGCCCATTTCAGAAGCGTGCTTGCCGTTGCCAGCTGCACGTATTCCTCTCCGGCCGTGCTCATATCAGCGATTGCTTCCTGGCGCTGGGCCTCAGCGACTGCCGCCTTCTCGCTGCCGTCAATGGCCTCCAACGCCTGCTTGGTGGTCACTTCGGCTTGCACAAGTTGCGTCATGGTCCGGTCGGACTCTTCAAGTCGGTCTTTGATGTCCTGAATCTTTCCAGGCGCTTCGAACGGCGGATGCTCCTGGAGCTCGAGCCGCAGCTTGTCCAGGCTCAAGGCGTCGCTGTCGCGCTCAATGGCAAGCTTCGCGGAGTGAGCCTCCTGCTGCAGTTGCCTCTTCCGGTCTGACTTTTCAACCAAGGGGACTGCGAGCAAAGGGTCCTCGACTTGAGCCAACTGCAGCACCGGCCCCATCGTCTGCTTCACAAGTTCAGCTCTTGCTATCGCCTCCTTCAAAAGCCGCTGCGCTTCGTTCAGTGCGTTGGACGCAGTGGTGTGCTTGTCGGCTTGCGCCTGTGCGCGCTGCAGGCGCGTGACGAGCGTCTGGCTGATTTCCTGAGGCTTGCCCTGTAGCAGTTCTGGCGCCAGTTTCTGGGCGAGCTCACGGGCAGAGTTCCCCAGCAGCTCGAGCTCGGCCTCCATCATGTCAATGCGGCTGACACGGTGGTCGTCGACCTTCGCCAAGAGCTGGCGAATCTCGCGTCCAGCGTAGATTGCAGCCTCCACTTCCGCTGTGTCGCTGACTTGGAGATTGGCCGCAACCAGCGCTGCCGACCAACGCCCATTCCACTGGGTGACGGCTTCGGTCTTTGAGGTCACCGCTTGCTTGGCCTGCTCCAGTGCCACCTTGGCATCGGCCTGCTGCAGCAGAAGGCCTTGCTTGGTCACACGCTGCGTCTTCGCCTCTTCGACGTACTCCTCAGCTCTCGCGTCCATCTGCGCCAGACTCGCGTTCTGCGCGACCTCAATTCCTGCCTTCGCCATCGCTGCGGCGAGTACCTTGCCCGCGTCTGTTGCAGCGTCCTGCTCCAACCGAAGCTCGCTCTCCTTAACTTGAAGCTCGTCGGCTGCAGCAAGAACTGCATCACGCTTGACAAGCCAGTCGTGTATGTCCTCGAGCTCGATGCCGACGATGCCCCACTGGGTCGTTTGCGCGGTCCACGTAGCGTCAAAATCGTCGAGTTCGCGCTGCTTATCCTCCGCCAGTTTTGCATGCGAATCGGCCTGCTCCTTGGCCGCCTGATGCTGGTCTCGCAACCCCTGCAAACTCGCAGCAGCCGATTCAGACAAGGTCCGCGCGTCTGCTAGTTCGTCCGCGAGTCGCAGGTTCGCGTCCAGGCGAGGCGCGCCTTCTGCAACTGCGAGAGCGCCGGCTTTTATGTCACCCCAAACGCTGTCGCGCTCCCTGCGTGCGCCGCCAACCTCTGCGGCCGTCACGACCTTGTTGCCCGCCTCGAACTGGCTGACTTGCAGCCCGAGCGCCTGTGCTGACAGTTGTGAGTCCTCGGCAAGTGACTTGCGCATCGACAGCTGCGAGGCAATCGCCTGCCGCGCTGCTTTGACGCTGGTAACTCGCTCACGAGATGGCAACTGAAGTTGACGCAGCTTGTCGACATCGAGCGACGGCCGGCCAACGGCTGTGAGTGCGTTGCCGAGCTTTGTCTTGGCAGCCTCCGCTGCCGCTCGCAGAGTTCGCTCCTTGGCCGCACTGGACTTGTAGGGATGCGCCTGGTCCAGGGCGAATTCCACCGCAGGTTCATAGGAAGAATCACCCAGGTCCTGCAGCTTCTGGTTTACCGCGTCCAGGGTTTGCTGCTGCTTGACCTGCGTATCGTTGGCGCCGCGCTCCGCCTCAATCAGCCCGCCTCGTTCCTTGAGCAGAGACTCCAGCGTGCGAAGGACCTTGTCTTGAGGCACCCGCGCGCGAATCTCCTCTTCGCCCGCTCCCCACCCGAACTGCTTCGCATGGGCAAGTGCCTCGCGCACCCACAGCTGTACCTCGTTTTTGCGAGAGGCAATGTCCGTCGGGTACTTGACGCATTGACCGCAAAGCTGCGCAAGCTGCGTCACTTCTGCCGCTAAATCCGTCACCACGTCGTCAAGCGCCAGGGCAGCCAGCTCTTCTTGCCTGGCATGGACGTCGGTTTCGCGCGTCTGGGTGATACCTGCCGCCGTACTCAGCTCCGTGATTCCTTGCTCCAGCGTCGCCTTGGCATTTGCGGCGAACGCAAGCGTCTCGCCCAGGTCGGCGAGCTCCTGCAGAAGCTCGTCGTACTGTTCGATGCGCGACCCCAAGCGTCTTGAACGCTCCCACGCTGAGCGCAGCTGCTCGAGCTCAGCGCGTTTTGCTCTTTCCGTCTTCAGCGCACTTCGGGCGTTATCCAGCGCCTCGCTTGCCTGGACCCAATCCTTCGAACGCACCTGAACCTCTTTCAGCGTCTTCTGGGCGACGCCAAGACGTTCGCTGGCCGCACCGAATTCGTTCTTCTTGCCGCGGGCGGTGAAAAGCTCCACGGAGCGCTCGCGCAAGCTGTCCCGCACGGCCGCAAAGCTCTCGAGCCCCGAGGCGGCTTGAAACAGCATCTGACTGACCGAGGTTTTCGGGTCCACGATGCCGCGCCCACCGTCGACGAGTGCCGTGTGGTCCAGGGAGTGCAGATGGATGAAGGCCTCCTCAGTGAGGCTGCCAAATGCCGCGGCGAGGTACCCATCAGGTAGAGGCTCACCCTCCGGCGAACGCAGCGACTTTTGCTGCTTGGTGCGAATGAATTCCAGTTTGCCGGTCGCAGCCTCCAAGACTCCCTTCAGCTTGAGGTCGCTCTGTGGATGCAGGAAGCCTAAAGGAGATTGGCGCTCCATACCGAAGAGAAGCTCCCGGACTGCGCGGCGCACCGTGGACTTGCCGGCCTCGTTCGGACCGATGACGACATGGAAGTCGTGCTCGCTGTGCGGCAACTGCAGCTCGCGGTCGGTGAACTTGCCGTACGCGAGAAGGTTGAGTTCTTTCAGCCGCATCACGCCACCTTTGCGCTCAGGCGAGCAAGCAAGTCGGGGGCGACTTCGGTGACCAGGTCGCCGAAGCGCTGCTCCCGGGCAAGAGAAAGCAACGGTACGTCGTATTTGATGTCGTCAGGGAGCTTGTTCAAAAAGGGGGCAAGCTCTTCCTGGAGTTGCGCGAGGAAGTCAGGGTCTGCTGTGGCCTCAGCCAGGATGACCTGCAACTCGGACAGTGCCTCACCAGAATCTGGGTCGACTTGTTGCTGCCCAGGCACTGTCGTGGCGACCTTCACCTTCTCGACCCAAAGCTTTTCGGAGTCGATTGACGCAGCCTGCGCGATGACCTGAGCTCGTAACGCAGCGCCATTTCCAAACAGAGCGCCGTGCAGCGATGTGCTCCCCTCGAGCACCACACGCACGGCATGGCAGACGTCGCTCTGCTCCAGCATTCGGCTCATACCCCGGCCAACCTTCTGCGCCACAGAGTCCAGGGTGGTGCAGTCGCTCACGTCGACCTTCAGAACCTCCCAGCGCAGCACATCTAGGTAGAGACGCTCCACGATTGACTTGCCCGCGTCATTTACGGTCACGCTAACAGCGCCTTTGCGACCGGTCTCCCGGATGTTGCGACCCTGAAGGTTGCCTGGAAATACGATGGTGGAAGCACCGTCCCACTGTTGAAACTCGTGGACATGGCCCAGAGCCCAGTAGTCGTAGCCCTTGGCATGAAGTTCGTTCACGGTGCAAGGTGCATACGTGGGGTGCTCGACATAGCCTTCGAGCGCCGTGTGCAGAACACCTATGTTGTAGAAGTCCTTCACTGGCGCCTTGTAGGTGGCGGCGAGATTTTCGTCAACGGCGCGATTGGGGAAACTTCTGCCGTGTAGAGCGACTTTCAAATCTTCAATCGTGTGAATCTCAGGTGCTCGCGAGGAGAACACGTGGACGTTGTCTGGCATCTTGAGCGATTTCGTCATCTCGCTCTCCGCATCGTGGTTCCCGTGGAGGACGTAAGCGCGGATGTTTGCTTTGGCGAGGCGACCCATCTGCTGGGCAAAGAAGATGCCGGTGCGGTAGTCCTTCCATGAGCCGTCGTACAGGTCTCCGGCAATGACAACAAAGGCAACTTGGTCTTCGATTGCCGTTGTCACCAGCTGCTTGAGGGCCTCCCGCGTGGCACCTCGCAACTGCTCGACGGGCGCTGCTTCGTAAGCGCTCAGGCCTCGCAGCGGACTGTCAAGGTGAATGTCCGCCGCATGAATGAAACGAAATCCCATACTCCCCTCCAGCCCTAGTTCTATTTTTAGACGCCGACAATGAATTTAAGGAGCGAAACACAGTGCCCGCTTCCTTAAACATTGAACCATGGCAGTGCCGTTCTCCTCAAGAGCACAAACCACCTCAGTTGCTCAGAGGATTTTGAATGCAGTTTCACGTGACCTAGTTCACGCGTTAACTGTGGTCACGCGGTTCAACGGGCGTCAATCTCATCGCGGACGGCAGCCACGCCGTTGGCCCGTGGTGTAGGCCTAGCTCCGAACACGACATGAAAAACCACTTAAGACATTTTCTAAAGTAGTCGGGCGAGAGGCCGCGTTCTAAAACGACCCCTTCGCTACATGTGGTCCAACCATCAACTTAGGAAACGGACCCAGTATGTCAAAGGATTTTTTCGAAGCATTTGGAAGCGAGCCCCAGCCATCTGACAAGGGCGGCACGCCGCATTGGAGCGGCGACATGCTCGGACGCATAGGAACTCACAATAACGCAACGCAGTCCTTGGACTCCAGCAGCCTGATTTGCCCCGATACCGGCAAGCTGACGACGCACAATTCTCAGGACTTGCAGGCGCAGCTGAGGCAGTTCCGTATTGACCGCAAGTTCTCCTCCTCGCGAGTGACCTCTGAGCCCCAGCGGCCGCTGGCTTCCAAGAATCGGAGTCTTGTAGAAGTCGACGATGAACTTCATGGCCGGGACGGCGAGTAGCTGGTGGTCGTTGACATCACCCCAGACCGACAAGTAGTGATGCTTCAGTGCTGCGAAACTGGCAAAGTGTTCACGAGGGCCGCGCGCTCCGTGCAAGATGACGTGCGAGGAAACCGCCTCAAGGTTCACCGGTATTGGCCAGATGCACCGCCAGAATACGAAGACTAGCCGTGAAGCACATCACCCCTGACAAGTTGGAAAACTCGCTGGTCCGCAGCATCGCGTTGCACGAAGCCGTGATGGAACTTGCCGAGTCGTTCGAGCCATACCCCGAACTGCACTTCGAACTCGCGTTTCAATCGGCACTTTTGTCGATGGAACATGCCACAGCAGCGCTGCTTCTAATGCAAAACGAAATGGAGGCCTCGGGCATGGCGCTGCTGAGGCCTCAGTTCGAGAGCCTGGTGCGGGCTTTCTGGTTGATGTACGCAGCCACCGAGACACAGGTCGAGAAACTGTCGATGCCGCTGACCATAGAGACCGCACGCAGGGGAGATGACCTTCCCATGCTGAGTGAGATGCTCAAGCTCCTGGAAGGAGTTCCCGAAGCACCAGCTCACATCGTGACTCAGCTCCAGGACTACAAAGAAGTCACCTGGAAGGCTCTAAACAGCTTTACCCACGGCGGCATCCACCCCTTGTCGAAGTTCGTCACCGGCTATCCGCCAAAGCTGGTTTTCGACACCCTTTGCAATTCGAACGGCATCTTCATGATGGCGGCTCAGCTTCTCTGCATCACGACCGGCGTTCCCGAGAATCAATTTCATTGGCGGGAACTTGTTGACGAGTTTGCCGACTGCTTTCACCCTACAAGCAAACCCGTTTAGATTCTACAAAGAAGGTCTATCTAAAACAGACCGAGCCCTCTTATCTAAAATTAAGAAAATCAATCCAACTCATCTCGTAAATTCAAAAATACAAATTCTCGATTGATTTGAATTGAAATAACTTCCGCCTCCCAATGCAATTTTTGCAGGCAGGAGGTTGTGATGAGCAAGTTTGGTGGGGGATGCCGGCAGAGGCAATGCAGCCTGTATACACCTTGCTCAGGCGAGAGCAAGTGCACACATCAAACAAAGAGATTTGCGAAAAGAGCTGCGCCCAAGCGCAGAAGGCGTTGGGCGTCCTTGCCTTCCTTTCCACCAAAATTCAAACCGTTGACTTGGCGTGATGTTTATAGCCTGTTGGTCAACTCCCGCTTTTACGTCAATCCCCTAAAACGGGCTAAACAACCGTTTTCTTGGGCCGTTCGCTAGACCTGGACAGGAATTTACCTGTTCATTTCTGGAGGGATATACCCATGAATCACGTGTCTATTGCTTGGCCCTATTCAGAGGCCGTCCTTTACCCCGCCCCCCAGCGGCGCGCATTGTCATGACCGCGCCAACCTACGGGAAACGCGGTGGCCTGAAAGGCTTTGACCGGGGCTCGAGAAACGTTTCTCACGCCTATGGCAAATCCACCTTGCTCACGCATGGGGTGAAGGCAGACGGCGGCATCGCACTTGAAAGCGAAAGCGAGCGCCTAGTCGCCCATCTCTTCAACTTGGACCCCGAGGTGGGCTCTTACAGTCCGCAGCCATTTGCCGTTGAGCTAACGATGGGCTCCATCGCGCGCACTGACGAAGAGAAGAACGAGCTGCGCGCGCGTGCGAAGCGCCATGGAGGCAAGGCCGTCTTCTACACCCCGGACTTCGTCGCTACTTGGGTCTCCGGAATACAGGTCGCGGTTGAGGTGAAGCTTGACCAGTTCCCCGGAGATGACGAGTACCAGCGCAAACTAGAACTCGCGGAAAAGGTCTTGTTCAGCCACGGCTTGGAGTTCCTGAGGCTGGTCACGCCCAGCAGTTGGCGTCATCCATTGCGCACCACCCTGCCACTACTGCACCAGGCAAGCATGCGCCGAGACATCTGGCCCGCGCCGGAAATCGCCGAACGCATTCACGACTTGCACGAAGCTGGAGCAAAGACCATGGGCGAGTTCTTAAGTGGCCTGGCGCTTGACGCGCGCATGGCTCCTCTGCTCCTCGTCTCAGGTCACCTTGAAGCAGATGTTATTGAGCGAGCACTTTGCTTTGCAACTCCTACTGCTCCTGCATATGGCGACCTGAGCCACCTGCAAATGGTGAGGAGACTTGCACAATGAACCAATTGAACCTGGGAGACGAGCTCGTCGACCCGAGAACACAGAGCGTGACCATGTCCGTCACGAGTTCCGCGCCGAACAAGGGGCGAATCCGGGTGCTAGAAACCGACGCCGAAGTGGAGCGATGGATTCCCTATGAAGGGCTCCGCAATCGAATTTCCTCCGGCAATTTGGAAGTGCGCCGAGCAGGGAATCCTGCTCTGACAATCTTCTTCGACCACGGCGACTCGACAACGTGCAAGCACCAAGGCGTGCGTCACAAATCGCGCGGCATTGCGCAAGACAACTATCTGAGGTCGCTTGAGCGGGCCACCCGCATCGTTCGTGAATTGAACGAGTACTGCAAGCGCCATCGAGTCAGCGCCTACGCCGCCTATCCCGTCGTTCGTGAGCGGTTTGCAAGAGACTATCCGGACTGGATTTTCCCGTCAGTGGCAACGGTCTATCGACTTCTCGAGCGGGACAAGTGCAATGCCCCCTTGCTCATACCAAACCACGTCAGAGGCAATCGTTCAGAACGACACTTGCCAGAAGTCGTTGAGCTCATCTGCTCCTTTGCCGAAGACAAATATCTCGTGCCAGACTCACCGTGGAGCCTCAGGGAGCTGACAGACTACTGTCTGCGCACTGCCATTAAGCGCGAGTTGCTCCCCGCAGCAGCTTCGCTCAGCAAAAAGTTTGTCCGCAAAATTATCCTCACCAGATGCCACTCCATGCCGGAGGAAACCCGCATCTCGAGCAAGGACCTTGCAGCCCAAGCCTCGATAGCCGCCAGACGCATTCAGGTGGAAGGCTTGCTGCAGCGAGTCGAACAGGACACGCTGCACCTCCCATTCGTCATCAAAACTCCAGATGGACTGTGCTCAAACGTACACATTGCACATGCCATCGACTGCGCCAGCAGCATCGTCACAGGCTGGCACATGAAGATTGGGGTCCTCAATGAGTCCGACGGCCTCCGATGCATCGAGTCCAGCATTTTCTCAAAGGATGCTGCACTCCAGTCCCTAGGAATTGACGGCAGTCTGGACCTCTTTGGCGCACCAACTCTCTTGGTGTTTGACAACGGAGCTGAAACGCGCGGTGACCGGATTCGAAGGCTCACGCAATTGGGGACAGACGTCCGCTACTGCAGGGCCCGAAACCCTCAGGAGAAGCCTTTCGTCGAGCGCCTCAACCGCTCCCTGAAGGAGGCGCTTCAACCCCTTCCCGGATGCACCCGCCAGGATGGCCGGGATGGTCAACGCGACCCGGTCGCCCTGGGCGATGACCTCATGACGTTTGAGGAACTGGAACGCTGGATTGCACGGTGGTACTACGAAAAGTGGGCCGACACCGTTCTTAAACGATTCGTGGATGAAGAGGTGTGTGAGGAACGCAAACTCGGTGTCACCCCGCGCCAACGATACGAGAACATCTTTGAGCGGCTGGGGCACGCACTGCCTCTGCCGCCAAACAAAAGCGCCTGGATTCGCACCAAATACAACGCAGTCCGCCGCAAGCTGAGCATCAAGTCTGGCATCACCTACGAAACCTACGACTTCAAGGGCGACAACCTTGAGTCCCTGCTCGAGCGCTTCGGGCAAGAGCCTGTGGATGTTCTGTTTGACCCAGAAGACTACCGGCGCGTGTATGTCGTGGACGGCACCGAGCTGGTTGAACTGACCAACGAATCAGCCAACGAGTTTTCACCCGCCTACTCGTTTGAGTACGCAAAGGAGCACAGCGCCGAAATCAAAGCCGCGAACCCCGAGTCCGCCAGAAGTGCTTCGTTTACCGAGTCGGTTTATGACCGGTCCATGCGCTCGTCTAGCTCTGCCAGCAAATCTAAGAAGTCTCCGGGGCGCCTTGAGAAGCGTGAAGTCGTCAAAAAGACCAGGCACCGGGAGGCCGTTGAGCGTGCATCTAAAACGCCGCTGCCGCCTTCTAAACCTAAAACGGCGGCCTTAAATGACTCGATGGCTACTTGGGATGACGTGGACGAATTGTCGCCACGCAATCGCAACACAGGAGCACTGATATGAGTCAAGCCGCCTCACTTCGCCTGGCAATCCAGGCACATGAAATTCCACACGCGTACTTTGAAGAGCACATGAATGAGCTTCACATGCGCATTCAAGATGCCTTGGACGGGAGTCCACCGTCCCTCGACATGGTCGTAGGGCCTTCGCGAGTGGGCAAATCCATGCTCGCCGATGCCCTTATTCGAAACTATCCGGAGAGCGTCAAAGACGGGATTCGACAAGTGCCCGTTCTCAAAGTCAGAACTCCATCGCCCGCTTCGCCCCGGGTACTTCCCCGCAGCGTTCTTGTTGCGTTGAAGGCGCCGGTGCCCGCATCTATGGCCAGCACAGCGCTGATGTTCGAACGCATGGCTCGTCAGTTGAAGACGGCTGGGACCCGAGTGATTCTCTTTGACGAGGCTAGCCAAATCGTCGATGTCGGGACCCGAATGCCTCCTCGCGCGGCAGGAGACTGGTTCAAGCAGTTGCTGGACGCACTGAATATCAGCGTCGTGCTTCTTGGCGTCCCTCGCCTGGAGTTGCTGCTAAAGAGCAATGAGCAGCTGAGACTCAGGTCAGGGGCAGTCATGCGCTTTAACCCCTATTCGTGGGAGAACAACGCCGAGCGGCTGCAGTTCGTTGCTTGCACGCGTACATACGTGAAGATGTTCAAAGAGGCGGGGAGTTGCTTTCTGTTCAAAGAGGAAGCTTTGGTACGCAACACCTATCTCTTGTCCGGCGGCTTGATTGGCATTGTCACCAAGTTCATGGCTCGTCTGGCTTTCGACATCAAGAGCCGCGAGAACCGCGACATTTCTTTTGAGGATTGTGCTGCCGCTGCCTCGCGTATTGAAGCAGCCTGCACCAGCGACTACCCAGCATTCACTGACGAGGTGATTGCTGATGTCAAGATGAACGCGAGCCACAACTTCGTGTTGACGGAGGCCGCGGTGGTCTACCGTAAGACGCGCGGAGGACAGACGAAATGAGCCTCCACGAAACGAAACTCCTCACGACCTTTTCCCTTCAGAAGGACGAGGGGGGACTTCAGTTCTACCGGCGGCTGTCGGCCGCCAACGGCATGCTTGGCTGGAAGGAGCTGGCACGAATCAGCGAAGTATCCGGCTCACGAAGCGCACTCTTCAATCATCCCGAGCACGTGTCGAGGATGCTCGGTATCGAAAGCGCTGCATGCCATATGGCCAGCGCGCGCGAGGAGCTCACATTGAGCTGGCGCGGCCTGCGCCGAAGCGGCTTCGATGCCATTTGCCCGCACTGTCTGAAGGAGTCCGCCCATCTCCGGCAAAGTTGGGAGCATGTCTACATGGTCGCGTGTCCAAAGCACAAGACCTTGCTCGTCGATAGGTGCGGTGCGTGCGGAATACGCTTGTCCGACCAGCGTGAGCACTTGGAGGTTTGCGCGTGTGGCCACAACCTCCTGGAGAGCCAGCCCAAGCCGGCCACGCAAACTCAGCTCTGGGTGTCGTCGGTCATCGCATCCGGAAACGTCAACGGCCTACCAGGATTTCCTGATTTGCAGGATGTTCCGGTGGAGTTGTTCGCTCTTTTGGTGCGCACCTTCTGCCAGCTCTATGACCCGGCGTTTTCGGTGACCCGCGAGAACGCGACTGCGCCCAAAGCGGTTCTGGAGGCCATCGAATTCTTACGGCCGCTTGAGCAGCTCCTTACTCAATGGCCTCGGGGATTTGAAGACCACATCCGAGAGCGCATCGACTTGTCCCCTCAGGGTGGGCGCACGCTGAACACGCGATTGGGAAAATGGTACTTGCGCATCAAAGAAGTGGCTTCGGAAGGTCCGCTGGGCGTGTTCCTTGAAGTCATCCACAACGTTGCCGCAAACGACTTTTCCAGTGTGTTGGCACTTGACCACGTGTGCGGCTTGGTAGGTCGTAGTCGCTCGCATCTGATGCTTCCAGATGCCGCAGCTCGCATCGGTGTGCATTGGTCTACCTTGAGAAAGGCCGTCGAGGCTGGGGAAGTCGAATGCATCAAACGGCCCTACGCGAACAGAGGCGACGCTCGAGAAATACCCGTCGCCGAAGTGGAACGCGTCATTCTCGCTCGTAAGGGCTGGATTAAGGAGAGCGCCGCACGCGAACTCACGGGCGTACCCGAACACGTATTCAAGGAGCTTGTCCAAGCCGGCCTGGTCGTCTCCGACGGTTCCGCGCGTTCGAACATTCGACGCGGCTCGCCGATTGAAGCCTCCTCCATCGAGCGATTGCTCGCACTGCTGAAAGACGGCACTCGACGAGATGCGTCAGACGATGAAGCTCGGGTTCGCTTGAATGAACTGGAGATTCGTCGACTGGGCGACAAACAGGCCATGGCTCGTCTTTTCGCTGCCATCGCCAGTGGTGACATTCGGCCGCTCAATGTCGCTGAAACGGTAGGCGACTTTGAATTTCTCGAGTCCGATGTGCAGACGTTCTTCTCCTCCAGGTCTACTGAAGCAGGACTCACCATCCAAGCGCTCTCCGAGGCCACCGGCTGGAAGTGGGAGTCCATCAGTCATTGGGTGAATGAAGGACTTCTCGAGTCTGTCCCAGGCGTCCTTCGCGGGCAGCCTTGCCGAGTTGTGATGCCGGAACATCTGGTCAGGTTCAGCCAAACCTATGTGACTTTGAGCAGTCTCGCCCATTCAATCGGCGCTCGCCCATCCGAGCTGCTTGAGAGGCTCGGCTCGGTAAAAGTTTTTGGTGGCAAACCTCTGCCCAGCGGAGCCATGCGCGGTGGTCTTGTGCGATTGGCCGACCTGGCGACGGCCGCGCTGCAACCGGGCCTCGTTCGCGGTGCAGCCTGACTGAAGCAGTCAACTGCTCACCTTCACGCGAGGACAACATGCGCCTTTTGTTCATTGACTTTGATGGTGTTCTTCATCCCGTCGAGAACGCCAATCTGCAAGGAGGCCATTTCTGCTGGCTACCCATTCTGGTCAAGATGCTCGAGCGATACGACGATGTGCAGGTGGTCGTGCATTCGTCGTGGCGTTACGAATACACAGACCATGAGCTTCGAGACCTGCTAGGCCCATTGGGGGCAGCGCTCATCGGCAGCGCACCACGTTTGCGCCGAGAGCATGCGATTGAGTCGGTGCTCCAGGCAAACAAAGCACTCCTGACGAGCCATCTTGTTCTCGACGATGATGCACGCGAGTTCACGTCAGGCAAGTTGAATCTGGTGCTGTGCGAACCGCACCTAGGACTGTCAGACCTCAGGGTCCAGGCCGCCATCGAGTCCTGGCTTTGGCGAACAAAGCCCCACGCGCAAGCAAGCTCCCGCACAAAGCTACCTCGGGGCTTTGGCGAGACCATTCTCTATCTGGACTATGACGGCGTTCTTCACCATGAGAACGTGCTTTGGCATCCGAGTCGTGGCGCATATGCCGGCCCCCCGGGGTTCCGCCTTTTCGAGCACGCTGCTCTCTTGGAGGAGCTCTTGAGTCCCTATCCTCAAATGCGCATCGTGTTGAGCACTGCCTGGGTACGAACGTACGGCTGCTACGGCAGCGCCAAGAGGTTGCCCCCAGGACTGCGCGCGAGGGTAATCGGTGCCACCTTTCATAGCCACATGGACCGTGCGACCTTTGTAGCCAAGCCCAGAGGCCAGCAAGTCATCGAAGATGTGCTTCGCCGATGCCCCTACGCGTGGATGGCGCTTGACGATGTCGATGAGGGGTGGGCCCCAGAGGTGAGAGAGAACGTTGTTATCACGGATGAGCGATTGGGTCTCAGTGCGTCTGGCACCGTGCAGGCAATCAAGCCTCTACTCGAACGTATCCACGCGAACAGCAGTGGCGCGTAAAAGGCTGGGAGGATGTTCCTGGCCTCGCCGTTATAGAAATTATTGTGAATCCCAATAGTTATATTTTTCAGAACAATTTCCATAGTGCTACCCGATGGCAGCGCCCTTACCGCAGCTATCGCGTCGACAAAAAGGCACCAAGTCGTCGACTTTTGCAGGTGGGCCATGAAAGAAGGCGGACCAAAGCAGTCAATCTTTCACCTGTGGATATCCATTTTTGGTTATCCACAGGTGAAAGGCGCCATTGACGCGGCATCAATGCCTGGCCATGTTTCACCGGTGCCTGCGCCCGTCTCAATCCTATTGCGGGTGGACACGCTGTTCATTCACAGAGGTGAGTCATGGAGAAAAGATGGTGCAGCTCCTGCGGAGACGCTTTTGAACCTCGAGCACAGACGCCACGCCAAGCGTTCTGCCCCAAAGCCGCGTGTCAGTTGGCGCGCAAACGGCTCTGGCAACAAGCGAAACGGAGCACTGACGACGACTACCGGAAAAACCAGGCCGCAGCTCAAGAGCTGTGGCGTCGCAGTCACCCGGACTACTGGCGCAAGTATCGCGAAGAGCACCCTGACTACGCAGCCGCGAACCGTGAACAGCAGAAGACGAGGAACGCCCGCAGGAGCGCTGGGAGCAACTTGATTGCAAAGGACGACGCGTCGGTCGGCTCGATTCCTCTTGATGGCATTTTCCGGTTGGTACTGCTATCGCCATTTCGCAAGGGGGCCGTTCGCCAATGGACCGTGCGGCTCACGCAAGTCTCAAAGGTCTAGGTCACGCAGGCTGATTGCAAAAATAATTGCAAAGAGAGGACTGCATCGAAATCTCTGGTTGAGGCTGTTACTGTGTCGCGACCGTCGTTTCCAAACGATGGTTTGCGTCAAAGGATGGCTTACTTCGAGGCCATCCGAACATGGGGCAGCACCATGAACTCTGGCGATTCTCCAAACGGCACAGCCGGCGTCGTACGGGCAGTCGAGTACGTGCGCATGTCCACCGAGCATC
>SXGT01612481.1_pt1 | contig 20200 bp, 15 predicted proteins | sample 3176221 | NCBI WGS metagenome assembly SXGT01 (sample SAMN11356862, study PRJNA531348) | freshwater metagenome | isolation source: freshwater sample F1-120 | place: China: Fuxian Lake, Yuxi | collected 2017-12-25
ATCTCCGGTCATATCTGCGAGAAGGCGGAGGTGATTCGCATTCCAGTTGAAATTTGTTCGATTCATGAACTTCTGCCTCTCGTCATTGGCTGAATTGTTGTTTTGGGAGCGCCTGTCGTTCGTCGCGGGCTGCCCAACATCGCGATCACCTGCCAGCCGCTTCATAACCCCCCTTATGCCGCTATTATGCAGCAAGAGCCAGGATGGTGTGGCTTCGTAACAGCGCCAGAGTGCCATTATGCAGCGTGCTTCGTAGCTCCCTGTTCGGCCGCCGGCTTCGTAGCTCCCTGTTCGACCACACGCGTGCCCGTGATCGCCTCTTCCCGCGCACCAGGCAATCCTTGTGCCGAGGTGGCGCAGACCCTTCCCGACACCGATCACTCCCGCCGTGGAGAAAAATCGACACGAACGAAGCAACTTCGCGCGTCTATCTGTCGATAGAACCTCTACCCACGGGTGATCCATGGGCTTGCGTAAGGAAAGAGACACCCCATGACGCTCTTTGAAGCCGTACACGGCGCGATGCGACGACTCCACCGTTCCCCTCGAACCGAGGAGGCGTACCTCCACTGGATCCGCGAGCTCATACGTTTTCACCGTGGCAAGCACCCCCGGCAGATGACTGCAGAGGAGATCACCGCCTTCTTGAACGACCTCGCGGTGCGGCGTCGAACTTCGGCGTCCACGCAGAATCAGGCGCTTTGCGCGATCGTGTTCCTCTACAAGAGCGTCCTCGAGCAGGATATGGGGCATCTCGCCGGGCTCCAGCGGGCGCGGCGCCCTGAGCATTTGCCGACGGTGCTCTCCCGCGCCGACGTGCTGGTGCTCCTCGAGCACCTCTCGCCGCCATTCCGTCTGATCGCTGAGCTCCTCTATGGCAGCGGCCTTCGGCTGATGGAGTGCATCTCGCTCCGTGTCAAGGATATCGATCTCGGGCGCCAGCAGATCATGGTACGGCGCGGGAAGGGCGAGCATGATCGCGCAGCGCTCCTGCCGGTGCGCGTACGCGATGGCCTGCGGCATCAGCTCGAGGCTGTCGCCGAGCGCCACAAAGCCGAGCTCGCGGTCGGGCGTGGCGAGGTCGATCTGCCGTACGCGCTTCGTCGCAAAATGCCGAGCTCGGCGAAGAGTCTCGCATGGCAATACGTCTTCCCGGCCTCGAGGCCCTGCGTCGACCCGGAGACTGGGCGGCTCGTCCTGTACCATGTACACGAGACCGCAGTGCAGAAGGCGGTGCACCACGCGGCAGGTGCGGCCGGGCTCGACAAGCGCGCGACCAGCCACACGATGCGCCACAGTTTTGCGACCCACCTGCTCGAGGCGGGGACCGACATACGGACCATTCAGACGCTTCTTGGCCACAAGGATATTCGGTGGACGGGGGCACGACCCCTGGGGCGCGCAGGCCATGCAACATCTCGTGGCGCTCGTCATCGCCCCAGAGCCCGACGGCGTAGCGCACGGACGCATGCATGCCGATGGCTGTCGGAGCAACCTGGCTCGAGTCCCAGGCCGGCCGCTCTCTGAGTAGCCGGCAACCCGAACCCAGGACCAGTTACCGGTCAGTTACCGGATCGATCCAGCGAAATATCGGCCATTCAGCGCCTCTCCTCTGGCATGTTCCTCGCTCAAGGGATCCCTCGGAGGTGATTCAATGGCTACCCGTCGTCTCGTGCTCGGTGCAGTGCTCCTCGGTCTATCGGCGTGCAGCGGAGGGCCCCAGCCGGGGACAGCGGACCCGGTGCCCTCGTCCTCGCCGACGCCGCTCCCTCCGCCCGAGGACCACGGGACCCGGCAGGGTCCGCGCTCTGCCTACGACGGCCAGGGCTTCGTGGTGCACGAGTGGGGGACCGACACCGTGGTCGTCGGCTCGGACGGATCGCTCCAGATCGGGCTTCACCACGAGGAGGAAGATCTGCCGCCCTTCGTCGAGGACCGGATGAAGAAGACCAAGGCCGATCCTGCGAAGGTCGTGGTCGACGTGAAGATGGAGACGCCGGTCACCTATTTTTACTCGGACCGCCCCAGGACGGTGCAGGCCAGGGTGAGCTTCCCCCAGGGGGTGTTCACCCAGTGGTTTCCTCGCGTGGCTTCGATGGCGCCTCTGCTCATGGGGCCAGGAGGGGCGGGCGGCTTCGAGCGCATCTACGATCCGGTCTTCGACCTGAGCACCCCCTTCCGCTCGGAGCTCTGCCGGACAGAATTTTCGGCGCTCCGAGGAGGGCACCTCGACTGGGGCACGATCGAGATCCTCCCTCGCGACTCCAGGGCCGACGCGTCCATGCCCGACGCCCCGCTCGACCGGACGACCTGGAGCCACGCCCGCCAGGTCGCCTCCAACGCGGTGAGGACCGCGGGGGGTGACACCGAGCGCTTCCTCTTTTACCGGGGCCTGGGGACCTTCGAGCCCCCCGTCCGCGTGACGGCCGAGGGGGCGTCCAAGCTACGCCTCTCCAACGGGCTCAACGCCCCGATGGGGACCATGTTCACCCTGAACGTGAGCACCCAGGGCGGGGCCTTCCGCCAGGAGAAGGGCGGGATCGAGGCCGGCAAGACCCTGGCAACCGAGGCCCCCGCCGCCTCGGACCTGAAGCCTATCGACACCTACACCAGGGAGCTGGCCGACGCGGTGACCGACGCCCTGGAGGACACCGGGCTCTACCACGACGAGGCTGTGGCGATGGTGAACACCTGGAAGCGCCAGTGGTTCAAGACCCCGGGCATCCGGGTGCTCTACCTCGCCCCCCAGTCATGGACCGACACGTCGATCCCCCTCGAGATCGTCCCTCCGCCGGAGCGCTCGGTGCGTGTCATGCTGATGAGGGTGGAGGTCCTGGTGCCCGAGGTGGAGGCCGCCGACGTGAAGCAAGTCCGGATGCTCCCTGCGGCGCTGCCCCAGGTCCGGGCTCACTTCGTCGCCCTGGGCCGCTTCGCCGAGCCTCGCCTGAGGAGGGCGCTCGCCATCCTGGGGAACCCTGCCTCCGGCGCCGCGCTCCTCCGCGAGCTCCAGGGCGCGCCCACCCGTATGGCCGCGGACTGATCGTATGCCGGGCGCCACGCTCACCCACCCCCGGTACATCCCGCTGGGCGTCCTGGGACGGGGCGCCCAGGGCCTCGTGCTCTCCGTGCAGGATCGGGAGAGCCCCGAGCGCAAGCTGGTGGCAAAGCTCTGGACGAGGCGCCTCGAAGACGTGGCCGAGGCCAGGGCCGAGTTCGCGCTCCTCGCCAGGATCCGTGCCCCTGGCCTTGTCCACGCCCATGACTTCGCCCTGGATCTGCGCACCGGAGCCCCTTTCTTCGTGGAGGACCGGATCGACGGACCCGACGCCAGAGCCTTCGTGGCAGCGGCGGAGATCGGGGCCGCCAACGGGCGCCTCGGCCAGATCCTTGCCTCGGTGCTCGCCACCCTGGGGTGCCTCCACGACGCGGGCTTCGTCCACGGGGATCTCAAGCCCGCCCACGTGCGGGTCGAGGATCCGGAGGGTGCCCCCCGGGTGATCCTGCTGGATCTTGGCTCCTCGCTGGCCCAGGGCAGCGCCCACACCCGGGGCTTCACCCCTCGCTACGCGGCGCCCGAACTCCTGGCTGGGGCCTCGAGCTCGATCGCCACGGACCTCTACGGCCTGGGAGCCCTCGCGTTTGCGTCGGCGACCGGGCTCGCACCCGAGGCCGGAGCCTCGGCCTCGAACCTCAGGGAGAGGGCCCCTTGGGTCGAGCCCAAGATCGCCGATCTGGTGGCCCAGCTCCTGTCCCATCATCCCGGCGACCGGCCGGGTACCTCGGTGGAGGCGCTGGCCTCGCTGGGCCGCGCCGCCGCGAGGATCGCTCTCCGGAGCGCCCCTCACGCCCCTCCTCCGCTGGGGAGAGAGAGGGAGCTAGAGGCGCTGGGAACCGCTCGAGGGGTCCACTACGTGACCGGGCCCAGCGGAGCCGGAAAGAGCCACCTGGTGAGAGAGCTCACGATCCGCGCCCTGCTCGAGGGTCGAGACGCGAGGCTCTTGACCTTCCCGGGCTCCGGGGACACGCTGGTGCCCAGGCTCGTGGCGTGGCTGAGAGGGGACGGCCCTCCGCCCTTCGTCGCTCGAGGGGATGACGGAGGCGCGCCGCTGCTGGTCGTCCTGGACGGCCTGGAGAGGGCGCCCGCCGAGCTCGGAGCGTCGGTCGACGCCTGGCGCTGCGCCACGCCCGACGCGAGGAGCGCCGCGATCGTGGCCTCGACGAGGACGGCTCCCAGGGGTGCACCTTGCACTCATCTGGGACCGTTGCCTCCCGAGGCCTTCGAAGCGCTGGCCACCTCGCTGGGCCTGGGGATCGCTGAGCGTCGGGAGGCCTCCCGCTCCGCTGGCGGAAACCCGGGCTGGCTGGTGGCCGCCGCGGGCCGTGTTCCGCTGGAGCTGGCCACCGCCCAGGCCAGGCTGGCCGACGTGTCGGAGGCGGCGAGGGACGCGCTGGCCCTGGTCGCCCTGGTCGGCGGATCGGCGCCTGCGGCCTGCCTCGAGGAGCACCGACGAGGTGCGCTGGAGCTCATCGTGTCGGGGCTCCTCCGTCGGGTCAGCGAGGGCGTCGTTGCCACGCTGGCCCTCACCGCGGTCGACCTTGCCGCGCCGCTGGCCAGGGCGCTCGCCACCCCTGTGCGGATCGGCTCGGCCAGCGCGCTGGTCCTCGCCGCCCCCTCGCTCCCGGCGACGGCGCTGCTCTCCGTGGCCTCCCTGGTGCACGAGGCGCCCGTGCGAGCCAGACTCCTGGTCGAGGCCTCCGCGAGGGCGCGCCGGTCCGGTGACCGGGCGGCCGAGATGGACGCCCTTCTCTTGCTGGCGGAGTCCGAGGAGACCCGGACCCCGACGGTGCTCCTCAGGCTGGAGCGCCTCACCCGTGACGCGGGCGTCGCGGCGGCTTACCCCAAGGTGGTGCTCTGGCTCGAGCAGGCGGCGGCCCACGACGAGGCCCTGGTGCCCGTCGCCCGCAGGCGCGGCGCGGAGAAGGCCGCGAGGGAGGGCCGGCACGACGAGGCCCGCTCCCTCGCGGACCAGGCCTGCGAGGCGGCGAGGAGGCTGGGGGACGCGGCCGAGGAGGCCCGCACCCTGGCGACCGTGGGAGCCGTCGCCCTCTACCGCGCGGACGTCGCCAGGGCCGAGGAGGCGCTGCGCCGGGCGCGGTCGGGCTTTGCCGAGGTCACCGAGGACGACGCCGAGGAGCACGCTCGCCTCGAGCACAACCTGGGCGTCGTGGCCATGTACGGAGGGCGGCACTCCGAGGCGAGGCAGCACCTGGAGCGCTCCCTCCGGCGCAAGCGCATCCTGGGTGATCGCGCGGGGGTCCGGGCCTGCCTCCTCAACCTGGGCCTGGCGTCGTCGCGCACCGGGCACCTGGAGGACGCGGCCCGGTTCCTCGACGAGGCGCTGGCCCTCGCGCTGTCGCTCGAGCAGACGGCGGGGCGCGCCTGGTGCCTGGCCGCGAGGGCCGAGGTGGCCCTGGCCAGCGCGGACGACGGCCTCGCCGAGCGGCTGGTGGGCGAGGCGGAGGCGCTGGGCGAAGGCGTACCGGCTCCGGTGCGCGCCGATCTGGCGCTGCTCAGGAGCGAGGTGCACGTGGCCCGAGGCGAGGGCTCTGCAGCGTCCAGAGCGCTCGAGTCGCTCCAGGCGGAGGTCAGGGAGCACGACGCCTTGGTCGACGGTCGAGCCCTGGTACTGCAGGCCTCGGTGGAGCTGCTGGGAGGCGCCCCCCGCTCGGCCTCGCGTCTGGCGGTGAGGGCGGCGAGGAGAGCCCGCTCGGCGAGCCTCCCCGAGCTCGAGGCCCGCGCGCTCGACCTCCTCCGGCGAGCGCGTCAAGGAGCGCTCTCGGCCCGCGCCGGCGATCCGCGTTATGCTCCTCGCATGGACCGGGACGTCGCGTCGTGGCTCGACCTCGTCGCGCGCGGAGCGCCTCGGAACGAGGCGCTCTCGACGCTGCTCGGGCGCGCCCTCGCACAGGCCCGAGGGGAGCGAGCGTTCGCGGTGACCCTGGCCGACCAGGCCCTCGCCGACGTCCTTGGCATCGACGCTGACGGCCTCCCTCTCGCCGAGCCATCGCTCAGGGTCGACGCCCTGTTCGCGGCGAAGGCCACCACGAGCGAGGCACCGGTCCACGAGGCCTGCTGGAGGGGTCCTCTCGGCACCGGCTCCCGGGTCGCCGCGGCGAGCCCTCCTGCTTCGGGCAGGGCGACTCGCCTGGTCCTCGTGCTCGAGCACCGCTTTCGCGAGGGCCATTTTTCCAGGGAGCACGACGCCTCGCTGCTCTCCTGGGCCACCCTGGGCGCGGTCGCCCTGAGGCTCGAGGAGGATCCTGGAAAGTCCCCCAAGGACACCCCGCCATCAAGCTCGAGGATCCAGGCCGAGATCCCTGCTCCTTCTCCTGTGCTACCCCCGCTCCACGCGGCCAGCGACGAGACGACGGTGCTCCCGATCTCACCTCGCCGTGGCCTCTTCCCTGCGATCGTCGGGAAGAGCGCCGCGCTCGACAAGGCCCTCTCCCGCCTGGAGGCCGCGGCTCGCAGCTCGCTCCCCGCGCTGATCGTCGGGGAGACGGGCGTTGGAAAGGAGCTCTTTGCGCGAGGGCTCCACGACACCGGTCCCCGGGCCCGAGGGCCCTTCGTGGCCCTGAACTGCGCGGCGGTCCCCGAGGCGCTCTTCGAGGCGGAGCTCTTCGGCCACGGGCGGGGTGCGTTCACGGGGGCAGAAAAAGCCCGGAGCGGCCTCCTGGCCGCGGCCGAGCACGGGACGCTCTTCCTCGACGAGATCGGCGAGCTCCCCCTGGGCCGCCAGGCCTCCCTGCTCCGCGCCCTGGAGACCCAGCGCTACCGCCCCGTGGGGACCGACGAGGAGCGGCGCTTCGACGTCCGCATCGTCGCGGCGACCAACCGGGATCTCGAGGTCGAGGTCACGCGAGGAGCCTTTCGCCGCGATCTCTTCTACCGCATCAACGTGCTGCTCCTGCGCGTCCCTCCGCTCAGGGAGCGCCCCGAGGACATCCCTCTCCTGGTCCGGAGCTTCCTGGCTCGCGCCGGCCTGGAGCTGCCCTTCGACGCCGAGGCCCTGAGCGCGCTCCGCTCCTACGGGTGGCCAGGCAACGTGAGGGAGCTCGAGCACGAGGTGCAGCGGCTGGCGTCCCTTGGCCTCACCCGGGTCACCCGGGCCCACCTGGGACGCAAGCTACGCTCCAGAGCTCCGGCCGAGCCCCTCGACCGGGCGAGCGAGGAGCGGCGCGAGGTCGAGCGAGCCCTGGCCGAGCATGGCTCCAACATCACCCACGCCGCCCGGGCCCTGGGCCTCACCCGCCAGGGCCTGAAGAAGCGCATGATCAGGCTTGGGCTCCGCGAGCCCACCCAGGCCCCACCGGAGCCTGCGCTGCGCCCCGAGGAGACCCCATGAACCTGCCCCGCTCCCCCTCGCACTTCGCGCTCCTCGCGCTCCTCGCGCTCCTCGCGCTCCTCGCGCTCTCGTCGAGCGCCTGCGGGGGCCGGTTGGCAGAGGTGACCTCCGCCTCTTCTGCCCCGCCGGACGCCACCCCTCCGGCTCCAGCCGTCTGCGACGCCTCCAGGCTGGCCTCGACCAAAATCCATGTACCATCGAGTTTTTCAGCAAATCCCATCGATCCGCTTGGATATTTGCCATTTGCCCAGGACGGCTGCGAGCTGGTCTACGTGGACGGAACGCGCAACGTACTCATGGGTCTCTCTCTCGCGACCGGGGAGTCGCGCCTGCTGGAGGAGAGCTTTCGCTCTGTACGCCGCCCCTCGGCCCGGGACGGAGTCGTCGCCTGGGAGGCCGACGACGCGGGAGGGCGCCGGGTGATTCGAATGAGCCTCCGAGGAGGGGAGCCCATCACCATCTCGGCCGATTTCGATCACGCCGAGGAGCCTCGAGTGGGACCTGACGGGGTGGTCTTCACAGCGTGGAAGAGCAGCTCTCTCCGGGAGGACGCGGACACCGATCTGGTGCTCTACGTGCCTTCCACCAGGGCCACGGTCGTGGTGGGGAGCGGACCCGGGCAGCAGCGTTTCGGGGCTGTCTCCAGGGACATCATTGCCTTCTCGGACTTCTCCGAGGACTCGACCGGAGCGTTCTCGCCCGACCGCTCGAGCGCCGCCGACATCGTCCTCTACGACCGGGCGACGGGCGCCATCGAGCGCCGGAAGGCCCCTGGAAAGCAGGCCTTTGCCCAGCTCTCGGACGTGGGCGATCTGATCTACGTGGACTGGGAGTGGGTGCACCCGGAGCCCAAGTTCGAGGCCGAGTACGCGATCAAGATCGGGCGCGGAGGACGGCCTCCCACCGAGGACAAGATCGTCCATGCCAGGCCCAAGATCCACACCAGCACCCCCTGGATGCAGCCCTCGGTGCGGGGCCTGGTGGTCGAGTGGATCGAGGACGCGTCGGGCACGGCGAGCCTCTTCAGGCGCCCCACGGATCTCTCCTCGCTCCCCTCGCTCGCCACCTCGACCAAGGACGCCCTCGTTGGCGTCCACCGAGGGGAGACCTTCTCGCTGGTCGCGACCCGGGAGAGCAGCGACAAGCCTGTCTTCCTCCGCGTCGTCGCTCCCTGAGCTCGTCTAACCAACCCCTGAACGAGAGCCTGTCCGTCTCCCCCGTCCCTCGTCAGGTCCTGGCCCAGGGTCGTCGGGACTTCCAAGGTCGTCGCAAGACGGGCAAGCTGGTAACTCACGGGGAGGAGACAAGGAGGCAACAGCCTCGCTTCCTCTCCTGTGATTTACCCCTCGCCTGCTTCAAGGAAGGGCTCAAACTCGGCAGGACGGCCTCATGAGACGTGACCGTTCACGACGGTAGGCGGACTCGGGCCACGCCGCGAGATCACAGGTCGTAGAGAGCCACCTGCCCCGAGTCGATCGAGGCAAGGACACGTCCATCGGGCGAGAGCGCGAGGACGCCCGCCTGCCCTGCCACGTTGCCAGGGGGGGCCGCGGGCCATCCATCCTCCTCCAGCGGGAAGCTGGAGACCTTTCCGTCCCCATCGGAGACGTACACCCTGTCCCCCGTCACCAGCAGACCGAGGGAATCCTTCCCTCCTTGGGGCACCCCCTTTCTGCCCAGCGAGTGTCTGGCAAACTCGACGCCGCTGGGCAAGTGGTGGGCGCTGACCTTGCCCCCGTCGGTCGTGACCAGCACCGCCCCGGAAGGGTGCAGCGCGAAGATCCACCCCGAGGCGTTGGTGATGACGTGGAGGCATTTGCGGGTGGCGACGTCCCAGATCACGACCGCTCCGCCGTTGTCGTGCAGCGTGACCAGCCGCTCTCCACCTGGCATCACAGCGAGGTGCCGGATCTCCTTCGCCCACTTCGGTCCCCCGATGTGTGCGTCGAACGTCCGCCGCTCGGCCTTGCCGGTGGAGGGTGCCCAGACACGCGCCGCGCCGTTCTTGTGGCCAGTGACCAGGCGTCCATCCGGGAACGCCGCGAGGGCCGAGACGGTGTGTCGCATGGCGGTCGCGGCGGAGGGCGTCATGACGGCCACAGACTTCAGGGTGGCCGCCTCGACGAGCTCGGGAACTGCCTTGAAGGTGAGCGCGAACTGCTCTGTCCCGGGAACCGCCAGGAGATGCCGCTTCTCGTAGGGATCGGCGTCGGGCGGGACCGGACGCTTGGCCCTCCGCTTGGTGCCGGCGGCGTCCCAGACCTCCACCGCTCCGCCTACGCAGGAGAACCCGAGCCACTGACCGCTGCTGGAGAAGGCAATGGAGAAGACGAGGCCGACGCCCCGGAAGGAGTGGCGGGGCGGGGGCACGAGCATGGCGCCATGGTGGAAGAGAAGGCAGCCGCGATCAATCGCCTGAGGCCACCTCTCCGCGCCAGGCTCGGCTCGGCCTGCGGTGTTCGCCCACGAGCTCGCGGCGGGCAGCAACGTAGTGGGGGTGGTGGCGCATCTGCGCGGTCTTCAGCCCAGCCGAAGCGCCGCCGCCGTCGCAGCCTGCCGCTTATCCAGCTGGAGGATGAGCAGGATGCAGGCGACGCCGGCCAACAGGTTGAAACCGCCCGCGACGAGGCCCACCGAGGCCGACGACGACGGCACGTCGATGCGGGCGCTCACGTTGGAGATGGCGTTGCCGATGACCCAGAGCGCCCACCAGACGCCGATGAGCGGCGTTGACGCGCTCGCGCGCCAGGAATAACCGTCCGTCGCCGGGTCGCTGCCGCGCCAGAGCTCCATCATCACGCGAGGCACACGCACGAGGTTCGCGAACGGCACGAAGAACCAGCCGACCACCCAGCCCGGCGTATACTCGAGTCCCTGACGCCCGAAGGCGCGGAGGTTCTTCGCTGCGCGGTGGATGAGCATCAAATAACAAACACCCGCGGCGACGAGCGCTCCGAGCATGCCGAGCGCGCTGCAGAGCTGCAGCAAGACTGGCCCGAGCGGCGGCTCCTCCATCCCCAGCTCCGACGCGAACGCGAGCTGCACCCCGTCCAACACGAGGCTCGCCACGCACTCGATCGCGATGGCGATGCACGTGAGGATCGTCAGCGTCGACAGCGAGGCGAAGCGCGGCCCCCACTGCCACTGCTGCGGCGCCTCCTGACCCCACTGCCCCTGCGGATGCTGCGCCCCCGGCGGTGCGTACGGATTCATCCCCCCAGTGTACGCAAGGTTATAGCAGCGGGTGATGGCGGCTGCGAGCACGGCGAAGATTTTGGCGAGCTTGGCCCGATCGCGAGCCCCACCGTCCGCTTTGGCACATCGCGGTCGGATCCTCGACGATTCGTATCCGAGCGGACGTCGAAGCGTTCCTGTTCCTCCGCAAGAGCGGGAACCCTCCTGCTGTCTGGGCTCGTTGGGCCATGGCTTCATTCCGCTCGAAGGAGGGGCATGACCTACCCTTGGGGACTTCGGACAGTACTGGGCAGTGAGCCTCGTCCAGAAATCGGATGGATGCTCTCCTCCGATTCCGACCTGTCCTCTGGGTACTGCACGAATTCGCCGTCGACGCTTTGCGTATTACGTCGCTCGTTCGCTCGCTGCGGCCGACTTCGTCGCCCGGGTGAGGGGCCCTCAGGTCCTTCCTCGCCGCATTCGGCGCCGAGCCTCAGGGGCTCAGGGGGCGACGCGCGACTTCAGGTACTTCGCCAGGGCCGCGCCGGCGGCCTCGGCCGCGTTACGCAGGCGCGTGCGCTTGGCCATGTTCGCCGACTCGGTCTTGATCTCGATCTCGTCGACGAGCTGCCCCTGGGGATCGAGGACGCGGGCGCGCACGCGGATCGTGGCCGGGCTGCTCGCGACGTACGCATAGAAGCCTGGCTCCACGAACGCGCAGTTCGCCTTGACGCGGAACGAGCCCCCGTCGCCGATCTTGATGGGCTCGCGGGAGTCCATGAATCCGTGGCCGAAGGCCTCGATCATCTCGGCCTTGTCGCCCTCCCACGCCTCGGCCGTTTCGTCCTTCTTCTCCGCGGCGTACTGGGCGTCCGACTTCTCTCCGACGCGCAGGCCCTCGAAGGTGAGCTTCTCGATCGTGAACGTGGACTGCGCGCTCATCGGGTTCGGGCTCGCCTGGCTCATGACGGTCCACGGCCTGGCGCAGCCCCCGAGCAGCAGGGACAGAACGGCGAACGAGAAGAGCAGCAGCGAGGTCCGAAGGTTCGTCATCCTGGCTACGTTAACGTGGAACAGCCCGGACATCGAGTGCGTCACCGCGGAGCGAGCACCACGATGCGCTGTTGAGGCAGCGACTCGTCCACCACCTCCACCGAGTATCCCGAAGCCAGGGCCTCCCTCCTGAGCTGCGCGAGGGTCGTCTTGTGCTCTGGCTTGATCTGGACACCTGGATCTTCGGCGCGGTACTCCACCCAGACGACCCGCCCGCCGGGAGTCAGGGCGGCGCGGAGCTGGGCCATCGTGAGGTCGGGCCGCTCGAGCTCGTGGTACACGTCCACCATCAGCACGAGATCCACCGACGCTCGGGGCAAGCTCGGCTCCGAGGGCTTCGCCAGCAGCGGCGTCACGTTGGTGATCTTCTCGCCATCGAGCTTCTTGCGGAGGAGAGCGAGCATCTCGGGCTGCACGTCGACCGCGAACACCCGACCCTCGGGCCCGACCCTCCGCGCGAGGCGCACGGTGAAATAGCCGCTGCCCGCGCCGAAATCGCATACGGTCTGGCCCCTCCGTACGCCGATCACGTCCAGCACGTGCTCCGGCTTTTGCTCCGACTCGCGGCTGGCGCGCTCGAGCCACCCCGCCCCGAGGTGGCTCATCGGCGCCGCGATCCTCCGCCCCATGTACACCCCGTCCCTGGGAGGCTCGGGGGAGGGTCCTCGCGCCTCGCGGACCGGGGCCGGCGGCGCCGCGCTGGCCGAGGGGGTCGCCACGATCGGGGCGCTCGCCTCCGGCAAGGGCGAGAACGACGGGCTGCCGCGCTGGCACCCGAGCCCCACGAGGAGGCACAAGGCACCCCTCCGTGACCTCGACGACGTGAGGGCAGGGTTCACGAGGCCGAGCGTGCCTCAAGGGGGGCTCGGCGTCGACTCCCGGCCGCGTCCCGGCGGGCGACGGAGCGGGGCGAGGCGAGCTACAGGAGCCCGCCGCGAGGCGCCCGTTGTGTGGGGACTTGCCCTATTTTACTGTCGTCTCCATGCGTGAGCCCCGTTCCATGCCCCCGGAGGCCCAGGTCGGGGCGCCCTCGCTCGGCGATCTCACGCGCGCCGTCGCGCGTGACGTGCGCGCGACGCTCGCGGGGGAGCTCGGGCCCCAGCCGCTCGCCGAGCTGGTCGACGAGGTCCATGCGCTCGCCGGATCGCTCGCGGAGTCGCTCTCCGCCCGGACCCCTGCAGACGCGCGGCGCCTCCCCGTGTGCGCGGAGGGGTGCGCGTCGTGCTGCTATGTGCACGCCGTGTTCGTCACGGCGGCGGAGGCGCTCCGCATCGCGGCGCACGTCCGCGCGACGCGGTCCGCCGAGGCGGTCCGGGAGCTCCGCGCGACGCTGGACGTGCTCGCGCCGCGCGTGCGGGACATGTCGCTCGCCGGGCGCGCTCGCGAGCGGGTCGCGTGCCCGCTCCTCGACCAGGCGAGAGGCTCATGCACAGTACACGCATCTCGCCCGCTCCTCTGCCGCGGCTACAACTCGTGCGATCGCGGCGTGTGCGATCGCGCGTTCGAGGAGGGATCGCTGGCGCCGCTCCCGCCGCCGGCGAGCGTGGAGCAGGCGCTGGCGCACAAGCACGTGTTCGCGGGCCTGGTGCTGGGGACCGGGGCGGGGGGGCACGACGCGGGGCCCTACGAGCTGATCTGCGCGCTGCGCGTCGCGCTCGGGGACGACGCGGAGGCGCGCTGGCTCGCGAAGGAGCCCGTCTTCGACGACGCGGCTCACACGCGCATCAGCCGCGAGAAGGAGCTGGGGTGGCTGGAGTTCCTGGCCAGGGAGGCGGGAGGGATCGGCGGTTAGCGGGTGCGCTAGACGACGTCCGCCGGGAGCCTGGGCGGACGCTTGACGTACAAGGGCCAGAATGTGTCCCCTGCATAGCCGTTGTCCCGCAACCAGGAGACGGTCTTCGTTCCTTGTTGGGTCTTGTCCAGATTGAGGAGGAGCTCGCCTCCCAGGGAATATGCGAAGTGGTCGCCATTCGCCCCGAACATCAGGATGGAACCCAGAGGGATCCTCTTCGGCACGGGGGCCCCCTTCTGTACCGTGATATCGGGAACGGTGTACATGTACCACATGAGCCGGTTGTTCTGGGTGCCCGTCTTCATCTTCAAGGCCTCGATCACCTCTTCTCTGGAGTAGATCCCTGCCAGGATGCCCGAGATAAGAACGGCCTCCCAGCAGTTCATCCTCGTGGGGGGATCGCCACCATCGAGGAAGTACTTTCCCGTCGGCATCATGCGGAGGAAACGAGCCGGTGATCCAGGCTTGAACGAGCCATTGATCCACTGCCAACCGGGAAGCAACCTGGCAAAGGTCCAGGCCCAGTGCATGTTCTGCTGGAAAGTCAGGGCTAGAGGCATGTTCTTTTTCTCCGAGCGCCTTCGCTCAGCTGCATCGATGGGAAAGGTTGCCCCAGCTCTCGATCAGGAATGCCTGGTTGGAGGGCAGGAGCGAGCGCACGCAGAAGATCATCCGATCGGTGGGGTCGCGGAGGCGCTTGAGGTAGGCCAGCATGGGGGCCGGGCCGAAGGCCGACGCCTGTCCATTGATGGCGGGCCAGCTGGGGCCAAAGGTAAACTGCACATAAAAGTTGCTCACCGCCGCGTCGGTGCTCACCAGGCGAGAGGGCTCGCCGGGGGAGATGGCGCGATCCAGCCACGCGCACTGGCCCGGGGCGAGGCCGGCGCCAGAGCCGGACGAGCCCGGCGCCTTGCTGAACGTGGTGTAGAGGCCCATGCGGTACCCGTCCACGCCCCCGAAGACGCCGGCGGAGACCTGGTGTGTGTAGCTACCGCCGCGGCACATCATCGGGTAGGAGGTGGCCCGGGCGGCGACGGGGACCAGCGTAACGGCGACGGCCACGGCCAGACGGTGCGCGAGGTTCATTGGGCGCACTCTAATCCAGATCCCGCCACGGCGCCGCTGCCGATCTTTCAGGGAGTTGAGCCGATGGAGAGGGCGGAATCGGCCGTCCGCCTCGGGCGTTCGGGGCGCCGAATGGGAGCGTTCTCTCGGTCCTTCGTCCGCGCCGTGGCCGTCCTCGGGCTCTTCGGCACCCTGCTGGGATCTGCAGAGCCAACCCCGGAGACGCGCCTCTGGCTCTGGGCGTGGGAGCGCCCCGAGGATCTTCGCTTTCTGGCCTCGGAGGAGCGGGTGGGCGTGGCCTACCTCTCCCGCACCCTGCTCGTCGATCGCGAGGAGGTGCGCGTCTCGCCTCGGCGCCAGCCTCTACGCCTGCCCGACACCGTCCCCCTGATCGCCGTCGTCCGGGTGGAGGTCCCCAGGGGCGCTCCTCCCTCGGCCAGCACGGTCTGGACCGTCGCGGCGACGGCGGCGGCGGCGCTCTCCGGGACAAGGGCCACCGGCCTCCAGATCGATTTCGACGCGAGGGCCTCCGAGATTCCCTATTATCGCGCCCTGCTGGCGCGCCTCCGCGAGCTGCTGCCGCCGGAGATCCGGCTGGGGATCACGGCCCTGGCGGCCTGGTGCGCAGGGGAGCGTTCCTGGCTCGCCGGGCCGCTGCCCACAGACGAGGTGGTCCCCATGGTCTTCTCGATGGGACCTGACACGCCCCTGGTGAGAGCCTGGCTGGAGGCCAGGGGCGGCTTCTCGGTGCCCGCGTGCCGGGGCGCCGTGGGCGTCTCGCTCGCCGAGCCTCTCCGGCCGCCCCCGGGCACCCGCTCGGTCTATGCCTTCTCGGCCACCCCATGGACCGAGGCTTCCTATGCCAAATTGCATTGGAGAGAGCGCCGATGAAATACCGATTTGCATCTGTCCTCGGTCTTGCCGCGCTCTTGCTCGCGGGCGTGGGGGACAGCCCCCTCGCCGGCGCCTGCTCCTCCTCCTCCGAGACCGTGGCCATCTCGACGCGCCACCCGGATCTGCCCCTCACGTCCTATGTCAAAGGCGAGCTCGGGCTCCTCCACCCCACCTATGCGCGCTCTCACCTTGTGGTCGCTTACCTCTGGCTCTCGGGAGCGCCGCTCGACCCTGGAGCCCAGGCCGCGCTGCTCGAGCTCTACCAGGATAGGCTGGCTCCGATCGACCAGGCCAGGGTCGCTCCTGGGCTGGTGAGCAGGCCCTCGCCCGACAGCGTGGCCCGCTGGCAAAAGGAGCGAGCTCGTATCCTGGGGGCAGCGGCTCCGACCGGAGGGACGGGCTATACGTCCCCCACCTACGTCGCGATCGAAAGCTGCCTTGGAGACGCGTTCAGGATGGCCACCGAGACCCTCCAGGATCGCGAGTCCAGATCAGGCTCGACGTCCCCCGAGCTGGTCTCGTGGGTGAGGGCGCAGGATATGGTCTTCATGAACTGCGCGAATCCAAAGCTCAGGGCGATCCCGCAGCCCCTGGGCGCGCAGGCCTCGGCGCCCGCGCGCGCCGACAGGGCCTACCAGATCGCCACGGCCTACTTCTATTCCAATCAATGGGACGAGGCCGAGCGTCGCTTTCGCGCGATAGGAGCCGACAGGGCCTCGCCCTGGGGCAAGCTGGCGCGCTACCTGGCGCCCCGCGTCCGGGTCCGGCGGGCGACGCTCGAACCACCCACTCCCGACGCCGCCGAGCTGGGGCGCGCCCTGGCCGATCTGGATCTCTTGCTCAGGGATCCCGACATGGCTCCCATGTACGCGAGCTTGCGCAAGTACCGATCCTTCGTGAGAGCGAAGGTGGAGCCCGCGAAGCTCTTCACCGACCTCTCGAGCCGGATCGTGGCAGGGGGGACAGGGGCCGAGCTGGGCCAGCTGGTCGCCGACTACACGCTCCTGATCGACGCCGATCCGTCCCTGCTCGAGCGGGCGCCCGAGGGCGACAGGCTCACGACGTGGATCGGGGTGGTGCAGGGGGTCAAATCGGCCGACATCGCGCTCAGGATGTACGCGGCCGAGAGGTCCCCGCTCTGGCTGGTGGCCGCGCTGATGACGGCTCAGAACCCCGCCGATCCCAGGCTGGCGCCGCTGCTCACGCACGCCCTCGCCCTCCCGCCCGACGCCCCCTCCTTCGCGACCGCGCGCTATCACTCTCACCGGCTCGCCCTGGCCCGAGGGGGCGATCCAAGGGCGCTCTTCGACGCCGTCCAGAGGTCGCGCTCGGCCCTGGGTCCGGCGGCGGGGATCTCGACCAGGAACGCCTTTACCCGGCTCGCCGCGAGGGCCGCCCCCAGCATGGACGCCTTCCTGCGCGAGGCCACGATCCCGCCGGCTGGCGTGAGCGAAGAGGGATATGCCGTCCTGTTCGACGCGAGCGCCCCGCGGGCCCTCCCCCCGGAGATCGCCGATCTGATCTCGAGCGGCCTCCCCCTCTCCTCGTGGAAGGACGCCTCGCTGTCCACCGCGCTCCCCTCGCCTGTCCGGGCCCACGTCGCCGCCACGACCTGGGCCCGCGCTCTCCTGGTTGGAGACCGCAGGACCGCCTCGGCCGTCGCCCCGGCCGCGGGGCAGCTGAACCCCGCCCTCAGGCCCTATATCGAGCGGGTGGAGCGAGGGAGGGCGGACGACGAGCGGCGCCTCGGCCTGGTCCACGCGCTGCTCAAGTTCCCCACCCTGGGGCCGAGCGTCGAGGCCTGGACCGCCGCGCCCGCGGCCGAACAGGGCATAAGCTCCTCGTCCGGCGGGTATTTCTGGTGCGCGGCGCCGGCGCAGCCCGGCCCGCCGGCGGCCCCGGCGTTCGCCACCCCAGCCGATCGCGAGGCCGCGAGGAGGGAGCGGCTGGCCCTCTCCAGGCTGGGCGCGGGCGCGACCTGGCTGGCCCTGGAGTCGGCGCGCCTGGCGGGTGCCCTGCCGAGAGATCCTCGTGTCCCCGAGGTGCTCCACCTGGCGGTGCGCGCGACGCGATACGGCTGCAAGGACGCGGGGACCCAAGGGGCCTCGAAGCGAGCGTTCACGGTCCTCCACCGGCAATACAAGGATTCAACGTGGGCAAAGGCAACACCCTACTACTATTGAGCCGTTCCTGATTTCGGGGCCCCGATGGCCGCCTCCGCCACGCCCGCCAGGATCGCCCCGAAGAGGCCCATGGCGCCTCGGGCATAGAGCTCCCGGTCCTGAGCTGCGGCGGCCGCGGACGCATAGTCGTAGGTGGGCCCCCCGGCGCTCGCGACCCGACGGGACTGGAAATGAGCGGAGACGCGCTGGACCTCGCCCCGGTCGAACCAGGTCCCGTGAGCCGAGCAGACGTCCAGCGCCACGCCGCCCGCCGAGGCGCAGACCATCTCCTTCTTGCACATGGGACAGGCCGCGACCCGGGCTGTCTCGACAGGAGCCTTGGCGGCGTGGGTGGCGCGAACGGCGAGCGTCAGGATGGCTTCTTCCACCGCCGAGACGACGCGCTGGGAGGTCGCGTTATCCATCCAGATACCGCCGCATGATCCGCACCCGAAGAGCGACGCTCCCCCGGCCTGGCCCTCGAACAGGGCGATGGAGCAGCGGGGACAGGGGAGCGAGGTCTCCGCGGTCCCTCCGTCGACGACGACCACGCGCTCGATGCGCTCGACCATGACCACGGGCTCCGGAGCGAGATCGACGTGGGCGCCGCAGAACGAGCAATCCTGGCTTCGAGCGGTCCACGCGGCGAGCTCGGCACCGCAGTTCGGACAGCGAGATACCTGGGCTTTCGGCATGCGTGGTAGCGTAGCGCGAACGCGGACACCATGGGCCCCAGGGAGCAGCGCCTCGCCCTCGGGCTCGAGGATACCTTCATTGCGCCGGCAGGCTCGCTCGTGCGCGGTCCCTACGACCGTCCCGCTCCGCGACCCGTGTCATCCGCCTGCGCGTGCGCCGAAGCCATCTCGCTCGACGCCATCGCTCGCCATCTTGCCCGAGCTCGTCCGGCGACGAGGCGGCCATCTGGTCGGGGTTACAGGGCTATGCCTACACGGGTCTTCTGTGAGCTGGCCCCTGGAATTCACAGGGCCATGGCTATACGGGTCTTCTGTGGCCTGGCCCCTGGATTTCACAGGGTGAAAGCGAGCGTCGGAGACCCCTTCTCTGTAGCTTACCAGGCCCCTGGAATTTACAGCGCGAACACAGGAGAAAGAGACCCGTCTCTGTACTTTACCATGCCAAAGCGAACCAAAGAGACCGGTCTCAACGGCCTTGACTGGAGCTCCATCAACTACCCCTCGCGGGTGGGACCGTAAGCGAAGGATTTCGCTGCGCGAAGAGCGTGGCTCCATGACCGCTCTCCCCTGGACCAGGTGACTCAGAGCTCCAGCTCCAGGCTGACCGGGCAGTGGTCGGAGCCCAGGACCTCCGGGTGGATGGCCGCCTCTCGTACCCTGGGGACCAGGGCCTCGCTCACCAGCGCGATGTCCAGCCTCCAGCCCACGTTTCGAGCCCGGGCCCCGCCCCTGGCGCTCCACCAGGTATAGAGGCCCCTGACGCCGGGGTTCCTCTGGCGGAGCACGTCCACCAGCCCCGCCCGGACGTAGCCGCGGAAGTCCTCTCGCTCCTCGAGGGTGAAGCCGGGGCTCCGCCGGTTGGCCGCGGGGCGGGCGATGTCGATCTCCTCGGGGGCCACGTTGAGATCGCCCATCACCACGAGGCGCTCGCCCCTGGCGTGCCTCCCGCGAACCGACTCCTCGAGGAGGCGAGAGAAGGCCCGCTTGTAAGGGAGCCGGACCAGCCCCGCCGACGCGTTGGGGAAATACCCGGCGACGAGGGTGAAGGCCGGGTGCGAGCTGACCACGACGCGCCCCTCGCAGTCGTACTCCTCCACGCCCAGGCCGCGCGTATGCGCCACGCCGAGCCCCTTGCGAGAGAGCGTCGCGCTCCCCGCGTACCCCTTCTTGCGGGTCGAGGGGAACCAGCAAACCTCGTAGCGCTCCTCCAGCCTGGCGCGCACCGAGGGCTCGAGCTGCTCCCACTCGCAGCGGATCTCCTGGAGGCTAAGCACGTCCGGGTCGGCGCGAGCGAGCCAGCGCAGAAACCCCTTGCCCAGCGCGGAGCGCATCCCGTTGACGTTCCAGCTCACCAGGCGCATCACTTCCAGGCCGCCCCTATTCTTGCAGGATTATGCGGGGGCGGAGGGATAATCGGTGCCGACGAGCTGGATGCGGGATCACGTGAGGTTGGTCCGCGCCTCCTTGAGCATCGCATCGATTACGGTCGCATCCGCGGAGACCTGGGTCCTGTCGGGAGCGGGCACGATACGCCCTCCAGGTGTGGGGTATCGGCAGGTCGTCGCGTAGGGCAAATAGGTCTCGAGCGGGCGGTCGCTCCGTGGCTGGTCCACACCCGTCCGGTAGACAGGCCGGCGTGTCAAGCAAGCCGGCCTTCCGCATGACTTCGCGCAGTCCACTCTCATCGCGGCGCCCGAGCAGCCTCAGCTCCCGCGCAGACCTCACCCCGCAACTTTACGTCGCTGGGTCCACTGCACATCGAACACGACGCGCTTCGCGATACCCGAAGGGGTACTGTAACTGTGGCAAGACGTGGCGCGGTAGAGGGGCCCCGAGCGGACCGGGGTCGTGGCGCGCCACGGGCATCGAAGCTTGCTATGATGGGTGGAGGGCACAGTGAGCCCCCTCTCCCGCGCCACGGTATTTGTAACGGGGGCGTGGGAGAGGGGGAATCGGCAC
>SXGT01238098.1_pt1 | contig 20196 bp, 20 predicted proteins | sample 3176221 | NCBI WGS metagenome assembly SXGT01 (sample SAMN11356862, study PRJNA531348) | freshwater metagenome | isolation source: freshwater sample F1-120 | place: China: Fuxian Lake, Yuxi | collected 2017-12-25
CCGAGGTTGCCCTCCTGGATGAGGTCGAGCAACGGCAGACCGGAGGCCTGGTACTTCTTCGCGATGGAGACCACGAGGCGCAGGTTGCTCTGCACGAACGCGCGCTCGGCGTCCTCGCCCTCTCGGGCCTGACGGCGGAGTTCGCGCTTGCGGGCGGCGGTGAGATCCTTCGCCGTGTCGAGCTCGGCGATGGCGGCCTTGCCGGCCTCGATCTGCTTCGCGAGCCGGACCTCGTCGTCCTTGGTGAGCAGCGTGTACTGACCGATGTCGGTCAGATACAACCGGACGAGATCTTCCTCGTCGCGTTCCACGCGGTCTTTCGCCACGGTGTCTCCTCGATCCCTTGAACGTTCACCACCAACCCGAGCGGGCGAGTCGGTGATTTCGGTCACGATACCGACGAGGTCAAGCCCCCCAACCCCTCCGTGCACAGATTCACAAGGGTCCCCCTCCGTGGGTGGCGAAGGCTGACGACTAAGGTCGCTCTTCGTGGCCGCCGAACCGGATCCGAGCGTCGAACTCGCCATCGTCACCATGCGCTTCGATGCCGCCGACCCCGCGTCGCTGCTGGCCGTGCTGTCGAAGTACGTGGTGCTGACGCGGATGGAACCGGGGTGCCGCAACGTGGACCTGTGCGCCTCGTACACCCAGCCGGGCCGCTATCTGCTCATCCAGAAGTGGGACTCCACCGATGCCCAGCGGGCGCACTTCGACAGTCCGATCATGGTGGAGATGGCCAAGAGCTGCGCCGGTCTGCTGGCGGCCCCGCCCGACATCGACCTGTGGGACGGCCCGAGCGCGCACGACCTGCGCTGATGCCGGCGCTGCGGTAGCCTCGCGGCGAGTCCGCTCGACCCGGAGGTCCCCCGATGGCGAACCCGCTGCTGAACGACAAGAAGGCCAACGAGGTGGCTGCGGCCACCAAGGCCGGCTGGGGCGCACCCGACCCCGCCACCCGCCAGACCACCATCGACGACGGTCCCATCAGCCCGTGGGACAGCGCGAAGCGCATGACCGTCGGTGGCACGGCCACGGCGACCGGTGTGCTGCTCGTGCTGCTCATCGCTGCCGCCACCTACGGCTGGATGAACACCGATGTCAACGCGGCGGGTTCGTGGAACCTGCCGATGATGGCCATCGTCGGCATCATCGTCGGCTTCGTGTGCGCCATCGTGGTGGCGTTCAAGCCCGCCCTCGCCCGCATCCTCGGCCCCATCTACGCGATCGGTGAGGGCGTGTTCCTCGGCGCCATCTCGCGTGCGTACAACGAATTCCAGAGCGGCATCGTGGTCCAGGCCGTCGGCGCCACGCTCGGCGTGTTCGCCGTGATGCTGGTGCTCTACAACACCCGCATCATCAAGGTCACCAGTCGATTCCGCCGCAACATCATCATGGCCACCATCGGCCTCGGCGTGTTCTACCTGGTGTCGTTCGTGCTCAGCCTGTTCGGTGTCACGGTGCCGTTCATCAACGACGCCTCGCTGCTCGGCATCGGGTTCAGCATCTTCGCCGCCGGCCTGGCCGCGATGAACCTCGCGCTCGACTTCGACCTCATCGAGCGTGGCTCGAAGGAGGGCTGGCCGAAGCAGATGGAGTGGTTCTGCGCATTCGGTCTGCTCATCACCCTGGTGTGGCTGTACCTCGAGCTGCTGCGCCTGCTCGCCAAGCTCAACCGCAACTGAAACGCTGCCGGGTTGCCCCATCCCGTGCCCACGCCCACCCGCCCGGGACTCCCCAGGGAGTTTTCTCGCTCGTAGTGATCGTGCCGGTGCCGAGCGCACGGATCGGGCACTCGGCGCTCCCTGTTGTCGCGAGGGTTTCCTGCACCCCAGGTGCGGACGAAACCAGCGACGGCGGACGATCATCGGGACCCGGGCATGCCCAGAACCACACCGGGGTCGTTCTGGGCATGCCCAGAACGCGAACCGAGCCGCAGCGACGCGCGAGAGGACCGACCAACCCTCGGCGGGCACTCGCCCCGCTCTCCGTCAGCACTTCTCCTGACGACCTTCAGAGAGAGCGCTGACACAGACCCGACCAGCGGCCTGCAGATCTGCGCTTGCTCACCGGACGCAGGCAAGGCACAGTTCCATGCAGATGCGCCTCGCAACTGATGCGCCCGAGGACTTCTTGCGCGTGGCCCCGAACGAGACGATCCGATTTGCGCAGGCCGACGCTCCCTTGACCGACTTCGAGCTTCGCGTTCGGGCAGTAGGCGATCCCTCTTCCACGACCGTCACGACACCGACACGTGCGGCGGTGTCCGTGGAGGGTGGCCTCTGTCCCGGATAGCCCAGAGCTGCCTGATGTGCTCGCTACCGATCACTTCGTATTCGTGACGCGTTGGTTCGCTGCCCTGTCACTGCCGCCACCGCTGTCAGGGATTCCGCCGGCCGTAGCGGCCGGAATTCCTGCCTGTAGGCGGGGCGACCGCTCCCGTCAGAGGGTGCGGAGGAATCCCAGCAGCGCGTCGTTGAACGCCTGCGGGGTCTCCTGCTGCACCCAGTGGCCCGCAGCCGGGATGATGGTCTCGCCGCGATAGTCGGGCAACAGGTTGCGCATCCGCTCGGGGCCCGAAGGATCCATCAGTCGCACCACGTCGACGTCGCCGGTGATGAAGTAGCTCGGCATGGCCAGGCGATCGGCGCCGAGGCCGTTCACCACGACCGCGTTGGCGTCGAGATTGCGGTACCAGCTCACCGGGCCGAAGAAACCGCTGTGCGCGAACTCGGTGGCGTACACGTCGAGGTCGGCGGCGGTGAGCCACGGGCCCTCCGGCCCCATGTACGGCAGCACGGGCGGTTCGTTCATCATCGTGAGGAAGCCCGTGCCCTCCATGGGCGGCAGCTCGGTGGGCATCTCGCGTCCGGCGGTGGCCTCACCCGACGCGCCGTACAGCACCGCGGCCATGGTGGTGCGCGCGTCGGCGCCCAACTCGGCCTCGGGCGGCCCCACCTGCTGGAAGTAGAGGATGTAGAAGAACCGGTCGCCGTACACCATGCGCATCAACTGCGTGGGCGGGCCGGGCCACTCCACGTACGGCACGCTCACGCCCACCACGGCCTTCACCCGTTCGGGCCGCAGGCGGGCGGCCTCCCACACCACGATGGATCCCCAGTCGTGGCCGACGAAGATCGCGTCCTGCTTGCCGAAGTGGTCGAGCAGACCGAACAGGTCACCGGTGAGCTGCTCGATGCCGTACGCCGTCACCTCGGTGGGTGCCGTCGAGTGGCCGTAGCCGCGCTGGTCGGGGGCGATGACGTGGTAACCGGCGTCGGCGAGCGGCTGCATCTGGTGCCGCCAGCTGTGGGCCAGTTCGGGGAAACCGTGGCTGAGCACCACGGTGGGGTTGGCGGGGTCGCCCGCCTGGTGCACGACGAGGTCGACATCGCCCACGGTGATGGTGCTGACGGAAGGCTGGCTCATGACGGGGTTCCGGCTCCTTCGAGGCTGACGGTCTCGAGCTCACCCCAGGTGAGCCCGTCGGAGGCCCAGATGCGTTCGAACGCCGCATCGGCCACATCGGTGAATCCGTGGCGGTTGCGGAAGTTGTACTTCCACCGCTGCTGGTTCACGGGCACGCCCATGCGTGCGAGGCGTCCTACGCAGTACGTCTCCCACGCGGCGATCTGCCGCAGGCTGAGCTCGTCGTCGGCGGGTGCTTCGCCGAACCCGCCGCTGATGCGATCGCGGGCACGGAGCAGCGCGCGGCCGAGGTTGGCCGTGGTGGCCTCGTCGCTCTGCTGACGCGGTTTGCGCGAATCCTCGAACGCGCCGCTCTCCACGCGCACGGTGATGGTGTCACCGATCTCGGTGCGCACGCGACCGAGGGGCGTGGTCTCGTCGACCTCGACGTGCACCGGCCGGTCGATGCCCAGCACCTCGAGCAAGCCGTCGCCGATGCGGCGGATGAGCTCCGCGTCGAAGTCGACGAACGAGAAGTTGGCCGGGGTGACGCTGACGGTCATGACGCGCTGAACTGCTCGACGGCCTCGGCCTGCGCCTGCCGAGCGAACGCCTTGCGCTCCTCGAGGGCACGCAGGCTCACGTCGGCGATGTCCTCCACCTCGTCGTCGCTGAAACCCGCGAGCTCGCGGAAGCGGCGGGCGAGACCGATGGGCGACTCCTGGCTGTCGCTACGGGTGCCACCGAAGCTGAAGATCTTGTCGACCACGCTCTGGAACTCGAGCGCCTTCTTGCGCCGCTCGGGGTCGTTCTCGGTGATGCGCCGCAACCAGTCGCTGCCCATCTTCACGTGGGTGACCTCGTCGGCGAGCATCCAGTCCTCGCAGAACTCGAGGAACGGGTCGCCCGCGATGTCGCCGAACTCCTTCATCGTGGTGAACACGTCGATGGCCAGGCCTTCGAGCGCTCGGTTCACGCCGGCGAGACGCAGCACCGGGTCGGTGCTGCACGCGGCCTCGAACAGCACCGTGTTCTCGGCGTACTGACCGATCTCGGTACCCATCCACTCGCTGAGCTTCACGCTGATCTCCACGTGGCGGGCTTCGTCCCACGCCTGGCGGGCCATGTCGAGCTTCAGCGCGAACGGGGCCTCGGTGCCGGTCTCGAAGTCGTGGCACGTGCGGCCGGCGCCCTCGAGCGCCTGGATCTCGCCGACGAAGATGCCGTGCATCAGGCTGCGTGCCGCGTCGCTGGCGTCGGCCCGCGAAGGCTGCAGCCGGTTGGTCTTGGGGCGCTTCTCCTCGGTGGCGATGAGCGCACTGCGCGGATCAGCCTGGCTCTGCTTCATCGTGATCTGGTTGAAGCGGCTGTCGCGGGCCAGGCTGTCGACAGGGAAGAACTTGCGCATCAGTTGCCTCCGATGGAGCCGGGGCCGGCGATGCCGCCGGCCGCGAGGATGAGTTTCTCGAGCTTCGCCTGATGGGCCGCCGCACGGTCGACCTCTTCGGGTGTCTCGATGAGCGACTGCAGCATCATCTCGCCGTCGCGCCAGTCCTCGAACTCGTCCTGGAGGGCCAGCTTCAACGTACGGATGGTGGGTGCGTCGGTGATCTCGCTCGTGTTGTTCATGTGGAACGTGTACGCCGAGATGAAGTGCGGGATGAACACGCGGTACACGCCCACGAGCTTCTCGATCGTCAGCTCGGGTGCCTCCGGCTCGGTGAGTGCGGCGACGAACTGCACCATCGCGTCGTTGGCCGGCTGGGTGAGTCGGTCGGGGTTCATCTCGCGCAGTTCGGGCAGCCGCTTGTGCCACAGCTCGGCATGCCAGGCGTGGTGGTAGCAGTGCGTGCCGAGGCGCATCTTCACGTCGAGCTCGGGCACCGTGGCCACCCAGCCGCCGAGCGCCTCGAACAGCTTCATCTCGGCCCACTTGTAGTTGCCGACGCGACGCGCGGTCTCCTCGACGTCGAAGAGCCCCGGCAGTTGGCGCCGGTCCCACGGCGCGAATGGTGCTCTCGGCTTGTACGGATCGGCCACGGAATTCCCCCTCCGGCAACGAACGTGCGGTGGGGGAACCCTAGTGGAGGGTCGGTGAGCGTTCCGTCGTCGGAGCGACGCCCGGCGACCGGTGTGCGCAGGTCAGACGCGGCGCGCGGTGGGGTGCTGCTCGAGCAGTTCCACCGGCAGCGGTTCGCCGGTCACTTCGTCGGTCCAGTACGTGCCGGCGTCGAGCCGAGCCAGGGCCACTTCGACGTCGGCCAGATCGCGCTCGACCGCGTCGAGGTCGAGCGGGGCGAGCGCAGGGGTGGGTTCCGCAGCGGGATCATGGTCGGACACGCAGGGGAGGCTACCGTTCGGTCGTGGCGCAGGTTCGGTTGGATCACATCTCGAAGACCTTCGCGAGCGGCGACGACCAGGTGCGCGCGGTCGACGACGTGACGCTGGACATCGAGCATCACGAGTTCATGATCCTGCTCGGCCCGTCGGGCTGCGGGAAGAGCACCCTGCTGCGCGTCGTCGCCGGTCTCGAGGACCCCACCGCCGGCGACGTGTACATCGGCGACCGGCGCGTGAACGACGTGGTGCCGAAGGAACGCGACATCGCGATGGCGTTCCAGCGTTACGCCCTCTACCCGCACAAGACCGTCGCGGCGAACATCGAGTTCCCGCTGAAGGTGCGTGGTGTCGGGCGGGCCGAGCGGGCTGCCGAGGCGCTGCGAGCGGCCGAGGTGCTCGGCCTCGAGCACCACATGAAGCGCAAGCCGGGCCAGCTCAGCGGCGGCCAACGGCAGCGTGTCGCCTTGGCGCGAGCCATCGTGCGCAACCCCGCCGTGTTCCTGATGGACGAACCGCTCAGCAACCTGGACGCCAAGCTCCGTGGCGACACACGCGCCGAACTGGTCGACCTGCATCGGCGTATCGACAGCACGTTCATCTACGTCACCCACGACCCGGTGGAGGCGATGACGATGGGCAGCCGCGTCGCAGTGTTGAACGAAGGTCGACTGCAACAGGTGGGCACGCCGCAGGAGGTGTACGACCGCCCGGCCACGGCGTTCGTGGCGCAGTTCATCGGCACGCCGCCCATGAACCTGCTGCCCGCCGGACTGTGGGGCAGCGACACCGTGCAGGTGGGCATCCGTCCCGAACACCTGCGGCTGGTGCCCGGCGGCCCGCTGCACGCCGTGGTCCGTCAGGTCGAGCACCTCGGTCACGAGGTGCTGCTGTTCGCCGACGCCAACGGCACGCGGCTCGTGTCGCGCATCGACCCGAACTCGTTCGTGCCCGAGGTGGGCGACCCGGTGGCGTTCGACGCCGAGCCCGGCCGACTCCACCGGTTCCACCCCGAGTCGGGGGAGCGCATCGAATGAAGCGCCGCCTGCGCGACGTGCCCTGGGCGGTGGTGATGCTGCTGCCCAGTGTCGTGCTCATCGCGGTGTGGACCGTGTACCCGTTGGTGAAAGCCGTGCAGAACGGGCACCTGCGGTGCGACGTCACGGGCACCAAGTGCATCGACGCCGGATGGGGTCGCTACTGGGACGTGTTCATCAGTGCCGAGTTCCAGCACGCCCTGGGCGTGTCGCTGAAATTGATGGCGCTCACGGTGCCGGCAGGACTGGTGTTGGGCGTCGGTCTCGCCGTGCTGGCCGACAAGCATCTGCGCGGCATCGGCATCTTCCGCACCATCTTCTCCAGCACCGTCGCCACCAGCGTGGCCGTCGCCAGCCTGGTGTGGTTCGTGCTGCTGCAGCCGCAGATCGGTGTGTTCGCCGACCTGTTCAGCGGCTGGTTCCCCGTGCTGAAGAACCCCGGTCTGCTCAACGACCCGGGCACGGCGCTGCTCGCCGTGGCGTTCAGCAGCATCTGGGCCAACCTCGGGTTCACGTTCATCATCGTCACCGCTGCGCTGCAGAGCGTGCCGCGCGACCTGTACGAGAGCGCCTACGTCGACGGCGCCGGCAACGTGCGCCGGTTCACCAACGTCACGCTGCCGATGATCGCTCCCACGCTGCTGTTCGTCACCGTGGTGCTCACCACTCGGGCACTGCAGACGTACGGCGAGATCGCGTTGCTCACCGGTGGTGGCCCGAACCCCGAGAAGAGCACCACCACCATCCCGTACCTCATCTACGGCCGCAACTCCATCATCAGTGGCGACCTCGGCACCAAGTCGGCCGCCGCGGTGCTGTTGTTCGTGCTGTCGCTGGCGCTGGCGCTGGTGCAGTTCCGTGGGCTCGACAAGCGGGTGCACTATGGCCGCTGACACGGTGCGCGGCGTCCGCAAGGTGGGCCGCTACACGCTGCTGGTGGTGCTGGCCGTGATCGTGCTGTTCCCCATCTACGCGGTGGTGCTGCAGGCGCTGAAGACCGGCCCCGACTCGCTCGACCACCCGCGTTCGCTGCTGCCGGTCGACCTCACGCTCAGCACCATCAAGGCCGCCTGGACCCAGGGCAACCTCGGACGTCTGCTCATGAACAGCGTGTTCGTGTCGGTGATGGTCACGCTCGGCGTGGTGCTCACCAGCCTGCTCGCGGCGTACGCGTTCGCGTTCCTGCAGTTCCCGTTGAAGGGCCCGATCTTCGTGCTGTTCCTGGCCACCATGCTGGTGCCGGCCGAAGTCACCGTGGTCATCAACGAACGCACCGCCGACTCGCTCGGCTGGATCAACAGCTACCAGGGGCTCATCGTCCCGTCGCTCGCCAGCACGTTCGGCATCTTCCTGGTGCGACAGGTGTTCCTGCAGTTGCCCGGCGAACTGCGTGAGGCCGCGGCGCTCGACGGTGTGGGCCACGTGCGGTTCCTGTGGGAGGTGGCGGCGCCGCTCTCTCGTCCTACGCTGGGAGCGCTGGGGTTGTTCACCTTCCTCGGTACCTGGAACGCCTATCTCTGGCCGTCCCAGGTCATCCGTGGCGATCGGGCCCACGAGACCGTACAGATCGGCCTCGAGCGTCTGAAGAACAACGACATCAGCAAGATCAATCTGGTGACAGGAGGACTCGTCGTGGCTGCCCTGCCGATCTTCATCATGCTGGTGCTGTTCCAGCGCCAACTCGTGCGCGGTCTCACCGCGGGGGCGGTGAAGGGCTGATGCGCACTCGTCCCACCCGCGTCGCCGTCGCGTTCGCCGCCCTCACCCTCGTCGCCGCCTGCAGCGGTGGCGGCAGCATCACCGACTCGGGCGACACGCAGCCGCCCGCCGGCGAGAGCACGGTCGCCGACACCGGCGGCGAGACCACCGTGGCCGAGAGCACCACCTCGGTGCCGGCCGACAGCCTTCCCGACTGCCCCACCGACGCGCTCGCCGATGCCACCGGCACGACGGAGATCACGTTCTGGCACGGCATGAGTGGCCCGTTGGGCGAGGAACTCACCCGCCTCACCGACGCGTACAACGCATCGCAGGACAAGGTGAAGGTGTCGCTGGTGCAGGGCTCGTACGAGGAGACCGCCGACAACTACTACCAGGCATCCGCCGACGACCGTCCCGACATCGTGCAGCTCCCCGAGTACCAGGTGCAGGCCATGGTCGACACGGCCAGCGCCATCCCCGTCGGGAAGTGCCTCGAGGCCAGTGGCTTCGACACCTCCGCCTTCCTGCCCACTGCCCTGCAGGCGTACAGCACCGCTGGTGTGCAGTGGGCGATGCCGTTCAACATCTCGAACCCCGTGCTCTTCTACAACAAGCGCGTGTTCGAGGCAGCCGGCCTCGATCCGAACACGCCGCCCGCCTCGCTCGAGGAGATGCGCTCGATGAGCCAGCAGATCGTCGAGTCGGGCGCCGCGAAGTTCGGTCTCTCGCTCGAGAGCGGGTTCGACTCGGGTGGCGGCTGGTACGTCGAGCAGTGGTTCGCGAAGGCGCAGGAGTTCTACGTCGATGGCGACAACGGCCGCACCACCCGCGCCACCAAGGTGCTCTACAACAACCAGACCGGCGTCGACCTGCTCACGTTCCTGCAGCAGATGCTGAACGACGGCCTTGCGGTCGACGTGGGCGACAACAGCCAGACCGGGTACGACAACCTGTTGAAGATGGCCGATCAGACCGAGCCCGCGGCGATGACCATCAACACGTCGGCATCGCTCGGCCCGGTGCTCGCGGTGCTCGGCAGCGGCCAGTTCCCCAACATCAACGCGAACGACGTGGGCGTGGGGCCGATGCCCGGTCCCGACGGGGCGCCCGGTGCGCTCATCGGTGGTGCGGCGCTGTGGATGGTCGACTCGGGTGACGACGTCAGCACGGCGGCCACGTGGGACTTCCTCACCTACCTGGTCGGCGCACAGGTGCAGAGCGAGTGGGCGGTGGCCACCGGCTACGTGCCCAACCGCACCGACGCACTCGACCTCGAGCCGTACAAGGGCACTGTGGCTGCCGATCCGCGGTTCGCCGTGGCGTACCAGCAGCTGCTCGACACCCCCGACGCCCCCACCTCCGCGGGGCCGGTCGTGGGCCCGCTCCGGCAGATCCGGTCGGTGCTCGCCACGGCCGTGGCCGCGGTGTTCAACGGTGAGGACGTGCAGACCGTGCTCGACGCCGCCGCCGAACAGGCCAACGGCCTGATCGCCGACTACAACGCCCGCAACTGACCCGCTCGATGCGGCGCCGGGTTTCTGGGCGTGATTCGTCCCAGAACGGCTTCTGGCGCTGATCCGTCCCGGATTCCGGGACGGATCTCAGCCAGAAGCGGCGGCGATGGCCTCGGGTGCCCACTCGCGAAGCACGCGCCAGAGCTGTTCGGCCACCTTCTCCGGCTGCGCGCGCAGCCGCCGCCAGGTGATGTGGACGATCACGTAGCCCGCTGCAGTGAGGTCGACGTTGCGGATGCGATCGAACTCGAACTGGTCGCGGTCGAGTCCGTGCGTCTTCCATCCGTCGCACTCGATGATGATGCGAGTGCCGGCGATGATGAAGTCGACTTCGTAACCCTGCACGACGGGGTGGAACACGACCCGGGGTAGGCGTTGCTCGCGCACGAGCGCTGCCATTCGGTCCTCCAACTCGGAGTCAGGTGGGAGTTCTTCGTCGATCCAGCGCTCGAGCGCAGATCGCAGCGCGGTCACGCCGTGTCGACCCTGTCGAGCGTGGCGGACGAGTGCACTGCGGATCGCAGCGGGAGATGCCACCTTTGCCGACATCACGGCGATCAGCGCGTCGTAGACGCTGGGCTCGTCGACCGCACCGAGGTCGAGCAGCATCCGCATCGGGTTCGTGGTGGGCACCGCGCTCCGAACCGCCGGGCGGAGGTCGGCGAGGTCGCGTGGCCGATGGACGATCACGCCGTCCGGCGTCGAACCGCGCGACCGCCGTGGCACCAACACCTCGAGGGGATCATCGACAGGCCGCTCCACACCCCAGCACCGCGCGGACGTCCGGTGTGACGTCATCGCGTCCGGACCGACGGCCCACGCGGCGGCAAGCGCACGTTGTTCGAACGTGGACGGCGATCCCCACAGGCGGGCGACCCCGGGGTAGAGGTGTTCGAGGTGCGCGCTGTCCAACGCTCGGTACCAACTGCTGCGACTGACGCCGAGCCGTTGTGCGTCGCGGACAGTGATCAGTCCGTGGTGTCGGGTGGCGAAGCGGTCAAGTGCATCGAGTCTCACGCCCACACTGGGCACGGCGGGACGCGTCGATCGGCAAATCAGGCCCTTCTGGCAGCGTTCCGTCCCGGATTCCGGGACGGAACGCTGCCAGAAGCCGATTCGGGACGGATCACGCCCAGATGCCGGGGGCGGGTAGCGTGGCCGTCATGGCTTACCCCTTCCCGGCCCTCGACGGGTCTGCACCGAAGACCCAGCAGTTCAACGACACGCCCGAGTTCGGCATCGACACGTCGAAGCGGTACACGGCCACCATGGACACCAGCATGGGCACCATGGTCATCGCACTCGACGCCATCAACGCGCCGATCACGGTGAACAACTTCGTGTTCCTCGCCGGGTACAAGTACTACGAAGGCGTCATCTTCCACCGCATCATCCAGGGCTTCGTGTGCCAGGGCGGCGACCCCACCGGCACCGGCCGTGGCGGCCCCGGCTATCGCTTCCAGGACGAGCCGGTGAAGCAGCGCTACCAGATCGGCTCGTTGGCCATGGCCAACGCCGGTCCCGACACCAACGGCAGCCAGTTCTTCCTCATCAGCGGTCCCAGCGGCGTCGGTCTGCCGCCGCAGTACAACCACTTCGGCCAGGTCGTGAAGGGCCTCGAGGTCGTCGACGCGATGGAGAAGGTGCCCACCGGTCACGGCGATCGTCCGAAGACCGACGTGGTCATCAACTCGGTCACCATCACCGTCGCCGACTGAACACCGTCGTGGCCGTCGAGCGTCTGTCGCTCGCACAGGCGCGACGCATCGCGCTCGCCGCACAAGGCTTCACCGATCCGCGCCCCACGGGCCGCGTCGACCGTCGCCACCTTCGCCGCGTCCTCGACCGGATGGGGCTCATCCAGATCGACTCCGTGAACGTGCTGGTGCGCAGCCAGGAGCTGCCGCTGTTCGCGCGGCTCGGCCCGCACCCGCGGTCGCTCATCCACGACGCCACCGTCGCGGGCGACCTGTTCGAGTACTGGGTGCACGAGGCCAGCCACGTCCCCACCCGTCACCACCACCTCCACCGGTGGCAGATGGCGCGCGACCACAAGTGGTCGAAGTACTGGGACCTCGCGCAGCGCCGACCCGGCTACATCGACGAGGTGCGTCGGCGCATCGAACTCGACGGACCGGTCGCGGCCGGCGACCTGAGCGAGCGTGTCGGCAAGAAGGGCACGTGGTGGGACTGGGATGACGCCAAAGTGGCGTTGGAGCACCTGTTCTGGAAGGGCGAGGTGTCGGCCATCCGTCGGCCCTCCGACTTCGCGCGCATCTACGACCTCACCGAACGGGTGCTGCCCGCCCAGGTGCTAGCCACCCCGACTCCTCCCGAGCACGAAGCGCGCAAGGAATTGCTGTTGCTGGCGGCGCAGCACCACGGCGTCGGCACGATGACCGATCTCACCGACTACCACCGGCAGAAGAACGCACCCTGCAAGCCACTGCTCGACGAACTGGTCGAGGAAGGCCGACTGCTGCCGGTGACCGTGGAGGGATGGAGCAAGCCGGCGTACCTGCACGCCGACGCGAAGCTGCCCCGACGCGTCGAGGCCTGCGCACTGCTGAGTCCGTTCGATCCGGTGTGCTGGCATCGCGATCGCAACGAGCGACTGTTCGGCTTCCACTACCGCATCGAGATCTACACGCCGGCGCCGAAGCGCATCTACGGCTACTACGTCCTGCCGGTGCTGTGGGGCGACTCGCTGGTGGGTCGGCTCGACATGAAGGCCGATCGGAAGGCGGGCGTGCTGCGCGTGCACGGTGCGTTCGCCGAGCCGGGTGTGCCCATCGACGACATCGCGCACGATCTCGCCGCCGAACTGCGAGCGATGGCCGACTGGTTGGACCTCGATACCGTCGACGTGCAACCGCGCGGCGAACTGGCCCCTGCGCTGCGCGGGTACCTCGCGCACCACTGACGGGTCGGTAAGGTTCGCGCTGATGTCCGACATCGACACCTCATCGCGCGCACGCATGCCCCGCTGGGTGTGGAAGGCGGTGCTCATCTTCTGGGTGGGCTGGCTGGTCGCCATCCGCGTCGACACCGTCGTCGAGCGCCTCTACAGCCTGTTCACCCTGCTGCTGGTGTCGATGTTCCTCGCGCTCGCCATCGAGCCGGGCGTGAACCGTCTGGCCAAGCGCGGCTGGCGGCGTGGCACCGCCACGGCGGTTTTCGTGCTGGGCGTGATCGTGGGCTTCGTCATCTTCATCGTCGCCATCGCTGCGTTGGTGGGCCAGCAGATCGCCGACCTCCTGCAGAACTCCGAGGACTACGTCACGCGGTTCGTGAACTTCGCGAACGACACCTTCGGCACCAACATCGATGCGTCGAACGTGATCGCCGAGATCCAGGACCCGAACGGTGCGGTGCAACGCTTCATCCGGGGCCAGAGCGGCCGCGTCATCGACGTGTCGGTGGCGGCACTCGGGTTCCTGCTGCAGGCGCTGTCGGTGGCGTTGTTCACCTTCTACCTCGTGGCCGACGGCCCGAAGCTGCGACGGGCGCTGTGCAGTCGGCTCACGCCCGAACGTCAGCAGCGGGTGCTCGACACGTGGGACATCGCCATCGAGAAGACCGGTGGCTACCTGTACTCCCGAGCCTTGCTCGCCGGGCTCTCGGCGTTCTCGCACTGGGTGGTGCTGCAGGCGCTGGGCACCAAGGCGCCGGTCGCCCTGGCGCTGTGGGTGGGCGTGGTCAGCCAGTTCCTGCCGGTGGTGGGCACCTACCTGGCCGGTGCGCTGCCCGTGTTGATCGCACTCATCGATTCGCCGGGCAAGGGCATCGCGGTGCTCGTGTTCGTGGTGGTCTACCAACAGATCGAGAACTACCTCTTCGTGCCGCGCATCACGGCGCGCACGATGGATCTGCATCCTGCCGTCGCGTTCGGCGCAGCGTTGGGTGGTGCTGCGCTGCTCGGTCCGGTGGGGGCCGTGCTGGCCATCCCCGGCGCAGCGATGGCACAGGCGTTGCTCACCGACGTGGGGGCGCGACACGAGGTCATCGAGAGCGACCTCGTCACCATCGAACCGCGCCGCCGACGGCGCGACCGGAAGTCCGCACCGCCCCCTCCACCCACAGGCACCAATGGCAACCCCTGACGCATTCGCCCCCGTGGCGATCACCACCCGCAACGACTTCCTGGAGTCCGTGCACTTCGGTGCCGCCGTGGCGCTCGGACCCACCGGCGAGGTGGAACTGGCCATCGGTGATCCCGACGTGCTGGTGTACCCGCGCTCGTCGAACAAGCCGATGCAGGCGGTGGCCATGGTGCGCGCCGGGCTGCAGCTGCCCGCCGACGAGCTGGCCCTGGTGTGCGCCAGCCACAACGGCACACCGATGCATCTCGACGCGGCTCGTCGCATCCTCGCCGGCGCCGGCCTCACGCCCGAGGCGCTGGCCAACACGCCATCGATGCCGCTCGACGAAGCGGCCGCCTGGGCCGTCATCGCGGCCGGTGGCGGTCGCACTGCGCTGCAGATGAACTGCAGCGGCAAGCACAGCGGCATGTTGGCCACCTGCGTGGTGAACGGGTGGGCACACGACGAGTCGTACCTCGACATGGATCATCCGTTGCAGCAGTGCATCACCGATGCGGTCGACGAGTTGTGCGAGGAACCGCATGCGCACATCGGTGTCGACGGGTGTGGCGCGCCGGCACATGCGATGTCGCTCACCGGTCTCGCTCGAGCGTTCCGCAACATCGCCACCGGCGCCGCCGGTGCGGCCGGTGATGCCGTGTACGCAGCCATGACCGAACACCCCGACATGGTGGGCGGCGCGCAGCGCGACGTCACCTGGTTCATGCGCGAGATCCCCGGATTGATGGCGAAGGACGGAGCCGACGGCGTCTTCGCCGCGGCGTTGCCCGATGGCCGCGCCGTCGCGCTGAAGATCGCCGACGGAGGCGATCGGGCCCGCCCGCCGCTCATGGCGGCGATGCTCTCCGAACTCGGTGTGGCGTGCCCGGCGTGGAACGAGAAGATCCTCGGCCACGGCAAGCAGGTCGGCTCGGTGAAGGTGGTGAACCTGTGAGCGGCATCCCGTTCGTCACGCTCGACGACGCCCGGTACGGCGAGGCGGTGCAGGTGGCACCGCACGTGCAGCGCGTCATCGCGAAGAACCCGTCGAAGTTCACGTACCTCGGCACCGGCACCTACCTGGTCGGCGACCAGGAGGTCGCCGTCATCGATCCGGGCCCGGCCATTCCCGCACATCAGGAGGCGCTGGCCGCCGCGCTCGAGGGCCGTCGTGTGACGGCCATCCTCATCACGCACTGTCACTCCGACCACTCGCCGCTCGCAGCATGGCTGCGCGAGACCACCGGCGCCCCGACGGTGGCGTTCGGGCCGCACGTGCTGAACCCGAACTGGGTGGAGGACGACACTCCCGACCCGCCCGACGAGGAGGAACTCGCTGCGGCGAAGGCCGCCGAGGAGGCCGGCGAGGCGAAGGTGGAGGAGTCGCTCGACCTCGACTTCACGCCCGACGTCCGCGTCGTCACGGGTGACGTGGCCGCGGCGGGCGATGGCTGGACGCTGGAGGCAGTGCACACGCCCGGGCACACCAGTAACCACACCTGCTTCTGGCTGCGCGAAGAGCGGGCGCTGTTCACCGGTGATCACATCATGGGGTGGAGCACCACGGTCATCACGCCGCCCGACGGCGACATGCGCGACTACTTCGCCTCGCTCGAACGGGCGCGGGCGTTGCAGCCGGCGAGCCTGTGGCCCACCCACGGTGCACCGGTCACCGATGTCGAGCCGTTCATCGACGCCTTCGTCGCCCACCGCCTCGAGCGGGAGGCGCAGGTGCTGGCGGCCGTGCGCGACGGGGTGCCGCTCATCCCCGACATGGTGAAGCGCCTCTACGTGGGCGTGAACGAGAAGCTGTACAAGGCCGCGGGGCGCAGCGTGCTGGCCCACCTCATCAAGCTCGTCGACGACGGCAAGGTGACCTTCGAGGGCACGCAGCCGGGCGTCACCACGCCCTACCGCCCGGTCTAGCGGATGTGTCCGAGTTCGTCGCTCCGAACGCCGTGACGAGCGCGCCCACACCGGGCACTCCGCGCTCCCTTGCTGTTTCGAGGGTTTCCTGCACCCCAGGTGCGCACGAAACCCTCGAAAGCGCGACGCCCCGCCGAGAACTGCCGCTCTGGCGGCGGGCTTCCGGAGTCGTGTCCCGGACCCATGGGTCCGCCGCACCACCAGATCCGTCGCATTTCGCACCCACGGGTCCGAGATGCGACATGGATGTCGCCGAACGGACCCAACCCAGTGTGCGGGCCGGGGTGCCGCGCGGCGCGCGTGCTGCTGCGCCCTCGGGCACCGCCCGGTCTAGATGTACTGATCGAGGATCGTGCTCTCGGTGAGCCGATCGAGCGTGTCCTTCACCGCCGACGCGGTCTTCGGCGAGATGCCCGGCACGGCGGCCAGCTCGTCGGCGCTGGCGCGCATCAGCTTCGCCAGCTCACCGAAGTGGGTGGTGATGGCCACGGCCTCCGGGTGGCTGAGCCGCGGCACGCGGGCCAGCAGCCGCAACCCCTTCGGGTTGGCCGGCGCATCGCCGTCGACGCCCACCGTGGGCTCGCCGGAGATGTCGGGGTAGTCGGCGATGACGAGGTCGAGCTCGTCGTCGAGCGAGGTGAACACCTCGTCGAGCTGCAGACGCAGCAGGCGGGCGTCGACGCCGAGCTCGACGATCATGGTCTCGATCTCGGCGGCGATTTGGCGCACCATCTCGCCGCGCTGGATGACCGCGGCCACATCGTGCACCGTGACCACGTCCTCGATCTCGAGGGCGGTGAGCGCACTGGTGGCGTCGTCGAGCTTGTCCTTGTAGCGCTCGAGGGTCTGCAGCGCCTGGTTGGCGCGGTCGAGCAGCCGACCGATGTCCTGCAGTTGGCGTTTCATCCCACCGGCATAGACGTTGATGACGCTCATCTCCTCGCTGACGCTGATGACGGGCACGCCCAGTGACACGGCCACGCGCTCGGCGGTGCGATGTCGGGTGCCGGTCTCGGAGGTGGGCACGGTGGGGTCGGGGACCAGGTGCACGTTGGCGCGAGCGATGCGCGACGCGTCGTTGCTGAGGATGATGGCGCCGTCCATCTTCGCCAACTCGCTGAGGCGCTGCGGTGTGAACTCGGCATCGAGCAGGAACCCGCCGGAACAGATGGCCAGCACGCTGGGATCGTCGCCCACCACCACCAGGGCACCCATCTTCGCCCGCACGATGCGATCGATGCCATCGCGCAACGGGGTGCCCGGTGCCACGATGGCGAGGGCGTCGTGGAGCACGTCGTTGGGGGTGGGCTGGCCGTGCATCGCCCCAGTCTACGAGGTGGTGGCCGACGCCCGCTCGGACGAGCCGGCGGTTGCTGCCGCACGGGGTGACAGCCCGGCGGCCACGAGCGCCTCGGTGACGGTGCCCACGCGCACCACCTGGATGCCCGAGGTGTCGGTGGGGGAGTTGGCGGGCACGATGGCCCGGGTGAAGCCCATGCGGGCGGCCTCGGCCAGTCGACGCGACGCGTGTGCCACCTGCCGCAGTTCGCCCGCCAGACCCACCTCGCCGAACACCACCAGATCGGGTGGCAGCGGCTGGTGCAACAGCGCGCTGACCAGCGCGAGGCACAGCGGCAGGTCGGCACCGGGCTCGGTGAGTCGCACGCCGCCGACGGCCGACGTGAAGACCTCGTGCTGTCCCATGGGGAGCCGGGCGCGGCGTTCGAGCACGGCGAGCAGCAGCGCCAGACGGCCTGGGTCGGTGCCCTGCGCGCTGCGTCGGGGCGGCACGCCGTTGTTCACCTTGTTGGTGAGCGCCTGCACCTCCACCAGCAACGGGCGTTGCCCTTCCAGCGTGGGGGTGACGGCCGAGCCGGCCACGCCCGTGCGGCGATCGGTGAGGAACAGGCGGCTGGCATCGGGCACGCCGCGCAGCCCGTCGCCAGCCATCTCGAACACACCGAGCTCGTTGGTGGGGCCGAACCGGTGCTTCACGGCCCGCAGCAGTCGCAACGAGTGATGGCGGTCGCCCTCGAAGCTGAGCACCGTGTCGACCACGTGCTCGAGCACACGCGGCCCGGCAAGGCCGCCCTCCTTGGTGACGTGCCCGACCAACACCACGGGCAGACCGCGTCGCTTCGCTTCACCCACCAGGCGATGCGCGCACTCGCGCACCTGCACCACGCTGCCTGGCGCCGACGGTACGTCGGGATGCGCGATGGTCTGGATGCTGTCGACCACCACCAACTGCGGCTGCACCTGATCGATGGCCGCGATGATGTGCGGCAGCGAGGTCTCGGGCAGCAGCCACAGGTGCGGCTGCACCGCCTGCAGCCGTTCGGCGCGCAGACGTACCTGTTGTGCACTCTCCTCGGCGCTGACGTACAGGGTGCGGGTGGGCCACTGCGCCAGCAACTGCAACAGGATGGTGCTCTTGCCGATGCCCGGCTCCCCACCGAGCAGCGTGACCGAACCCGGCACGAGCCCGCCGCCGAGCACCCGGTCGAGCTCGGGGATGCCGGTGGACTGCGGCTGGGCGAACTGCGCGTCGACCTCCCCGATGGGTACCGCGGGCATGCCGGGTGCCCGCGCCACGGCGGCGGACTCGCCGGCGTGCACGTCTTCCTCCAGCGAGTTCCAGGCCTCGCACGAACTGCACTTGCCCGCCCACTTCGGCGTGGCGGTGCCGCACTGGGTGCAGCGGTACACGAGGCGCATCTTGGTCATGCGCCGAACGTACGGAAGGGGTGTGACAGGGAAGCGGCGCCGTCAGCGCGCGGCGCGGCGGCGCGCCCGATCGCGACGCGCCTTCGCCACCAGCAGGATGAACCCTGCGGCGAACACCAGCCAGGCGATGAGCGCAACGAGTGCCACGGTGGCCACGGTGCCCCACACGCCACCGCCACCGCCCTGGGCGAGCACGGACGTGGTGGCCAGGTCGGCCGTGGTGCCGTCGAGCGGCACGCTCCACACGTGCAGGTCGTCGTCACGCGTCGGCGCGGTGTCGTCGGTGGTGGCCTCCGGCGACGTGGTGGCCACCGTGCTGCTGGGGCCGACCACCGGATCGCCCGGCAGGTCGGCGGTGAACGTGAAGGTGAGCACGTCGGCCGGACGCAGGTTCGCCGCTGCCAGGTCGTCGGCGTACGGACTGCCACCGATGGCGGCCAGCACGTCGGGGTCGGCGAACGCATCGAGCCCGTTCGACACGCGGATGCTGCCCGACAGCGTGGTGGTGATGTCGTCGTCGGTGACGGTGCGGCCGAGCACCACGTCGTGCAGTGGCCCGTCCGGACCGTTCAACGACTGCAGCAGCGCCGTCGCCTCCTGCACCGTGGCGAACGGATGCGACACCACCACCTGCAGTCCGCCATCGTCGGTGGCAGTCGGGCCGTCCACGGCCCAGCCCGCCGCCTCCACGTCGTCGAAGCGCAGATCCTCGGCCAGCCCCGGCGCCTTCGCCACCAACTCGGCGTCGGCCACGGCGGTGAGCGTGATGGTGCCCGAACCGTCGGGTTGCACCACCACGTCGACGCTGGTGTCCACCTTGCACGCGGCCAACGCGAGCGCGGCAACGAGGACGAGGAGAACGCGACGCACGGAGTTCATTCTGGCAGCGCGGACGCGCTCAGGTCAGTGAGGCCGGCTCACTCGGTGGGCGCGACCGGGGGCTCGCCCTCGGCGCCGGTGGCCGCGAGCTCGACCGCCGACGGCGGCTGGAAGCCCTCGACCCCACGGAAGTTGAGGCGCTGCTCGCCGGGACGATCGGGATCGTCCTCGGTGTCGACCACGATGATCTGGCCGGCGTGGAACTCCTTGTAGAGCAGCTTCTCGGAGAGGACGTCCTCGATCATGCGCTGGATGGCACGACGCAGCGGGCGGGCGCCGAGCTGCGGGTCGTAGCCCTTCACCGCGAGCAGCTCCTTGGCGCTCTGGGTGAGCTCGATGCCGAGACCCTGGCTCTCGAGCTGACCGATGAGGCGCTTGGTCATGAGGTCGACCATCTGCATCACGGCTTCGCGCGAGTGCTCGTGGAACACGATGGTCTCGTCGATGCGGTTCAGGAACTCGGGACGGAAGTGCCCCTTCAGGGCGTCCATGACCTTGTCCTTCATGCGCTCGTAGCTCATGGCGGAGTCGGCCTTGGTGAAGCCCATGTTCGCCTTGCGCAGGTCCTGCGTACCGAGGTTCGAGGTC
>SXGT01878403.1_pt1 | contig 20196 bp, 33 predicted proteins | sample 3176221 | NCBI WGS metagenome assembly SXGT01 (sample SAMN11356862, study PRJNA531348) | freshwater metagenome | isolation source: freshwater sample F1-120 | place: China: Fuxian Lake, Yuxi | collected 2017-12-25
AACAAACTGCTCGTGGACGCGGTGATGAGCGTTGAGAAGCAGACTTACGAAAACTGGCATCACTACCTGTTTTACGATGGCGTGATCGGCTACGACGAGTTCAACCGTCAGCGCCAGGAATACCAGTCGTTGAAGCGGGATTTGGCCTACTGGCCGTCGCGCATCGGCAGTTGTCGTCGAACAGGTAATTGCCTTCGCGGTCGCGCCCATGCGTGCGAGCCTTCGGGATGCTCCAGCACTCCGCCCCATCTGCGAACTGCTTCCAGCGCGAAGGCGAAGCATCCGCCGTCGTCGCCTTTGCCCTTTCGTTCTCCGGTGCGTTTTATATGCAGCGGCTGTCCCGCCCAGAATTTTCCCCATCGCTGGCAGGGCGGGTGAGAACACCCGATTTCTGCCCCCTGCCGCCGACCTACTTTAGAATCGTGCTACGCGGTACGAAGTTCGTCCGTTTGTTCATCCGGGCAAACTCCCCCGGAAAAGTGCTCTTACCTATATACCACACCTAAATCCTTCCAGAATAGCCAAATAAGCAAAAGGACGAACCTTGCACCCTGTCGAAGGGTTCCAAGGTCCACGGCAAGCATATCTAATCCCTTCCCTTTTTCGCTCCCTGCCGAAAAACCCTCCATTTGCTTTTCCTCCCCCCGACATGCCCAAAAAAAGATGCATCGACCACATTTATTTAGTTGCATATCGGCAAATCAGGCCCTATCATCCTCCGTACCGGGTCGCGAGACCCCCCAAAAAGGAGACCTACAATGACCGATCTTACAGCCCTCTCGCGCCGCGCCCAGCAGGCCCTTGACGTTTTGAAAACGGGCGGCAGGTTCGTCCAGCGTCTGGAGCGCAACAGCTACACGGGTCGCGAGCAGTTTGAGTATCGTCTACTCAAAGACCGCAGCGTTGGCAGCGTTGTGCGCGGCGTCGGCTTCAAGACGTTCTGTGAGGTCGGGCACCTACTCAGCAGATGTGACGGCGGCACGTCCGTCTCGACGTACTACTGCCTGTCCGCTTGATCCACCCCACCCCCACCAGCCCCGCCTCCGGTACCCAATCCGGAGCGGGGCTTAAGGGCGTGCCGGGGCCCTGACCCCCGATAACCCAAGGAGACCCCCATGACCATCAAAGCCATTCTCAACGCCAAGGATTTTCTCTACGTCGCGCGCTTCGCCTCGACCGAGGACACGCGCTACTACCTCAACGGCGTGCAGATCGAGCCGCAGGGCGACCACGTCGCGCTGGCCGCGACTGACGGCCACGCCCTCGGGGCGCTCAAGCTCGGGCGCGACGAGGCCCGTGGCGAGGGCACCCCCTTCATCCTGACCAGCGGCCGAGACTTCATCCGCGCCTGCAAGGGCAAGAAAAGCGAAGAGGTCTTCCTGATCTGCCGCGAGGATCGGGTTGATTTCGTCCGGCCGGGCTTCGTGCCGGCGGATATCGCTGATGTCGCCGTTCTCGCACCCGACCTGAGCATCCCGGCGAAGTCCGCCTACGTGGACGGGACGTTCCCCGAATGGCGCAAAATCCTGCCGGACGGCGAGCCCCGGCCCCGCACGGGCACGTACCCGACCGGCGCTGGGTACTGCATCTGCATCGACCCGGAATTTCTGGCGAAGTGCTCCTCAGGCCCCACGTCGCCCGGTATTTCGTTCGACTGGAACGGCGACGGCGCGGTTCTGGTGACCAACAGCAACCCCCGCTTCATCGGCGTAGTGTGCGGTATCAACAATGGCGACACTACCGCTACGGTCAAGGCCCGGAGCGAGCAGTTCAAGTTGCCGTCGGCGGGGTCAACGCCGGCAATCGAGGCGGCGTAACCCCAAACCGAAGGAGCACGCACATGATCCGTTATCAGCAGACCGAAGATCAGATCGAGCGCCGCGTCGAAAAATGCATGGACCAGATCGACGCCCGATTCCTCGCCGGCACGATCTCGCAGCCCGAGTACGACCCCGAGGTCGCCCGGCTCCGCGACTGGGCCGAGCGGGCCGCATCTGGCTCGTCGAGTCCGAGAGCCAGAAGGGCCTTCGACCGGACGAGAGGTGGCCAGTGAGCCACCACCCCCCGTCACCGACCAAGCGCCGGGGACGCCCTCCGGGGCGCACCCCGGCGGCCGAGCCGTTCGTTCTGATGCAGTTCCGCTGCCCCCCAGACCTCCACCACGCAATCGTGGCTGCGGTCGAGGCCCGCCCCGGCCTGAGCATCAGCCACTGGGTCAGGGAGGCCTGCCGGCGCGCTCTGGAGGAGACCCCGCCATGAAAGACGAGGTCGCCTTGGTCGCGGTCGGGCTCAGGGAGCTGCTCGACGAGCATGGGCCGGACAACGCCTTCTCGATACAGGAAATCGCCTCGGCAGCGTGCCTGTCGCGGTTTACGGTCGGCAGTGCCGTCATGTGGCAGCTGGAGGCGGAGCCATGCGCATCAGGCAAAAATCTGGATGATGCAGATTTCGTTATAACCTCGACGCCCTGACCGACCAGCCGAGGTCGGTGAGCACTGGCTCGAGGATCGCCACGCTCTGAGTCCCGCGCACGCCGACGATCAGCCGGACCAGCAGGCCGGCGTCCTGCATTCCCCGCAGGACCTTTCGTTGTGCCGGCCGCAATTCAAAATGGTAGCGCTCGTCGGTCAGGTCGCCGACCTTAAGCTCGCAGAACCGTGGGATGCCGTCCGCCGGCACCAAGACGCAGTCGGGGAATCCGAATGTTCCTCCGAATGCGGCTTCGACCCAGAACGCGGGCAGTCCGAGGTGTCGGACCCATGTTCGAACGTCTTTCTCGCTTTCGATGATGCCGGGGGGTGGCAGCTTTTTCATGGGCGGCTTTCGTTGCCGGGTTAGGTCCCGGTCGCAAGCTGCCCAGGCTGTCTGATTGACCTGTTGCTTCAGCATGACGCAACCCGCACGCGCTGCCCAGTGGGAGGCGATGTCCACAAGAAGGTGCGTTCGTCTTTGCCCTCCTTGAACGCCGCTCCGTTGAGGCGCGCGACCGCCTCAAGCATCGTCTCACGCGGGCAGTAGTACGACAGTTCCGCCACCACTTCCGCCACGATGAGTGCTTCTTCCTCTGTCATGGTTCACATTTCCTGTTGCATGATGTCGTTGCAGCGCACGAGCGCACCGCGAATGATTTCCGCCCTCTCGTGCTTATCGACCCGTTGCAATCTGTCCGCAAGCATGTCGTTGATCACCACGTAATGCAGCCGGCCGTTGATCTTGTAGCGCTCCTTCAGTCCATGCAGTCCGCAATCCTGCATGGCCCTGCGTAGCTCATAGTCGGTGTCGAACACCCGCCCCTGAACGTGAGCCCGGCACCAGTCGACGACATCCTTGATCAGTATCGAGCTTTCCACGGTGCGGTCGATGACGGCCTGAGCGATGGCAGCGGCCTCGCGCTGGGCCTCGCTCCGTGAGCCTTCGACCATCTCGCGCTTGCGGTCGGTCATCGGTGCGCGTTCCGCCGGCATGACATATTTGCCGTAGCTCTCGGCCCAATGCCTGATGATGCCCAGCCCGCCGTTGGCAACCCAGTCGCGCAGGGCCAAGAACTTTTCCTTCGGCCACGCTATCTCCGTGACTTCGGGATATAACCAGCGCCGATCGTCGCTTTCCATCTTCAACGCGCGCATGGAATTGGACGATGCGAATATGTGGCACCAGTTGTCGATGATGTACGGCCGCACGTATTTCTGATTGACCGAGATGTCTTTGTCGGTGATCGCTGACTTGAGCATCTGGTAGGCCTTCCACGATCCTCCGCTGTAAATCTCGCTGATGATGGCGAGACGTTTTTGCGCAATCCAGTCGTTGAACGGCGATATGACATCCGATTCGCCCGGGTAGCTGACGTTCTGGACACCGACGAGCGGCGCTAGGATGTTCGCTCCGAGCGTGGTCTTGCCGACGCCCTGATGCTCGCTGATCAGCAGCAGGCCGTAACCCATCCTGACCTCCGGCCGGGCGATCAGCGTGGCGCACCAGCGCATGGCATCGTCGCGCTCGCGTTCGTTGACGAACATGTAGTCCATGAAATCGAGCCACATGCCCGGGTCGCCGCGCAGCGATTTGATCGATGTCGGGACGTGCAGGTTGATGGCCGACGATCCGCGATGCGTGACCATGAGGCCCTTGTTGTCGGGCCGGTAGCAGATGCGCGCCGACCTTCCGGTATAGGCCTTGACGATCAGCTTGCAGGTCTCCGACGCATGACTGAATGCAGCGAGCATCTTGTTGAGGATGGCCTCGGGGCGGATTATCTCCGGCATCTCGGTGCAGACGTAGAGGTCGGTCTCCTCGACGTAGGCCCACATGCCCTTGAAGGAATCGCGCAGGACGATGGTCGGTCGGCCTTTGCCTTTGGGGGATGGGATGATGTCTGTTGCCCATGTGGCTGGGTGTTGGCAGTCGCGGAAGCTCGGTCCGATGTAGACTCGCATTGAGTCGGCGGTGCCGAAAAGCTTGGCCGGGAACTCGTCGGCCAGATCGAACGACACCGGGAACTCGTCGGTGAACTGGATCATGAATGTCGCCATGCGGAGTTGCTGGGCGATGCGCGGCACTGCGGCTTTGCCGGGCGCGTCGTTGTCGGCGACGATGTAGACGCGCGTCACGCCGGCCTTTTTCAGGGCTGTCCAGTCGGTGCGGTATGGGCTGAGAGCGCCGCCGATCCAGCCGATATGGGCGGCACCGCCTAGCTCGCGGCCCCACGGGTGAGACTTGAGTGCATCCTTGGCCTCATGCGTCTCGCCCTCGACCATCGCCTGACAGTAGCGCGCGGCCTTCGGCCCCTCATGCACGAATACAGTCGTGTTCTCCTTGACCTTGTCCAGATTGTACAACGGCAGCGGGCCGTCCGGCTCGCAGCAGCGCCATTTATGGTCGTCGAAATAGACCCACGGCACGTAGGCCTTCTGGCCCTTCGTGTCGATGCGTACCTGCACGAAGACGATCATGCCTTCGGCGTTGCGGAACCTGAATATGTTGTGCGGCTCGGCATTACGCATCATCTCGGGAGGATCGACGATGCTCGCCAGAGGCAGCATCTTGGGCCACTCGACGGTGGCGCATTCGGCCGCGATTGCCGCCTTCTCCAGATCGGTCGGGGCGTGCTCGTCGGTCGAGCTTTTCACGTCGCCGTTTTTCTCGAAGTGGATGATGGCGATGTCTCGCCAGTATTTGCCGGCGATCTCGCGTACCACGGCGGTTTTGAGTGAGCGTGGTTCCGCGCCGATGCGCGACAGGTAGTCGCGGATGGCCGGGATGTCGGACAGGCTGTTGATCTTCATTGCGCGGCCCCCGCTTCGATTTCTTGGTGGCTCTCGTCCATGTCGCCGAGGTATTTGACCGCTTTCACGTCGATGCCCCGGAATGTTCCGCCGCCGCGCATGGCCCCCTTGATGGCGTAGAGGGCCTTGCCGATGCGTCCCCGGTCGACGATGGGCTTGCCGAGGTCGTCGTATTTCCAGCGGTCGACCTTGGCGAATATTGTGTCTGTGTCGTCGCGGAGTTGCAGGTTGAGACTGGCGGTCGGCCCGCTGCCGATCTTGTATCCCCGCTTGGCGATGCGCTCCGGGGCGTTGTCGTCTTTGGGGTTGACCCTCGATATTGTGCAGATGACGAGCATGTCGTATCCGTCCTGTCTGATCTGGATTTTGTCTATCGGCGTCGGGGTGGACACGATGCTTATGGCCAGCGGGTCTGGGACCAGCCGCTTGTAGGCGTCGGCAATCGGCGACAGGCTGTCGATGTCCGTCTTGGCGTTCTCCAGCAGCTTGCGGGCGCGCTCGGGCAGAGGCTCGTTGCGGACACGCGACGAGAGGATGGCATTCATCATGCGCGGGCCGATGCCCTTCACGCTGCTCAGCGGCCCGACGAGAGAGCGCTGTCCGTTGGCCCCACGCGGCGCGACGCTCCACTTGTCGGTGGAGAAGTCGGGATCGACGGGGATATAGTCGCAGCCCTCGGCGGCTATCTCACGCAGCAACTGGATTTGCCGGTCGGGATCGTTCTCGTGCGAGAGTGTCGCAGCGGCGAACTCCGACGGATAATGCGCCTTGAGCCAGCAGCAGCGATAGCTGACGATGCCGTAGGCAACGCTATGCGAGCGGTTGAAGGCCCACGCACCCATCTTGCAGAGGTCCGACCAGAAAAGATCGGCGATGTCGGGGCGCACGCCCTTCTGTATGGCAGCTTCCTTCCACGGATCGCCGAACTGATTGAAATATTCCGCGCCGAGGCTCTTGCTCATGGCCTTGCGCAGCGCTGTGACCTGCCCCCAATTCAGTTCGCCGATCTCTCTGGCGATCTGCATGACCTGCTCCTGAAACAGCACGATGCCGAGCGTGTCTTTCAGGTAGGGCTCGAAGATCGGGTGACGGTGAGCCACCGCATGAGTGCCGTTGCGCCGCAATGCCCATTCCTGCGCGCCGCCGGAAGCCATAGGCCCCGGACGCGCAACAGCGGTGACGCTGATGATGTCGTGCAGCGAGTCGACCTTAAACTGCTTGGTGATCGACTGCAATGCCTGACCGTTGAACTGGAAGATGCCGGCCCATTGGGCTTTATTGAGAACGTCGAATGCTGCGGGATCGTCGAGCGGGATCGTCTCAAGATGGTCGCGCGGCAGCCCGGCCATCTCCAGCGCATCCTCGAACACGGAAAGCTGCGTAAGGCCGAGCGCATCGAACTTCAGCAACCCGAACCCGGCCTCGGCGTCCTTCTTGTCGCACATCGTAGCGCCCGTGCGGTGATCGACGGCGACGTAATCCGTGATCGGTCTGCCGGCGAGAACGATGCCGGCCGCGTGCCGCGAGTAGTGGCGCGGGTGGCCTTCGAGCCGGCAGGCAACCGCCGCAGCCGGGGCGTTCTTGATGAACCGCTGCCCGGCCGGCGTTGTCGCGAACGTCTCGGCGAGAACGGTGCTGGCCTTGGTGTCGGTGGCAACCAGACTCTCGGCCACAGCGTCGCATTCCCAGCGGGGAATTTTGAGTGCGGTGCCGACGCTCTGCAACGCCGAGCGCGGCTGGAACATGGCAACGGTGCCGAGGCGCGCGACGTGCTCGCGGCCGTATTTCCGGATGATGTAGTCGAAGACGAGACCGCGACGCTGGTCGCTGAAGTCTGTGTCGATGTCGGGCAGGTCCTCCCGTTCGATATCGACGAAGCGCTCGAAGATAAGTCCGTGCGGGATGGGGTCGATGGTGGTGATGCCGAGCAGGTAGCAGACGAGGCTGCCGCAGCTTGATCCGCGCGCCGGGCCGACGATCATGCGCTCTCGCGCCCATGCCACGACATCGGCGACGATGTAGAAGTAATCATCGAAGTTCTTGGCCGCGATCAGGTCAAGCTCTCGCGTCAGGCGCTCGGCGTATTCCGGCCGGTTGAGGTCGCAACCGATCCGCTTGGCCCCGGCCTCGCACATGACACGCAAGGTCGCGGGCTTCTCGGGCGTTGGCAGTGTGGCCTTCTGGAGCTTGGCGGTGCAGGCCCCGAGCATCGACGACGAGCGGGACAGCGCTGCGTTGATCGTGCCGGCGTCCAGATCGAGGTGCGCGATGCTCTTGCGCCACTCGGCCGGCGTCTGGATATGCTGCTCGTAGGTCTGCATGCCGCCCCCGCCGCACAGCACCTCTTGGAACTGTGCATCTTCGTGGCGCGTGTAGCGGTTGTCGCTGGTCGCGGCGAGCGGCCAGCCGTGCTTGATGGCCATGTTGATCAGGCCCTTGGCCGAGCTTGGACCCAAGGGGACATGCGTGGACATGGATGGCCCCGCTGCCCAATCAAGCTGCGGCCGGTGGCCGGTCATCCGGTTGACGCCATCGGCGTTGATCGCCTGATCGTAAGTCAGCAGCGGCTGATAGCGGAACTGCATCGTTGCCCGCTCGACGAGGCGGTTGAGCGGCGCGGTGCTGTCGCGGGCGATGAACGTCCAGTGATCGGCAATGGGCTTCTTGGCATTGATGCTCGGCGTGACGGCAAGCTCCACGCCGAACACCGGACGCAGTCCGTTCTTCTCGGCGAGCTTTGCCCAGCGATGGAAGCCGAACGTGCTCGCCCGGTCGGTGATCGGCGCATACTCAGCGCCGACCTCCTTGAGCCGGGACATGACTTCGTCGAGGCTGCCAGCCGCGTATCGGAAGCTGTAGCCCGTGCGGACGCGGAGCACTGCGTTCTACCGGAACAGGCGAACGAAATGTTCCCGCGCGCAGTTCCAGAAGCTGGGGGCGAAGTGGCGCAATGCCGTCACGGCGACGACCAGCAGCACCAGCCCGATCAACTCGACGACGATGAACATGAAAACGAAATTGTAGAAGGTCATGTCCTGTCTCCTTGCTTGAGGTTACTTGGTGACGTGCTTCACCGCCCACATGATCGCCTCTTCGACCTTGGTTAAGGCGAGGGAAGTCTCGCGCGACGGGCCGGCAGACGCGATCAGGACATGCAGGGCCAGCCCCTGATTCTTGATCGCCGCGATCATATCCTTGTCCTTCTCGTCGAGGACGCGATAGTTCGTGCGCATGACGTTGCTTTCGCTCGTGACACTGTCGTCTGTCATTACACTTCTCCTCTCTTGCGAAGCTCGACCCAACAGCGAATGAGCGCCTTGACATCCGCCTTTGCGCGGTGCGCGCCGGGGAACGGTTCGGCGAACAGATGCTCGTAGAGCGCCCCGAGGCTCAGGCGGTAGCCCTTGAGCCATTCGGTCGCCTCAACGGTGCAGATACGCTTGCGCGGCCATTGAACCCGGTCGAGCGTTCCGCAGCGCATGAACTCGCGGGAAATGATCGCTTGGTCGAACGAAAGATTGTGCGCGACCATCGCCTCGGCGCTGCCGACAAAGGCGCGTATCTGGCTCTCGTGCGCGTTGAACGGCAGCTTGCCTTTCAGGTCGTCGTCCTTGATGCCGGTGATGTTGGTGATCTCTTCGGTCAGGCTCGTGCCCGGATCGAACAGAAGCTCAAGCTCGCTGACGACCTCCCCGTCGTCCTCAACGACGTTGCCGTAAAACTCTATGACGCGCGGCTGATGTTTTTCGGCGCGGAGCGAGTTTTCGAGCAGGCCCGTGGTTTCGGTATCGAGGATGAGCGACCTCATTTCGACCTCTCTGTGGCATCAAGCTCGCGCAGCATGGCGGCATAGGTGCAAAGATCGACGAGGCTGTCATCGTGCCCGCCCGCCTCGAAGTTGTTGGCGTAGCGCGTCAGCTTGGTGAGCATGTGAACGAGAACGCCGAGCCGGTTCCAGTCGCCCGCCGTCTTTACGACGATCCCGCCGGGGAACAGGCCGGCCGCCGTCAGACCGAAGCTCTTATAGCTGTCGCCATAGAACTTGCTCCGGGCCTCATAGATGTCCGCGCTCTCGCGGATCAGGTCGGGCACATATTTAACGACAGGAACGCGAGCATTCTTCAGCTTGGCGGCTTTCGTGTAGTGCCTTCTCCACTTTCTGGATTTCGGCACGTCAGATGAACCCCTTCTTGAAAGCCAGCCATTCCGGCATTGTGAACGTGCCATCGTCGTTCTTCTCGACCTGCGATTTCGGCACCCAGATTTCTTCGTCGCCGCCATCCGACAGGCAATATGCGAGCTTGGTCTCGGCCACGATATCGAGCGCGATGTCGATCAGATCGCTTTTGCCGGCCATGTCAGTACCCTCCGGGTTGTGTTTGCCAGCAGCGGAATCCAAGGTTCCGCCACTCCTCAACCATCCTGTCTCTGTCTTCGAGGATCAGCAGGACTTCCTGCCGCGCCACGTCCGGGCTGCCGAACATGCCGAGCAACAGGCGCGGCTTGAGCTTAACGTCCGGCGTGAAGTCGTCGTCGGGCCGCATCAGCAGATCGTCGAGCGCGACGTTGTGGTTCCGCAACCAATCCAGCGTGGCCGGTCGCCAGCGCTCAATGCGCCCGGTCAGGCCGACGATGTAATTGCCGGCGCGCTGCAGGGTGTTGACGACAGCACGCACATCCTCGTGCGGCTGGTCGGCCGTGAGCAGCATGTGGAACTGAGCCCATTCGCCATGTCGCGCCAGATGCTCGCGGTGCGCGGAGTTGCACAGCGTGCCGTCGAGGTCGCAGACGACGATGTTGGGCTTTCCGTGCCCGTTGATGTTGACGACAGGGGCATCAGGTTTATTGTCGGACACCCTTACCTCCCGCCGAACTTGTCGTCGAGGTCGATGGACTGCTGTTTGGTGTTCAGATCATGGTGCGCGTTGATGCCGGCAGCCGCGCCCGTCTCGACGGCGGCATTCCACAATGACTCCTCGACCGCATCCAGCCGCGCCGGGTCTGTGGCCGCTTGGATAAAATGCAGGGCTTCAAGCTTGTCGAAATACTTGATTTGCGCCTTCTCCCGGTCGCTGAGAGAATCGACCGGAAAGCCGAAATGCCTCCTCGCGTACTCCTCGGTCTCGGCCTCGATGGCGACGATGCGGCGGTCCTTGGCCATCGTCGGGAGGTCTCCGAGCCAGCGCTCATGCACGTCGTGGATCAACGCCTCGCGTAAGGCATTGACCGTGACATGAGGGTCGTGCAGCAGCAGGAGCACCGCAACGCCCCAGCTATGCTCCGCGACCGACTGGTTGAGGCCCGCTATCGTGTGCCAGCGGCGCACCCGGCCGGCGTGCAGGATTTCCTCGTCCTGCGTCATGGCTTCACCTGCGAGAAGCGGGCCGTGCGCCCGGTGAACAGGCCGAGCGTATCGATGTCGAGCGGCTCGCCGGATTTGATCCGTTCGCGCGCCCATGCGCACAGTGTCGAGGCATGCACGCCGCTGTCGACGGTCGGGGCAAACCCGTCGTCCACCAGACGTTTGGCAACGCCCAGAGCGTCGGCGTGTTGTGCGCGGCCGAACGACACCCGTACGTCGGTCTTGATGATCGACGCTCCGTCGTTGTCGATCAACCACGCGACCGCCTTGGCTCTGGCAGCCTCGCCTTTCGGTAGCGAGCCGTTCACAAAGTCGACGACCTTGACCTTCCAACCCCGATAGGTGAGGCGCTCAAGCTGCAACTCAGACATCAGATCGGGAATGCGATTGGTCGTGACGGCGTGCAGGCTTGCTTTAGCGGCGCGCAGGTCGCTCTCAAGCTGCGCGACGATCCCCTCCAGTTGTACGGCCTCCTCCAGTGTTTTGTGGAGCGTGCCGAGCAGGTCAGGGGAGGCTGAAGCCTCCCCCTCCCGGTCGAATGCGTTCGACATCAGAACGGAATGTCGCTGGAGTTGCCGGCAGGCTCGGCCATCGATGCCGTGTCCGCCTTCGCCTCGCCTTTGACAATCGACGCACGGAACTTGGTCACGTCATCGATGATCGCATTGACGTTTAGCCCAGCCTCTGCCGCGTACTCCGGCAGAGACTTGCCGCGCTCCACTTTCCATCCGGCCCAGCTACCATGCGCATTGGTCTCCTCGGCGCTGGTCAAAAGATAGGTGCGATAGAACAGCGGCGCGGTGAACTCACTGCCGTTGTCGCGCTTCAGGCGTTCGCCGGTTGCGAGCGTCATCCAGCGGCGGGCCTTCTTCAGTTGCGTGCTGGTCATCGGTACGAAACAGCGGCGATGCTGCGCCGTGAGATTGAGGCCGAAGAACTGTGCAGTCTCCGCGATGGTGTTGCCGCTCGCCGTGATCGCCTGACCGCTCTCGTTGCGCCGGCAAGTGTCAAGGATTGCTGGATCACTATGAACCCTGACAAGCCCGCCACCCGGCTTGGTGCCGAGCCACTCGATGAAATCCTTGCGGTAGTGGACCGGCAAAAACAAAACGCCGCCGTCGAAAATGTCTCCGGTCCCCGTGTCGACGATATCGCCGGGCTGTGCGCCGTCGATATATTCGGAGCGGCTCCGGACGAGTTGCGGACTCATTGCTTGCAGCAGCGCGAGACGCGGGACGAGCAGATCGCTCACCCCAACGTGTTCCATTCCCGCCCCAGCGTGCGCGAAGAAAAGATTGCCGCTGACGGCCGGCAGGCCCGGCGTGTTGGTTGCTACGATTGTGGTGGTGGGGGTCCGGCTGATCGTTGTCGGCGCTGCCGCTTTCGCGGCGATAGTGGCTCTGGCCATATTGTCTCCTGATGCTCACGCCCGCAGGGTGCCGGGGGCGGATCGGCTATTCCGTGTACTCCCGCAACGCACCGGATAATAGTATTTTCGGTCAAAACGCCGTCAAAATCTTAACTAATAGGGCTAAGTCATTGATATTGGCTGGGTAAAAGTGATGCTTTTTGGCAAAAAGAATGTTGACGCGGAATATCTGGATCGAGTACATTTTTCTCTCTGGGGCGCGAGCCCCTCCCGGGTCGCGAGACCCAAAAAAACGAGGAGCCGGAAAATGAAAAAGCTGAACCAGATCGACGAACTCGGGGGCCTGCTGGCCCAGATCGCGACGCTGTCGAAGCGCGCCGAGGCGATCAAGACGGGCATCAAGGATGCCGCCCTCCGTGGCGGGCCGCACGTCGTCGAGGGCGACCTGTTCCGCGCGATCTGCGTCGAGGCCGACCGCAAGTCGGTCGACTACAAAAAGCTCATTTCTGATATCGGCCTCAGCGACGAAAAAGTCGCCGAGTACGTCACGTCGGCGACGACCCTCTCGGTCAAGGTCACCGCGCGCATCTCAGCAATCGCAGCCTAAATTCAACCGGGCGCAAGCCCATAAACGAGGAGACAGAACCAATGGCCCATGAAATCGAGAGCATCGCCTACGCCAACGCCGTGCCGTGGCACGGGCTCGGCACGCAGGTCAGCGACGACCTGAACGACGAGCAGTTCCTTAAGGCCGCCGGCCTCGACTGGAAGGTCGAGCTTAAGCCGTTGAAAGCGGACCTCGGCGGCGGCGAATACGCCGACGTGCCCGGCCGCTTCGCCCTCGTCCGAAACACCGACCGGAAAATCCTGACCATCGCCGGCCAGACGTGGCGTCCGTTCCAGAACGCCGACGCGCTGAAATTCATCGGCGATTACGCCAAGGCCGGCGGCGCGACGCTGGAGACGGCCGGATCGTTGCAGGGCGGGAAGATGGTCTGGGGCCTCGCGGCGCTCAAGCATTCGTTCGCCGTTCGTCCCGGCGACACGATCCGGGGCTATCTGCTCCTGACCGTGCCGCACACGGTCGGCACCGCGCACACGATCCGGACGACTGCTGTCCGTGTCGTCTGCGCCAACACTCTGGCGCTGGCGTCGCGTAGTGACGCCAACATCAACTATCGCCAGAACCACCTGAGCGATTTCGACGTGTCGGCCGCGAAAGACGCAGTCGGCAAGGCTCACGTCGAGTTGGCCGAGGCCGAGCGGCGCTTCAAGATCATCGCCGACCTCAAGCTTTCGATCGAGGATGCGGTGAAGAAGGTTCTGATCCCGGTGTTCGAGCCGGAACTGCTCGGGACCCCGGCGTTTGAGAACATTTTGTCGCCGGAGAATCTGCCGAAAAAGATCGACGCGATTCTGGCGTCTGCGGCGAACGCGCCGGGCAACGAGGCCGGTACCGGCTGGGGCCTGCTCAACGGAGTCACCCACTGGGCCGACCACGTCGCCGGCACCAACAGCGGCCGGCGTCTGTTCCGGGCATGGCTCGGCGACACCGCCGCACACAAACAGGCCGTTGAGCAGAAGCTGCTCGAATTGGCCGCGTAGAGGCTCGCTAGGGGGTGACGGCCATCCCGCAGTAAGACCGGCTCGCTGCCTAGCGAGACCTCGTGAAGTGAGCCGGTCGCGCCGCTATAAATAAGAGGGGAACGAACATGCGCACCATAAGCAAAATCATCATACTGGCATCGGCCTTCGCCTTCGCTGTGACCGGCCTCGTCGAGTTCGCCGTGACGCTGGCCGACGAAGCTCCGCTGATCAAGGCCGACGACAAGCCCTACAAGCGCCGGTTCGCCGGCTACGATCTGAGGCAGCCATAATGTTGCTCCGCGCCGAAGACGACCGCCTGATCCTGCAGACGCGCGCCACACCGGCCGTTCTGGCAGCGCTTCCCCGGCTGGAGGGGCACCGCCGCTGGCTGAAAGACGGCCGGCTGTCGGTCGAGCGCACACCGCATAATCACGCCGTGCTGGCGTCGATCCCCGGCGTCACAGTCGACGTTCCGCCGGTCGTCGAGGTTCCGCTCGCGCCCGATTGGGCCACGCCGGTCTATCTCAGCAAGACCTCCTCGTACCCGCATCAGGATCGGGCGCTCGCCAAACTCAAGACCCAGAAGGCCTTCGGGCTCTTCATGGAGCAGGGCACGGGCAAGACCAAGGTGCTGCTCGATTGGGCCGGCGATCTGTTCTGTCGCGGCCTGATCACCGGGGTTCTGGTGGTCAGCAAGAAAGGCGTTCACCGGCAATGGGCCGAGGGCGAGATGCCGAAACACCTAGGCGTCGACTACTCGACCTGCTTCTGGCCGATCAATTCCATGCCGCCGGCCGACAAGGCCAAGCTTGAGTTCTTCACCATCAATTACGACGGCATGAAGACGGTCGCCGGTTTTATGATGTGCTCGGCCTTCGGCCTGCGGCACAAGGGCAAGCTGCTCATCATCGCCGATGAATCGCAGGAGATAAAAAACAAGAAGTCTGAGCGCTGGAAGACGATCAGCGAGCTAAAGGCTTATTCGTCGCACCGGGCGCTGGCCACCGGCACGCCTATCGCCCGCGACCTGACCGACGAGTGGGCGCAGCTTAGCTGGCTCGACGAGAAAATCCTCGGCATCCGTTACGTCACGGCATTCCGCGCCGAGTTCTGCGTGATGGGCGGGTTCGAGGGGCGCGTTATCATCGCCCACAAGAACGTGGATGAGTTCAAGCGCCGCACCGAGCCATACATTTTCCGCGCGACAAAGGACGAGATCGGCATCCTGCCGAAGCAGTATTCCGAATGGACGTTCGACCTGACGAAGCCGCAGCGGGCCATGCTCGTCAGTCTCAAGCAGGAGCTTGAAGCCGAACTGGCATCGGGGAAGATCGTGACGGCGCAGAATGCCGCCGTGACGCTGGTCAAGATGCAGCAGGTCTCCAGCGGGTTCATCATCGATGGCGACAATAACGTCCACCGCCTGATGGAGCCAATGGAGAACCCGCGCGTCCGCGCTGCCGTCGAGTGGTACATGGGCAACTCAGGTAAGGCTGTGATCTGGGTCCGGTTCCGCGAAGATGTGAGTATCCTGCGCGCGGCTCTGGACCACCTTAAGATCAAGTACGTCACCTATTTCGGCGACACCAGCGACAAGGACCGCGCCGATGCCGTGCGCTCGTTTCTGGACCAGAGGAGCGAGATTGACGTGTTCCTCGCCAACCCTCAGTCGGCCGGAACGGGCCTGAACCTGCAGGGCACCTGCCAGCGGGCGCTGTACTACAGCAACAGCTTCAACGCCATCGACCGCTGGCAGAGCGAGGACCGCATCCACCGGATCGGCACGGTAGGATCGGTCGTCTACACCGACCTGATCGCCAAGGGCTCTATCGACCGACACATCGCGCGCAATCTGCTGCGCAAGAAAGGGCTAAGCAGTCTGGTGCTCGACGACATCAAGGAAATCCTCGGAGACGTGGAGGCGGGCAATGAGGCCTGACCCGACATTCACGCCGCTGGAAAAGCGGATCATCCAGATTTTCCTGAAGAAGTACGGGACGTCCCTGTCTGTCGACGATATCGGCGATCAGATGTACCGGGGGAAAGTGCGCCCGAAATACTGGCGCGGCTGCGTGAAGGCGTGGATGCGTACTCTTACGCTCAAACAGACCGCAGGGAGCGCCCGGTACATCATCACCCGGACCAGCCGCTTGGGGCGCGGGTCGCCTGCCGAGTACTCCTATCAACCGCGCTGAAAGGGGAACGTCATGCTCAACGATGCTGTAAACGCGACCGCCGCACGAGGCATGAGCGGAGAGGAATTGTTCGCCGAGATCACCGATGTCGAAAGGGCGCGCAAGGACATCCTTCGACACTACTCGGGATCGGTCGTGGGGTCGGGCGTCGGCTCCCGGCTTTATGAAATCCTCGCCTGCACGCTCGACGACCTGTCCGACTATATCGGCGCGCTCCAGAACGAGCAGGACAGCCGATGATCCACGACGAGTTCATGCGCACCCGCGACTTCCTCCTCGGCGTTGCGTCTGTCGCGGTGGGGATGGTGATCGGGGCCGGCGTACATGAAGTGGCCAGCGAGCTTCGCATCCGAGGAGCGTGGAAGGCCGTTTCGCTGGCCGTGGACAGCTTCTCGCAACGCGAGGCGGATATCGCTGAGGCTGCGGCGAGCTTCGAAAAGGTCCGTGACGCGATCTGCAAAGACATGTTCGCCGGCAATGGTATCCGCGAGATGCAGAAGGCCAAGATCATCGAGATTCAGCTATGCTGACGGAGGGGCAGATGGATTACGAGCGGTCGCCGTATGGGAAGTCGATACTCAAGCGCCGTCGCCCGCCGACCGCTGCTCCTGCCCCATTGCAGCCCGTAACTGGGAAATGCAATTTCCCGCTCTGGCCGCACGGCGACAAACCAGACCACAGATATTGCCTGCGTTCGGTGCAGGCAGGAAAGACCATGTGCGATGAGCATCATAGACTTTGCCACTGGAAAATCCCTCTTGGGAAGAAGAAGGCAGTGGAAGATGAGCGATAACTCAAACATCTCCAACGTCCATACGATCACCTTCGACCCGCAGCCGGGCGAACTGGTCGTCACCGTCGATGGTGTGCGCTACCGGCGCAAATTCACCAAGGAGCAGCTCCTTGAAGTCGCGTCGTGGTTCACTGACGCAGCGAACCGGATGGAAGGAAATATGACATGAGACACGTTCTGCTCTGGCCAGTCTGTTACGTGACGGACCTGCTCGCTGACCTTCTCGACGAGTTCATGCCATATGTGCCACCGGACATCGCCACCGGGTTCGTCTTCAACGCTCCGGGGCCGGCAAGCTGCAAACCTGACCTGACGCCCAAGCAGATCGCGTGGTGCGACAAGCACCTCGGTCATTTCAAACTGATGCGCGAACAGGCAGAGCGCTCGAAGAGGGGCAAATGACACTCGTATTCAAACCGTACCACCAGAGCCGGTTCGTCGACTGGCCGCAAGACGAAGAAATCCGGGTCTCCGACCTTGACGCCCTGCTCGCCCTGCCGAAGTTCAAGGCGATCAGCGAGCGGCCCGACTTCTTCCGCTTCAGCCGCGGGGGCAACGGCAAGTATGAACGTAAGGTCAAGCCTTCCGCACGTTCATACTGATCCGGTCGCCGAACAGGAAGAAGAAGGCCGCAGTCGCCATCTGAGACATGAGGTCGTACTGCTCGGTGCCCATCGGCAAATTGCCGAGCGTGATGACCGACCACGTCCCGAGGATCAGAAACACCGCCAGATAGCGGGCGCTGGCCCGCAGGTTGGCGACCCACATGCTGATCTGGCCGGCGGGCTTGTCCAGTTCCGCCAACGTCTGCATCTTCTTGAGCAAAAATTCCTCAAGCTGCATCGCCTCGGCAAAGCTGCTCGGCACCGCCGCCTTGTTGCCGAAGACCTTGGCGACCGTGGCCTTGGCCGCGTCGATGCCCACCGGCAGCAGCGCCGGCAGCAGGGTGGTCAGGAGGAGACTGAGCACGGTCACCAAGTCCGAGCGGCGACGACCGTGACCGCCAGCGCCAGAACCAGCGCCACGACGTGCATCGGCGGGTTGCCGGCGCAGCGCATCAGGCAGGATTTCAGATCATCCATTTTACCGCTCGCGGAAGAAAAGATGGTCCCCAATCGTCGCGGTCTTGATCATCTCGTCGTCCCATTTCGGGTCGACGCCGGCAGTATGATAGTGCGTGGCCCCGCCAGTGGGATCGGCAACCCGACTGTCGAGCACAGCCTCGACAGTGCGCTGAATCTCGACCAGCAGCGGAGCGTCGTCCGGCAGGGCCAGTATCTGGGCTCTATTTGGATCGACCAGATTCCAGCAGGAAAATTGCTGGGGCTTCAGGCAGATTTCCGAGAGGGTCTTGCCCCACCAGCCGGGCCTGTCGAGCCTGTTTTTCAGCACCCACGCAACCGCCTCCCAGCCGTGCCGCCCCTGATTGCGAGCCTCGCCCCAGACTGTGCGGGCAGCCAGATTAAGGGCCGAGGAGGGGGCGTTTTGGAGCATCAGTACCCGAGCTTGGCTCGATAGGGCAGCGTGCAGGGGGTCGAGGTGGCGATCATGCCCGATGCAGCCAGAGAGCATTCGAGAGTCGCCAGCCGGCGGTCGACCGCCGTGACCTCGGCCTTGAGATTTGAGTACGCCATCATCACGGTGCCGATGATGCTGATGATCGACAGGACGCTCCCCAGCGTTATTTTAGGATCGATGGCGATTCGGTTCATCATCGTGCTCCCGGCAGGACTGGCAATGGGCCCGGCAGCGGGGGCGGCTCGGGGGTCCGCTCGATGGCGGTGAGGGGGCCTTGCGGGGGCTTCTCCGGCTGCTGGCCGAGCCAATAGGCAGCACCGGCACCAAGACCGCCGAGAATCCCGCCGGCAATCCCGGTGCCCTTGAGCATCGCCGCCCGCTGTGCGGCCTTGAGCGCGTGGGCGCGCAAATCGTCGACAGTCCGGCTGAACTCGGTCGGGTCGAGCATCCGCTCGGCGATCCGCTTTCTGACCGCTTCGCGTTTGCCTTCACCGAGGCTTGTGACGTGATCGACCAGAAAATTAATGGCCCGACCCTTGAGCGATGTTCCTCGTGCGATGCCGGCTTCTTCGTCCGCAGCCGTCAGCAGGCGCTCGGCGGTCTTGCTGTTGCCGAACACCGCCCGCTCGCGGGCCTCCATCTGGGCTTCTTCCTTCGCCCGCTTCATAAACTCGTCGAAGAGCTTCGGGTCCTCGAAAATGATCTTTAGCTGTTGTTGCTTGCGAGAGATATTCGGGTCGGCCTTCGGGTTGCCGACGATCTGCCTGATCGGCGAGGCATTCCTGTCAGCTGCCCGGCCCAGCTGGTCCATCAATTCATGGGCCGCACCGATGCGGAAAAGCTCCTGATCGCCGGAAGAGAGCTTTTTGACGTAGGCTGCCATCTCGGACGGGTCTTTTCTCAGGAAAGCCCGCCCGGCCTCCAGCGCCTCTTCGGTCTCCATCGCCGAACTGTAATAGCCGAGAGCCTTGGCGTATTCCGGGTTTGTGTCCTTCAGGATCGTGCGGAACGGGCGCAGGACATTCTCGCGCAAATCGTTGGCCACACCGGGGTCCTTGACCTTGTTGGCCAGAATTTCGTCGTCGATGGACCGCTTGACCATATCCAGCGCCTTCATGTTCTCTTCCGAGGCGGTGAACTGTTTGCGCTGGCGATATCCTTCGCCCAGCACGGTCTTTTCGATGTCAAGGTCGGGCCACTTCAGTTTGGCCTTCCTGATGGCGCGTTCGATGATGCCGGGGCGATACTCTTCCGCTCGTTCGATGTAATTCATCACCTCCGGAGCCGGCAGGAAGCCTTTCGCGTAGGCATCGTCGTACAGCTTTCCGGCCTGCTCGCGGCGGTTTTCGATCAGGCTGGCGAGCGTATCGTGATAGTCGGTGCGCTTCGAGATCAGACTGCGAACGTCATCGGCCATGCGCGCAGCGCGGCCAGTCTTGCGTTCATCGAGAATATTTCCGACGTAAAAGCTTGCCTCGCCGGGATTCAGGTATGCGTTTTCCAGCAGCCGCTGAACGCCGACCTTGCCGGCATCGCCAAGGGTGAACGGTTTGGGGATCGCCGTCATTACCCCATCGCGGAGACGCTTGGCCTCTGAGGCTTTGGTCAGGTCGTACTGGTCACGCTTCAGCGCCCGGTGGATGCGGCGCAGGGCGGTCTCGTCCACGTCGCCGGGGAAAGTCGCCTCCCGCGTGCGGCTTGCTGCGGTCGCTGCGACCTTGCCGATATAGGGCACTGCTGCTGCTGCTGCGCCTGCGCCTGCTGCTACGCCGGCAGTGGAGAGAAGGTCTGCGCCTTCTCTTTTTTCAGGGGCCGAAGCCGCAGTGGGATCAATCGCGTCTTCGGCTGGGGCTGCCTTCTCCGGCATGTTGCCGGTTTCTACAATCGAGCGCAGAGCCTCGTTCGAAAGCTGGGAGAATTGATCGCTCATTCTCCCTGATCCCTTCGCGCCAATTCCTCTTGGGCGGCTTCAGCTCTGAAATACTGCTGCCACGTCCAGCGGTTGGGGTTGATCACAACAGCGTCTTTCGCGACATCCGTTTTCCTCGGGTCAAGAATCGGGTTGGCATTGGCATATCGCCTCCACGCTT
>SXGT01856107.1_pt1 | contig 20190 bp, 17 predicted proteins | sample 3176221 | NCBI WGS metagenome assembly SXGT01 (sample SAMN11356862, study PRJNA531348) | freshwater metagenome | isolation source: freshwater sample F1-120 | place: China: Fuxian Lake, Yuxi | collected 2017-12-25
ATTTTCGCGGCAGCCCTCGCAGTCTGGGTCGTCACTCCCCTGGTTATCTCTGCCATCGTCTTCAACAGGAGATCGCCGATATGACTCGCGCTTCTCTGGCCATTCTCGCCGGCGTTGTCACTCTTGCGTTCTCACCTGCATGTCACCGTGATGACATCTCCGGCCCCCCTTCACTTCGCCTCGGCCTTGACCTGTGCATCGGTTGCGGGATGCTGATCATGGAAGACCAAAGCTCCTGCTCGCTTCTGGTTACACAAGATGGTGACCGAACCTATCTGCATTTCGACGACCCCGGTTGCCTGCTCGATTACCGCGCAGACAACCCTTCCACAGCAATTGTCGACCAATTCGTTCACGACTATCACTCGCGTCAATGGTTGACCGCAACTAACGCCAGCTACCTCGTCGGTGTCGAGAAAACTCTCTCAACACCGATGGGTTCTGGAATCGTCGCCTTTGCATCATCAACCGCAGCAAATGCTCAACGCACAACCTCCGGCGGAGACGTCCTCAAATTTGAACAACTCGCCAGCATTCGCCGTGCATGGCGAGAAACTCAACGCGCTCGATCTTCGGGTACCCCATAACACCTCTCACTCTTGATTTGTCACATCACCAAAGGAGCACGATATGTTCTCACAAACCGTCGAATATGCCTTACGAGCCATGATGTACCTGGCTTCGCTTGATGGCACACCGGTAACCAGTGAACGCATCGCCGAGAATACGCGTGTTCCGGCGGGCTACCTCTCCAAGGTCATGCGCGACCTGGTGCTGGGAAATCTCGTGACCTCATATCGCGGTCCTCGCGGCGGCTTTGCTCTGGTCTCTAAGCCCGATGCAATCACCATGCTCGATGTCGTCGGCGCAGTTGACCCCATCCGTCGAATTCACAAATGCCCGATCGATAATCCAAATCACATGAACCTCTGCCCACTGCACCGTCGCCTCGACGATGCCCTCGCGGAAATCGAACGTTCGTTCCGCACAGTCACACTCGCAGAGATGCTCGCCGCAGGCAGCATTCCTGTTCAACTAGATCTTCCTGTTCAGCCCGTCAACTCAACATCTCAACATACGAACCCTCGATGATCACTTTTCAGTTCCTCTTCTTTCTTCACATGTAAAGGACCCTGTCATGGCCGAACTCACAACCCTGTCCGCAAAAACCGTTGGTCAGCTTGTTGCAGAACGCCCGGAACGCGCTCGCGTCTTCGAACAGGTCGGAATCGACTATTGCTGCGGCGGTCGAAACTGCCTCGAAGATGCCTGTGCCAAAAAAGGCGTGGATGTTCAACGAGTTCTCTCGATGCTCGCAGCATCAGATGCCGTGCCACCAACCAATACCGACCCAGACTGGAGAACCGCACCTCTGTCACAACTCGTCCAGAACATCGAATCCACCCATCACCGCTTCATGCGAGATGAACTGCAAAGAACATCGGCGTTGATCAAAAAAGTTGCAACTGCGCATGGAGCTCATCGCCCGGCGTTACGGGAGTTAGAGCAGGTGTTTGAGGGCTTCACCAATGACCTTCTGTCTCATATGTACAAAGAGGAAGTCGTGCTTTTCCCATGGATACGCGCTATCGAATCGCAGCCCGGCCAAACCGTGTCCGGCACCGATTCGCTCGATATGCCGATCCGCGCAATGATGCACGACCACGATGATGCGGGCAACCACCTCAAGATCATGCGAGACCTGATGGATGACTACGTACCGCCGCTGGATGCGTGCGGAACTTACCGCGTGATGCTCTCAGCACTTCAGGGCATTGAAACTGACCTGCATCTTCACGTCCACAAAGAAAACAACATCCTGTTCCCCAGAGCCTTGTCCTTGGCCTCCATTCATGCCTGAATTCTCATTGTCATCACATTGCCAACGTTTTTCACGCTCAGATAGCTGCTTATGATGTACAACTTCCTGGTCATTCTCCATCTTCTAGGCTCAGCAACGTGGATCGGCGGACACGTTGTCCTTGTGCGAGTAGTACTTCCCGCAGCATTGCGAGAAAACGACCCCAGGCGAGTCACGGAATTCGAAACCGGCTTCTCAAAAATTGGCTTGGCCGCCATCGTCATTCAAATCGTGACAGGCCTTTTCCTTGCCAAACATCGATTCGGTACGTGGGGTGACATCTTCACACAATCAACACAAGCGTCGCATCTTGTGCTCACCAAGCTAGCTCTGCTGGGGATTACCTTCGCAATCGCGGCAGATGCATCACTGCGAATCCTGCCTCGTCTCGATCAATCCAAAATGCGGGCATTTGTCCTCCACGCCTGGGCAACCACCATACTCGCGATACTCATGCTCGTAGCAGGCGCTGCTGTACGACTTGGCGGTCTTTTTTGATAGGAGTGCACTTCGATGACCAAAGAGCACCATGACGCCGCCCTGTTTTCCACCGAACCTGATGCGGCAACCCCGCCCCTGAAACGTCACCAGTCATTGCGGCCACTCTCGCGTGAACACATGTGCGGTTTGATCCAAGCTCGAAACCTCCAGGCAGCAGCATCAGCAGATGAGCCGACCCGTACCCGCACCCTCGCCGAATTCACCCGTATCTGGAAAAGTGAACTCGACCAGCATTTCGCCGACGAAGAGCGTCTGCTCCTCCCGCTGATCAACTCCCCTCAGCTGAAGCAACGCCTGCTGGACGAACACCGTGTCCTGCGCGACCTGGTTGGTCAAATCCAATGCCAACCGGACCAAGTCTCCCAGAGGCCCGAGCTTCTCGAGACCCTCGGTACATTCCTGCACAATCACATCCGCTGGGAAGAACGCGTCCTCTTCGAAACAATCCAACACGACCACCCCGATTCCCTCGCCCTCATGATGCTCGAATCCAACCTCATCGAACAACTTCGACCTGGCGCCCGACCAAGATCAAGTTTGACCCACCGCTGAATTCCACAATCCACGAAACCGCAAATCAACCGATGCGGCCACCCCAAAAACGACAACACCTTGCACGAATATGCAAGGTGTTGACCAATGGGCGATACTGGAAGCGAACTACCCCAGTTTCCTGCGGGAAATTCGATAGATTCGGAAACAGCCGTCAACAAATCCGTCAACATTGGGACCGCTTCCGGCGATTCTGTGACCCCCACGCCCCCCACCGATCCCGATTTGGCGGCGATCATCGCGGCATGGTCTGACCTGCCCCCGGCAGTGCGGCTGGGAATCGCGGCAATGGTCAAGGCTGCAACGCCCCCACAGGCTGCGGGAGCGGTTGCGGCACAAGTCAAATTCTCAAACAGGAAGGCAACGCATGGAACGGATTGAAGTGGTAGACGGACCAACACTGGCGGCGGTCTTGAAACGGATCGGCAGCGGAGTGGTGTTGACGATTGGCGGCAACGATGTGGCGGTACTGGTGCGCCCCGAAGATCTTACCGGCGCGGCAACTGCGTACCTACTGGAAGCGTTGAACGTGGACCTGTCCGCATTGCTGGCAAGTTTGCCCGCAACCCCCGCCAAATAGCCCCCAACCCCCCGATGGGGGTTTCGTGAATCGACATAGGAGGGTATGCGGCATGAGGTTCGATGAATTGTTTTCAGACCCCCGGCACTATCGCGGTGACTGCCGGCTGATGCGGACGGCGATCCGGCGTGGGTGGTTAGATGCTGCCCCTCAAGAGGATCGGGATGCACTGCTGGCGCGGTTTGAGCAAGCGATCGGTGAACGCGATGCGGCGGGTTTCGTTTCTTCTACTCAAGAATGCCGCGCGATCCTGGCGCGGGCGTGGGCGATGATCGCGGTAGTGGCAGTAGACCAGCGCGATGAGCGGCGGGAGTTCTACGCGCGAATCGCTGGCGTGGCAATTTGGACGGGTGGGCGACCCCGCGAACGGCGGCACGTTGGCGACTACCCCACGCGGCTGGATGCCAACGAACTGCGCCGACGAGCAATCGCCGAAGGGATCGACCTGCGGACCCTCAAGACTGTCACGGTGGGCGGCGATGCAAAGCTGGACCCCGCACGAGCGGGAGAACGGATTGCCCTAGCGGTTACCCCAGATGCCCGATACGGCTGGCGGGTCTGGCTGGTGTGCCCCGATTGCGGAAGTCGGCGGGTGCATCTATTTCCGATCCGGGTAGGGTTTCGGTGCCGGAAGTGCGCGAGAATCGGCCACACCGGTTCTATCCACCCCGTTTGAACGCGCCAAATGCTGACAAGAGATACAGGAATATCCAAAGCAGGTTCAACACGATGAAGACTACCGCAAGGAAATACACCAAGCGGGTATGCTTGCGAATATGGCGTAACTCGTCGTGGATCAGTTGAAGTTTCTCGGAATCCGATGTTGCTTTTGGAGTAGGCGGTACATCGCCTTCCGGTGCAATATCAAATCCTGCTACCCGATGACCATCATTGACAGCCTTGATTTTTGCATTGCGAAGGTTGCTCGCATTCATCACAACTTTGTAATACTGGCTGGTCTTCTTGTCTTCGCAATCGATTTCAAAGTCTGGCATAGAACCTCCAGGGGATGCCGCATGATAACAACTTGTTGTTTGTAGTGTGTTGCGGGTCCACCGGGCACATAATTAGGCAACGGGTAGCGGGCTGATCCCCCGCGAACGGATCGGGATGGTCTTGGCTTCACTCGCACAAGACCTTCCCGACCGACCCACGATTGCGAGTGACACAATGCCAAAGCCACCAAAGGGAAAGCCGGAATCCCGTACGAAACCAAGCAAGCCTAAGACTCCCCCAGAAGTCCCACCCACCACGGGGAAAGCACTACCCGTTACCGTTGCCAAAGCGATGGCGCGACACGCGGAACAGGTACTCGCAAGGGACGCGAAGTTACTTGCCGATCCAGATATTCAAGCCGGTATCAAACAGAGTCAGAAGTTTGAAGCCGCCCGACTTGCTGCCAGTGCTGCCGCTTTGCCATTTAAAACCGCATTCGACAACTTGGTTGCGGCAAATCCAAACGGTTGCGAATCTGGTTCCGAAACCTCAAAACAATTTGCGGCACTGCGATTTGCCATTGAAGATGCCACAATGAGAACTTTCACGCAGCATGGTTTTACGTTGTCACAGTCTACGACTCAAAGTAATGACAACCCCGAAGAGGGGCGGCTGTGGTTCGATGAACAGGGGCATTTGAATCAGTCGGGGCCTGTCCCGCTGTCCCGATACTTGGGAGAGTTGTCGAATCAATTGCAACTATTTCTGATGCGGCTAGATTCGTGCGAACGAAACAACGCGGGCGACTATCTGCTGCGGGATTCACGGGCTGGCACCTTGAGTGGAATGCGGGTGCTGTGGGATAACGTTGTGCTGTTGTGCCAAACAAGCGTCGTCAGAACGCTTCCGGACTTAACGTTAGAACAGAATGAGGCTAGGAAGCGCGGTAGCGTTCTTGTAATTGAAACTGGACCGACTCGCAATATGCAACCGTTAGCCGATGCCTTGCGGCAACTGTTGTTCTCGATTCTCTACAAAGCGGATGGAAGCTGGGTGAGTGAAATTCCATCGGCCACGGTCGGCAAGATTCGGACGATCGGTGCCGAACTTCCGCAACATCGTGCGGCGTGCGAGCAATCGGAAGGCGTTGAAGGGCTGAACCCCCACAACTTAGACGACACAAAGCGCAGTGATGCTGCTCAATTGAGAAACACAGCTATCCACACGTTGTCGAATCGAAACTACGACACAGACTATCGACCTGCGTCCGCTTTCAAAAAGGGAATGGCCCCCCGACTGCGCCAAGCGGCATCGCGGAATCGCAAGTCCAAACGCGTCAAAACGCGCCAGATTGACGGCGTTGTGTGCTACTCGGTTGCCGATGTGCGGCAGTGGTGGCCTTCCGAAGCTCCGAAAGAAACGTGAATATCCGTGAGAGAGCGTGAGTATGCGTGAGAAGCAGTCAGAACCTGCACGCCGACTTTTTGGCGCGTCAATGCTTTACGCATGGAAGCAAAACTACTTACGTTGAATGAACTGTCTGAACGCACTGGCCTTCCCGTGGCATGGCTGCGGCGCGAAGCCGACGCTGGACGATTGCCGTGCATCAATGCGGGTCGGCGCCGAATGTTCCAAATTGCGAGCGTTCTCAAGTCACTTGCACAATTGCAAAGCAAGGCGGTGCGCCGTGGATAAGACTGCCCCACTGCTGGTCGATCGACGGGAAGCCGCGCGGTTGCTAAGTGTCTCGCCCGGCACGATTGACAACTTGCGAAATGCTGGCGAACTTCCATCAGTGAAACTGCTGGCGCGTCGCTTGTTCGACGTGGCAGACCTGCGCCGATTTATCGAATCACGGAAGGCGGTGCAATCTTGAACGCATCCCTATTCAACGACACGGCCCCGTCTGGAAACGGGGCGAGCGTCAACAAGCCAAACACTTCGCATGATCTTACACCCGTTGTACTGATCGCCCCCGATGGTGTACCAGATTGGGCGTGGCTGAAACTTGCGAGCGCTGGAAACCATCGTTGGGAAATCAGCGAGCGCGATGCGAGCGGCGAAGTAATCGGCACGGCGTACCGTTTGCCTGATGGCAGCAAAGACTTCAAGCCCGGCGGCAAGCGCGGGCTGATCGTCGCGTGGCCATTGGACAACTACGCGGGCACAAGCCCAACCGATCCGATTTATGTGTGCGAAGGTGCGAGCGATACTGCTGCGCTTCTGGGGTTGTACCTTACTGCTGTTGGAATCCCAATGGCCGGAAAAGGTGGCAGTATGCTGGCCGAATTGTTGAAGGACAGGTACGTTGTTATCGTGTCAGATGCGGACACTGCTGGCAAAAACAGTACCGCAAAACTCACGGAAGCACTGCTGCCTAGTTGTGCAAGTGTCCGCACGATTGATCCTCCCAACGGCGCAAAGGATGCACGGGCGGCGGTAATCGCGGGAGCGAGCGAAGCAGATTTTGCTAATTTGACGGAAGCGGCTGCAATCGTGAAGCCCGTAGTCAAACCGACAAATGGCTCGCCGGTTCTGGTTCGATTGTGCGATGTGAAACCGGAACAGGTATCGTGGTTATGGCCGAATCGAATTGCAATTGGGAAGCTCACTCTGATCGCGGGCGATCCGGGACTAGGAAAGTCGTTTGTCACTCTTGATATGGCCGCAAGACTATCGCGTGGTTTGCCCTGGCCTGATTCTCCCAATGTCCACACCATCAAAGGCGGCACAGTGATACTGAGCGCGGAAGATGGTATTGCAGACATTATTGTTCCGCGCCTGCTAGCTGCCGGTGCAGATGTCGAGCGAATTTCTGCAATCGAAGCAATCCACACCATCGGCGAAAGAGGACGCGAATCTGTACGCAGCTTTGACTTGTCACGTGATATGCCTGCGTTAGAATCTGCAATCAAGTCTGTGGATGACTGCAAGCTCGTTGTAATTGACCCAGTAACAGCGTATCTGGGCAGTGAGGTAAACTCACATAACAACGCTGAGGTACGCGGACTTCTAGCCCCACTGAGCGGGCTTGCAGCGAAGCACGGGGTTGCTGTTGTAGCGGTAACGCACCTAAACAAAAGCGGCGGCGGCCCCGCAATCTATCGTGCAATGGGTTCCCTCGCATTTGCAGCGGCGGCACGGGCGGCATGGTCAGTAAGTAAGGATAAGGCCGACGACAAGCGGCGACTGTTTCTTCCGATCAAGAACAACATCGCACCTGACTCCGGTGGGCTGGCATATCGAATTGAGTCGGCAGAAATGAAATCGTGTCCAATTGTTGTTTGGGAAACTGACCCGGTGGCCCAAAGTGCAGATGATGCACTTTCGATTGATGGCCGCGAACCGGGGGACGGGAGTGCATTTGACGATGCGATGGAATGGCTACGCGATGTGCTTTCGCAAGGCCCTTGTGCCGCGAAAGATGTATTGGCACAGGCCAAGACCGATGGAATCAAAGAGCGGACATTAGAGCGGGCTAGAAAGGCACTGGGTGTCAAGTCCCAACGTGAGGGATACGCGAATGCTGGGCGATGGGTGTGGGTAATGCCCCATACACCGCCAACAAATCCAAAGACCGCCAAGCCTGAAACAGTGGCGGACAATGGCGATCTTGGCGGTCTATGCAAAACCAGCGAATGGGGGGAGGTATGAACACAATCCCCCAAGACCTTGCCCGACTGCTAATGAACCTTGGGTACGCTGGCGTGGAACTCGCCCCCCACGCAATCGACGCAGCACGGTTGCTATTCAAACCGGGCGTGTTGCCCCCGGACTTGCTGGAGCGGCTGCGAACCCACAAGACGGCGGTGCTGGGCCTGCTGGTAAACGGGTACAAACCTACTGAGGAAGATGCTGGGTATCTTCTGGTTGAGCGGCTGGGAATGGCCGACGACTTGAAGCTATCAACACACCCCGGATCGGCGGCGTGGTTGGTGGCGGTTGGCGAGTCCCTAAGTCAATGTTGCCATAGGGCAACAACTGGGGTACAATGTCGGCATGGGACAACTGACAAAGGCAATTCAGGCGGCGATAATCGCGAGCGACCAAACCCCCTCTGCGATCGCCAAAGGCGCGGGAGTGGCCCGTAGTCAACTGTCGCGGCTATTAAGCGGCGAACGCGGGCTGAACTCGGAAACCATCGAACAACTGGCAGACTACTTAGGGCTGAAAATCACAATCGAACCAAAGGCAAAGACGACAAAGAAGGGACGCTGAACAATGGCAAGTATTGGATACGAAGGCACAGGCGGCGAATTGAAACGGATCATCTTCCGCAACACCAAAGGTAAACAGCAAGCCCTGCGGCTGGGCAAATGTTCTGAGAAGGCGGCACAACACGCGCTCGCTGGCTTTGAACGTGTACTGGAATCGAATCGACTGGGCACAACCTTGCACCCCGATGGTGTGCGATGGCTGGAAGGTGTCAACGATCGCATACACGCGCGGGTAGTTTCGTTGGGGCTGGCAGAACCCCGCAAAGGCGCATCGACCGTGACAGTCGCCCAACTGTTGGAGCGGTTTGCATCGTCGGCTGTTGTCAAACCATCGACCCGCGCGGCGTATCGCCAAACTACGAACAGTCTGCTGAGTTTCTTGAAACCAGAAACCGCGCTGGTGTTAATCACACCGGCGGATGCCGACGGCTGGCGGAAGTCGATTGTCAAGACGGGTGAAGATGAGAAGATACTCGCACCGGCGACGATCGCAAAGCGGGTTCACGTTGCACGAGCGATATTCAAGAAGGCAGTACGCTGGGAGTTGATCCCAAAGAACCCATTTGAAGACTTGCACGCTGGTTCTCAAGTCAATGCCGATCGAGCGTTCCATGTTTCCAGCGAGTCAATCACTCCGATTCTGGAAGCCTGTCCCGATGACCAGTGGCGGGCGGTGGTCGCGCTAAGCCGATATGCCGGACTGCGCTGTCCGAGTGAAATAGTGGCACTGCGCTGGGGTGACATAAACTGGGATCGCGGGCGCATGACAGTGCGAAGTCCCAAGACTGCTGGGCATGATGGGCACGCGGTGCGGGTGGTCCCGATTGCCCCCGAATTGCGCCCGATCCTTCAAGACCTGTTTGATGCTGCCGAAGATGGTGTGGAAGCGGTTGTACCACGTTTACGTGACCCCAAGATGAACCTGCGCACCACCTTCCGCAAGATCATCGCCAAAGCGAGCGTCAAGCCCTGGCCCCGGCTGTTTCACAACTTGCGTGCATCTTGCCTGACCGACTGGGCCGAACGATTCCCGGCGCACGCGGTAGCAAAGTGGGCCGGGCACAGTCCTTTGATCGGAGCGACTCACTACCTGCAAACTCGTGACAGTCACTTTGATCTGGCGGCGGGCGTTGAACCATCGGCAAAACAACCGTCAACAAATCCGTCAACACACCCGCGCCCAAGTGATACCACTGGCGAACATCCAAAAACACAAAACCCCCGAAATCCAAGTGATTTAGCGGGGGTTGGTGTCGGGTGTGATTCGCTGGAATCACGGAAAGTGGGCGATACTGGGCTCGAACCAGTGACCTCATGCGTGTCATGCATGCGCGCTAGCCAACTGCGCCAATCGCCCGAAACTGCGGCATAAGTATACCCACTATCGGCCGATTTGCCACTGCCCTTCTAAACCCTTTAGAAGCGGCTGAAAATCACCAAAAAGTCCAGATAATCAAAGAAATCGATGACTCCGTCGAGGTTAAAGTCCGCCCCGCCCGTCTGGTTTGAGAAATCGTTCACGAAATCGAGGTAATCGAAGAAGTCCACGATTGTGTCGCTGTTGTAATCTGCCAATGACGAGAACGCAAAGGTAATGTGCCGGCTGTCGTTGAACATGAAGTTCTTGCCATCCACACCTGGCGGCGGCATAACAGTTGTCGAGAACCCACCGATGATCGAACTCGCGGGCTGATTGACTGTGACAATATTAAAGGTGCTGACGACCGGTGGCTGGTATGCCCCTGCAAACGCAATATTGAGAGTTCCGGAAAGCGTAGCATCAAAGCTGGAGACCACAATTCTGCCGTACTGGCTAGTAAGGGTTCCGGCGATTGCTGCGTTGACCACGCCTGTAAATGTCGTGTTGAACCCACCAGAATTGGCAACCGTGACTATGCCCCCCGGGCCGACGTTGATAATTCCGCTATTGGTGAACGTCCCCGAGCCTCCGAGCAACATCTCACCAGTTTGAATATCCAGAGTTCCGGGGTTAAGCCAATTCGCAATATTATTAACTACGCGACCGCCATTCAACGTGCGGATTGTACCGTAGTTCAGGAAATTTGAAATGTTGACATTTAGAGTCTGGTCCGGCGCCTCACTACTGACCAGACCGTTGTTTATCACAGTGGAAGAAAGGCTGTTGGACATATTCAATCCGCCGCCAGAATTGACGTCTACACGCACCACAGCCCCGATCGCATAGGTCACGGTACCAGAACCGCCTACCGAATGACTGATGTTTCGAAGACCGGTTGCAGGGCCTTGCACAAGAATCCGATCCTGCAGAACATAACCTGGGGCCATCCCAAGCGTTGCTCCAGATGCGGATAGGACCGCGACGGTAAATGTGGTTGTACCTCTCAGAAGTATGTTCGCGTTTTCTGTGCCTAACGTAACCGCACCGTTGACCACAACGTTGTTGAGAGTACCGCCGCTGCTGGTGCCAGCGAGATAACCGCCGAAGACATTGATATTGCCACCAACAATACTCCCAAACCGAAGCCGCCAGGTCCCCTCAGACGGGCCGATAGTCTGTGTGTAACCGGAATTATTGAAGGTCCCTGTGATATTGAGGTCTCCTGTCGTGCCCGAAAGAACTCCCGTATTGGTGAACGAGTTGGTAATGTTGAGGAAGCCTGCGAGAGCGCGAATAGTCCCCCCATTTGCGAGCGATGAATTGTTGATTCCCAGCGACTGACCAACTGCTTCCGCGGAGATGAGGCCGTTATTGATGAGCGTCGCCACGAATACGTTGTTTATATTGAGTCCCCCACCGGCACCTGCAGCGAGTCGAACGACAGCGGACGGACCAAATGTAACTATCCCAGCACCAAGAGATGACAGATTGATATTCCGAATTCCAGGCGCGCCGCCTTCCGCAACCACAAGCGAGTTCAATGTGTAGGCGTATGGCATTTCCAGCGTGACATTGGCCGCCGTAAGGCGAGCGGCCGTGAAATTCGTCGAGCCGCTTACCATGACACGGGCTCCGTCAGTCCCGAGCGTGATATCACCATTGAGAATGACGTTTGCCAGAGTACCTCCGCCGCTGGTTCCCTTGAGGCTAGTGCCGTCAGCGAAACTGAGGCTACCACCATCGATTGTCCCACCAGCAAGAAATGGTGAACCACTTGCGGCATTAAAGGAAATGAGATGCGAGGAATTTAGGATCGATCCCGAAATGACTACCAAGGCGTCTGCTGTGTTCCATGGTCCGAACCCATTGGTTGCATTGAGAACGCCCCCAATTTCAAGTGTACCGCCAGTACCGCTTAAGGTTCCCGGCGATATCCAGGTGGTGTTGATGATCCGAAGAGTGCCGGCCTGGACGAACAGAGTACCGACGTTTTCAAACACATTGTTTTGAACAACGATGTTATTGATACTCAGAATTCGACCCGTCGCTTCAGCACTAAGAAGTCCGCGATTCACGAAAATGTTGTTCTGTCCGATGGAGAGAATGAGGTTGCCACCACAACCTTGGGCAAGTCGAATGACTCCGGATGGCCCAAGTGTCATGGTGGATCTGGCTCCGCCGACGCCTGCGTTTATGAATCGATCACCTATTTCAGGCCCATCGGCAACAATGGTTGAATTCAACGTGTACCCGTCACCCAGAAGCACAACTGTGCGCGGGGCACTCATGTGCAGGGCGGGAAAGGTAGTGCTTCCCATCAAAGTGATGTTGCTGAGTTGGGTGTTTAGAAACAGGTCAGTGTTCACCGTCACGTTGTTAAGCGTTGCGACGCCAGCCGCAAAGTTCAATGTGGTGCTGTCAACGAAGTTCAGAACTCCACCAGTAATTGTGCAACCCGACAAAATTGGGGAGCCGCTCGCAGCGTTGAAAGTCGTCGTAAAGCCAGTGTGGGTTATTGTGCCGGTGAAACGTAACGTGGCCGCTGCTGTGTCCAACGTACCAAAGTTTACGACGTACCCACCGGCTACCTCTACCTCGCCACCTGTGCCTCTGATGATGCCATCGTTTCGAAAGCTGGAACCACCAAGCCTGAGTGTTCCGGCGGAAACCGCCAAGGTGCCGTTGTTGATGAAACCAGGTGCCCCGGCACTAAGTACGCGATCCGCAGCTTCGGCGGTGATTAGTCCGTCGTTTGTGAGTGTACCGGAAAATATTGACTGGAACAGAAGCGAGGCGCCGCACCCCGGGGCGAGGCGGACGATTGCTGTTGAACTAAATCTGTTGTTCCCGGCAGCATTCGACGCCGTGGCAATGCTCCGAGAACCGGTCGCAGGACCTTCCGCAACAACGAGTGATCTCAGGACGTAGCCGGCGTTCATGTCGACGCCGGAACCACCTGCTACCAGTCGCAGAGCTGAAAAAATGGTCGTGCCGCTGACACGAACGAAAACACTGGGCGCATCAACCACAACATCGCCAGTGATCCTGACGCTTGCGAGTTCGCCGCGGCCGACAACCGAAATCCTCGAACCGCCGGAAAATTCCCATGTTCCGCCAGCCATTGTTCCGCCAGCCAAAATCACATCTGAAGCGAGCGAGTTGACACCAGTGGTTGTCAACGTTCCGGCGTTGACACGTATTGCGCGTGAAGTGATAATGTTGGAAATAGTAATGGAGGCGCCACATGTAATGGTCGGGCCCGCGGTGTCGATCACTGCAGTGTCCGTGGCAGCCGGAAGCACATCGCCGACCCAGTTTGCCGCGAGATTAAGATCCGTCCCTAAGGCCGTGGGTCCACCGTCCCACACAACATTGGCGAGCAACTGTCGAGATTCGAGCGGCTCTAAGATGAAATTGCGATCCATACTGCAATACGCATTGGGACTGGAAACGCTGCGTGAGTCTTGACAACAAGTACGCTTCCGGGCCAGATTGGGGACATCATCCATATTCGCTCCAAACGTGATGCCGAGAAGGTGATTTTTGCGTGCAGAAAATGCAAAATCCAAGCCGACAAAGGAAGATAACAGCAGCGTTGGCTGTTGTCAACAACGCCGACTGAACGAATGCCCACCCGATGTAATCTACCACATGCTACGATTCTTGCCCGATAACACGCCGATCTTAGAAGCGGCTGAAAATCACCAAAAAGTCCAGATAATCAAAGAAATCGATCACTCCGTCGAGGTTAAAGTCCGCCCCGCCCGTCTGGTTTGAGAAATCGTTCACGAAATCGAGGTAATCGAAGAAGTCCACGATTGTGTCGCTGTTGTAATCTGCCAATGACGAGAACGCAAAGATAATGTGCCGGCTGTCGTTGAACATGAAGTTCTTGCCATCCACACCTGGCGGCGGCATAACAGTTGTCGAGAACCCGCCGATGATCGAACGTGCGGGCTGATTGACTGTGACAATATCAAAGGTGCTGACGATCGGTGGTTGGTACGCGCCTGCAAACGCAATATTAAGTGTTCCGGCAAGCGTAGCGTCAAAGCTGGAGACCACGATTCGGCCGTACGCCGAAGTTGCTGTGCCGCTGATTGTCGCGTTCACGACACTAGAAGACGTCAAGACGAGACCGGCACTTGTTGGGACAGTAATCGTGCCGCCAAGATTGATCACACCTGAGTTTGTAAATGCTCCGGAACCGCTGATCGTCAGGTCACCAGATTGAATATCAAGTGTCGCGGCGTTCGACCAGCTATTCTGATTGACGCTCATCCGCCCACCGTTTGCGGTTCGCAGGATGTTGTTGTTGGTAAATGTCGTCGGATTGATAGTGAGTAACTGCCCAATTGACTCACTGCTGATCAAGCCGTTGTTGAGGAGAGTGGCGACAGAGCTATTGCTGATATTAAGCCCACCGCCCGAACCACTCATCACTCGGACAACCGCAAGTGGCCCAAACGTCACCGTTCCACTTCCACCCACCGCAAGTGAGATATTGCGTGTACCTGAAGCAGCTCCTTCTACCAGCACAGTAGAGTTGAATAGGGTGCCAGGTGGCAATTGCAAAGTGACGTTGTTGGCGGCGAGTCGTGTCGTCGTGACATTTGTCGACCCATCATATCGAACGGCTGCAGATGTTGTATCAAGTCGGAAATCCCCGTTTACGGCGACATTGCTGAGTACCCCAGCGCTGTTCGTTCCGCGGAGCACTCCATCTGTCACATTGATGATGCCACCGTTGATAGTACCGCCGGTCAATCGCCACACGCCCGCAGCGGCGTTTACTGTCTGCGTAAAGCCAATATTGTTAAACGTGCCTGAGAAATTGAGATCGCCGCCGACCCCCGCCAGCAAACCGGTATTTGTGAAAGTACCAGACAGTGTGAGCGTACCACCAGTAATTGCCTGGGCCGTGCCGCTGTTGTTAAGCACCGAGTTGTTGATTGTGAGAATCTGCCCTGTTGCTTCAGCACTGATCAGTCCATTGTTGATCAATGTTGCCACAGAACTGTTAGAGATATTCAACGCCCCACCCACCCCAGCAGCATGCCTGACAACCGCCGTTGCTGCAAACGTGACTGTTCCGGTTCCGCCCACTGCTAGTTGAATAGTCCGAGTGCCGGCGGCAGCTCCTTCAGCAACCACCAGATCGTTCAATGTATATCCCGGCGCAAGTTGAAGCCCCACACCACTTGCCAACAATCGGACCGCACCAAAGGTCGTCGTGCCCGACATGAGCATTGTACTCGAAACTGTGCTGAAGAGAATCTCGCCGCTCACCGCCACATTGTTCAGGTTGCCGCCACTTGTTGTGGGAACGAGTACACCGCCGGCAATAACCACCGTGCCACCGTTGATGTTTCCTCCAAGCAACCGCCAGTTGCCTGCCGCAGCACTGATTGTCTGCGTCGCACCAACGTTATTGAGCGTACCTGTGATGTTGAGGTTGCCAGTTACTCCTGCCAGCAACCCGGTATTCGTAAAAGTGTTCGAAAGGTTGAGAGAGCCGCCCAACACCGCCTGTGCCGTCCCGTTGTTTGTAAACGCGCTGTTGTTAATGGTCAGAATCTGCCCGGTTGCTTCAGCACTGATGAGACCGTTATTGATAAGAGTTGCCACCGAACTATTCGACATATTCAGGGCACCTCCAACACCAGCGGCCAATCGGACGATTGCTGAGGGCCCGAATGTCACGGTCCCTGTGCCACCAAGCGCAAGCTGAATTGTCCGTGTTCCGACCGCTGCACCTTCGGCGACAACCAGATTATTCAGCGTGTAGCCGGGAGCCATTTGAAGATTGGTCCCCGATGCGGTCATTCTCGCCGCAGTAAACGAGGTGTTTCCCGCCAACACCACCGACGCGGATGCGGTGTCGAGAAGCAACTCTCCCGCAAGTGCTACGCTGGAAAGTGCGCCGCCAGAATTGGTTGTACGCAGCGCTGTGCCACCGGCAAAAGTCATCGCTCCATTGACAATATTTCCGCCAAACATATTCCACGATCCGGTCGCTGCCGTCAGCGCGATCGTGTTTCCAGTATTGGTGATAATCCCGCCTACTCGTACAAACGCGGCGGAAGTCGTGAAGGTCCCAATCCCTGCAGTGGCGTTGAGCGTGCCATCAAGCTGAACAATGCCGCCGGTGCCGTTGATTGTCCCGGCATTCGTCCAGTTGGTCACGTTAATAGTCAAGGTGCCCGCAGTTACCTGCAATGTTCCATTGTTCGTCAGCGCACTGTGGTTCATCGTAAAAATCTGTCCGGTAGCCTCTGCGCTGATCAACCCGTTGTTGATCAGCGTCGCAGTCGAACTGTTTGACATATTGAAAGCACCGGCCGTTCCCGCCGCGTGCCGCACAATTGCCAAAGGCCCGAATGTCACCGTTCCGGTTCCACCGACCGCAAGGTGAATGGTGCGTGTTCCAACGGTTGCACCCTCAGCCACCACCAAGCTGTTCAATGTATAGCCAGGAGCCATTTGCAGGGCCGTCCCACTGGCTGTCAGGCGAGCCGCCGTAAACGAAGTATTTCCTGCCAGAAGTACTGATGCAGACGATATGTCCAAGAGCAACTCGCCTGCAATCGCAACACTGGTTAACGTGCCTCCAGAAGTAGTTGTGCGCAGCGCGGTGCCGCCAGTAAACGTCATCGATCCATTGACGATGTTTCCACCAAACATGAACCACGATCCAGTCGTTGCGTTCAGGGCGATATTGCCTCCGGTGTTGGTAATCACCCCTGCAACTCGCACCGTGGAGCCAGCGGTGGTCATAGTCCCAAGTCCACCGGTGGCATTGAGAGTGCCATCAAGCTGCATAGTGCCACCAGTACCGTTGACTATTCCAGGGTTGGTCCAATTGGTAGCATTGACAGTCATTGTGCCGGCGATCACCTGCAATGTTCCATTATTTGTTAGAACGCTGTTATTAATTGTAAGAATCTGCCCACTTGCCTCAGCGGTTATCAATCCGTTATTCACCAATGTGGCGTTGGAACTGTTCGAAATATTGAACGCTCCGGCAGTTCCTGCAGCGTGCCGAACAACCGCAGAAGGTCCGAATGTCACCGTGCCTGTGCCACCAACCGCAAGATTGATAGTGCGCGTACCAGCAGTTGCTCCTTCAGCCACCACCAGACTATTCAATGTGTAGCCTGGAGCCATCTGAACGTTGACCGCGTTAGCACTCATACGGGCGGCAGTGAACGTGGTACTTCCGACCAGCAGAATGCTCGCAGAAGTAGTATCTAGAAGAATCTCGCCACCGAGGGCCACGCTCGAAAGCGTGCCGCTGGAACTTGTCGTACGAAGGGCCGCACCACCAGCAAACGTCATCGACCCATTCAAAATGGTCCCACCAAACATGGTCCACGAGCCTGTAGCTGCGTTAAGAGCGATCGTACCGCCAGTATTGGTAACTGTCCCTGTTACACGCACCGTTGCTGCAGAGGCTGTAAACGTCCCTATTCCGCCAGTGACGTTAAATGCCCCATCAAGATTGACGATCCCTCCCAATCCGTTGACGGTGCCGGGGTTGGTCCAGTTCGTGGGACTGATGCTGAGCGTTCCCGCAACAACCTGCGCTGTCCCATTGTTGGTGAACGTGCTGTTGTTAATTGTCAGTATTTGCCCATTTGCTTCTGCTGTGATAAGACCATGGTTGATCAGCGTGGCGGCGGAGCTATTTGAGATATTGAATGCACCCGCTGTGCCTGTTGCCAGACGAACGATTGCGGAGGGTCCGAATGTCACCGTGCCAGTGCCGCCCACCGCAAGTTGAATGGAGCGGGTACCAGTGTTCGCACCCTCAGCCACAACCAGACTGTTCAGCGTGTAACCAGGCGCCATCTGCACCACAGTGCCACTCGCAGTAAGCCGTGCAGCAGCAAATGTTGTATTGCCAGACAGCAATACGCTCGCCGATGTCGAATCAAGCACCAGATCGCCCGCAAGGGCAACCCCATTAAGCGTCCCACCTGAAGTTGTCGCACGCAAGACCGACCCGCCAGCCAATGTCACAGAACCATTGTTAATTGTCCCACCAAACAGATTCCACGAACCAGTCGCGGCGGTGAGAGCTAACGTCGACCCAGTGTTCGTAAGCACTCCTCCCAGGTTCACCGTGCCACCCGTGCGGCTCAGGCCAGCAATATTGAATGTCGCTGAGTTAAAGACCCCGTTGAGATTGAGCGTCGAATTCGTCACACTGATTGTGCCCGGATCGGTCCATGTGCCATCGATTGTCAGGACTGCACCGTTTGCGGTAATCGCTCCGACATTCGTAAAATTAGTGGGAGAAATCGCAAGCGTTCCAGCAGTTACTACCGCGCTGTTGTTATTTGTAAACGTCGAGTTGCTGATCGTCAATACGCGACTGCTTGCTTCAGCAGTGATCAAACCGTTGTTAATGAGTGTCGCAGCTGAACTATTCGACAAGCTCAGATTGCCACCCGAAGTTGCATCAAGTCGGACAATTGAGCCGGGAGCAAACGTCACTGTTCCAGCACCGCCAACGGCCAAGCTGATCGTCCGCGTTCCTGCTGCGGCCCCTTCCGCCACAACCAGACTGCTGAGTGTGTAACCCGGTGCCATCTGCAAGGTCGTGGCATTAGCTATCAGACGTGCCGCAACGAAGCTGGTTGTTCCTGAAAGCAACACTGATGCCGATGTGCTGTCCAAGAGCAGATCCCCAGCGATCGCCACGCTGCTCAACGTGCCGCCAGAAGTCGTAAATCGAAGCACGCTTCCATCTGCATAGCTGATCGACCCGTTGTTGATCGTGCCGCCAAACATGACCCAGGAACCAGTCGCTGCGTTCAGCGCAATGGTGTTTCCAGTATTAGTAATTGTGCTAGTAATTCTCACAGTTCCGGCCGCGGTTGTGAACGTCCCGATGCCGGCGGTTGCATTGAATATACCACTCAACAGGACGAGTCCACCTCCCGTCGCATTCACCGTTCCAGTATTAGTCCAGTTCGTCGGACTGATGTTCAGCGTCCCCGCAGTGACCTGAGCAATTCCACTATTTGTAAAAGTGCTGTTGTTGATCGACAGAGTTTGCGCCGGTGCTTCCGCTGAAATCAACCCGTTATTCACCAGAGTGGCGGCCGAACTATTCGAGATATTCAACCCTCCGCCCGAATTCGAAGCGAGACGGATGATTCCCGATGGCCCGATCGTGACCGTTCCCGCACCACCAACTGCCAACGTAATGCCTCGCGTACCGGCTGTCGCTCCCTCGACACTCACGAGACTATTGAGTGTAAAGCCTGGAGCCATCTGCAGAGTTGTTGCATTTGCGGTCAGACGGGCCGCCGTGAAAGTCGTGATTCCTGATACCAGGATGGTTGCCGACGTGGTATCCAAAACCAATTCGCCGCCGATGACAACCCCAGAGAGCGAACCGCCCGAACTGGTACTGCGCACAACGTTGCCCAGTCCCGAGAAATTCCATGTTCCACCAGCGAGGGTTCCACCGTTCATCGTGAGCGATGCCGTCATCGCACTGGTCCCCGTTGTAGTAAGCGTACCGGAATTCAGTTGCAATACGCGCGAGCTTTCAACCGCTGTCACAGCACGCGACGCTCCAACAGTAATTGTCGCGCCTGCAGTATTAATCACAGCAATGTCTGCCGCGCCCGGCAACACGTCTCCAACCCAGTTTGCCGCAAGATTAAAATCCGTGCCAGTCCCGGCCGCGCCCCCATCCCACACGATGTTGGCGAGCATCTGACGGCTTTCAAGGCTCTCCATTCCAAATCCTGATGCACGTCCCGAACGCTGCGCTTTCATGGCTGCCTTTGTTGCAAACCGCAGTGAAGCAATAAACGCTGTTGAATCGGTGTTAGGTCTCATAACTCTCCCCAAAAAAGAACTGCGAAGCGATCTCCCTCGTGAAAGCGAGAATTCCGCTTGCTCAGATAACAAAATACCAGTTTGAACCCGATAATTCAACCAAAATGCTCGGGTTGATGCTCAATTGACGGTATTTTTGGACCTTCCAATGACATTGAAAATTGGGAACAACCTGTTCCAAGTTCCGTTCTCAGAATCCAATCGCAACTCCTCAGGCAGCACCTATTAGAAGCGGCTGAAAATCACCAGGAAATCCAGGTAATCAAAGAAATCGATGACCCCATCCAAATTGAAGTCAGCTCCCCCTGTCTGATTTGAGAAGTCG
>SXGT01758635.1_pt1 | contig 20189 bp, 14 predicted proteins | sample 3176221 | NCBI WGS metagenome assembly SXGT01 (sample SAMN11356862, study PRJNA531348) | freshwater metagenome | isolation source: freshwater sample F1-120 | place: China: Fuxian Lake, Yuxi | collected 2017-12-25
CGGTCCCTGAGCCAGGTCTCGGCCTCTCGGTCCACGAGCCCTCCCCGGAGGGATCCCCTGACGAGCCGCAGCCCGCCACGACGCCCGCGAGCAGGACGCCCAGAACGACAAGGCCCTGACGGCGGCGCCCCATCCGCCTGGCGACAAGCGACGAACAGCGAAAAAACCGATGAGTCTCCTCTGCCATACACACCACACATGCACCGGCCGTGCCTCGACGCGGAGCCCCGGCGCTCCGGCGAGCACGCAGTCATGCCCGACCAGGGACCTCGGGGACCCGCCAAGCGCATGACGGCATGTCATGAATTTGACTTTGGACGCGCGAATAACACGAACGATATCGAAATCTTATCGTTGGCGAGCAGCTTGCAAGCCCCGCATCTCCACGCACCGCCGGATGTCGAGTCTTCATCCTCCTCATCAAGCCGTCCCGCTCCGAACCAGCACGCAGCCCGAGGATTCATGGTCACGTTTCCTATCTACCTCCTCTTGTTCCTGGTCTTCGTGAACCGCTACTTCGGCGGCTATTTCATGAAGAGGCTTCGAGGGGATGACTTCGATCGAAAGATCGAAGGGTACGAGCCGGATGTCACCGTCGTGATCCCGCTCTACAACGAGGGAGAGCAGATCTACCACACGATCAACAGCCTCCTCCTCCAGGAGTACCCCGAGGACAAGCTCAAGATCATGGTCGTGGACGACTGCTCCACCGACGACAGCTACACCTGGGCCAAGAAGGCCGAGGCCGAGTGCTCGCGGGTCCGGGTGATCAAAAACCCCTACAACATGGGGAAGCGGCGAGGGATCAACAACGCGGTTCGCCACGCCACCACCGAGATCATCGTGTCGGTCGACTCCGACGTGATCGTGGAGCGCGACGCCGTGCGCAGCCTGATCGCCCGGTTCTCCAGGCCGACCATCGCCGCCGTCGGTGGGCGGGTGAACGTGCTCAACGCCAACGAGAACTGGCTCACCCGCATGCAGGCCATAAAATACTGGTTCGGGTACGAGTACCTGAAGAACCTCGAGCGCTCCTTCGCCAGCGTGATGTGCCTCTCGGGGTGCCTCACCGCATACCGCCGCAAGGTGCTGATCGATCTCGAGCCCATCCTCGAGAGCCGCAACATCTGCGGCGTCCCCATCAAGTACGGCGAGGACCGCTTCCTCACTCGCCAGATCGTCAAGGCGGGCCACGAGACCGTGATGACGCTGGACGCCGTCAGCTGGACCGTCGCGCCCAACACCCTCTCGAAGTACTTCTCACAGCAGCTCCGCTGGAGGCGCTCCAACCTGGTCGACATGCTCGGCGGCATGACCCACGCCTACAAGCTCCACCCCATCGTAGGGATTCATTACATGTCCCTCTTCGCGATGATCCTGGCGTACCCGGTGCTGATCCTGAGCAGCATCCTCCACCAGAACTTCATCGGCCTCGCGGGGTTCAACATGTTCGTCCTCACTGCCTTCGGCGCCCTCTACGCGTGGAAGACACGGAACAACCCCGAAGCCGGGCGCGTCCACCCGCTCTGGTTTGCATGCATGGCCGTCGTCATGCCCGTCACCTACCTGATCGCGACGCCGCTCGCCTTGTTCACCCTCGACTCGGGGAGCTGGGAGACGCGCTCCAAGCAGCCGCAGGCAGCCCCGGACGCCGAGCCTGTCCAGGCCTCCGAGCCGCCCATGACCGCCGACGACTCCGTCCCCGAAATGTCCACTGCCCTCATACGTACGCTCAGCATCCACCCGCCCTTGGCATGAAACTTTGAGGAGATACCCCGATGTTCAACAGGTTCATCGTCCAGGCATACAAGGCCGTCGGATTCATCGCGCTGACGTCGATAATGCTCGGACTCGCATCGTACTTCATCATCAACGCCTTTTACTTCACAAACCATGGCTGGGGCGCCCCCATGATCGTGTCGCCGAGCGACAAGCGGGTGCTGGAGCTCAAGGCCCAGCTCGCGCAGCAGGCCTCGCTCCGCGACTCGCTGGCAGCGCAGAAGAACGATCTCGAGATGAAGATCCTCGACGCGAACCGCATCATCGACAGCGAGATGGCCTTCCAGGCCGCGCTCCGCGCCTCCGTCGACAGCGACGTCAAGGACCGAGAGGCCACGCTCGGGAAGATCGCGCTCCTCTCCAGGGAGCACGCCCAGACAAGCAAGGAGATCGCCAGGGCGAACGACGAGTTCGTCGGCCTCTCCAAGGGTCAGATCAAGGACATGTACGCGGCGAAGCTGCTCACCCGTGAGGACGCCGTGAAGGGCAACCTCCAGATCGCGGAGCTCGCCAGCACCAACCTCGGGCTCTCCTCGAAGAGCATCGAGCTCGACAACCAGATGTTCTTGCTCCGTCGCGAGATCGACTCGCTGAAGCTGGCGGGCAGGACCCTGGACCAACCCGCCCCCTCGACGGGCAGCGCGCTCAGCCAGGCCGTCCTGATGTCGCGTCACGAGTTTGACCGGTCGTCGCTCGAGATCGCCAGGGCGAAGGACGCGCAGCGCGCCTTGAAGTCGAACATCGACATCATGAACGCGGCCATCGGCCGGTACGACGGGCTCCTGAAGTCCATCAAGGATTCTCCCTACTTGCAGGCCGTGGACCACCACCTGACGGTCGCGTTCGTCCCCTACGACAACATCGCGGCGGTGAATCGCGGAGCGGCCGTCTACGCCTGCAAGGGCAACATCGTGTGGTGCAAGAGGGCCGGGACGGTCGCCCAGGTGCTCGACGGTGAGGTGACGGGCCGGCACCCCACGCAGAACGCGGAGCTCCGCGGGATCATGGTCCAGCTCGAGCTCGACGATATCCGTCTCGCCGAGAACCCCGTCATCCACTTCGGTCACTCCCCCCTCTTTCTCTGATTCGACGTACCAAGACCCCTCACCCATGTGCTCGACACGAGGAGAGGCTCCCATGAAGACGAAGACGTTCTGGTTGGCAATGTCGTTGCTTGTCGCCGCTCCGGCAGGCGCGCGCGCGGAGCCCTGGTCGGGCATCAAGGGGGAGACGCCGGCAGCCGGCGCGGAGATCCCCAAGCGAGCGGCGGACTCGTACTGCGATTACGTGGTGGGGGTCGCGAGCGCGGAGAGCGCGCTCCTGGTGGCGCCCACGGCGTTCGTGACGACGGGCCTTGTCAACCCGGTCGACTCGGCGGGCGCGGCGACCTCCCAGGGGCCGAGCTCGAGGATCACGGCGGGGGCCTCGTACAGCTTCTCCAGCCTCTATCGCGGGGTCTCCGTGAGATCGAGGGCCCAGGCCGAGTGCGAGGCCCACCGACGCTTCAGCGAGCTCCTCGCCTTCATCGCGCGCAACAAGGACAGCCTCAGCCTGGAGGCGCTCAGCGCGAGGGAGGGAGTGCTCGGCGCGGCGATGGGCAGGGCCATGGAGATCCTCAAGAACGCTCGCCAGAAGCTGGCGGACGGGCGCGCGACGCAGGAAGAGGTGCAGGCGCTCGAGCTCCGGGTCGACGCGATGCGGGTCGCCCACCTCCAGGCGAAGAAGGATATCGAGGTCGTCGCTGGCCTCCCGGACACCGGCGCCAAGTCCATCACGTCTCTGCTCGCCGAGCGAAGAGCCGCCGAGCGAAAGGCGGAGGAGGAGGCCGCCAAGGTCCGCTCAAGCTTCGGATGGGATGTCACCGTGAAGGGGGGATACGATCAGGTGCTCGGGATCAACCAGAAGGTCCCTGTCTTTGCCATGGCGACCGTATCCGTGAACGTCGGCTGGCTCTTCCAGGGGAGCGGCAACGACAGGGCCATCGCGGCCAGGCCCGTCGCCACGCGCTGGTCGCTCGAGGGCGGGAGCCAGCCCGCGATAGACGCCGCGAGGCGCATGCGCGAGACGATCCGCTCGGAGGAGGCGCGGCTCGCCCAGGTGCGCGTCCTGCTCGCCGACGTCGAGCAGCGGCTGAAGGCGACCCAGGCCGTCGACGGCGAGAAGGCCAAGGCCTTCGCGGAGTACCTCTGGTTCGACTCGGTGATGCTCCAGGCGGAGCAGGCCTTCCTCGACGCGCACATCAAGCATACGCGCTCGGTCCTCGGCGAGGCGGCGCCGTGAGGGCGGGGCTCGCGGCGGGGGCGATCCTCGCCTGCCTGGGGTGCCACGGGGGCGCGCCCGCCGAGCCGGCCGCGAGGGCTCCGAGCCGGAGGGGGCTGACCCCGATATCCATCGATAGCCTGAAGACCACGCACGGGATCATCGATAAAGGGCCGGGTATCCTGATGATCCGGGAGCCGGCGATCCGCGCAGTGGCGCCCCGGTCGGCGTCGGGCGAGGGGCAGATGCACTTCGTCTATCAGGGGCCGTCGGACCACTCGACCCCGCTCTCGTCCGGCCAGATCCGCCGGCAGATCGGCCTCAAGCTGCGAGCCCAGGACGGGTGCAACCTGGTCTATGTGATGTGGCGTATCGAGCCTGTCTCCGAGCTGGTCGTCTCGGTGAAGCATAACCCGGGGAAGAGCACCCACGCCCAGTGCGGCGCGCATGGCTACCGCGACATGGTCCCCGAGCGTGGCGCGGCGATACCCACGCTCCGTATCGGCGAGCCCCACACCCTCTCGGCGAGGCTGGTGCAGGACGAGCTCGTCGTGCGCGCGGACGGCAGGATCGTCTGGGAGGGCTCACTCGGCAAGGATGTCCTCCGGTTCGACGGCCCCGTCGGCATAAGGAGCGACAATGGAAAGTTCGATGTGATCTTCTCTGCCCAGGAGACCACGGGCTCCCTGGTCTCGATACTGGAAGACGGGTGACATGACGGCGGTCATAGCTTCAGCGTCTTGCCGGAGAAGCCTTCGATCAGTCCGGCCATGGAGAGGGTCATGATGCGGTTGGTCGTGGCGGTCCGGGTCAAGAGGGGCATGGCCAGATCGCGGAGCGAGCCGAAGGCCGGCTGGTCCCCCTGGAAGAAGGGAGTGAGCCAGCGGGTGGCGAGCTGGTAAAAGGCCAGGTGATCCTTGCGAGCCCTGGAGTAGGCGTCGAGGGCCGAGGGGAGATCCGTGCCCTCGGCCAGGCAGTCCGCCAGCGTCATCGCGTCCCAGAGGGCGAGGTTGCAGCCCTGCCCGAGCTGAGGGCTCATGGCGTGCGCGGCGTCCCCCAGGTAGACGACGCTCCGGGTGTTCCACCGCTCCATCACGACGTCGTGGTAGCCGGAGAAGAGGATCTCCTCCGGCTCGCGAATCTGGAACACCAGGCTCTCGGCGTGGGGCACGAGATCCAGGACCTCCTTCTTCCATGCGTCGAGGCCGCGCTCGCGCCACTCGGCCAGCCGGTCCTGGCGGAGGCTCCAGAAGAGGCTGACCAGCGGAGTTATCCCGGTGGGCCCCGTGCCCGTCGGGAGCAGGCCGAGCATCTTCTGGTTCTTGTGCACGACCTGGTAGAGCACCCGGGAGAAGTCCGACGAGCGGTCCTCGGCCACGAACCAGAGGGCGCCCCAGGGATAGGGCGTGATGCTCTTCTTCAGGTCGGTGTCGTCGCGCAGCTGCGACCGCGCTCCGTCGCAGACGACGAGGAGCTCGTGAGGGCCGTGGCGGCGCCCCTCGCTGTCCACGACGTGGTAGCGGCGCGGGCCTCGACGCGAGGTCCCTCCCTGGCCCACCAGGACCGGGACCTCGGCGCGCACCAGGGCCTCGGCGGTGACGCCCATCCTCAGGGTGACCCCGCTCTGCTTCACCGCGTGAAGGAGGCTCTGGAAGACGACGCCCCGGTGGACGCCCACGCCGAAGCGCTTCTCGCCGAGGGCCTTGTAGCGGAGGTCGATCAGGGTGCGGTTGGTGCTGGTCACGCAGTGCACGCGGTCGATCCGCGCGCCTCGAGAGAGCACGTCGCGCCTGAGGCCGAGCTTGTCGAGCACGTGGATGCCGGTGGGCTGGAGCGTGATGCCGGCGCCCACCGGGGTGGGGTTCGGGACCCGCTCGTAGACGGTGACCCGGTGCCCGGCGCGGGCCAGGAAGACCGCGGCGGCGCTGCCCGCCGTCCCACAGCCGACGATACCGACATCCAGCTCGAGCGCCACGGCGGGTCTCTACCACGGAACACCGGGGGGACCCCGGCTTTGGGCAAGCGAACTGCACCGTAAGCAGGGACCCCTCCCCACATAGTGGTAGGCTGGGCGCCGATGCGCTGTCCGAGCTGTAGCTTCGACAATCCCGAGACGATGGCTTTCTGTGGGCATTGCGGGGGCTCGCTCGTCCCCCGCTGTGGGAGCTGCGGCTTCGAAAGCCCCTCCGGCTTCCGGTTCTGCGGCAGATGCGGGACGCCGCTCCAGGGGTCCCCGCCGCAGGATTCCTCCCCTTCCAAACTGCCGTCGCCGCTCCCCGCACCACCCGCGATGGCGGCCGAGCGCCGCCAGGTGACGGTGCTCTTCTGTGATCTCGTCGGCTCCACCCCTCTCTCGGAGCGACTCGATCCCGAGGAGCTGCGCGAGGTCGTGCAGGCCTACCAGACCACTGCCAGCGACGTGGTCGAGGGCTACGAGGGCCATATCGCCCAGTACCTGGGCGACGGTATCCTCGTGTACTTCGGCTATCCTCAAGCCCAGGAGGACGCGCCGCGCCGCGCCGTGCTCTCGGGCCTCGCGATCGTCAAGGCGATAGGCAAGCTCAACGAGGAGGTCCTGGCCAGGCAAGGGCTCTCCATCTCGGTGAGGATCGGCATTCACACCGGCTCCGGCGTCGTCGGCGACGTGGGCGGCAAGACCCGGAGAGAGCAGCTGGTCATCGGGTCCACCCCCAACATCGCCGCGCGCCTCCAGGGCGTCGCCGAGCCCGACAACGTGGTGATCAGCGCCGTGACGCACCGCCTGGTGGACGGCTATTTCGCCTGCGAGAGCATGGGCATCCAGAACCTGAAGGGCGTCAGCGTGGGGCTCGAGGTCTTCCGCGTGACGAGCCAGCAGCGCGCCGCGGACATGCTCGGCGTCCGGGGGACGCAGGCGCCGTTCGTGGGGCGCGAGGCCGATCTGGCGACCCTCCAAGGCAGGTTCGGGAGGGCGCGGGTGGGGCTCGGCCAGGTGATGCTCATCGTCGGCGATGCGGGCATAGGAAAATCGCGTTTCTTGCGGGCCTTCCGCAGCGAGATCGACGAGGACGTCACGCAGTGGATCACCTGCCGCTGCTCGCCCTACGCCCAGAACACGGCCTTCTTTCCTCTGATCGAGACCTTCGCGCAGATGCTCGGGATCGACACCGAGGCCCCCGCCGCCGAGAAGCGGGCCGCGCTCGAGGCCTGGGTGGCCGGCATGCCCGAGTACGGCCGCGACGCGGAGGCGCTCCTCGCGGGGCACTTCTCCATCCCGCTCCCCCAGGATCGCGCCCCCCTCTCGCTCACCCCGCAGCAGGAGCGCGAGGCCACGCTGCGCTTGCTCACCCGCATCGTGCTCGATCGCACCGCCACGGCGCCGCTCATCCTCGTGGTCGAGGATCTCCACTGGGTGGATCCCTCGACGCTCGCGTTCGTGCAAGGGCTGATCGTCGCCGCGGGCGGGACGAAGCTCCTGCTCCTCCTGGCCGCGCGCCCCGAGTTCACGCCGCCCTGGGCACCCCAGGCGCACGTCGGGCGGATCGAGCTGGGCAAGCTGGGCGATCGGAACGCCGAGCAGATCGTCCTCCGGCTGGCGGGCGGAAAGCCCATCCCCGAGGTCGTCCTCCAGCAGATCATCGAGAAGTGCGACGGGGTGCCGCTCTTCATCGAGGAGCTCACCAAGGGGGTGCTCGAGTCCGGCCTGCTCGCCGACGTCGGCGAGCGCTTCGAGCTGGTGCAGCGCTACACCGATCCCACCATCCCCATCACCCTCCAGGACTCGCTCACCGCCCGCTTCGACCGGATGGGCGCGGCCAAGGAGGTGCTCCAGCTCGCGGCCGCGCTCGGGCGTCACTTCATCTACGAGCTGCTGGCCGAGGTCGCCTCCTTCGACGGGCCCGTGCTGAACGATCACCTGAGCAAGCTGGTCTCGGGGGAGCTACTCTACCGGGAGCTGTCTTCGCGGCACGAGACCTTCAAGTTCAAGCACGCGCTCATCCAGGACACCGCTTACGCCTCGATGCTCAGGGCGACCCGCAGGCAGATCCACGAGAAGGTGGCGCACGCGCTCGAGCGGCGCTTCCCGGAGACGTCGGAGGTGCAGCCGGAGCTCCTGGCCCGGCACTTCGAGGAGTCCCAGACCTACGGTCGCGCGGTCCACTACCTGACGCTCGCGGGCCAGAAGGCCATGCAACGCTCGGCCCTGGTCGAGGGGCTCCGCCACTACACCCACGCCCTCGAGCTCCTCCGGCTCATGCCGCCGTCGCAGGAGCGGGACCGGAGCGAGCTGGGCGCCCGCCTGGGCATGGGGGGGGCGCTGATCGCGACGCGCGGGTACGCGGCGCTCGACGTCGAGGCGAACTACGCGAGGGCCCGCGCCCTCTGCGCCTCGCTCGGCGATCCGCCCGAGCTCTTTCCGGTGCTCTACGGCCTGTGGGTGTCCAACCTGGCCCGGAGCCACCGCGCGCCGACGCTCGACTTCGCCGAGCAGCTCCTCTCGTTCGTGGTTCGGACGAAGGTCCCGGCGGAGGAGCTCTCGGCGCACTTCGCGCACGGCTGCACGCTGCTCTACCGCGGTGATTTCGTCACCGCGCAGGCCGCGTTCGCCAGGGCGCTCACCCGCTACAGGCCCTCCGAGCACTGGTCCCTGGTCCGCTTCTATGGCGACGATCACGGGCTCTTCTCGCAGGTCTACGTCAACTGGATCCTCGTCCTCTCGGGCAAGCCCGAGACGGCCCTCCGCAAGGCCAAGGAGACCCTGGAGCTCGCCGAGCAGCTGAACGATCCCCTCGCCCTGGCGATGGTGCTGGTCATGTCGATGCTGCTGCACGTCGGCGTCCGCGACGCCGACACGGCCCTCTCGTTCGCCGAGCGCGCGATCGCGATCTCCAGCGAGAACGGCTTTCCCTTCTGGCGCTCCAACGGGAAGATCGGCCGGGGCTGGGCCAGGCTGATCCTCCACGGCGACGTCGAGTCGGTGGCCGAGATCCGTGAAGGCCTCTCCTTCTTCGATCTCATCGAGCAGAAGCTGCCCCTCACCTACTGGAGCAGCTACCTGATCGAGGCGCTGCTCCTCACGGGGCAGCGGGACGAGGGCCTCTCCCTGGTCGAGCGCTGCATCGACTGGGCTTCGAGCAACGTGGACAGCTTCTACGCGCCCGAGCTCTACCGGCTGAAGGGAGAGCTGCTCCTCCTCGGCGACGAGGGATCGCCCGAGGCGGAGGAGTACTTCCGGCTCGGGCTCTCCCACGCCGAGAGCTTCGGCGCGGATTTTCTCGGACTGCGCTGCGCCGTGAGCTACGCGCGGTGGCTCCGCGTGAGAGGCCGCTCGGGCGAGGGCAAGATCCTCCTCCAGGCCGCCCGCCTCAAGCTCACCGAGGGCGCCGGGTTACAGGACGTGCTCCTCGCCGACGCTCTGCTCGAGGAGCTCACCCCGCTGTGATCGCCTCCAGCGGCTCCCCTGATGTAACCTTTTGGCGTCTCCTCCACGGGTCACATGGTTCGATTTACAGGGAAGGCAGAAGGGAACGTCTCCTCCTCCCCGTGAATTACCCCTCACGATGTCGAGGAGACGCCCTTCGGTATCCCGATGCGAGACGGCAAGGCCGTTCCTCCCTGTCATTCGAACCTTGTCCCCTCAGCGAAGGGCTCAAGCTTCGGCAAGGACGACCGCTCAGAACTTGTAGGCCGCGCCCACGTTGAGCACGTTGATCGCGTTGGTGATCGTGCCCAGGTTCACCGGCCAGGGGATGTCGTAGAACGCCGCGAGGGCCGGGAAATTCCATAGGACGTCGAAACTCATCGGCTGCGGTGTTTGAGCATGCCACGCGCCACCGCGAAGCGTCGAGCGAAACGAGACACTGCGCCAGGAGGTTGTGCGCGAGCACAGCTCCCTGAGCCTCTCCCCCTATGCTCCCGTGTCGTGTACGCCCTCATAGATCCTGTCCACCTCGATCGTGCACTCGACGGAGGCGAGCACCACTCGCTCGCCCGGCCCGTAGATCCGGAGCGTCCAGCTCCCGTCCGGTTGCCGCGTGAACACTTCGATCCGCGGCTCCTTCTGCGACGCGAGCACGTATTCCTGAAACGAGGGAATCGATCGGTAGCCCGCAAACTTATCGCCGCGATCATAGGCTTCCGTCGAGTCCGAAAGCACCTCGACGATGAGCCGCGGATTGACGAGCGTGTCGCGGGTCTCGTCCGTGAACTCCGGACGCCCGCAGAAGATCAAGGCGTCGGGGTACACGTAGCGGCCCGTGATAGGGACGTTCACGCGCATGTTCGAATCGAGCACGCGGCACCGACGGTTTGGGAGGGCGTTCCGGGCTTCGCCGAGGATGTTCGCGGTGACGGTGCTGTGCTCGAACGTGCCGCCCGACATCGCGAAGATCTCGCCGTCGGCGTACTCGTGCTTCTCCGGGGAGGAACGCTCGAATTCCAGGTATTCCTGCTCCGTGAGGCGCGGGCGCATGACGGCGTGTCCCATGACCGACAGCATCGCGCATCCCGCGGCGTGCGTCCACGCGGCCGGTCCAGCAGGGGGGAACAGACCCACGAGCCTCGGAGCTTTGCGGTCGACGAGCGCCTCGTCATGCCCGAGACCCGCGTGGGCTGCCAGGTACCCCCGGAGTCGGCTGAGCGAGCCCGGACCGACTGCGCTATCGTTGCTGCGTGCTCCCCGCCCCCGCCGTGACCACCTCCAGCGACGGAGGCAGCCCCCCTCGCCGGGCGCTCGTCCTGGGAGCCACGGGCCACGTGGGGAGCGCCATCGTCAGGGAGCTCCTGGCGCGAGGAGCCCGGGTGACGGCGGCGACCCGGCGGGCCACCCTGACGCCCAACCTCGCTGGCCTCGACCTCACAGTGGTGTCGGGCGACCCTGACGCTCCTTCCCAGCTCGACGCCTGGGTCCAGGGCCACGATCTGGTGGTCGACGCGGCCGCGCCCTACCCCGTATGGCTCTTTCGGCCAAAGGAGCCCGCCGAGCTCGATCCTCAGGGCTACGCGGAGGCGCGCACCCGGCGCCTCATCGACGCCGTGCTCAGGCACCGCGCCAGGCTCGCCCTCGTGGGCTCCTTCACGACCCTGCCCCATCCAGGGGCCGAGAGAGGCGAGCTCGAGCCCAGGATCCTCTACCGCTCTCACCCTTATTTCGCGGTCAAGGAGACCATCGAGGCCATGGTGCTCGAGGCCTGCCGGCGAGGGCTCGAGGCGGTGGTGGTCAACCCCACGGCCTTCCTGGGTCCCTGGGATCTCAAGGCTCCCTCCATGAGCTTCCTGCCCTCCGTGCTGACCGGCCGGGTCCCGGCGACCACCGGGCGAGTGGTGAACTTCATCGATGTCCGTGATGTGGCGGCCGCGCTGCTCGAAGCCTTCCAGGCCCGGCGCTTCGGGGAAAAGATTCCCCTCTCCGGCCACGATGTTAAGATATCCGATCTTGTCCGGCAGGCGTGCGAGATACACGAGATACGCCCTCCAAGGCTCCATGGCTCCTCGTGGCTTGGAGCCGGGCTGGCCTACTGGGCAGAGGCGGCGCTGGGGGTGCTCGGCGAGAGATCCCCGATGCCCGCGCTGCCCCTGTTGCTGGTCCGTTACAGCTATCCCATGGAGGCGGCGAGATCACACGCGGCCCAGCGCGAGCTCTGCCCGGCCACGCGGCCCCTCTCTTCTACTTTGCGCGACGCGATCGATTGGTATGGCTCGATCGGATACTTGGGGGCCCGTTGACCGTAGCCATCCTGCTCATCGGGGGCGCCCCGGAGCTCGGGCTCTTGCCCACGAACCACATGCGCTCGGGGCCGCGGCACTGATCCTCCGGCATCCTGGAGCCTGACTCCGTGCCGAGCGAGTCCCGCCTCACGAAGAACTCGGGCCTCTGGGCGGCCTTGGACAGCTTCACCATGGAGCTCTCACGGCCGCCCTCCCAGAGCGCCCTGGCCACGGCGAGGAGCGACGAGAGCGGGTTATCGCTCTTCGGATTACGGAAGCCCTCGACCCAGGTATCTCCGAAGATCGCGACGAGCGAGTCATGCTCCGCCTCGACCTTGGCGAGGAGCGCCGCGACCTCGGGGGACTCGAGGTCGAGCACGCCCCTGCTCTTCCTGACCTCCTCCAGCTGCTCGTACACCGACACCACGACGTCCTCATATTTGAGCATCTCCTGGCCGACGACGAGGACCGCCCTTGTCTCGTCCAGGATCGCGCCCCGGTTCGTGGTGAAGAGCGCATCGAAATCCTCCACGATCCCCTTGGCCACCTTGAGCTCGCAGCTGGCGATCTTGGAGGATGGCTGGCCCACCGAGGCCCGATCCAGCCGGTAGGCGATCTCCGAGTAGGCGTCCGCCCACAGGGCCGCGCCCCAGTTCTCCCACTCGTTTGCCAGGATGCACTCGATGGCGTGGGTGGGCCCGATGGTCTCGACGGCGCGGAGGGCCTGCTCGGGGGTCACTCGCTCGGCCCCTGGCGTGGCGCTCCAGCGCGCCACGTGATCCTGGAGCCGCCTGGGCCGGCCCTCGTCGATCTGGGCGACCAGCGTGCGACCCACGTCGGGTACGAGCTGGCTCCTGGGATCGCTCGAGAAGATCGATTTCTCGTCCTTCACGTGCTTGTCGCGCACCCAGGCCTTCTGGTCCGCGCGCCAGAGCACGCGGCAGCCCAGCTCCTCGCGCATCCCCACCTTCATCCAGAAGGGACGCAGCGGCTGGAAGGAGTCCACGGGCGCCGCCCCCGAAAAATCCGTCCATTTGGGCACGAGCCCCAGGGACGCCACGATGGGGCAGTTGTCGTAGCGGTGGATGCGCACGACCATGCGCTCGTCGATCTCCCGGATATCGTAGAGCCTGTCGATCTTGCGGCTGATCTCGTTGAGCGACTGATAGCAAGCCATCTCGGGGTGCTCGGCGTCGCGGAACTGCTTGAACGTGACGATGCGGAAGGCCGTCTGTCCGGTGAGCAGGGCGACCGCGAGCGCCTTGATGTCGGCGATCTCGAGGGGGTGGTCCTGGTGGAGCGCCTGCTTCTGCTCGAGCTCTTTCAGGATCTGCTGACCCCACTTCTCGGCGACCAGGCGCCAGCGCGCCTCGGCGTTGTAGGGCAGGACGTCGTCGTGCTCCTGGATCTCTATCAGGGTGCGCTCCGCGGCCGGCTGCCCCATCCCCACGACGGGCAGCACCTGCGCCCTGAGCTCGAGGAGCTTGTGAGCGGTCCCCGCCGAGGGGCCCTTGTCGGTCATCCACGTATTGGGAGGGCTGATGATCTCCGCCTTCTGCGTGGGTATCCCGGTGACCTCCGAGCGGGTGATGGCCACCGTGACCCCGTCGGCGAAGGCGAACACCGGCAACATGGCCACCGTGCGTAACTTCTTCTTCCCTTCGACGACCTGATACCATTTCACCGGGACATAGAAGACCACGTCGTTGTCGGCCCACGAGCCTATGTTGTTCGAATCGCTGGACATCTCCTCGTAGCTCGTCGCCACCAGGTAGACGTACTCCCCCCAGGGCTCGAAGCTCTCCCCGGTCGGGCCCAGCTGATCGTTCAGGTACCCATTGCAGAAGGCCCTGAGTTTGTCCTTGTTGGCGAGCAGGGGGAGGACCCTCAGCGTCGTGCTCGGAAAGTCGAAGGGCCCCGTCAGGTCGAGGCTGGTGCCCAGGGAGGTGTTGAAGCGAGACACGCCGTGCTCCGGGTCCGGGGTGGCCACCCCCGCGGCCACGGGCACCACGGGCTCCGGGGCGTCGACCTGCTCCTCGGGCTCGGCCGCGATCGTCGTGGCCGCCTGGTCCCCCCTCGGCGGGACGGTCCAGGACTGCCGCTGGCGCGTCCTCCAGGCCAGGGTCTCCCCCAGCTCGTAGTGCATGTCCACGTCCATCCAGAGCGGGCACACCGGCCGGAGCTCGGCCACCTCCACCCCGTCGCCTGCCCACTCCCTGGCCACCTCCAGGCCCAGGCCCTCCACGATGGGGTGCGTCGGCCACTGGTGGATCAGGATCCGGTATCCCCCCGTCGCGTCGCCGAACAGCATGGCGTCGTCGCCCAGCAGGCCGCCCGAGTTGACCTTGGTCAGCTTCATGGGAGCGTTGGTGACGGACTGGTAGCAGAAGGCGCCAGGGACCTCGGCCGCCCTGAACTGCTTCAGGTTGATCGTGTTGAAGTAAGGCTTGGGATCGTAGGGATTCAGGTTCCTGGCCAGGAGCGCCGCCTTCTCGACCAGAGATCTTGGGTTGGCCCCTTCCTGGCGGCGGGTCAGCCCGAGCCCCTCCAGGATCTCCCCCAGATCGCCGAGCATGGCCGCGGACCCGCGGATGGCCATGGGAAGGGAGTTCCAGGGGAAGATGCGGGAGGACAGATCGAGCGGCATCCGGGAGAGCGAGGGCACGGGCTCGACCTCGATCTGGAGGAGCGGGCGCACCTCGGGCCGGGCCCCCTGGTAGAGCCTTGGGAACACCTCGGCGCTCACGGTGGCCAGCCTCGAGCTCCTGCGCGGGTTCTCCATCCAGGTGCTGGTCTCGGCCGTCAGGGAGACGAGCGACTTGGGCCAGCCATAGACCTCGCGCCCCGTCGTCATCGACAGATCGTTGTCGACGTAGATGAACGGAGACACATAGGCAAAATCATGAAACTTCAGGACGCCGTTTACCCTCTTGTACCACTCCAGGGGAATCGAGAAGGCGATCTCGTTCTGGGAGATCCAGCCCATGTTGGCCGCCTCCACGGCCATCTTCCCATAATTGATGATCATCAGGTACACATAAGGAATGAAGGGGCGGAAATAGCCCACCTCGTCCGGGAGCATGTTGAGGTAGCTGTCGATGAACTTCGCCAGCTTGGGCAGGCGGGCGCGCAGGGGGAAGGTGCGCATCGTCACGCCTTCGAAGTTGAACGGCGGCGCGAGCTGCAGCGTCCCGCCCGAGCCCCGCCCCATGTTGAACCTCGGTCCTGACGGCTTGTTCGCGTTCATTCTCGTCCTTCGCTTTCCACAGGTCGCGGGTTCACCCTCGCCGCCAGCGCCATCATGAGCGCTCGATCACCCACTCGGCCAGGGCCTCGAGAAAATCTCGGTCCCTGGAGGAGGGCATTCCCTTGAAGATGCGGCAGAGCTCCACCGTCGCCGCCCCCGAGAGCCCGTTGGCCACGGAGCGCGCGTACTCCATGCACCCGTAGGAGTCCATGAGGCCGCGGAGCCAGCGGACGTCGGCCTCTGGTTTGTCGGCCCTGGGCACCGCGAGGAGGCGCGTCAGCCGCTCTCGCTCGGCGGGGCTCGCCTGCCCGAAGAGGTGAATCAGCATCAGGGTGCGCTTGCCCTCGTAGAGATCGCCGCCGAGCTCCTTGCCATAGCGGACCTCGTCGCCCCAGAGGTTGAGTAAATCGTCCTGGATCTGGAAGGCGGCGCCCATGAAGAACCCGTAACGGATGAAGGGGTCGGGATCGCAGGCGCCGTGCGTCGCGATCAGCGCCCCGGTGCGCATGGGGTGGATCGACGCCAGCCAGCAGGTCTTCTTGAGGACCATCTCCAGGTAATCGGGCTCGCTCACGTCGGACTTGTTGTCCAGCCTCCACCCCAGCTCCAGCGCCTGCCCCTCGGCGCTCTCCCTGGCCATACGCTCGGTCTCGAGGACGATCCTCATGGTGAGCCTGGCCCCCAGCGTCCCGAGGTTGTCGAACAGCGGGCGCATGCTGAGCACGGTCAGGGCGTCCCCGATGTTCACGGCCATGGGTACGCCGTAGAGCGAGTTCAGGGTGGGCTTGCCCCTGCGGAGCTCGCTCTCGTCCTCGATGTCGTCGTGGATGAGCAGGGCGTTGTGAAAGAGCTCGATCGACACCGCTGTGAGCAGCGCCCTCTCCAGCGTCCCCCCGAAGGCCCGCGCGGTGGCAATGCACAGGCTGGGCCTCATGGCTCGCCCTCCCCTGGAGGGATAGTCGGCGACCAGATCGTAGAGGTAGCGGCGTGGCTCGGCGCTGGGAAGGTAGGCGGCCATGCGCTCCCTGGTCCTCTGGCCGTAGTCGGCGAGCACCTGGGCTACGATGCTGGAGCTTGACACGAGGCCTCGCGATTCGTTCAGGTTCCCAGATCGACCGTGAGCCCGCCGACGAAGGCGCCCGAGGTCTTCTCGTGGACGGCGCCCAGGTAGCGGCCCGGCGGCTGCGCGTCGGGCACGACCAGGTGGATCTCGAGGGCTGGCCCGCCGCTGCCCTGCCTTGGGCGGAGCTCGATCCCCAGGATGGCGGGCTTGCCAGGATCGCGATCCAGGGGCTGGAGGGGCAAGACGGCGAGCTCCGAGGGGTCCACGTCACGTGACATGTCGATCGAGATCCGCACCGGACGCGAGCTACGGACGTCGATCGCCATCGAGAGGGCGTGGCCCGTGGCACGCCCCCGCTCCCCGGAGACATGGCCAGAGGCCTGGCCAGGAGCCTGGCCAGGAGCCTGGCTGGAGATCGCCACGCGCAGGGCGTCGATCAGCTTCAGCGGGTCCGGGAGGCCCTGGGGCGCGAGCGGGATCACGGCCCTCATCCACGCGGTCACCAGATCGGCCCAGACGTGGAACGCGCCCTCGGCCAGCCCCAGCGCGTCCCTGGCCCCCTGGCCCTCCGCTCCCCTGGGATCGCCCAGGCCGGGCGCGAACCGCCGGGCGGCCTCCTGCCCCTTGCGGATGGCGGCCTCGCAGAGCTCGTACCCCGAGCGCACCGCCCTGGCCTCAGGGCCCAGGGGAGGCTCCTCGGAGGACGCGCCAGGGGCAGGGGCGCGGGCGCCTGCGCTCTTGCCGCGTAACATCGACGTCATGTTGCGAATGGGTCCAGTGCGCTCCGGCGGGGGGCGCCGCAGGCGCTCGGTCCCGGGCTCGGGGTCAGGGGTGATCGTAGCCAACGATGTCCTCCAGCGGTGGAAATTGGGCGATCGCGTGAGCGGCGAGCATACCGCTCATCACCGCCGACTCGACGCACCCCGAGCACAGGCCGGAGGCGGTCCAGTCGCCCGCGATGGTCAGGTTGTCGTAGGTCATGTCGAGCGGCGAGATACGGTCCGCGATCGTGCCCGGGAGCGAGAGGACGTAGCGGTCGGAGGGCCGCACGTTGGCCGTCCAGAACTGGGTCGCGAACCTGGGCTCGCCCGGAGTGGCCACCGAGGAGCCCCAGGGATCCGCGTCGGCGAGCAGCTCCCAGCGAAACTCGCCGGAGGGCCCCACGGCCCTGGGCCACAGGTGGACGATGTCCTGCTTCAGGAAGGCCACGGCGTTCCTCCGGACCTCCTCGCGGGCGGCCTCCTCGGCGGCCCGGTCCGCGGGCTCCTCGCGCCCGGGGAGCACGCTGCAGAAGTAGGCGATGGACCGGGGAGGGGACGCCCAGTCCTCGGCGTCCACCAGGTGGCTCATGTCCGCCCAGGTGTCGAAGGGCTCGACGAAGCCCGAGAGGTTGGTCGGGGGCAGGGTCCACCCCAGGGACTCCATGTCCTCGCGCATCCAGAGCTGGAAAGCCTGGGTGCCCACCGTCCTGACGTTCTGCACCATCTTGCGCCAGCGGGGGTCCTCCGCGAGGATCTCCTTGCACACCATGGGAACAGCCCCGATGGAGACCCCCAGCACCACGAGATCGAAGTCGACGGTCACCCTGAGGGTCTTCCTGGCGACGTGCTCGTCCTCCCAGGGGGACTCCAGATCCCTGCCCTCGCTCTCCAGCCTCTCCCCGGCGACCAGCTGCGCATAGTCGGGTTTGCTCGGCCACGAGGGCACCCCGCCCACGTCGACGAGGGGCTGGTATTCCCCGCTGTCCCTGGTGAGGGCCTGGACATCGAACTCCAGGGCGGCGACGTGGCGGCCCTCGGGGCCCCGCCGGTCCCCGCCCAGGGCCACGTTGGTGAGCTTGTGGAAGAACTCGAAGCGCGCGCCTCGGGCCTTGAGCACCTCGTAGAGGGGGGCAAATACCGCGTCGCCCATCCCGGCCTGCATCTTCCAGAAGAGGGCGCCCTTGTACGTGAAGAACATGCGCATCGCCCCTCGCAGGGCGACGCCCGCGGCCAGGGAGGGCCGGGAGACGTCCCCGTCCTCGTAGGCGAAGACCAGATCGTAGATCCCCCGGACGAAGGCCGAGTCGAGCGAGGCGTCGGAGGCGCCGTTCTCCTTGAGCCAGGCCCTCCAGTCATAGTCGTTGATCGCGTCGAAGCCGCGAGGATCGAAGGTCAGCCCGAACCTCACCGAGCCCCGGAGGATGGCGAGCACCAGATCGACGACGCCGTACACTCGCAACAGCTCGCGATCGGCCTCCACGAGCGTCGAGAGCTGCTTCCGCGTGGCCTCGCTGATCGCGTCGATGAGGCGCAGCACCACGTTCTCGGAGCGAGGGACGAAGACCTCCATCGCGGAGAGCAGGAGCTCGAGCGCTTCCCTGACCGCGGTCGCCGTGGCGAGCGCCCCGTAGCGCAGCACGCGATCGATCGCCGGCCACAGGCCCTCGGGGGGGGGGGTCTTCTTCCCGTCGACGCTCCTCGACGTGCCCTCGTAGGCGGAGCGGACCAGTGAGCTTACCAGGGCCGCGGCCCTGGACAGGTACTCGCGCACCGAGAAGAGCCTCACCGTGCTCGCGGGCTCACCAGGCAGGCCGGGGCTGGGAGGGAAGGTGGCGACCCAGGAGAGCCAGGCCCCGCTGCGCAGCCGCTCGGCCACCGCCACGTTGGGATCCGGCTCGAAGGCCGCCGAGAACTTGGCCATGGGGCAGGCGCCCTCGTCGCGCCCGGCCTCGTCGTAGGCCTCGCGCACCAGGCGGAAGGCGTTCTCGTAGAAACCCAGCCACAGGTGGAGGCCGTGCTCCTCGATGCGGCCCGAGGGCCCTCTCCCGGAAGCCCCCTTCCCTCCCAGGCGGTGCCCCATCTGGTAGATCGTGATCTCGTACCTGCCTCCCAGCTCGGGGCGGGTGAGCTCGAAGGCCGCCGCCATGGCCGCGCAGCCTCCTCCCACGATCGCCACACGGACGGGTCGCGGCGGGGGAGCGCCTGCCTTCCCCGCCCCGTCAGGGTTGTTCACGCGGTTCTTCATGGGTGCTGACGGAGGCGCCCACCTCCCTCTCCTGCTCGAAGGAGGAGCACCATGATTCGGCCCTCAGGACAAGGGTTTTATCGCGTGCTCGTCGCCGGCTCGAGGGGTTCTGGCTCCTCCTCGTCGGGATCGCCGTCCACACCCCCGAGCAACAGGCGCAGCTCGGCCTCCGTCAACCCCCCGAGCGCGCTGGCGTCGCCGCCGACGATCGCCGAAGCGAGCTCCTGCTTCTTGAGCTTCAGGAGGGCCATCTTGTCCTCGATCGTCCCCTCCGCGACCAGGCGAACCACCGTGACGGGGCGCGACTGGCCGATGCGGTGAGCGCGATCTGTGGCCTGATCCTCCGCCGCGGGGTTCCACCATGGATCGCAGTGGATCACGGTGTCCGCCGCCGTGAGGTTGAGGCCTGCGCCGCCCGCCTTGAGCGAGATCAAGAAGAGCGGGGCGCTCCCTCGCTGGAAGCGATCGACGACGGCGTCCCGGTCGACCGTCGAGCCGTCGAGGACCTCGTACGCGACCCTGGCGCGATCGAGGTCCTGGCGCCACAGCGTGAGCAGCTCTACGAACTGCGAGAACACGAGCGCGCGGCGGTCCTCCGAGACCAGCTCTCGCACGAGATCGAGGAAGACGGCGCGCTTGGCGCTGTCGGCGGCCGGCGCCTCGGGATCGACGAGCCTGGGATCGCAGGCCATCTGGCGTAGCCTCAGGATGGCGGTGAGGACGGACAGGTGGGTGCGCGCGTCTCCTCTCTTCTCCAGGTTCTTGCCGACGGCCTCGCGGACGGCCAGGGCAAGCGCGTCGTAGAGCTGCTTCTGCCGGAGGCCAAAGACGCAGGCCCGGAGGACCTCGATCTTGGGGGGCAGGTCGACCAGCACCTCTCGCTTGGTCCGTCGGAGGATGAAAGGACGCACGACGCCTCGGAGCTCGTGCGCGACCTCTCCGTCCGGGCGCATCGCGATGGGCCGCTCGTAGCGGCGTTCGAAGTCGGCGGCCGTGCCCAGCATCCCCGGGTTGACGAAGGTCATGAGCGACCAGAGCTCCTCGAGACGGTTCTCGACCGGGGTGCCCGTTAGAGCCAGGCTCATCCTGGCGTCCAGCCTCCGGGCGGCGCGCGCCTTCTCGGAGGCCGGGTTCTTGATGTTCTGCGCC
>SXGT01854274.1_pt1 | contig 20187 bp, 17 predicted proteins | sample 3176221 | NCBI WGS metagenome assembly SXGT01 (sample SAMN11356862, study PRJNA531348) | freshwater metagenome | isolation source: freshwater sample F1-120 | place: China: Fuxian Lake, Yuxi | collected 2017-12-25
CAACCGCGCGCCTGCCAAGGTGCAGTCGGCGCTGCTCGAGGCGATGCAAGAGCGACAGGTGTCGCTCGGCGGCGAGACGCGCAAGCTGCCCGATCCGTTCTTGGTGCTGGCGACGCAGAACCCTGTCGAGCAAGAGGGCACCTATTCGCTGCCCGAGGCGCAGGTCGACCGATTCTTGCTCAAGATCATCGTCGGCTACCCGAGCAAGGCCGAGGAACGCAAGATCATCGACCGCATGGCAGCGTTGACGCAGAAGCACGAGGTCCCTGCTGCCACGACGCCGCAGGCGCTGCTGCGATGCCGCGCGCTGCTCGACACGATTTACCTCGACGACAAGGTGAAGGACTACGTCGTCAATCTGGTGTTCGCGACGCGCAAGCCCGAGGACTTCGGTCTGCAGAAGCTCAAGCCCTTGATCCTCTATGGCGCATCGCCACGCGCCTCGATCAGCCTCGCCCGCGCAGCGCGCGCTCGCGCATTCCTGCAAGGCCGCGGCTTCGTGACGCCGCAGGACGTGAAGGCCATTGGTTATCCCGTGCTGCGCCACCGCGTGCTCACGACCTACGAGGCCGAAGCCGAGGGGATCGGCAGCGAGGATGTGCTGAAGCAGGTCTTCGACACGGTTCCAGTGCCCTGAACCCCAGTCGGGCGTCCAGCAAGGCGGCCCCAAGATGAGCGACGCGAGCGACGACGACCGGCGCGAGATGCTGCGGCAGGTCCGTCGCATCCAGGTGCGCACCGATCGCATGGTCACTGATGTGATGGCGGGCGGCTACACGTCGGTGTTCCGTGGCGCTGGCATCGAGTTCGACGAGGTGCGTGAGTTTGCGCCTGGCGACGATGTGCGCTCGGTTGACTGGAACGTGACCGCTCGCGCCGGCCGGCCCTTCGTCAAGAAGTTCATGGAGGAGAGAGAGCTGACCGTGATGCTCGTGCTCGACGTGTCGCCGTCGACGACGTTTGGCACGGACCCGGAGCCGCGCGGCGGAGGTGCGGAACGCGCGCGCACCGTGCGTGAGACGGCGGCTTTGGTGTGCGGTTGCTTTGCGTTCGCAGCGGCGCGCAACAACGACAAGGCCGGGATGATCACGTTCACCGATCGCATCGAGCGCTATGTGCCGGCCAAGAAGGGCCGCCGCCACGTGCTGCGCCTGATTCGCGAGGCCTACGCGCAAGAGCATCAAGGGCGCGGCACCGACGTCGCGCAAGCGCTCGACTACGCCGGCCGCATCCAGCGTCGCCGCGCGGTCGTCATCGTGGTCAGCGACTTCCTCGCGCCGTTGCCCGACAAGCAACTGCGCGTGCTCGCCAATCGACACGACGTCATCGCGGTCCGCATCCGCGATCCGCACACCGATCGACTGCCCGACGCTGGCCTGTTGCGGCTGCGTGATCCCGAGACCGGTCGCGATGCGCTGGTCGACACGGCGAGCCGCCGCGTGCGCGACGAGGTTGCGCGTCGCATGCAGGCGGAGCGCCTTCGCCTCGACGAAGCGTGCAAGCGGGCTGGCGTCGATGTGCTCGAGGTAGAGACGCGCGGCAGCGTGGCCGATCCGATCGTGAAGTTCTTCCGCATGCGCGATCGGCGCGGGAGCAAGCGATGACGAGGTCCTTCGCGACCGTGTCGCTGCTCGCGCTCGTCGCCTGCGCCGAGCGGGCGCCGTGGAAGGAGCCGCCGCCGGTTGCGCTCGCGGTGTTGGCCAGGGCATCTCGCTCAGAAGTCACGCTGCTGGAACCCTTCGAGGTCGAGGTCGACATGTTCCGTCGTGCCGACCTGCCGGTGACGTTTGCGCCGAAACTGCCGGAGGGAACTGCTGGCGCCATTTTGCTCGGGGAAGAACGCGAGTTCGGCCACGGCTTCTGGCGTCGCGCGCGACTGTCCTTGCGCGCAACGAAGGGACCTGGCGAACTTGCGCTCGGCCCGTTCTCGGCGGTGGCGGAGGACAAGACGGCAAGTGCGGAGTCCGAGTCGATCCGGATCGAAGTGCGGACTGCGCTCGATGCCGGCTCGAGTGCTGACGTCGAGGCGCCATCGCAGTTGCTTCAGGTCGCGAGCGAGTCGAGGGTCTGGAGCTACGCTGCGATCGTCGGCGCCCTGGCGCTCTTGTTCTGCATTCTGGGGTGGGTGACGCGGCGGCGGCGGGCGCTGCCATTGCCCCTGCCACCTGCCGAGCCACCGGACGCGAAGGCATTGCGCGAACTCGCGCGCTGGCGCGCCGCGTCGCGACGCACCATCCCAGAAGTAGATGCCTACTACGTCGGCTGTTCGCTGGCCTTGCGCGTCTACCTCGAGGGGCGCTTTGGGCTGCGCGCGCCGGAGCGCACGACCGAGGAGTTCCTCGCCGAGGCGGAGCGCGGCGGGCCGCTGTCCGCCGAGCAGTGCATCACGCTCAGGTCCTTTCTGCTGCAGTGCGACCTCGTGAAGTTCGCGCAGCACGCGCCTATCGAGGAGCAGCACCTGCACGCGATGGCGATCGCCGAGAACTTCGTTCACTCGACGCGCAGCACGAGGCCGCAGTCGCCGCCAGGGGATCGGCGATGACGGGTTTCGCTTGGGATCTCTGGGAACACACGCTGCTCGACCCGTGGTTCTTGCTGTTTGCGCCGGCGTTCGCGGCGGTCGCAGCATGGCGGCGAATGCGGCCAGGCGCGGCATTGCCGACCGCTGACGCACGCGCGTTCGAACGATTGCCGTGGACGCTGCGCGCGCGCTGCGTCCACGCGCCGCTGTGGCTCACGTTGCTCGCCGGCGTCGCGCTCTCACTCGCGCTGGCTCGGCCGGTGCGCCGCGAGATCGTGCCGCAGCGACAACAAGGCATCGACATCGCGCTCGTCGTCGACCTCAGTTCGTCGATGAACATCCAGGACACCGACGATGTGCGGCGTCCGCGCCGCATCGACTCGGCTCGCGAACGCGCGATGGAGTTTGCGCGTGCGCGAAGGAATGATCGCGTCAGCTACGTGGCGTTCTCGCGTTACGCCGAGTTGCGTTGCCCGCCGACGCTCGACGAGGACGCGTTGGCGGCGTTCTTGGCCTCGACCGACACGGTGCCCGAAAACAGCGAGCTGGACGGCACGGCGATCGGTGTCGCAATCGCGAAGGCGGTGCAGTTGCTCGAGTCCTCGGAGGCCGAGTCGAAAGTCGTCGTGCTGCTGTCCGACGGCGAGACCACGGTGCGGACCATCGAGGTCGTCGACGCCGTCAAGCTCGCGAAGGACGCCAAGGTGCGCATCCATGCCATCGGGCTCGGGCAGGGGATGCCGACGCCTTTTGGCTTCCGCGCGCTGGAGTTCGGCGATCTCAAACTCGCGGCGGCGGAGACGGGCGGCGAGTTCTTCCAGCCGAAGACGGACAAGGACCTCGCCGAGGTCTACGCGCGGATCGACGCGCTCGAAACGAGCGAGATCGAGGATCCGCGGCATCGGTTCGTCGATGCGTATGGGTGGCCGCTCGGCCTGGGCTTGTCCTGCGCGTTGCTCGCGTTGCTGCTCGAGGTCTTCTGGCTGCGGGGTGCGCCGTGAACGAGCTCGAGTTCTCCCGCGCGCAGTGGTGGCCGCTGCTGCTGGCGCTGCCGCCGCTGTTCGTGCTGCTCCTCGCGGCGCTGCGCAAGGCAATCGCCGCTGCGCGGCGCTACGGCGCGATGTCGAGAGACTCCGTTCCATCGCCCGTCTTGCGCGCCTTGCGGCTCAGTGCGATCGCATTGCTCGGGCTCGTCTGTTGGATGGACCCGCGCTTTGGCGAAGAGTCGCTGCCGATCGGGCGGCTCGGCCTCGACCTCGTCTTCTGCCTCGACACGTCCCGTTCGATGCTCGCTGCCGATGTCGAACCAGATCGCCTCAGCCGGGCGAAGTCGGACATTCGCGCCGTGCTGCCGTTGCTTGCAGGCGGTGACCGAGCAGGCTTGGTGGTGTTTGCCGGCGAGGCGCGGCTGTGGATCCCGCTGACGCATGACATCCCTTCCTTTGGTCGCTTGCTCGACGAGGTCGACACCAGCGTCGTGCCGGTTGGAGGGACCGACCTCGGCAAGGCACTGAAGAAGGCGCGCGAACTCGCGCAGCCTGACGAGGCGGCGACGACGGTGTTCGTGTTGCTGACCGATGGCGAAGACCTCGGCGGCAAGGGCAAAGAAGAAGCGCGCGCGATCAGCGAGGACAAGATCTGTGTGCACGCCGTTGGCTACGGCTCCGTGCTGGGCAGCAAGATCACGCTGTCGAAGGGCGGCGAGCAGTCGTTCTTGCGCGGCAAGGACGGGCAAGACGTGGTTTCAAAGCTCGACAGCGAGGGCCTGCGCGAGATGTGCGGAGTGGCCGGCGGCGAGTTTGTCCGCGCCGATGCCATGGCGTTGCCGTTGCGCCAGCTCTACGAGAAGCGGATCGTGCCGATGCAGAAGCGCACGTTTGAGGCCGGCCAGGAGACGGCCAAGCAGGCTCGCTACCAGTGGGCGCTCTTGCCGATGCTGGTGTTGTTGCTTTACGAGATGGCAGTCGCCAAGGGATCGCGCCGATGATCGAGGACATGCACATCGCCCGCAGGATCGCGACGTGGTTGCTCGCCGCCGCGTGCGCAGTGCCTTGCCTTTCGCAGCAAGGATCCGCGAGCGACTCCCTCGACAAGCTCGGCGGCAAGAAGTTGGACGACGTCGGCGCCCAACAAGAAACGGCCTCGATCGAAGCTGCCGATGCGGAACAACGATTTGCCGCCGGCGACTACCGCGGCGCCGCGGCAGCATTTGGCAAGCGGCTCGAGTCGAGGCGCGAGGACCCGGCGCTGCTCTACAACCTCGCGCTGTCGGCCTGGCGCGCGGGCGATCTCGGTGTGGCCGAGGACGCGATCGACCGCTACGCCGCCGCGCCTGGAGGCGGGAGGCTCGACCTGCACCACGGGTTGCTGGGCAACATCCGCTACCAAGAAGCCGAGAGTTTGGTTCGCGAGAGCAATGGCGACGCGCAGCCGTCCCCGCTGCAGCCGCGCCCTGCTGCGGGCGCTGGCCCCGCTACTGAGCCTCTCGATCCGATCCAAACGCTCGAGGATGCGGCCAAGAAGGCGCGCGCTGCCCGCGACTCGTTCGTGCGTGCCGCTGGCGACGCTGCGCCTTCGCCGGAGATCGTTCGCAACGCCGAGCGCTCGCTGCGTCTGCTCCAAGCGATCGAGACGAGGATCGAGGAGTTGAAGAAGCAGTGCGAGGAGCAACAGAAACAGGAACAGGACCAGAAGCAGGACAACAAGGACCAGCAGAACAAGGACGACACGCAGCAGGGCGAGCCAAACCAGAAGCAGCCAGACCAGCAGCAGCCAGACCAGAAGCAACAAGACGAGCAGCAGCAGGACAAGCAGCAGCAGGACCAGCAGCAGGAAGGCTCGGATCAAAAGGACCAGCCGCCGCAGGGCAAAGAACGGCCAGAGCCCAAGCCAGATGCAGCGAAGCAAGAACAGCAGCAAGACCAGCAGCAGGACCAGAGCAAGACGGACCCCGCGAAGGATGCTGCGGCGCCCGAACCGAAGAACGAAGGCGAGGAGAAACCAGAGCCCGCGCCCAAGGCCGGCGAAGCAAAGACCCAGCCAAGCGACGCACAGCAAGCGCCGCGCACCGACGCGCCTGGCGAGCAGGTCGAGGCGACCGAGTTGTCGCCAGAGCAGCGCGCCCGCTTGCTAGAACAGTTGAAGGAACTCGACCAGCGCATGCGGGAGATCCGCAGGCAAGGGCGCAGCCGCAGGCCCGTGGACCGCGATTGGTGATGCGAACCCGCGCGCTCATATCCCTCGCGTTGTGCGTTGCGGCGGCTTCCGCGCAGGAGCGGTTGCGCGTGCAAGGTCCGACGCCTGCAACCGTCGTTCTCGGCAGCTCGGCTCGCGTCGACCTCGTCGTCGAGGGCCGCGGCGCCAACCCTGAGCAACCGCCCGTGCCCAAGGTGGATGGCCTGCAGATCCGCATTGCCGGTCCGTCGCGGCAGTCGTTCACCTCGATCACGCCACAGGGCATGGTCGAGCAGAACACGACGACGTGGCAACTCGTGCTGACGCCGCAACGTGAAGGCGCATTTGTGGTGCCTTCGTTCTCGATGCAGACTGGGACGCGGCAGCAGGTCGTGCCGACGATGCAGCTCACCGCGGTAAAGGAACTGCGCGGTGCCGAGCACGGCTTCCTGATGGTGCGTCTCGACAAGCAGCGCGTTTACGTGCACGAGCCGATCCGCGCGCTGGTCGAACTCGGCGTCGACAAGGGCCTTCGCCCGGTGCAAGACGTGGCGCAGGATCGCACGCGCTACATCGATTTCGAAGTGCAGGCGCCATGGCTGACGCAGATGGACGGCGCCGAGACGCTCGAAGGTGAGGCGCCTCCGGCCGACAACGCGCCGATCGTGCTCAACCGCACGCTGCAGCCCTCCAAGTACGATGCGATGCACGAACGCGCTGGCAAGACCTACAACCGGTTCACGTTCCAGAAGTCCTTCCTGCCGACGCGGCCGGGCAAGCTCACGCTCGATGCGCCGATGTTGCGCTACCACGTGCAACTGTCCGAAGGGAGGCAGAACTTCTTCGGCGAGCGCGTCGGCGGGCAGTCGCAGAACTTCTACGTCTATGGCGAGCCGATCGTGCTCGAGGTGCTGCCGATCCCCGAGGTCGGCAGGCCGCAGCCCTACTTCGGCGCCGTGGGTCGCTTCAAGATGTCGGCGAGTCTCGACCGCGACACCGTCAAGGTCGGCAGTTCGGTCAAGTCGATGCTGTCGATCACGGGCAGCGGCAACTTCGAGTTCTTGCGCTTGCCGGACGTGTCGTCGTGGGAACAGAAGGGTCTGCACTTGCTCGGGCAGACCGAATCTCGGCAGACAGATGGCGTCACGGTGGTCTACGACCTCACGCCGTTGTCAGCGGACGTCAACGAGATCCCGTCTATCACGTGGAACTGGTTCGACACGACGCCTGGCGTCGAGACCTTCGTCGAGGCAAAGACGCTGGCGATGCCGTTGACGGTGCAGCCGCTCGCAACCGGCGATGCGCTCCTGCCGTTGCCCGAAGCGGCAAAGAAGACCGTGACGCCCGGAGTCGACGACATCTTCGATCTCAAGGAACGCGGCGGCGAGCCGGCGCGCGTCCTGCTCCTTTCCGTCTGGGGTTTGTGGGTCTGCGCCGTGGGCCCATGGGTTGCGCTCCTTTGTGCGTCTTGCTTCGCGGCGTTGCGGCGTCGCGCCAAGGCAGATCCAGGGCGCGCACGCATCGCTGCGGCGATGCGCACCTTTGCTCGCGCGCTCGAAGCAAGAGCCGATCCTGCAGACGCGCTCGTCGGTTACCTCGCGGACCGGATGGACGTGAACAAAGCCTCGCTGATCGGCGGCGACCTCGCGCAGATTCTCGAGCAGCGCGGCGCGATCCCTGAGCTTGCGCGCGCGTGCGCATCAGCCATCGAGAGTGGCATCGCATCGCGCTACGGCGGCGGCGCGCCTTTGTCGGTAGACGAGGCTCGTCGCCTTGCCGCCGCGCTCGAACGCGGCGGGCTTCGCCGCGCAGGCGTCGCGGGCGCGGTCGTTCGCTCCACGCTTCTGTTCGCTGCGTTGTGCGCTGGCGCCTCTGCGCAGTCCGAGCTTGGCTACGCGGCCTGGGAGAAAGGCGACTACGCGGCTGCGCGCGCCGCGTTCTTGTCGGCCATCGAGCACGAGGACGATCGCCGATTGTTCTATGCGCTCGGCAACTGCAGCTACCGGCTCGGCGACTTGCCACGCGCGCTCTGGGCCTACGAGTGCGCCCGCTTGGGCATGCCGCGCGATGCCGAGTTGCTCGCCAACATCGCGCTCGTCAAGCAACGGCTCGAACTCGAGTCCGGTGGCGAGCCGTTCTCGAATGCGCTGGCCGAACTGCGCGATCGGTTCATGCCACGCGAACTCGCGGTGATCTGCCTGTTGCTGATGTCGGCATCGACAGCGCTCGTCGCCTGGTCACGGCGGCATGCTGCGCTGCGTTGGTTCGGGATCGCGTTGCTCGTTCCTGGCGCGTGCGTCGCCATCGAGTTGCTGTGGTTGCGTCCGACGCGCCCACCGCGCGCCATCGCCTGTGAGAAGGTGCTGTTGACCGCCGAGCCACGCCTTGGCATGGACGCGGTTGCAACCGTGGCGGCTGGGGCCGAGTTGTCGCTGCGTTCCGGGACAGCCGGGGAGTTCGTTCGAGTCGACGCCGCGGGCCGTAGCGGTTACGCGCCAAGCGCGAAGCTCGCGGTCATTCGCTGAGCGAGTGGCGACCACGCGACGCACGCTCCTGTGCGCGACCTGCGGCGCTCAGCCGAGCATCCGCTTCAGCCGCAGGCCGAGCATCGTCAGCAGGAGCCCGACGAGCACCAGCATTCCGGCGACGATCCAACGCAGCAGCCACTCGTTGAAGAAGAGCATCCCGCCGAACAGGATCAGGCAGATGCCGATCACGAGTGGGATCATCGGCGCGGCGGGCGGGAGTTGCGGCATGCCGGGCATTCCCGGCATCCCGCCTTTCATGCGGTATTCCATCAGCGGAGAGCTTTCGAGTAGATGCGGTAGCGACGGTAGGGGACGTGGCCCAGCGTCTGCAGCGGGCCCAGCATGTCGTGGTTGTCCTCGAGGATCCAGCTAGCCTCGCAGGCGTCGAATCCGGCCGCGATGCCTTGGCTGATCACGGCGTGCATGACGAGCATCTGCAGGCCATCGCGCCGATGTTCTGGCACGACGCCGAGCGTGATGACGCGGATCATCCGAACCTTGCGCATGGCCGAGAGGAACTTCCACCAGCCAAATGGCAGCAAGCGGCCATCGCACGCCTTGATGCCGCGGTTCACGTCGGGAAGCGCGGCAGCAAAACCGACGGGCTTGCCGTCGATTTCGGCGATGTGCATCAACTCCTCGCGCGCGACCTTGGCGAGGTCCTTGCTGTGCGCAAAGAACTCGGACTCGCTCATCGGCACGAAGCCCCAGTTGCGCTCCCAGATGCGGTGGTAGAGGTCCCACACGATCCGCATCTCGGCATCAAAGCGCGCGAGGTTCATGCGGCGCACCACGGCGCGGCTCTTCTGGCTGACGCGTTGCACGATGCGGTCGATGCGCGACAAGTCGAGCGTGTCCTTCGTCGCGCGCAGCGCGAGCAGGTCCTTGGCCTTGGCCATGCCGTAGCCCTCGACCCACTGCGCATAGTGCTTTGGGTTGTGGGGCATCATCAGCACGGGTGTGCCTTCCTCGCCGTCGACCAACAACCCGCAGCGGTAGTTCGTGGACAAGTCGACTGGCCCCCGCAACGAGTCCGCCGTGCGTTCGCGGCACCAAGCCTCGGCGTGCGCGAGCAGCGCGTTGCTGGTGTCGACGTCCACTGCCTCGAAGTGGCCGAAGAAGCCGACGCGGTCGCCGTGGAACTCGTCGTGCAATCGGTCGCGCGATGCGCTGACGCGGCCGACGACTCGACCGTTTTTCTCCGCGACGAAGAAAGCAGCCTCACCGTGGCGGAACCAGGGGTTCTTCTTGCGGTCGACTTGCCAACTCTCGCCGCTCGTCAAAGGCGGCACGTAGTGGCGGTCGCCGCGATAGAAGGCGCGCTGCGCGTCGAGGAAGCGCTTGGGATCCTCGATCGCGCGGATGCGAGCGACGGTCTGGGCTTTGTCGAAGGCGGTCATCCAGGTAAGACGCGCATCCTCCCGCTCCGTGGCCGCGCTGCAACGTCGGCCCATCGGCATCCCGCGTTCGACCATGTTCCGCCTGACTTTCATCCTGCCGTTGCCGTTGGCCTTGTTGTGCGCGTGTGCCAGCGGCCCGAAGTGGACCCTGCGCGATCCGGGCCCGCTGTCGGCGGAGATGCGCGCGCTGCTCAAGAAGGCCGAGAAGCCCTACCGCAACGGCGAGCCCTTCGACGCGATGCGGACCGAGATCGCCGCTGACCCGGTTGCGGCGTGGTGGTGGGCGCGAATGGCGGCCCGCGACGTGAGGTCGGCGCGCGCAGTGCGCGCAGACGGAGTCGAGCAGGGCAGCGCCGCTGGCCAACACGCTGACAAGGAACTCGAAAAGCGCATCCGAGATGGACAGGGTGAAGCAACGGACGACGGCAGCAGCATGCTGCGAGCAGCGGCCGGGAAGCGCGATCCGGTCGAAGAGCGCGGCCTGCGCGAACTCGAGCAACTCGGAGCCGCAGCGATTCCCTGCCTCGTCTTCGACCTCGCGTGCAATACCGATGGATTCTCGCGCCAAAACGGCGTGGACCTGCTGGCGCGCCAAGGGGACGCGGCGCTGCCGCTCGTGCAGCAAGAACTCGCATCGAGCGCCGATGCGCAGCGACGGCGGACTGCGGCGCAGTTCTTCGGCGCCAGGATGCCGGCGCCTGCGGCGGAGTCGGAGCTGATCCGCTTCTCCGGCGACGCCGACTATGGCGTCCGCGCCGCGGCGCTCGCCGGCCTCGAGCGCGGTGGCCAAGAGGCACGCGCTGCATTGCTGGCTGCACTACGCAACGACGAGGACCCCTTGCCGCGGCGCAGCGCCGCGATCGCGCTCGGCGCGCAGCCTTCTCGCGATGCGGCCTTGGCGATCTGTGATTATCTGGCGCGTTGTCAGGGCGAGCGCGACACGCGTGGTTGCGAAGCCGCGCAGTCGGCGCTGCAGCGGCAGGCCAAGAGCCGCGGCGTTCGCAGTCTCGCTGCGTGGCGCGCCTACGCCGCGTCGCTGGCGACGGACGCTGTCGAGCCTGCGAAGTAGCGAGTCGCTGCCGCATCGGTCGGCGTTTGCGGCCTCCCGTGCAGCGTTCATCCGGCGCGAACTTGCATGCCTGCGGACTGCCTCGCGCCTGGATCCCCGGCACATTGCGGGCTGGCCACGGCTGCTTGCGCCGCTAGGCTTCGCCGCTTTGCTGCAGAGTGCGCGCAGCGACCGACCCTCGCATGGAAGACTGGAAGATCACTCGCGATCGCAAGGCCTGCGAACGGCCCGGTTGCCCGCTGCCATCCGCGCAGCATTACTACGCCGTGCTCGAGTTCCCCGCGTGCGTGCGTCGCGACGTCTGCGACGCGTGCTTCTGCGAAGTGGAGCGCAACGCCGCCGGGCAGGCCGTCTACTGGCGCGCCCAACGACGCAAATCGGGCAGCAAGGAGCCGGTGCTCGACCTCGCTTCGTTGCGCACCCTCTTCGACCGGCTCGGCGGCGTCGAGGACGAGCGGGCGCGGCAGTTGCGCTACTTCTGCGCGCTGCTGTTGCTCAGAAAGCGCGTGCTCAAGATGGTGCCGCCGCGCACACAAGAACAGGAGCGTGCGGACCTCGTCGTCATCGATCCGAAGATGAAGGAGTTGGAGCCGATCGCGCTATTTGCGCCCGCCATCGATCTCGACGACCTGTCGAAGATCAAGGACGAGTTGCTCGTGGCTATCGGCGAAGACACCGAGGGCGGCAAGCCAGAGGCCGCGGGCGATTCGCCGAATGCGGCCGTTTCGCAGCCAGATGGCGCCGGCGCGGCGGATTCCGAGTGACGCGCGTGCGCGCGCGCCCAGCGATCACTTCCAGCTGATGTCCCAGATCAACTCGTCGCCTTCGGTCAGCATGGCCGCAACAGGCAGCACGAGGTAAGCGCGGCTCTGTTCGTGCGCGGCCTCGATGCCGCGGCCGGTTGGCACGACGCCGGACGACACGACCTGATCGGGCAGCCGGATCTCAAAACGGATCGCGTCGGCGATTTCTCGCTGCTTGCTGTTCGGGTCGTGGACCTTGGCCAGTGACTTCCGTGTCGCTTCGTCCGGCACCAGCGCCTTGACCCAGGCGAGGTCCTTGTTGCGCAGCAAGAACACGCGGAGGCGCGGTTGGTCGTCGTTGCTCGGGGCAAATCTGACTTCACGATTGCCGAGTTCGACCGCGGCGATGCTCTGAAAACCGCCTTGCGACGAGACCAGGTTGGCCCGCGCCTGCCACTCGACGCCCTTCAGCTGCGACTCGGCGGCGCCAGCGAGGTTGGTGGAGTGCAAGGCGCGCGCGGTCAGCGTGCCCGAACCGTCCTTGCGCAGTGCGACGTGGATGCCGACGAGTTCGGTATCGGAGCAGGACGCGAGCAGGAGCATGACGGTCGTCAGCGAGCAGGTCTGGCGCATCGCGGCGATCATGGCTTCACGGCGAAGCGGCCGCCATCCTCCTCGTGGGGGAGGGGGGCGCTACAGCGGCCGCAGGTCGGGGCGGCTTGGTGGCGCCAGCACAGCGCATCGGGCAGCGGGGCGCAGCTGGGCGGGCGATGCGCGCGCGGGCTCCGCATTCCCGCGGGCTAGGAGCCATTGCTTCAGAAGGCTCGTGGCGCGTTGCGTCGCTCGGACCCAGCGAGCGCACCTGCCTTGGTCGACCGCGGTGCTGTGACGACGCACTCAGTGCTCGAGGCGCGAGAGAAAAAATCTCGCGAGTTCTGCACGCGCCCCACGATCCGCCTCGCCGCCACGGCTTGCGCCGAATCCCGGTTGCCAGTGGGCGGACCACAACTAACTGTGGTGGCACAAAGTAGAATGGTGGGTGAAGCGTGATTTCTTGTGGGAGAGCGTGGTTGACAGTGGGTGAGTGAGTGCTAGCTTGCCCCGGTCAGCAGAAGGCTCCTTCTCCTGGCTTTCCCTCATGACCCACCTGTTCACCGGCGCATCGGACCACGGCCTGGATGACAAGGGGCGGCTCACGCTCCCCTCGCGCATCCTCGAGTCCATCGCGCAGAAGGACTGGCGGTTCTTCCTGACGGTGAGCATGGACAAGTGCCTGCTGCTGCACGACGCGCAGAGCTGGCAGGGGTTGGTGGATCGGATCGGCACCGGCGTGCACGGCAGCCCGGCCCATCGCAACCTCGCCCGGCGGTTCCTCGGCAGCGCCGAGGAAGTCACGCCGGACGCAGCCCGTCGCATTCGCATTCCGGACCCACTTCTCGACTACGCGGGCCTCGCGTCGAGCCAGCCAGTGCGGCTGCTCGGCATGGGCAACGTCTGCGAGATCTGGGCTCCATCTGCCCTCTCCGGCGTGCTCACCGAGCCGTCTTCGGAGGAGCAGCAGCTCTTTAGCAGTTTGATCGATCCCAGGACCCCGTCGACGCCCATCGGGGCGTGACGAAAGTCACTGCAAAGAACGCGGCCACGAGCCCGACGCGGGAGGCGTCAGGCTCTGACTGCGGCGGTGGCCGGGCAGTTCGGGGAGCGAAGGTCGCGGGCTTGCCCGTGGCCGTTGCAGCAGGCGCCGCTTTGGTCGGCGGCGCCCTTGGGGGCCCTTGGTCGGGTTCCCTTGATGCTTGCCGATGCCGGGCGGTCCCGGGGGGAGGCAAGTGAGTTCTGCAACGGGCGCGGGCGAAGGCTCGGCGGCGGATGGGTCTAGGCAACCTGTCCACACGCCGGTCCTGCTGCACGCGACCTTGGAGCTCCTCGATTTGCGGCCCGGTCTCGTGGTTGTTGACGGCACGGTCGGGGCAGGTGGGCACGCAAGGGCAATTGCGCGCGCCATCCGACCCGGCGGGCACCTGATCGGTTTAGACCGCGATCCCGAGATCCTGGCCTGCGCGCGAGCGTCCTTGGCAATAGCCATGGAGGACGCTCCCGAGCAGGTCAGGGTCTCGCTTCTTCATCTTCCGTTCTCACGCGTGCAGGACGCGCTCCTCGCAGAAGGTCAGTCTGCGTGCGACAGGCTCCTGCTCGACATCGGCGTCAGTTCCATGCAACTCGACACGGCGGCGAGAGGCTTCAGTTTCATGGCGGACGGACCGCTCGACATGCGCATGGATCCCACGGGGTCCGTCGATGCTGCGCAGTGGCTCGCCGAGGTCGACGAAGTCGAACTCGCGAACGTGCTCTTCCACTACGGCGACGAGCGCTACAGCCGTCGCATCGCGCGCGCCGTCGTCGAATCGCGCCGGCGCATGCCGATCGTTCGCACTGGGCAACTGGTCGATCTCATCATGCGCGCGATGCCAGGCCACGCGCGCTCGGGCCGGATTCATCCGGCGACGCGCTCGTTTCAGGCGATACGCATGGCGGTCAACGACGAACTCGGCGAGCTAGAGCGCGCCCTCTCTGCCGCGATTCGTTGCGTGCGCCCCGGCGGCCGCATCTGTGTGATCTCGTTCCACTCGGCCGAGGATCGCATCGTGAAGCGGTTCTTCCGCGAGCACTGCGAGGTCGTGACCAAGAAACCGGTCGTCGCCAGTGACGACGAGGTCCGCGAGAACCCCCGTGCGCGCAGCGCCAAGCTGCGTTGCAGCGTCGTCCAGGAGATCGCTGCATGAAGTGGGTTCTGTGTGGAATCACGTTCGCGCTGTCCGTCGCGCTCGCCGTGGGCACAGCGTCCTACCGCGCCGGCAACACCAGGCTGCGCATGCAGATCGAACGTGAGTATCGGAGCATCGAGGCCCGTCGGATCGAGGTGCGTCGGCTCTCGCTGGCTGCTGCCGAGCAGGCGACGCCCGAGCGTCTGTGCGACCGACTGCGCGACGTGCTGCGCGCATCGGTTGCAACGGCGCCAAAGGAGCCCGCACCGTGGCAATGACGAGGGGGGAGCGATTCCGACTTCGATTGGTCTTCGGCGCCTTGGCCGTCGTGCCTTTGTTCCTATGTGGCTGGTTCGCCTGGATCCAGGTGCTGCAGAACGGCGACCTGAAGCGGCCTGACGGGATACGGGTCGCGCTGTCGGCAGATGCAGCCACGGTCCAGCATCGACGCACCGAACGCCTTCCCGGCGCGCGCGGCACGATCCGCGATCGTCATGGCGCGATCCTCGCGATGGACTGCGACGCATTCGAAGTCCGCGCCGAGGTCAGCACGCCAAAGAAGGTGCGTCGCGATTGCGCCGACACGCGCGCGTGGCTGCGCAGCCTCGCTCGCTCGCTCGCGGACGCACTGGTCCGCGATCAAGGGCTCGCCGATCGGGCGGCCGCACGCTCGGCGCACTTCGAGCGGCTGGAAGAACGGCTGACGGTGGCCTTCTGCATCGACCAACTCCCAGCGACGGGCGCGGCGCCAGAGTCCTTGCCGTGGCGACGTGAGATCCTCGTCGATCGCGGCGTCAGCGTGCTGTCGGTCATCGAGGCGCTGGAGGAGTTGGACCGCGACACCGACTCGGTGCTGCTGCACATGCAGCACGATCACGCGCGCGTCTACCCCGAGCGTCAGGTGACCTATGGCCTTGTCGGCTATGTCGAGGACCAGCCACTGCGCAGCGAGGCTGGCAAGCTGCTCGGCTTCGAAGTGCGCGCCACTGCCGGCCTCGAGGCCGTCCAGGCCTTGCTGCCTGGCGCCGGTGGGGAGCGGGAGTTCCTCGTCGATGCCAAGAGCAAGCGCTTCTACACCGGCATCGGCAATGCGCCGGAGTCGCCGAGCACGGTCGAAGCGACCATCGATCTCGAACTGCAGAAGACCGCCAGTCGCGAACTCGAGCGACAGGCGATGGCAGTTAGCGAGAATGCCGCGCGCCGTCCCTTGTGGGGGGCGATGGTGCTCATCGAGGTCGAAACCGGCGACGTGCTCGCAGCGGCTTCTTGGCACCGCGATTCGAAGCATCCCAAGGGCGCGGCCTTCACGCCCTACCAGTCGCTCTACGAGCCGGGTTCGATCGTCAAGCCGCTGTTGTTCGCCTACGCGCACCAACACGGCGGCCTCGACTGGGAGCGGTCCTTCGACTGCTCTTCCTCGGGCGCGGACCATCACCTCTCCGTCCCCGAAGTCGGGGGGCGCGTCGTCCGTGACGACCATGCCTGTGGCGTGCTTTCTTCGCACGGCATCCTGGTCAACAGCTCCAACATCGGCGCCGTCAAAGTTGGCAGTTTGCTGACACGCGACGACTGGGCCGGCTACCTCGACGTCTACGGCCTGCGGCGCTCCCTTTGTCTGCCGATGCCCAACGAGCGGCAGGGCCATGTCGCGAGCAAGGGATGGCTGCCCGGCATCAAGGAGCCGGCGTTCAAGAAATGGACCGGCAGCTCCTACTCGATCGGCTACGAGCACCAGGTCAACGCGCTGCAGATGGCGCGGGCCTACCTGACGATGCTGAGCGGGTGTCGTCGCGAACTGCGCCTTCTGCGCGCGGTGACTGTCGCTGGCACGCGCGTCGAGCAACCTGTCCAGCGCGGGCCGCAGGAGTTCTCGAGCGACACCGTCACACTCGTTCGATCGGCGCTCGGTGACGTCATCAGCGACGATGAAGGGGCCACGGGCCGGCATTTGGTCGCGGCCTTCCGCAAGGACGGCACCGAACTGGTCGGTCTGCTCGCGGGCAAGACGGGCACGGCAAAGAGCCGGACCGTCATCAAGGGCAAGGGCACTGTCGAGGTGCGCAACGCGAGCTTTGTCGGCTTCATGCCGGCGGCCGCACCGCGCTACCTCGCCGTGTGCGTTCTGCAAAGAGACGATAGTGCACGGTTCTACGGCGGTAGCTATGCTGCCCCGCCTGCTGCTCGCTTGCTGCTCGAGGCCATGCGTCTCGAGGAGCGGCGTCGGCTGGGCCAGGGACCGCAGGTCAGTGCGACTCCTGGTTCATCAGGCCGCGGCCTTCTGGCTGCGGAGACAGCTCAGGCAGGGCGGCGATGAGTGAATTGGCGTATCCGTCCGGACTTCCATCCGGTCAGGGTTTCATGCGTTTGCGCGAACTGCGGGACTGCCTGCAGCCGCGCGAGGCGCTGCGGTTCCGTGACCTCGCGGTCGACGGTCTCGCGCTCCATTCTGGCGAAGTCCGGCCGGGCAACCTGTTCTTCGCCATTCGCGGCAAGAACCAGGACGGCGCCAAGTTTGCCCAGCAGGCCGTCGCACGCGGGGCTGTCGCGATCGTCGCCGAGACGGACCTGCCAGTCAGTGTGCCGACGCTCCTCGTGGAGAATGCGCGCGCAGCGATGGCCGATGCTGCACGCCACTACTACCGCGACCCGTCGCGCGCGCTCTCGGTGGTCGGCATCACCGGCACGAACGGCAAGACTACGACCGCACACTTGCTGCGCGGCTGCCTGCAGGCGGACCGTCGCCAGGTCGGCTTGCTCGGCACGATCGCCTACGAGTTCGGCGGCCGTCGCATTCCGGCGCCCAACACCACGCCTGACCCGATCCGCATCCAGGGCTACCTGCGCGAGATGGCGGACCGCTACGCCAGCGCGTGCGTGATGGAAGTCAGCAGCCACAGCCTCGACCAGGAGCGCGTCCGCGGCGTGCGCTTCTCGGTGGGCGTGTTCAGCAATCTCACGCAGGACCATCTCGACTACCACGGCGACATGATGAGCTACGCGAAGGCGAAGGCTCGTCTCTTCGCGCAGTTGCAGGCCGGTGCTGTCGCGGTGCTCAATCGCGATGATGTGGCATCGTCGATCATGGCTGACCATGTCGGTTCCGGCGTGCGGACGCTGACCTATGGGCTCTCGCCCGAGGCGGAGGTGCGCGCCGAACAGCTGCAATACGGCCCGGACGGCACGCGCATGCTGCTGGTGATGCCCAACGGTCGCTGCGAACTGTTCCTGCGGCTCGTCGGCGAGCACAACGTCTATAACGCGCTGGCCGCTGCCGCGTCGGCGGTGGCGCTCGGTGTCAGCGAACTCACGGTGGCTGCCGCGCTCGAAGACGCCCGCCCGGTGACGGGCCGCCTCGAACTCGTCGAGGCCCCGCTGCAGCGGCAAGGCCGTGTGCGTGTGTTCGTGGACTATGCGCACACGCCGGACGCGCTCGACAAAGTCTGCGGCACCTTGCGCGGCCTCAGCGAAGGCAAGCTGCGCGTCGTCTTCGGCTGTGGCGGGGATCGCGACCGCACCAAGCGCGCGCCGATGGCCGCTGCGGTCGCCCGCCATGCTGAGTTCGCCTACCTGACGAGCGACAACCCGCGGAGCGAGGACCCAGAGTTGATCCTCGACGAGATGGCGCAAGGTCTGGTCGGCGCCAGCGCGAAGTCGTCCCGCATCGTCGACCGCGCTGAGGCGATCCGCCGCGCCGTCGCGGATGCAGAACCCGGCGACACGATCCTCATCGCGGGCAAGGGCCACGAGACCTACCAGATCTTCAAGGACAGCGTCGTGCCCTTCGATGACCGCCAGGAAGCGGCGCGTGCGCTGGCAGCGAAGGAGGCCGGATGGTTGCACCGCTGAAGCCGACTGCCGGTGTTGCCGGCAAGCTCGCAGACCCCCGCATGGAATCCAACCAGAGCGCGACTTCGCGCTTGGCCCTCTGTCCCGCAGTGGCGCGCGCAGACCGTGTTCAACCTGGCTCTTGGTTTGCGCCGAGCACGGTCGCCAAAATCTGCGGCGGCGAGTTGCTGACACGCGGCAAGACGGCTTCGACGGTCGTCACCGATTCGCGCCAAGGCTGCGACGGCAAGCTGTTCGTTGCCTTGGGCGGCGACAACCACGACGGCCACGATCATGTCGTTGCGGCGATCCAAGCCGGCGCGCGCGGAGTCGTCATCGGTCGCGACGTCGCTGACATCAAAGGGCTCGCGGCGTGCAAGGGTGCATTCGTCGTGCGCGTGAGAGACACCCGGCGCGCATTGCTCGATCTCGCGCAGGAACATCGCCGACGCCATCGCGCGAAGGTGATCGGCATCACTGGCTCTTGCGGCAAGACGACCACCAAGGAATGGCTCGGCGCCGTGCTCGCCGGCTCGATGCCGACGGTCCGTTCGCCGGGCTCCTACAACAACGATGTCGGCGTGCCCTTGACCTTGTTCTCGATCCAGCCGGAGACGCGCGCCGCGGTGGTCGAGATCGGCACCAACGCAAAGGGTGAAATCGGTCGACTCACCGGCGTCGCCCGTCCCGACATCGCCATCGTCACCTGCGTAGCGCCGGCGCATCTGCAGGGTCTCGGGTCGATCGACGGCGTCGCCGACGAGAAGAGCGAACTGCCGCGCGGCCTCGCCGACGGTGGCTTGTGCATCCTCAATGGCGATGACGCGCGAGTTCGAGCCATGGCGGATTGCACGCAAGGCCGCGTGCAGATCGTCTCGGTGAACGGCATCGCCGACTGGTTTGCGACGGATGTCGCAACGAACGCGCACGGATCGTCGTTCCGCCTGAAGGGCGACCGGCTTGTCGAACTGCCGCGCGCTGGCGTGCACAACATCTACAACGCGCTATTCGTCCTTGCGGCTGCTGCTGAGATGGGCGTGCCCGAGGATGACGCGATCGCTGCGCTGTGCGCTGCGAAACCAGCGTCACGTCGCTTCGAACCGAAGTCGGCTGGCGGCGTGATGATCATCGACGACTCCTACAACATGAACCCGGCGTCGGCGCGCGCCGGCCTGCAGGCTTTGGCGGCGCTGCCGACGCGCGGCCGTCGATTGGTCGCATTCGGCGAGATGCTCGAGCTCGGCGACCACAGCCACGAACTTCACCATCAACTCGGTGCCGCGATCTGGCGCGCCGGCATGGACGAACTCGTGGTGGTAGGGGCAGGCGGCAAGCCGATCGCCGATGGCGCGCTCGCTGCTGGCATGCCGATCGATCACGTTCACTGCGTCGAGTCCCCGGCGGCCGCGCAGGCGATGTTGTTGCCGATGCTGCGCGACGGCGACCGCATTCTAGTCAAGGCCTCGCGCCGCGTCGGCCTCGACCGGCTCGTCGACGGGCTGCTCGCGGCGCTCTCCCCTGCCGCCATCGCTGGCGGTGACCTGCCCGCAGCGGGATCGTTGGACTGAACCACGATGCTGCACTGGCTCGCGACCCTGCTGTCTTCGCCCGACCTGGCTCGGCTCCTGGGTTACATCTCGACGCGCACCGCAGGCGCTGCGGTCACGGCCTTTCTGTTCGCAGTGCTGTTTGGGCCGCGCATCATCCGCTGGCTGCAACGGCAGGGCATCGGCGAGCGGGTCGACGGCACCGGTAGTCAGCGGCTCGAGGAACTGCACGCGCACAAGAAAGGCACGCCAACGATGGGCGGCATCTTCGTCGTCGGCGGCATCGTGCTGTCGTGCGCCATGTGGATGCGGTTCGACGGGCCCAATCGGTTCTCGCTGCCCGGCATCGTGCTCACAGCCGGCTTCGCGGCGGTCGGCTTCTGGGACGACTGGGTCAAGCTGCACAACCCGAAGAAGCGCGGCATCAGCAAGGGCCAGAAGCAGGGCGCATTGACTGTGATCGCCGCCTTTGTCGCAGTCTGGCTGCTGTTGCCGGCTGGCCTCGAAGCCCCGGTTGGCGGCCCGAAGCTCTACGTCCCGTTCTTCAAGGACTTCTCGCTCGACCTCGCAGCTTTCTACGGCATTCCGTTCCTCGCGCTCGCGGTGCTGGTGCTGACA
>SXGT01397674.1_pt1 | contig 20177 bp, 16 predicted proteins | sample 3176221 | NCBI WGS metagenome assembly SXGT01 (sample SAMN11356862, study PRJNA531348) | freshwater metagenome | isolation source: freshwater sample F1-120 | place: China: Fuxian Lake, Yuxi | collected 2017-12-25
CGGCCGCCAAACCGGTTGAAACGATGCTGATCAAGCTGGCCAGCAGCCCCTTACCGGAGCCCTGAGTGGGAGCTTCGATCAGGTGAATCGGAGCGAGGCCGGCGATCATGCGCCGTAGAAATGGGAGAAGGATTGCGGCAATGGCATGGGCGCGGTCCGAGTCCCTCACGAAAGGGAAATCCACGAGCAGTTCATCCACAAGCAGCGTTCTGGCTCTCGCGATCTGTTCGCGTGTGGGTTTGGCGGGGACCTCCGGGATGTCCAGGGAGTCATCAGGGAACATCCAGAGCGCGTCCCTGCGGTGGTAACCGGAGGCAGTGATCAGCGTGGCGTCTTTCCCGAAAGTCGGGGTGCGAACCACGGAATCGAGCGGCGGAAGGCCCGGATCCGGGTTTACCAGCATGTCGCGTGCGGTGTCTCGCGAGGGCGGAGCGGCGGTGACCGCCTCCTCCGTCACGTTGTGCCAGTTGGCGCTCCGGGCCAGGATTCCGTACATTGCCGTGTCGCCGAGAGCCTCAATTCTCGTTTGGGCACCCGTGCCGGCGATTCGCACCAAGGCCCCGCCGTTCTGGAAAAGGAATGGCCGCTCAGTTCCGTCCGGCCCCTTGGCGTCATTGATGGTATGGATGGCGGTCCAGGAATCGGCGATAATATCCCGCAATTGCCGGTTGTTGACCTGGATGCTTCGCAGCGGCGGTGACACGGTTCCACCGTCCGGTTCCGCAGCTGCAGCATCCTGGAAGCCGCCTGCGCCAGACCCGCCGCCGCCTTTCTTTTTTGGCCGGGCGATCTCAACCACCTTCAACTGCTTCCGCAACGTGGCGACCGGCATTCGGACCTTGCCGCATCGCGTCTGGATCAACCTGAGATGCCAGTCCTGCTGAATGGGATCGAGCCGGCCAACCTCCGACAGGATCGGATTGAGCAACCGGCTGAGATCAGCATCCGGGATCTCGGTACTGAGTTTCGAGATCGCCAGTTCGAGCGGCGTCTGCGCGGTCGCGAGGATGGCTTCAAAATCGGCCGCCATCTTGCCGGACGCGAAGAACTCGTTGACATCGATCTTCGCGTCGGCCATCAACCCGTCGGCCTCGGCGCTGCCGACAGGCAGACTGGCGAGCGTCTCGCGCGCGGCCTGCTGTTTCTTGCCAAGCGGCAAGACGGCAACCCGTGTGGCGATTCCGTGCTGTGCCAGGATGCGCGCCGTCTTCAGCGCACCCTGCATGCCGGCCTCGGATATTTCGTTGTCCTGGCAGATGTAGACGGTCTTCACGCCTGCGAGTTTCGGCAGCAGCCGCTCCCAGTCGGCCTCGCGGATCTGCACCGTTACCGGCGATACCACAGGGAATCCGTGCTCCATCAGGGAAATGCAGTCCGTCACCCCCTCGGTGATGATGACCCGCTCCGGTCGTGCGAGCAGCACATCCTCGTTGTAGAGGACGTCGTTCCGGATGTACGGCGAAACGTGGCTGTTGTTTCGGTCGTTGTGGATCGCCAGTTTCTTGTACTTCGACTTCTCCCATTCGTGATCCGGTGTCCAAGGCGTGCTCCGTCCGATCATGAAGACGACGTGCCCGCGACTCCAATATGGGAAGACGATCCGGCCATCGAAAAAGGGGACCAGCCCGTCCTGCGCCGTGGGCCGGAATACGGAAGTGGCCGCCAGTTCGCGCATGGTGAAGGCGCCAGGCCCGTCCATCAACGTGCGCGCCACGCTGAGCTCGCTATTTTCCGCGTACCCGATCTGCAACCGGCCGATCGTCTCCTCGCTGATTCCGTATTTCCCCCGAAACCAGGCGAGGACCTCCGGGTTCCCGACGAGCCGCTGGTGATACACACCCGCAGACGCGGTCAGCACCTCACGCACGCGAAGCCTGATCTGGTGAGCTTCCTCGGCCTGTTCCGGACTGCCGGAAGCGAGCGTCGACAACGGCGGCAGTCGAACGCGTGCCGCCAGGAAGTCGCGCGCCTGCCGGTGGGAATCCGGCATGGAGCCAGACTGCCCGCGGGTGACCACGCCGAACCGGACGAACTCGACCAACTGCAGTACATCGCCGCCGGTGCTACAGGCGTGGCAGAACCAGCCCTGCTTGTCGAGCCAGACATGAAGCGAGCGGTGCGACTGGCTCCGGTGGTTCGGGCAATCGCAGAAAAGGGTCTGCCGCGATTCCTGCGTGATGCGATCGCCGAGCAGTTCGCGGGCGATCTCGCCGATGTCCACATCGGTCACCTGCCGGTAGTAGGTGTGGACATCTACCGGAGGCGCAGTCACTGCCGTGTCTCCGGGTGGAGTAGGAAGGAGAGGAAGGTGTTTCGGCGGTCTACCTGGCGTTTGGCGGCGCAGTTGTCGATGCCCCACCGGTCCCCGAGAAGAATCACGGAGTCTTTCGCGCGCGTTACCGCGGTGTACAGCAGATTGCGGTGATGCATGAAGGAATGCGACTTGTGGGCGATCACGACCGCGCAGGGAAATTCCGATCCCTGCACTTTGTGGATCGAGGTCGCGTAGGCCAATTGGATATTGCCGAGCGCATCGCTGCCACTCTTGATTTCTATCCGCCGGCCATCGAAATCGATGGAGAGGCTGCCGTCCTGAGTGGCGTCAACTACGACGCCCATCGCGCCGTTCATGACGCCCAATTCATAGTCGTTCTTCGTCTGGATCACCTTGTCACCCGGATATGGCCGCGCGCGGTGGCCGGGCTCGACGGTAGGCACAGCGACGCAGAACAGCTTTTGTTGCAAGAGGCGCTGCAACTCGATATTCAACTCCACTGTGCCGAGCGGGCCTTTGTGCGTCGGCGTGAGCACCTGAACCTCGCGAATCAAGTCGTAGCCGAGCCGTTCCTGGAGCACTTCCTGGAAGAGGAGCAGCAGCATCCGGCGAACATCCTCGCGGTCCGTGAATTTGTCGATAACGTACCAGGGCCGACGTGCGCCGACACACGAATCCGACGTGGGCCGCACCTCGCCGTCGAGGATGGCCGTGGAGTTCTCCTTCAGAACACCGGCCTGGCGGATGATCCGCGTGAGTACCGTGGTTGGAATCGCCATGGACCGCACCAGGTCTCGCAGGATGTTGCCTGGTCCCACCGGCGGTAACTGGTTGTGATCCCCGACAAGAACCACGGCGGTGCGCGTGCGATCTACCGCCTGGAACAACCGCCACGCAAGTGGGACGTCCATCATCGACACTTCATCGGCCACCAGGATGTCCGCTTCAATCGGATTCAGCGCGTCCCGCGAATACGTGTTGCCGTTGAAGCCCAACAGGCGATGGATCGTGCTCGCCTCATGGCCAACTACTTCCTCGAGGCGTTTGGCGGCTTTGCCAGTGGGCGCGGCCAACACGATCTTCAATTCCAATCGTTCAGCGATGCTGGCGATGGTCGATACCGCGTATGTCTTGCCGCTACCGGCGCCGCCGGTCATCAGCGAGATGGAAAACCTGAGCGCGTTCCCGACCGCATCGCGCTGCTCGGGATTCAATTCGCCGCCCTCAGCGTCGAGAAGATCCTCTACCTCAGTGACAGCGTGCGGGCTGGGCCGACCGGCGGTCTTCAGAACTTCGGCGAGTTCAATCTCCATGCGGTGGATCTCCGGGTCGGCAACTACCAACCGCTCGAACGGCTGCGAGACAAGCCGTCCCTCAGCAATCAGAGCTTCGAGATGTCCTTCAATCACCTCGCGGCTGTCGAGCGTGTCCATCACCAGCAGCGTGTTGGCGCGGTCAAGCAGATCTTCGAATTCCACCCAGCAGTCGCCATCATCGAGTGCCGCCAGCACGCTGTAGTGAAGCCCCGCGCGAATCCGCGATGGCAGATCCTTCGGTGTTCCCATCTTGCGGGCGATCTTGTCGACCCGTTTGAAGCCATAGCCAGTGATCTCCCGCATCAGCACATAGGGATCGTTCTCCAGGATCGGCACGACTTGGCTGCCGAATTTGCCCACCAGTGTCGTCACCTGGTGATGTGTGAGCCCGAAGCGGGACAGGTAGGTCATGGCGGCGTTGAAGTCGCTGTTGGCAATCCAGATACGTTGGAGATCCAGGATCGCCTCCACCGGCGTCTTCGCGATTGCGGCCACGGCCGCGGGCTGGCTGCGGATCGCCTCGTCGAATCGCGCGCCGAAATGGTCGGCGATCAGCCGGGCTTTTGCCGGGCCGATCCCTTTCACATCCGGGTGATTCGCCAGGAAGTTCGCCAGCCCATCCGCATCCATCTCCTGATCGAAGCCCATGCAGTCGGCCGCGAATTGCCGCCCGTACTTCGGATGGTTGGTCCACTGGCCTTCCAGACGAACCGCATCATTCTCCCTGGCAAACACCTTTCCGGCAAAAGTGATCAGATTACCCTCCGATGTACGGAGGCGCCCGGCGCTGAACGTCGGGCCCGAGTAGAAAACCGCCTCCACGATTCCGCGCAGGGAAGACCTCACTTCCGCGGCTGCCACCTTGGACTTCGTCATGCATTCCACCTCGCGTGAGCGCCGAGCAGATAGGCCTGCACAAACTGACAGGCCGCCTGACGGCTGGAACAGAAGAACACCGGGATGCGGTAATCGAGTGTGATGGAGAGCGCGCTGCCGAGCACGGCGTTCGGATGGGCGCCACCCTGGTAGCGTCCTTGCAGCACTTCCAGAAGGCCTGCCTCGACCACCACGCAGGCCGCGCGATAGCCGACCAGCTTGCGGAGTTCGCGCCGGAAGCGGGCGCGTTGGTGAATCACTGTGGAGATGAAATCGTCGAGCGTCTTCCGCTCCACGGCGACCACGCTCTCCATTCCTGCGACCGAGTAATCCCCGGCTGGCAGGGCGCGGCGTTCCACCAGCACCAGCCGGGGATCGAACGAATAAGGCTCCTGCTCCCTTGTGTCGGCGATGAGCGTGACCAGCGCCGGGCTAGAACGGGACAAGAGCGTCGCCCGCCTCCTGCCGGAACTTGCTCGGCGTCCGGTCGTTTACGATGCGGCTGTTGAAGTAGATGTTCTCGTTGTCGCCCTTGGTCTTCTTGGTGACCTCCAGCTTCACGTCGAGCAGCTTGCTCAGATGCCTGGGCAGGTCCGACAGCTTCTCCAGGTCCAGACCGCAGATATGCAGGTCGGTCTTCACGAACTTCAACGTGTTCGGTGTGAAGACGCTGTTGCGCCACATGAGGCGGTTGACGAACTTCGGCGCAATCACGCGGAGCGTCCACTTCAGCATCGGGTTACCGGTGGTGTGCGCCTCGGTAATCTCCACCTTTTCCACAACAACCTGATACTTCCCATCGGGAACGCTCTCCCTGTCCGAGAGCTCCGCCGGAGTTTCACTCCGGAAGTCGTCGTCAAACTGAGTCAAATCGATCGAATTGTTGGCCATGTGTTGTTCTCCTGGTGTGATGAGTTACTGCTTTGCCGCTGCCTGCACCGGACGGCTGGGCTCCACGGCCTTGGCCGAGGGTGGCGTTACCGTCGCCGCGTTGTAGCACTCCTTGAACTTGCCGAAGTCGAGGTCCAGCGTCTCGGGAAGTCGGCCAGTGCGGTCGCCGGCCTCGTAGTAAAGGCTGGGCTTGGTGCGGATCACGCGCCGCATGCTCTGCTCCCCTTTTTCGCCGGTGATGGCTTCGAGATCGCAGAACAGCACCATGTCGGCCATCCCGAGCACGATCTTGCGCGCCTTGTCCGGCAGCGTCGGCACCACACGCATGTACTTGCCGGTGCGCGAGTCCACCTCCATCTCCTTGGCGTGCGAGATGAGAAACAGCCCGTAGGGCAGGAAGGCGAGCTTGGTGAGTACGCGCTGGAACTCGTTGTTGACCAGCGCATAGCCCTTGCCGTAGCCCAGATCGGATTCGTGCTCGACCTTGAACTTCGCCAGAATGTATTCGGTGCAGAACTTGTAGGCGTTGTCGATGGTGTCCAGAATCACCGTCTTGAACGGGTGATTGCCTTCGACGATTTCGGCGCATGCCTTGCGCAGATCCTCCCAGGACTGAATGGGCACCTGATAGACATCCAGGGCATTGAGTCCGGGCTCGGTGGCAAGGAAGAGCGCACCATCGGCTTGCGAGCAGAGCGTAGACTTCCCGATTTTCGTTTGCCCGTACACCAGCACGGTTAGGTCCGCGAGGTCGGGCTTGGGTTGAGTTTTCGTTGTCGGTAACGGCATTGGTTGCGTAGTCTCCTTTTAGAAAGTGGTCTCGGTAGGATCGTTGGGCAACACCCGCAACTCCTCGTTGGGCGCTACCCGTTGGTAGAAGTTCTCGATGACGTTGGGATTACCGTTCGAGCGGCACAGCGCGAAGTACGCGCACGGCCTGTGAAAGTTGAAGCAGAAGCCGGTGTTTTGATAGAAGACGCCGCGGCGGCGGGCGTCGAGGTATGCCTGGGTCAGTTCCCAGAGTTCGCTGCGCAGTATGTCGAAGCGGTCGCGGGAGAGGTAGAGGATTTCCCGGTGGAGCATTGCCGGATCGGTGTACTTTTCCGCGAGCCGCTCCTGGAACTCCTCATCCGTTTCCGGCAGCTTCCGCTTGGCGGTCGTCTTGCCGGTCTTCGACTTTGCCAGCAGTTCCGCGCGGCGGGCCTGGTACTCTTCCTCGGTCTCGCCCCTGCTCTGCTGGAGCTTCGCTTTGACGAGGATGTTGTAGAGGATGCCAGTGATGGTTATGCCCATCGCCTGCTCCACGTAGAAGGCGTAGATGGTGATCTGAAAGTCCGTCCACAAGCGCTCCAGGTAATCGGCGTCAAGTTGCGCGGCGGTCTTATGTTCCAGGAGGAAGTAGTCGTCGCCGATGCGCACGATGCCGTCGACCTTGCCGGCGAGGACAAAGCTACGGGATGCGGCACCAGTGGCCGGATTGACGATCGGCCCCTGGAATGTCTTCTCCAGCTCCACAACCTCGAACTCTTCCGCCGCATACCGCGCCGCGTAGGCTTTCATCAAAGCCGTGGCGTTGTGCCAGTCCCGGCGCTGGCCTTCGTCATACAGCCGGTTAGGGCAGAGAGTGCCGATGAGCTCCAGCACGCGCCCGAGGTCGCGGGACTGGTGCCACAGCTCAAGGCACTGGTGGACGAGGGTGCCGAAGTGGAGGTTCCCATCGCGCTCCAGACCGACCAACTGCTGGATGTAACGCCAGTCCACCGCCTTCCGGCAATTCCGAAAGAGCGACCACATGCTGTAGGTCGAGGTCATGAGCTGGGCGCTCATTGGGCACCTCCGGCGACAAAGTAGCAGGGCCCAATGCCGGCCGCGTCGAGCGCTTCGCGGATCTGCCGTTTTCGGACGTGGATAATCTGGCGTGAGCAGCCCAGCACCTCAGCGGTTTCGACCGTGGAGTACCAAAACAGCGTCAGCGCAGTCTCTTGAACGGCACTGGGCAGCGGGGCCAGCGCGCGCTCGAGGTCAACTCTGAAGCGCCCGCGTGCTGCCGAACTCGGAGTGGCATCGGCGACCGGGATGGCCTGCTCCCTCCGGCTGGGCGCCAGGCGGTACCGCAGGATGGACGTCAGTTCCTTGTCCATGACGCGCGATGCGAAGGTACGGACCGAAGCTCGCTGGCTATCGAACTTCGGCCAGCGAGTGATGAACGTCAGGACGAGTCGGCTTTCTACGTCTTCTCGCTCATCGACCGCAAGCCCGCAACGGCGAACGAACGCATTGGCCTTCCGCCCCGCGAGGTTCTGGACAACGGGTAGCGCCTGGTCGAGAGTGATGTCAGCCACGGCGGCCTCCTTGCGGAAAGGCGCTTTTCGCACCGGCCAGTTCGATCTCCATCGAGAAGGGCAAACCGTGCCGCACCTCGACCTCACGAATCTCGCCGGCGTCGACCTCGCGCACGTAGGTAAAGAACTCTGCGATCTGCGGCCGGAGTTCCGACGTGACCGCCGCCGGCTTGCCGGTCGTCACCGGCGACCCGAACTTGACGTCGCGCACGGTGACCGGCCCAGGGTTGAGAATCAGTTCTCCGCCGCGGATCTGGAGGTATTCAAAGCGGCCGAAGCCGAGTTGCTGCATGGCGGCGACGAACGCCACCTCGGACGGCAGCAGGTCTTGGATCGTGGTGGGCTGGGTCATCGCGCCACCTCCGCCTCGGCTTCGCCGCCGGTTGGACGGCGGTTCAGCCACTCGTGGACGTCGGACGGCGCATAGCGCACAAGCTGTCCGACCTTCCGGTAACGCGGGCCGCGCTCGATGGTGCGCCAGAAGCGCAGGGTGCCGATCGAGACTCGCAGCAGCCGCGAGAGTTCCTTTTCGTCAAGTAGTGTTTCCAGGTTTTGATCGCTCATTTTGCCCGTCCCTCCCGCAATCAACGCGATTGGTACAGGTTCATAATCCGGCCTGGATGGCTGGGTAAATCAATCCTGGGAAACTGGGGAAAAACTGGGTTCTACCGGGAGCGCTTCGGAAGACCGTGGTGCAGAATGGCCTCAATGCTGCGGCACGCGGCGTAGTGATCGGGAAGTTGTCCAGATCGCCATTTGTAGTAGTCGGCCTCGTCCACGCCCGCCGCCTCCTAAATGTCTTTCACCTTGCACTCGTTGCGGGCGACGAATTCCTTCACCACACGGGGGCGGTCTTCCTTCGCGGTGGCGGGGACCTTGCCGCCAGCCTCCGGAGGATTAACCGCGGCAAGGCGACCGGCGTCATCGAGCAGCAGGTGTTCTTCCAGGGCGAGGAACGAGACGCCCCGCGCGTGCAACATCTCCTGCACTTCAATGGTGCGATGCCGGTTGGTGGGGGCAACGAGGACGAAGGGCCCAGATACGCTCAACAGGAGGCGCTGGAGAACCGCCACAAAGCGTGCTGTCTCGGGTAGGAGCACCAGGAACACCGGGCGGGTCCGCGTGTCACGCCTGTCCGAAAGGCCGATCCCCCAGGTGCCGTCGCCGCGTGACACCGAGCCCTGCCATCGGATACCGAGCGGACCAGCCAGCATTCTTGCGAAGCTGGCGACTTCCAACTCCTGCAACAGAACGTCCCGCTGTGTCAGTGGAACTCGCTCACAGATCTGATGAGGGTCACGGCAGATGGCGGCAAACTCGCTGTCGCCGTAATCCACGATCCTTCTTGGGCAGTAGCCCGCTCGCGATTTGGGACACGGATAGAGTGAGCCTTCCATGTCGGTCACCCGCAGGTGCGACCGGATTACGTCGATGTCGGGTCCACAGTACGCTTCCCAAAATGCCGGGATCGCCAGCAGCCCGGGAATGGTTTCAAGCGACCGCCATAAATGACTGAGCGTTCTCATCGTCTGCCACCGACCCCAAAAGTACGAACCCGCGGACTCGTAGCCACTGCTCAATGATCGCCGCTTCCTCGCCGCGCCCGTACTCAGCGATGTTCGGCGGCTGGACGACCACGGGCCGGGAGTTAGTCTCACCCGCGAGCTTCACCGCGAAACGTGCGTGCAAGAGATCGGCCTGCTCCTCGATTCCCCGGCGTTTCAGTTCCAGTGCCTTAAACAGGTCGTCTGCCTTGTGTCTCTCCGTGTAATCGAACGCGCAGGGCCATGCATATTCGATCTCCGTCAAACGGACCCATTCGATGCCGCCGATGTCCCTGCACTTAAGCGAACCGACACCATCTGTCTTCAATGGTGCCAGCGTGAACTTCTCGGCGTAGACGAACTTCTCCGGGTCGCCAAAGACGTGCTTGCCGAACTTCTCACGATATAACTTCAGCTCTCCAATGGTGCTGGTGCTGATCCGCAGTTCGTTGTTGAGGGCATCGTAGATGACAAGGTCCGTCTTCTCCGGCCGGAAAAACGTACAAGTCGACTGCGGGCCCTTTCGGCTGGGTTCCCGCTTGCATAGCTGCCCGTGCTGGACCAAAAATCGAATCTCACCCGGAAGGTCCGTGCGGATCACGCGGCATCCGACACCTCGCTTCTTGGCCATGAACCAACCCTCGAGGTCAGCCTCAAGTGCGTCGAACTGGATGGGCAGTTGTTCAGGCGGGAGGACGTGTTCTGGATCTCGCGCGCGAAAGCTTTCGAACTTCCGGCGACGATGAGATCCAGCCTCCCGCTCCTTTAGCACGAGCACCTGCGGCGCCTCGATCCAGATCTGAACCGCCAAATCGGCGGCGGTGGCCTCCATGTCCACCTCGATGAAATTGCGGCGCGCGATGTCGAGCAACTGATCGAAGTTCCCGTCAGTGCCGAGGTTCCCGATAACGTGCAACCCCTCGACGACCTGGGAATCCATGAACTCGTCGGGCTGCGCCAGGATACCCGACAGTTTTAGGTAGTCAATTTCCGAACCATCCTCCCGCGGCAAGAACAAGCCGCGTTCCTCCAGGAACGCCCTACAGGGTTCCAGAAGGCGGATCAGATTGCTGAGCTGAATGGTCTTCAACAAGTCCGGCTGTGCGAAGCTTTTCGGGTTGAAACGAACCATCGTGGGCCACCTCCCAAGGACGACTTGGCTGTAGCGGCAGGCCCGGTGGGGGATGGCGTGACCTGGAGTACAACATCAAAGGGTAGAACGGCGAACAAGAGGCGAACAACATTCACAAGGCATCTCACTGAAAACCGGGCAAATCGAGTTGTTGCCAGGGAGTCCTTGTGGAAATCTGTGGAAATTCAAAGGCTTCTAATCGATTGAAAATAAATGCCATGGACAGGGAACTCCAACGGCGTCAAGAATCATCTGGTCCGATCTTGTCCGAGTCGACGGCATCGCGGTTCCAGGCTGGCCAAAGAGTAGGGTCACTGGAGTTCCGCTGAGGCTTGTGTTCGCTTTCTGTTCGCCATACAATAGCAGGAGCACAGTTGGCGGCGCCTACGCGATCGCATCGGCCGCGTACACCGTGGCGCCTCTTGGCGGAAATCTGCATAGCCGACCATCAGCCAGCCTCCGATAGGTTTCCGCACACGGTCTTGGTCGAGAAACATGTTGTTCGTGAAATGTTTATACAATCGGAAGCTTGGGGGCCGCGCATCATCGCGAAGGCCACGGTTCGCGGCGAGCCGGACATGAACAAGGAGTCCAGCGTGAGCACGGTCAACTTTTTCGAAGAATCGAAGGAGCAGTCGGCGGTCAAGACCGCGATCGTCTCCAAGTATTTCTGGAGTTGGGCGAAAGTGATCATGCCGCAGGCTCAAAGGGGCAGCCAGCAGAAGATCGCCTACCTGGACCTGTTTGCCGGCCCTGGCCGGTTTAAGGACGGCACGAAATCCACACCCCTGCTGATTCTTGAGAAGGCGATCAAGGACGCCACGATGAGCCAGATGCTCGTCACGATCTTCAACGACAGGGATGATAACAACGCGCAGGACCTGCAGTCAGCCATTGACCAACTGCCCGGAGTTAATGGACTGAAACACAAGCCGATTGTCTGGAACAACGAGGTCGGCTCCGAAATGGTGAAGCTCTTCTCTTCGATCAGTCTGGTGCCCACGCTGTTCTTCGTCGATCCTTGGGGATACAAGGGCCTCTCCTTACAGTTGGTAAATGCTGTGTTGAAGGACTGGGGCTGTGACTGTATCTTCTTCTTCAACTACAACCGCATCAACATGGGGCTAACGAACCCAATGGTCCAGGAGCACATGGTTGCCTTGTTCGGCGAAGATCGCGCGCAACTGCTGCGCGAGAAGCTAGCAGGACTTTCGCCGGAGGATCGTGAGAGTTGCATCGTCGAGGAATTGTGCGCGGCGCTTGGCGCAAAGCCGGTCGGAGCAAAGCAGGAACGTTACGTCTTGCCCTTCAGCTTCAAGAACGACGCTGGGACGCGCACCAGCCACCACCTGTTCTTCGTCAGCAAGCACCCCCTCGGATACAGCATCATGAAAGAGATCATGGCGGCTGAAAGTTCATTGCACGAGCAGGGAGTCCCGAGTTTCCATTACAGTCCCGCCGACATCCGCTTTCCACTCCTTTTTGAATTGAACCGCCCGCTGGACGAGCTTGAGGAGATGCTGCTCGCTGGGTTCGCCGGGCGGACCGCGGCCATGAAGGACATCTATGAGCAACACCACATCGGCCGCCGCTTCATCAAGAAGAACTACAAGGAGGTGCTGATCCAGATGGAGATCAAGGGCCTGATCCAATGTGAGCCTGCCAAGCGGCGTAAGAACACTTGCGGGGACGATGTGAGGGTGACCTTTCCGGCCAAAGGAGGCAGTATTGGCAAAGTCAAGCATTGAGTGGACCGACGCGACCTGGAATCCCGTCACCGGCTGCACGAAGATCAGCCCCGGCTGCAAACACTGCTACGCCGAGCGGATGGCCAAACGCCTCAAAGCCATGGGGCAGAAGAACTACGCGAACGGCTTCGACCTAACGCTACAGCCGCACATGCTCGAACTCCCGCTGAAGTGGCGGCAACCGTCTCAGGTGTTCGTCAATTCCATGAGCGATCTTTTTCATAAGGACGTTCCGGCCGGCTACATCAAAAGTGTGTTCGATGTCATGCGGCGCGCCCACTGGCACCAGTATCAGGTCCTGACAAAACGGTCGGAACGCCTGCGCGAACTTTCGCCGGAATTGGTTTGGGAGCCTCAAATCTGGATGGGCGTGAGCGTCGAAAATAAGGATTACCTGTACCGGATCGACGACCTCCGCGCCACTGGCGCCCAAGTCAAATTCCTCTCCATCGAGCCACTGCTCGGCCCGCTGCCGAAACTGAATCTGCGCAATATCGATTGGGTGATCGTCGGCGGTGAATCAGGCCCCGGTGCCAGGCCGATGCAGCCGGACTGGGTTCGCCAAATCCGGGACCAGTGCCTCCGCGCAGACGTGCCGTTCTTCTTCAAACAGTGGGGCGGACCCGTGAAAAGCAAGACTGGCCGCATTCTCGACGGCCGGACCTGGGACGAGATGCCCGGCGGGCCGACGACGCCGATGGAAGATCCGTTCCCTATCCTCATTTCCGCAGTCGGATGACTAGTCCGGTGATTGCGACCGGAACCTCTCAATACTGCTATAAATAGGGAGATTCCGTACAGACTTTTTTACAGCCTTCGCGGTCGCGCGCGGGCCGGGAAGGTGCGCTCCTGCTATTACTTGGACAAGTCGTGAAGGTTCGCAGCCGGCGATACCTGGTTGAAGCCGTCGAACCGCCGCATGAAGGTTCGTGGGAACAGACGCTGGTCGATCTATCCTGCCTGGAAGACGACGCCCAGGGCGAGCACCTGTCGGTACTCTGGGAACGCGAGGCTGACGCCCAGGTATTGCCGGAACCCAACTGGAAGCACATTGCCAGCAAGGGGTTCGACGCGCCGCACGTCTTCTCCGCCTACCTCCACGCTCTCCGCTGGAACCTCGTAACCTCCACGAACCCGCGACTTTTTCAGTCGCCGCACCGCGCCGGCATCCAGATCATGTCCTACCAGTTGGAGCCGCTGAAGAAGGCGCTCCAGATGCCGCGCGTCAACCTCTTCATCGCCGACGACGTTGGACTCGGCAAAACAATTGAAGCTGGCCTCATCCTCCGCGAAATGATCATGCGCCAGAAGGTCAAGCGCATCGTCATCTCCTGCCCGGCTTCCCTCGTCACCCAGTGGCAAGGCGAAATGGAGGCTCGCTTCGGGTTGAGCTTCGTGATTTTCGACCGGGACTATCTTTTCAACTGCCGCCGCGAACGCGGTTACGCGATCAACCCCTGGACCACGCACTCGCAGTTCATCGTCTCCCACTCCCTCCTGCGCGACGAGCAATACGCCTCGCCCCTCCGCGACTGGCTCAACCAGCACCGCTCCGGCTCCATGCTCGTGCTCGACGAAGCGCACCACGCCGCCCCGGCCACGTCGTCATCCTACGCGATCGATTCCCAGTTCACCCGCGGCATGCGTGAACTCACGCCGCTATTCGAGCACCGCCTCTTCCTCTCGGCCACTCCGCACAACGGCCACTCGAATAGCTTTTCAGCGCTCCTCGCCATGCTCGATCCCCAGCGCTTCATCCGCGGCGAGCAGATCAAGGACCCGCGCTTACTCGACCAGGTGATGGTCCGCCGCCTGAAAGACGAACTCCGCGAAGCGGTCCCCGGACTGAAGCTGCCGAAGCGCGAAGTCGTCCAGCACGATATTTCAGGGTTGCCGGACGACGCCCCGGACCTCGCACTGATGCGGCTTCTGACCCAGTACCGCGCCTTGCGGGAGAAGCGCCTCGAAGGCAGCCGTCGCTCGCAACAAACCGCCGCCAACTTGGTGATCACGACTCTCCAAAAGCGCCTCTTCTCGTCCATCGAGGCATTCAACTCCACTCTGCGGGTTCACCGGAAGAGCATGGAGAAGCTTGCTGCCGCAACCGAAATTGAACCCGAAGTGTCGGCGGATCTCCTCACCGAACTCAATGCGCCCGACGCCGATGACGAGCGCGCAGATCGCCCCGAAGAAGAGGTCACCGAAGGCATCGAGCAAGCCGTCGCCAGCGCAACGGAGCGCTCCAAAGGTTCGCAGCAGATCTCCCAGGAAGAGATCGCCGTTCTCGATCGAATGGCCGAGATCGCCAGCCAGGCGCGCCGCCTCGCGGACCCCCGCCTGACCGATGCCAAATACGGGCTCATTCCCTGGATTCGCAAAAACCTCTTCAATCCCGACGGCACGTGGAACAGCCGCCGCGTTCTGATTTTCACCGAGTTCACGGAAACCAAGACGTACCTTCGGCAGCAGTTCGAGACCGCCTTCGCCAACACCGACCTTGCCGAAGAACGCATCGCCACGTATCAGGGCGGTCCCGGCGGCGGCCGACTCGACGAAATCAAGAAAGCCTTCAACGCCTCACCCGATCTTCACCCACTTCGCATTCTGATCGCCACGGACGCTGCGCGGGAAGGCGTGAACTTCCAGAATTACTGCGCCGACCTCTTCCATTTCGACGTCCCCTGGAATCCGTCCCGCATGGAGCAGCGCAACGGGCGCATTGACCGTAAGCTCCAGCGCGAGGACGTCGTCCGGTGCCATTACTTCGTCTTCACGCAGCGTCCCGAAGATCATGTTATCCGCACCCTGGTGCGCAAGACCGAAACCATCCGACGAGAACTCGGCAGCTTGTCGCCCGTGCTCGAACGGCGGATTGAAGACATGCTCGCCGAAGGTCTCAGACCGTCGATGGCAACAAGCCTTGAAATGCTGGACGCCGGCGCCTCCGGCCGCAAAGCAATTGACGAAGAACTCGAATCCGTCCGCAAACGCAAGGTGCAGCTCGTCGAAGAGCTGAAATCGCTCGACGATTACCTGCAGGATTCCAAGGACTACGTCGGCCTCAACCCACCGGATTTCATTAACGCCATCTCCACTGCACTGGAACTGAATAACTGCCCGCCGCTGGCCGGCGGACCCGACCGCTGGCGATTCCCGGAGATTCACGGCCGCGACTGGTTCCGCGCCATGGACGCGTTGCGCGCGCCGAAACCGAAGGATCAGGATTTCTACGAATGGCGCGCCTCTAGCCCCATCCGCCCAATCGTCTTCCAATCGCCCACTCACATCGATGAGGGCGTAGTGCACATGCACCTGGAACACCGCGTCGTCCAGCGTTTGCTCGGCCGCCTGCGCGCGCAAGGCTTCGTCCACAACGATCTTGCCCGTGCCTGCGTCGGCCAGACCGACGACGCCATTCGCCGCGTGGTTCTCCTCGGCCGCATTTCTCTTTACGGCCCCGGCGCATCCCGCCTTCACGACGAGATCATCGCGGTTACCGCCCGCTGGATCGACCCCATTGCCCGCAAAGGCCCGCTTGCGCCTTACGCTGAAGACACCGAAAAGCTGACGCTCGCGGCGCTGGAGAAATCCTTCGAATCCGCCCGCGACCGCCGTGTGGACGAGGCCGTCGAACGCAAACTGCAATCCGCCGCGCCGCTGGACGTCGCCGACCTGCTCCCTCACCTGCAGGCCCGCGCCGCCACCGTCACCGCCAGCGCTAAAGCAGTCCTTGGCACACGCGGCCGCCAGGAGGCCGAGGCTATGCGGCGGATCATTGAGGATCAGCGCAAGCGGATTCTTGTCAGGAAAGAGGAGGTAAAGCGGAACGAAGCCCAGTTGACACTCGGCTTCGACAAAATGGAACTGCAGCAAATGGAAGAAGAACGCAAAGACTGGGACAAGCGGCTCACGGCAATTGGCCGCGAAGTGGACGAGGAGCCCGCTCGAATCCTGAAATCCTACGAAGTCCAGGCGCATCGCGTCGAGCCGATTGGCGTCGTGTACCTCTGGCCGATCTCCGGATAACATGGAATGAGCGTTTCTATATCACGTTTCGCTGGATCGGAAGCAGACTATGTTTAAGACTGCATTTGTCGCCGCCTTTATCTTGACCATCATCACCTGGGCGGTCTTTTTATGGCTGCAGCCGGTCCAGCCGCTCGATGCGAAAAGCACCCTTGTTGTGTCTGTATTCTGGTTCGGCGTGGCGGCCTTCGTCGGCTGGCTCGTGGACCGCATGAAGACGAAGAAAAAACATGAATAACTGCCAGCCTGATTCGCTCCATCGCAAGCCAACCAGACGCGTCTGGTTGAGCGCCGCCGCACGCACGCTGTTACCTCTTGCGGGAGTAGTTGCCACTCCCGGCCTTCTCACCGCACAGGCCATCACGGGGAGTCTGACCGGCTTCGTGATTGACCCGACGGGAGCGATCGTCTCGAATGCTTCCGTCAGGGTTACAAACAAACAAACAGGGGAAATCCGCGAGACTCGTACAACTTCTGAGGGGCGTTATTCCGTAAGCGGCCTCCCGCCGGGCTCATACGATGTTGTCGTGATTGTTACTGGTTTCAAGTCCGCGAGGTTCCCAGACGTGTCCGTCGAGTTCGGTCGTTCTGCTACTGCCAACGTGAGGCTCGATATCGGTGCCGTCTCTGAAACTGTTGAAGTTTCGGCCGGCGGCCAGCGCATCACTGGCCGTCAGTTCCTGGTTGGTGGCGGCAGGGAAGAAACCGGGTATGGTCTTTACAGCTACATGCTGTTCGGCAGGCCCGCAACAGACGCCTCGCACGAGCGCTACATTGCACTCCTGCGTGAATACCTGGCGCTTCCGGAGACTTCGGAACTCAAAAAGAAAGTGGCGACCCGCCAGCTCAACATCACTTGCGTCCCGTTGTCGGAATACACGCCGGCACCCAACCCGGATTCAGTTCTGAAAGCCTATGACTTTGTTCTGGCGCAGGTTCTCCTGTCGAAAATTCCCGGTGCTCCGTGGGTGGATGGCCCCTATATCGTTTCGTACAAAGACCCGCTGACCAGCGTCTCAATACTGCCCAAAGATCATTACCTGTTTCAAGACCTTTCCTCGGTTCCGCACGAGATCGTGAACGTCTGGGTTCGTGAATTCATGCTTCAGTCCGGCCAGAAGGACTACTGGAAAAAACGGAACGGACCCGACGCCGCGCTCAAGCTCAGGACGGCCATAGCGCAACTCGCGGCCGGCGTCGATCCGGCAAAGAAATCTCTCGGCGAATGGCAATCTATCCTGGCGACCCTGATTGCTTGGAAGCCAGGCACGTCGGCCTCGGCGAAATGAGCCGCCATGGCGCCGTTTTTCCAATTGTCTCGACACTGTCGAGACAATTGCTCGCCGCCGTCCTGAGGTGACACAATGGCAACCGACCCCATTATCAAGGACCACCAACTCTGGATCGGGTTCGTCCAGCCGGAGGGCCTCGTCGTCTCCCCCGCGGCCCTAAAGAACGCACAGGCGGTTCTCAGCAGGAACGTCGGCGCGCAGCAGGAAATCCTGCGCCGCCACGCTGTCCCCGACTTCGATAGCAACCTGCGCCTGAAGAATTTCCCCGCCTTCACCCGTGAGTTCTGGGATTGGCGCGAATCCGACCTCGCCACTCCACCCGAGGACCTTTCCGCCCGCCTTCCGGAGTACGGCGAAACGCTGCGCCCCACCTGGGTTGTGCGTGGCGGAAAAGGCCAGCCGGAGCATCTGATCCTGGTGGAAGAACTCCCCTGGGGCACCGACTTCGATAGACCCGGTACGGCATCGGAAGAACACCGTTGGCACGCTTCTCCACAGGCCCGCTTCGAGCGGCTCCTCCGCGAAACCGGTGTCGCCATCGGCCTTCTCATCTCCCCCGAACGCATCCGCCTCGTTTACGCGCCGAAGGGCGAGTCCTCCGGCCACGTCACCTTTCCCGTCCACCAGATGACGATGGCCGCGAACTGGCCCATGCTGGCCGCGCTCCATCTCCTTCTGCACAGTGACCGCCTTTTCATCGGCCCGGAGAACCAGCGCCTTCCCGCCCTACTGGAAGCCTCGCGCCGCTATCAGAACGAAGTCTCAATCCGGCTCGCCGGCCAGGTGCTGCGCGCACTGAACGAACTGGTCCGCGGCTTTCAGGAAGCCGACCTCGCGGCCCGCGGCAAGGTTCTCGGCGACGCACTCCAGCATGACCCCAACCACATTTACGGCGGCATGCTCACCACGCTCATGCGCATGGTCTTCGTTCTCTACGCCGAAGACCGCAGTCTGATGGGTTCCGACGAAACCTGGCTACAGAACTATTCCATTTCCGGTTTGTATGAACGCCTCCGTGCGGACGACGGCCAGTATCCGGACACCATGGACAGCCGCTACGGAGCGTGGGCGCAGATTATCACCCTGACCCGGTTGCTTTACGATGGTGGCGGCCACGGTTCGTGGTGCCTGCCTCCGCGGCATGGCGGGCTCTTCGATCCCGACGCTTACCCCTTCCTCGAAGGACGCACCTGGGAATCAAAGCGCGACGCTACGTCCCTCATCGAACCGCCACTGGTTTCCGACGGCATCCTCTTCCGCATTCTCCAGGATCTGCTCTACCTCGAAGGCGAGCGCATCTCCTACCGCGCCCTCGACGTGGAACAAATTGGTTCCGTCTACGAAGCCATGATGGGTTTCACTGTCGAGACGGCTCACGGTATCTCCATCGGCCTCGGCTCCGACCACCTGGTGATCGACCTTGAAGAAGTGCTCACGAAGAAGCCCACCGACCGCCCAAAATGGCTGAAAGAAAGCGCAGCCTGCGAAGTCACCGGCAAGGCCGTCGAGCAACTGAAGTCCGCGGCCTCTGTGGATGAACTTCTTGCCGCGCTGCGTCGCCGCATCTCGAAGCTCTATCTCGACCAAAACTCTAATCCGGTCACGGTTGCAAAGGACGGCATCTTCCTTCAGCCCACTGAGGAGCGCCGCCGTTCCGGTTCGCACTACACGCCGCGTTCGCTCACGCAGCCAATCGTCAAGACCACGCTCGATCCGGTGCTGGCGCAACTGGGAGACAACCCGACTCCGGAACAGATCCTGGGGCTAAAGGTCTGCGACCCTGCTATGGGTTCCGGCGCATTCCTCGTCGAAGCCTGCCGCTATCTTGGTGAAAAGCTCGAAAAGGCCTGGATTGCGCACAACCAGATGCCGCCGATCCCAGCGGACCAAGACACGCTGTTGCATGCCCGCCGCATCGTGGCGCAGCGGTGTCTCTACGGCGTGGACAAGAATCCCTTCGCCGTCAACCTGGCCAAGCTGGCACTCTGGCTTGCGACCTTCGCCAAAGACCACCCTTTTACTTTCGTGGACCACACGCTCCGCTGCGGCGATTCACTCGTCGGACTTACGGCGCATCAAATTGAAGCGTTCCACTGGCAGCCAAAGCAAGAAGGCGCGCTGCTTCGCAACATGCCTTCACGTCTGAGTCACATTCTCAATGCGCGCGCTCAGATTCTCAACGCGGCTGACGAAACACCTTACGAAACACTCGCCCAGAGACTTGCCGTAACGGAAGAGCGAGAAATGACAGATCTCCGGTTAGCGGGCGATCTGATCGTTGCAGCGTTCTTTTCCGCAGAGAGGCCAAAGGACCGCGAGACGCGGCGCAAAGGCCTTACTGAAACGTTCCGTCGTGCCCAGGAGCGAGTCGCGGACTTAGAACTCGAAGATGAGTTGCAAGACGCGGTTCGCGGCCTGAAGTCTGGACTAAAGGGAGTGACGCCTTTCCACTGGGAACTCGAATTCCCTGAGGTGTTAACGGTGGACGCCAGAGGCAATCTCTCGGGCGGTTTTGATGCGATCGTCGGCAACCCACCGTTCTTGGGAGGCCAGTTTATCTCGGGTGTCACTTCAGAACGGTACCTGGACATGTTGAACCTGGATTATGCATGGGAACGCGACTCGGCGCACCGGTATGGTGAGCGGTGGCGCGGGTGCCGATTGACTGGGCTGAAGCTGCTCTGATCGTCTCTTTTTAGTAAGTCACGAACATCTCTGTCTCCCCTTTTCCTGGA
>SXGT01520045.1_pt1 | contig 20177 bp, 15 predicted proteins | sample 3176221 | NCBI WGS metagenome assembly SXGT01 (sample SAMN11356862, study PRJNA531348) | freshwater metagenome | isolation source: freshwater sample F1-120 | place: China: Fuxian Lake, Yuxi | collected 2017-12-25
CGGCATTGCTGGCTTAAGTCTCGCTCTGAAAGCAGCGGCGCACGGCTCGGTCGCGATTGTGACCAAGGACTGTTTGCCGGAAAGCAACAGCGCCTATGCACAAGGCGGTATCCGAGGTAGGTTACCCATGCATTACTGCCCCTTTCGCCACTTCCTCTGGCTCGGTATTGCTACAAAGCCAGCATTCGTTCGACTTGCATGCCTAATCCACGCCGCCAACGTTCGTTCTGAGCCAGAATCAAACCCTTCAAAAGTTATTCGCTTCGAGCAGTCTTGCGACTGCTGGTCAATCGAATGAGCTTTCGCAGTCGCTTCGCCCGAGAGTGGCTAAACAATCGAGGAAGTGGTGACTGCATCGGCTTGAACACTAACTGGTCTGCTCAGGTCACGACTCAAATTGAATGACAAGGTTACGGAATTCTTGCGAACTCCGCCACCGTCATTGCGAGTTGTGTCATGCCTAAGCGTAACACAACCTCGCATTGGCTTTTTAAAATAAGGTGCTAACCAAGTTGTCAAAGAACGATGAAAAAAGCCGCTGTCGCCAGCGACTTTGTTCTGCGTCGACAATTACCGACGCACAGAGAAGTATATGGATCGGACCACCACTGTAGCAACCTTTCATCCTTTTTTTTTCAGGAAAACACAGCCATACAGCGCAACTCATTTGTTAACTTAACGTTACGAATCGAATTCCATGCCGATTTTTTAAGGACATTCGCCGCGAAAAGCGTACATCGATAGGGTGGAGCCGATCGGGCTTACACTTAGCGCTCGCATCGCGCCATGCGAGCGCGAAAGGTAAACGGAGGCTGGAATACCCTGGTTTCCTTGAGATTTCCATGACTAAACCACGCGTCTTGATCCTCCGCGCCCCCGGCGCCAACTGCGATCTGGAAGCCCAGTTCGCCTTCGAACAGGCTGGCGCCATCGCCGACCGACTGCACATTCAGCGACTGCGCGCAAATCCGAAACTCCTTTTGCAGTACCAGATTATGACGATTCCCGGCGGCTTCACCTACGGCGATGATGTCGCTGCGGGAAAAATCCTCGCCGTGCAGCTGCAACATTTTCTCGGTGAGGTACTGCGCCAGTTCCGCGATCGCGAACGTCTCATCCTCGGCATCTGCAATGGCTTCCAATGTTTGCTCAAGGCCGGCCTGATCGTGCCCCCCGATATCGACGAAGGGCCCGTAGCGACCCTCGCACACAACACCGGCGGCAAATTCGAGGATAGGTGGATTCACCTGGAGGCGACTCCTGGCAAGTGCCCGTTTCTCAAAGGCTATCAACGGCTACATTTGCCCATCGCCCATGGCGAGGGAAACTTCGTCTGCCGACAGGAATGGATCCTGAAGGGCCTGTTCCAGGCAGGCCAGGTTGTGTTGCGCTATGTCGATTCGAAGGGGCAGCCCGGGAAATTCCCGATCAATCCGAATGGCTCGCAAGGCGACGTCGCCGGCGTCTGCGATCCAACGGGTCGCGTGCTTGGATTGATGCCGCACCCGGAACGCCACGTGCTGCCGACGCAGCATCCGCAATGGACGCGGCACGGTCTGGCGCCGGAAGGGGACGGCCTACGGCTGTTTCGCAATGCGGTGGAGTTTTTCAAGTGATCCAGGTTTCCCGGTGGTATTGAGTTAGGGCTACGGGTAGAATGAGTTTTTTTTCCACACGGTCTTATCGCGAGGGTGTCATGACTGCTGAGAACCTGTTGACACAAGCTCTGCAGCTGCCGTTGGACCAACGCGCAAACATGGCGCGACAGTTATTGCTCAGCCTGGAGCCAGAGCCATTCAAGGAGGATTACGAATCGGCTTGGGAGACAGAGATCCTGGAGCGCATCAAGCGAATGGATCAAGGTCTATCGAAGACTCACGACTGGCGTGAGGCACATGAGCAAATTCGCAACAAGCTGCGTGAAAAAAGGTCATGAATCTGCGCCTGCTCGACGAGGCCTGAAACGAAACCGAAGCAGCGGCCGAATGGTCCGACGAGCATCGGCCGGGGCTTGGCGAAGATTTTCTGGACGAACTTGGTACGGTCCATGTAAACATTGACGAACATCCGCATCGACCACTTCGCATTCGACCTGCCGGTCGGGACGAACGAGAATTCCGCCAGATGATAATTCGGCGATTTCCGTACAAGGTGATTTACGAAGTTACGGACGCAGAGATCGTAGTAATCGCCGTGGCCCATATGCGGCGCAAGCCGAATTACTGGGCAAACCGAATCTAGGGGTGGACTTCTTGTTGTCCACAACGGCCCCGCCGCAACGTGGCGTCGGAGTGGCTGCGGTAGTTCCGCAATGCGCTAGAGTTTTTCAAGTGACCAGGACTCACTACCCCGTCGCTTGCGCTCCGGGCTGGTCGCGGCGCCTACTGCCCCTTCTTTTTCGCCCGCCAAACCGCCATCATATCGGCCGAGCCCCGGCGTGAGGTGGCGATGCCGATCTCCTCGATGATCTGTTCGGTCGCCTCTTCGATTGCCGTCCGATCGAACACCATCAGGCCGCTCGATTTCTCCGCGAATTCGATCTTGAGGAATTCGCCGCGGCTGTCACGCAGCGTTTCGACAAGGTGCCGAAGGTTCTTGATCGGCGTTTCATTGATCGTTTTCACGACTTTGCCTGCGTGGTCCATGTAGCCGTTGGTGACCTTGTGGCGAAACTGAGCGCTGACTACGACCAGCTCTTCGCCGGGAAACTGAACGAAATCGTCACGCCGGTGCGACAGCGGCCCGTCCGTGATGAATGGATTCAAGCGTGAGTAAAAATCAAAAGTGTCTTCGGACTTCGCGGTCACGAATACCATGGGGCCGTGGATGAAGTAAGGTAGCTGTTCGCCGCGATATCGTTTGACGACCAGGGGGTCCTGGTACTGAACAGGCAGTTCAAGATCGACCAGTTTTCCGGCACGGTACACGGTGACGGGCACGGACTTGCCACGCACCAGACGTGGGACCATGTACATGAAAAAAGCGCTGACGTCCTGCTCGGCCTGGATGAGCCCCTTGTTATCGATGGGGCGGTCGCCGATCTTGGTGATGATGTCGAAGTCCTTGAAAGGCACATCGGCGGTAGGGCGTCGGATAAGGACGCCTTGCACCGAGCGATCGATTTTGAGCATGCGGCGCAGGGCGTCGTTTTCCAGCGCCTGGTAGCGGGTAAGCGTATTGACGCGCGGCTTGCCGGTAAATCGGCTGTCTTTGATGTGGTTCAGGAAGAAGTCCACTTCTTCGATCGGAATGATGTACCCGATGTTCTGTGCGTCGCGCAAGCTGCTGTAAACCACTCCGATCATGTTCTCGCCGGCGATGGCCGGTCCACCGCTGTTGCCTGGGTTGACTGCGGCAGAAATCTGAATTTGCAAGCCATAGCCCTCGGCGCCGTACTGGATGGCATTGATGCGCGACACTTCCCCCTTGGTCACCGATAGCCCGGCGCCGCCACGCGGGAAGCCGTAAACGGTGACGCCGTCCTTGCTGCGCGGCAATTTGTTGGCGCGAGGGAGCGGCTTGCGTTTGTCGAAAAATTTTTCGTCGGCAACGGAGAGTACAGCGAGGTCCAAATCGACGGAGACGGCTTCAATCTTCGCGTCCATTTTTTCGCCGGTCGGGCTCCACTGGACGTAAAGCTCGGAGGCGTAATTCACGACGTGGGCATTGGTGAGGATCCGCTTGTTGCCGATATAAACACCGGATCCGCCTCCCTCGGTCGGCTTGGCTTTCTCCCACGGCCGAGTCGGATCCGGGAAGCGTGTGAAGGCGGTCACCTTCACGACAGAATCTGCGGGATCGGCACGTAGTGGAGGGCAATTACTCGTGAGGACGAGGCCGATGGTCGAGAGTAGGGCGAAGATTCTCATGGGGCACGGCTCCCTGATGTTCGAGTTCTTTTCAGGAATAGCAGAAAACTGCATCCGGACGGATTGTCGCCGAGCCTTGGGCGAATGCAAGTGTTTTCCACGATTTGGGTCAGCGCCAAGCGGCGTCGGTGTCGCAAGGCGGTCGAATGTTTCCGACGGGCCCGTCCGCCAAACGTGCCGGCGAACGGGCCTCGGGCATGACTCAGCTCATCAACTCAGCAAGGAAACGATATTCAAGATCTCGGCGCAAAGGGCATCCGCCACCACGGGATCCAGCCGGCCGCTGCGCTTGAAGGCCTGAAGGGAATTCACGGTCGCATTCAGCTGGGATGTTGCCGCCCTGGGATTGTCCCGGATCACCGAATTCTTGGCTGCCTCGAGCTTGACGATCAACGAATTCACCGGACCGTTATTCAGGTTCAGGTCAGAAACCTTGGAGATGATGACATCCAAATCGAGCACGAGCGAAGATTGCGCGGAGGAATCGCCCGCACCGCCGGCCCCGGCGCCATCGTCGTTCTCGATCGTGCCAATGCCCTGGGAATCGATCAAGGTGGCGTTGACAGCATTGGACAGGTTCACCGAGAAGGTTTCGTTCGACTCAACGGTCCTGTCGCCGTTGATGGTGACGCTGATCGTCGTGGAGCTGAGTCCGGCGGCGATGGTCACGGTCCCGGTCATTGCTTTATAGTCGGTCGGGGCGATGGCGGTGCCATTCGCAGTTGCATACAGAACTGAGACAGCCTGGGTGGCAGGCGAGGAGAGCGACACGGTGAACCGCAGCTGCTTCTTGCCGCGGGCGCCTTCCGTGATGGAAGCGTCATTGATGGACATTGCAGGGAGGTCGTCGTTGGTGATCGTGCCTTGTCCCTGATTGTCCGCGATCGAGGCATTCGTCGCGCCCGACAGGTTCACGAAGAAGGTCTCGTTGGCCTCGCCGACGGTGTCGCCGTTGATCGTGACGTCAATGGTCTGGGTCGTCGTGCCCGGGGCGAAGGTAAGGGTCTGCGTGGTGATGGCAACGTAGTCGCTCCCCGCGGTCGCAGTGCCGTTGGCAGTTGCGAAATTGACGGTAACGGTATCCACGGCCGGAGGGTTAGCCAAAGTAACGGTAAAGGTGAGAATCTTGGTGCCGCTATGACCCTCGGAAATGGACGCGTTGTTGATGCTCAAGCTGGGGGCCGGCGTTTCGCCCATCAAGGCGCTGATGTTCAAGCGGCCGCCGGTGACGGTAAGTCCATTCAAAGAAGTTGTCGGTGTGACGCTGGTCAGGATAGCCGAGCGTATTTGGCTCGCGGAAGCGCTCGGGTGTGCAGCGGCGTACAGCGCGGCGGCGCCGGTGACGTGCGGGGTCGCCATCGATGTGCCGCTGTACGAACCATAGGTGTTGGTGGGGAGAGTGGAATAAATGCCCTCACCCGGCGCCCCGAGGTCCACGGTGGTGGCGCCGTAGCTGGAGAAGGACGACTTGGCGCCGCTGCTGTTGATGGCAGCGACGGCGATAACCGCCTCGTAGCCAGCCCCGGCCAGGGTGCTGTAGTTGGACGGATAGCTGGCGGTGGCGTCGTTGTTGCTGTTGGAGTTGCCGGCCGCGGCAATGAAGAGGATGCCCTGGTTCGCAGCGCGGTTGATGGCATCGAGCAGGGCCTGCGAGAAGCCGCCGCCGCCCCAGGAGTTGTTCGTGGCCACGATGTTGATGCCGTGGCGCACTTTCAGATCGGTGAGGTAGTCCAGCGCCTGGATAGCGCCGGCGGTGGAGCCGCCGGTGGGGCCGAGGAACTTGGTCGAGATCATCTTCACGTTCCAGTTCACGCCGGCGACGCCGGCGCCGTTACCTCCCTCGCCGCCGATGGTGCCTGCGACGTGCGTGCCATGGTCATCCGCCGTGCCATCGTAGGTGCTGTTATCGCCGTAATAGAAGTCCCAGCCGTGGACGTCGTCGATGTAGCCGTTGCCGTCGTTATCGATACCGTCGATCGGATCGAAGGAATTGGTCCAGGAGTTGTCATCGAGGTCAGGGTGGGCATACTGGAAGCCTTCGTCGATGATGCCGACGTAAATGTCGGAGGATCCCGTGTAGCCCGCGTTCCACGCTTCTTCGGCCTGGCTGCCGAACTGGTTGGTCGTGCCCGCGGGTCCGACCGCGGCGGGCGAGTCATCGCTGTACATGCCCCAAAGTTGGCTGTTCAGGTAGTACGGATCATTGCTGACCGCTTCCTTACTGTACACCCAGTTGGGTTCGACGAATTGAATGTTGGGGTTGTGTTCAAGCATCTGAATGGCACGTTCGACGGTGACGCCGCCATTCAGGGTAATACGCTCCAGCACTCCCCTGCCAACGTCGGCCATCGCAGCCGTAGGTGCCGGGTCCACCAACGCGCCTTGGACGGCCCCGCGCGCCTCGGCTCGGGCGAACGCGCTGGCGCCGGGCCGGAATTGTACCAGGACTTCGTTGGGCAGATACGACGCCGAGGGAAGCGTGCGATCCTCCAGCATTTCCACCAGCAGACGCCGCCTGGAAAGCTGTCGTGCTGAAACAAGAACCGCACGGGCGGCTTTCTTGAACCACTGCTGCTGCCAAAACCGAATTCCTGACATGGAAGACTCCGTAGATGAGGACCGTTGCCAGGCACCGCGAGACACGGTAGGCCTATTCTCGCAACGGAATAAATGATGGTGTATCGTAAATGCGACGGCGAGGATTACAACAAGATTCTGGAGATTTCGTCCACTTCGAGGACCGGTGAATTGCCGTGGCGTTGCGACATGGGACTGGCTCGGCGACCATTCCTGACCGAAGCGGCCTTTCAGACCAAAATCTCTTAACTTGAAGCATATGGGATCCTCGGCGTGTCATCCGCTCGACGCGCCGACGGTGCTTTGCGGGGCGGCGTGCAAAAAGCGCTACCCCACGCCTTCAGCGATTGAACCTTGATCTTGTTTTTGCCGAGGCCAGATCGGGCCAGGCTCATGGACGAAGGAAGTACAATGACCGTTTTCACTCCGGCGGAAGCCGCCGCCTGCTGCAAGCTGATTGACCTCGCCTTTGCTGAGGACTTCGGCGGCGAGGCGGCCTGGCGCGGCGACCTCACCAGCCTATTTTTCATTCCAGCCGGCTTCGAAGGCTCCGGTCAGTTTGTGGCGCGCGCCGAGGGGGTTGTTGCAGGATTGCCCGCCCTGGAGCTGGTCTTCGGCACCTTGTCGAAGGATTTCCGGCTACAGAAGTCGGTCGAGGATGGGTCTCGTGTCAACGCCGGCGCCTTGATTGCCACGGTCACCGGCCCGATGAATTTGCTGTTGGCCGCTGAACGCACGGCGCTCAATTTCTTGCAACATCTGAGCGGAATCGCGACGCTCACGCGGCGCTATGTCGACGCCGTGGCGGGTTTGCCGGCCAGGATTCTCGATACGCGCAAGACCCTGCCTGGCTGGCGCCTTCTCGCGAAGTTCGCGGTTCGGCAGGGGGGCGGGACCAATCACCGCATGGGACTGCATGATGGGGTCCTCATCAAGGACAATCACCTCGCCTTCGCGCTGAGTCGATTTCGCCAGAGCATTCCGCTCATCCTGCGGCACGCCAAACAACAACCGCGCATCGAGAAATTGGGGGACAAGCTGCCGATTGAAATCGAAGTGGAAACGCTCGACCAGTTCGAGGATGCCCTGGCGGGGCATCCCGATATCATCCTGCTCGACAACATGCCGGTTGAAATGATGCGCGAAGCCGTGAGTCGGCGCAACCAAGCTGCCCCCGGCGTCTTGCTCGAAGCCTCCGGCGGCGTCACGCTGCAAACAGTGCGAGCCATCGCGGAGACCGGCGTCGATCGCATCAGCGTCGGCGCCCTCACGCACTCAGCCCCCGCCCTCGACATCGCACTGGATTACGAACATGCCGGCTGACTTCCTGCGCTGGACCTTGCCGACCAGCCAACTCGGCAAGACCGTTCACGTCTACGATTGCCTGGACAGCACCAATTCGCTGGCGCTGGCGCTCGGCAACGACCCCGTGCACCATGGGATCGTCGTGCTGGCGCGCGAGCAGACTGCTGGCCGCGGGCAGTATGGACGCTCATGGCATGCACCGGCGGGGAGCAGCGTGCTGATGTCGGTGGTGCTCTTTCCTCCGCTGGAACTGCGCCGGCCCGCGCTGCTCACCGCCTGGGCTGCCGTCTCCGTGTGTGAGACCATTCACAAACTCACCAACCTTCAGGCAGCCATCAAATGGCCCAACGATGTGCTGATTGCTGGCAAGAAAGTGTGCGGCATTCTCATCGAGCAACGCACCACCGGACACGCCGACTTCCCACTCGCCACCGTCGCCGGCATTGGCCTGAACGTCACGCAATCCGCGGCGATGTTCGCCGAGGCCGGCTTACCCCTGGCCGCCTCCCTGGCAAGTGCGTCAACCACAGCCGTGGATCATGAAACCGCCACCCTGGAATTGGTCCGCCAGCTCGATCTTCATTATGTCCGGATGCAGGCCGGCGACGTCGCAACGCTCGAATTCCACTGGAAAGCCCGGCTCGGTTTGCTCGACAGGATGGTGGTGGCCGCAGGCGTGAACCAGCAGGTTTGTGGGCGCCTCCGTGACGTAACTTTTGCGGGTCTCGACCTGGAGATGGCGACGGGCGAGATGGTGCGACTCCTGCCGGAATCGGTCAGGCAGTTGCAGCTTGCGGAGGAATGACGACCGGCCCCACGCACGTCCGTGGGGAGCGCAGTCGAATTACTTCTTGACGCCTGGATCAACCTCCGGCAGCGGCGGCAGCACCGGACGCTGCATCAGCCAGCGGTTGGTGTCCTCGGAGATCCGCACCGGCGCATCTTCGAGCTGGGCAGCGCCGGGCCGACCAACCTGATGTACAGGAATTTCCGTCCCCCTGGCGGTTTGCATGCGGGACAGCTCGGTACTGGCACGGGCCATCGTCGGTTCCAGACGCAACGCCTCTTCGTATGCACGCACCGCGTCCTGCCGTTTGCCTTGCAGCTTCATGACAAACGCAATCTCGCAGTAGGCATCAGCCGCGGAGACGACTTTCTTGAACTCCTCCAGGCTCTTCACATATTCCCCTTGATGGGCAAGTGCAAAACCGAGCCCGCTGCGTGCCGAGGCATGGTTCGCCTGGTGGGCAAGGGCATCGCCATACCATTTCTCGGCCGCGCCCCACATGCCGCGGCGATAGTACATGTCGCCGATTTTCGCCAGCGTGTCGGCATCCTTGGGATTGTGTTGCAGAAGTCGCTTATACTCGTCTTCAGCGCGATCGAGATCCTGCGTCCGATCGTAAAGCAGCGCAAGCTTCTTGGTCGCCAGGACGGCCTGCGGGTTGCCCGGTTCGCGCATCTTCTCGCACAAAGCGACGGCTTCATGGAGTTTCTTGTCCTGCTGAAGCTTGTCGGCCTGGGCCAGCCAGGTCTGGGCGATGTCGGTGGCGGTGAGTGCCTGCATTTTCACGGGGTCCGGGTTCGGATCGAAAGTCCTTCCCTTACTCACGGATTTTTCGCCTGGCATCTGGACGCAGCCCAGGCTGGGCCAACTGCCGACGAGCAAGCACAACACGAAAATTCGCCAGGACATGCGCATGGTACGCTCCTCATCCCCAGTTCGGAGCCAACGGTCCGCCAACGGCGCGCGCTCGACCACCCCATGATCGGGCGCGCTTCGGAACGGCGAGAATTCAGTACGAGAGGGGAGGCTTATAACGGCTTGGTGAGAAAAAGAAAGAGCAATTTACCACCGGATGCATCGGCCAAAATCGGAGGTTGGCGCCGAGCCGCAAAGTAGTCACAAGTCATTTGCAAGTAATCAATTGCGTCACACTATTCCGAGTGGGTTTGCACGCTCAAGGTATCGCATTCACACTTCAGAAAGATTCGTTTATTCGTGCACCGACACCCCCTGCCCCGCGAAAGCAACGAAACCAATGAAACCATTGCACGAATTCTCACGCCGCGGTTTGAGAACTCCGCGTTGAGCCGGGAAGGAATTGTTCACGGCGTATTATGCAAAGGGCAGCGGCATTGAGAGCGCGGACGGCCGTCAGTTCATCGACTTCGAGGCCGGTGATGACCTGGGTCCAGAGCATGATGCGCTCCGGATCGCCGCGGATGGGTTTCGGGACTTTCACAAGCTGTCACGGTCGTGCCTCGCCATTTTGGAGCGGCAGCCAATTTTCGGTACGCAGATCGGGAAGGGCTTCAAAGTCGCCGTCGCTCGTCGCCACCGTCAGGTCCATTTGCCTCGCGAGGGCGGCCACCATGATGTCCACTTGAGATAATACTCTGCCGCGCTGACGTAAGTCTTGAAAGATTTCCCCATACCGATGGGCAGCATCCTCATCGAGAGGCCAAACCCGAACGCGCGCGAGCAATCGTTGCAGCGCTTTTTGGTACTTTTCGCCGCGAGGTCCAGAAGGAAAAGCTGCTTGCAGCTCACAGAGGACCGGAATGCAAATTCCGATACGAATTCCGTGTCGCTGGGCTTGGCCGATGCGATCACGAACGCGCGAAACGGGCCGCAAGGCTTCGCTGAGATGATTCGTGTCCACGAGAATACCAGCCATCAGGGCAGTCCCATCTCCCGACGAACGTGGGTCTTGGCGTGGCGGTCGGCCTCGGCCAAGGCTGTCTCAATCTCCCGCCACTCTGCCGGATCGTTCAAGGTTGCCGTCAGCGCTTTCATATCCGTTGACCATTGATCCAGGTCATCGGTCCCATAATGCGAATCTATGTGCTGGGCATCCACGACGAGTTCACGGCCATCGGTCCAGCCGTCTGGCAACGGCTCCAGGGGCTGAATCGCTCCATTTCTTACCACTGCGCGTATCATCATGCCACCTCCTCGCAACAGAACCTAACTCATCCTCATCTTACCCGCTCCAGGATTGTCGGAGAATAGCCATTCGCTCAATCCAGCACCGGCGGCCCGCCGAGTTCCTGCAAGCGCTGGCGGCGCTGCTGCCACGTGGCGGCGTCGAGAACGCGGACGGCAGTCAGTTCATCGACTTCGAGCCCAGTGATCACCTGGGTCCAGAGCATGATGCGCTCGGGATCGCCAAGGATGGGTTGCGGGACCTTCCAGAGGCGGGCGAAGTTGTCACTGCTCCCCGTTAGAGCCTTCTTGGCGTCTGCGCTCAATGCGACGGCAAGCACGCGGTCCGGGTGTGGCATGGGCGGTCCGATCGGCTTGCCGGTCGCCGTCTCCCATAGCCGCGCCGTGTTGTCTTCGCTCCCAGTCAAAGCCAACTTGCCGTCAGTGCTCATGGCGACGGCACGCACGAAACCTTGATGGTAGAGTGGCGGCCCGATCGGTTTTCCGGTCGCTGTATTCCAGAGTTGCGCCGTTTGGTCGAGACAGCCCGTAAGTGCGATCTTGCCATCGGGGCTCAGGGCCACAGCGTCAACCCCAGCGCGATGGAGCATTGGCGGCCCCATCGACTTCCCCGTTGCCGCTTCCCATAGCTGCGCGGTCTTGTCATTGCACCCCGTCAGCGCAATCGTGCCGTCGGCGCTCAGGGCCACGGCAACTATTAGTACCCCGGCGCCCTCGACCGTTTTATGGCGAATCGACGGTCCCAACGGTTTGCCCGTCAGCGCATCCCATAGCCGCGCCGTCTGATCAAAACTGCCCGTGAAAGCGAGTTTGCCATTGGCGCTCAAGGCCAACCCCTGAACTCGTCTTTCATGCTGCAGCGGTTGCCCGATCTTTTGGCCGGCTAGCGGATTCCATATCCAACAAGTCTTGTTGACGTCCCCCAAATTCGTGTCGCCGCTTGCGGTGAGGGCAGTGTTGCCGTCGGCGCTGAGTGCGACGTTGAAAATGGTGTGCTCATGCGAAAGAATCGGTCCAATCGGTGCACCGGTCGAGGTGTCCCACAGCCGCACCGTTTTTTCGCTGGACGTCAGCGCCTTCGTGCCATCGGCGCTCAGAGCAGCCCTCTTGCCTTGAAACTGGCACAATGGTACGAGCGGCTTACAGGCAGCAGTGTCCCATATCCTCGCCGTCATGTCGTCGCTTCCCGTCAGAGCTGTCTTGCCGTCGGCGCTAAGAGCGACGGCTCGAACGAGATCTTGATGCAACAGCGGCGGTCCAATTGCGTCCCCGGTTGCCACATCCCACAAACGAGCCGTCATGTCGGAACTTCCCGTCAGGGCCATCGTGCCGTCGGCGCTCAGGGCCACGGCGCGGACTGCGTGTGGGTGCTTCAGGGGCCGCCCGATCGGCTTCGCGGTCCCCGTGTCCCACAGCCTCGCCGTGTTGTCAATACCTCCCGTCAATGCGATTTTTCCGTTTGCGCTCAGAGCAACGCCAGTGATTCCCTTCGGCGAATGCTGTAGCTGATCCCCAATCGGCTTTCCCGTCGCGGTCTTCCAAAGCTGGGCGGTGCCGGTTGTCGCTGTCAGCGCGATCGTACCGTCGGCACTCAGGGCCACGGCTCCGACATCATCTTGATGAGGCAGAGCTAATGCGATTGGCATGGCACCTTCCAAATTCCACAGATGTGCCGTCTTGCCTTTGCTCCCCGTCAACGCGGTCTTTCCGTCGGCACTCAAGGCCACGGCATAGATTTGATCTGAATGCTTAAGCGCCTGCCCGATCGGCTTTCGAGTTTCGGTATTCCATAGATGCGCCGTATTGTCCGAACTACACGTCAATGCCGTCTTGCCGTCGGCGCTCAACGCTACTCGATCAAATGAGACGTAAGTGGGTAGGGGTTTGGGCACCAGGGCCTTCTTGGCATCGGAGGTAAGGGTCGCAACAACAGCCGGCTGCTGCTCCAGCAGCAGCCGGCCGATTAGCTTGCCAGTCGGCGTTTCCCACATCTGTGCCTTCCCGTCGAAGCTGCAAGTCAAAGCAAGCTTGCCGTTGGCACTCAATGCGACCGAACTAAGCCATTGTTCATGTTGGCAAAACGCGCTCAAGCGGGCTGACTGTCCGCTCCACGCCCCCAAGTGCAAATGCAGCGATGCCGCCAGCGATTGGTCCTTGAAGCGTGCCGCTTTGGGCATTAGGCTCGCCATCCCGACCAAGGCCAGGTCGGAACGCTCCTCAGCCTTCGAAAAATAGTGCTCGAACTGAACGCGCAACGCCAGGGTTTCTGCCTCCTCGCGGCGATTGTTGGCCTCGATCACAAGCTTGTCTTTTTCCCTCGCCAGCTTCTTCGCATGGTCGCGCTCCCCCTTCACCGCGAAGAATCCGAGTAGCAAGGTCACCATCGCCAGGACGACCGCCAGCAGCGCGGCCTCGATTGCCATGGCCAGGCCAGGCTTGCGCAGGGTCCAGCGCCAGAGACGCTCCACCGATCGGACCGGCCGCGCCAGAATCGGTTCCCCCGCCAGCCACCGGCGCAGGTCGTCTGCCATTTCCTTCGCGCTGGCGTAACGGCGGTGCGGTTCCTTGGCCATCGCTTTCATCGCGATGGTTCTCAGGTCGCGTGGAATCTTGTCGTTGAGCGAGTGCGGGTCGCGTGGCTCGTCGTGCAAGACCTGGTGCAGAAGCATCGACTTGTTGCCGCGGAAAGGGAGTTCGCCCGTCAACAGTTGATAGAGGATCACACCGAGGCTGTAGACATCGCTCTTGCCATCGACCTTGTGGCCTTCGCCGCGGGCTTGTTCGGGGCTCATGTAGGCGGGGGTGCCGAGGATTTGGCCGTCGATCGTCATGGTGATCTCGCCAGCGTCTCTTTTGGCAAGGCCGAAGTCCATGACGCAGGGGGAGCCGTCGGGGCGAATCATGATGTTGGACGGCTTGACGTCGCGATGCACCACGCCGAGCGAATGGGCGTACTGCAAGGCGTCAGCGACCTCGGCAAGCAACTTGGCCGACTCCGGGAACGTAGGCCGGCGGCCCGTGAGCAGGTCGGCAAGCGTGATCCCTTCGACGAAATCGCAGACGAGGTACGGCATGCCGTTGTCGGCGCCGACCTCGTGGATGGTGATGATGGACGGAAAGCGGAGCTGTGCGACGCTGCGAGCTTCTCGCAGGAAGCGGTCGAGGTCTTGCGGATCGGGACCGATGTTGCTGGGGCGTGGAATCTTGATCGCGACGACGCGGTCAAGCTCGGTATCGTGCGCCTTGTGGACGGTGCCAAAGGCTCCATGACCAACCTCGCCCAGCAGTTCGAACTTGCCGATGCGTTTGTTGGTCGGCCCACTCCAGGTGACGGTGGAATAGTTGGCAATCTGAAAGCTCGACCCGCAGCCGGCGCAGGTGACTTCGCCGGCGGAGGGGACGTCCGCCAGCTCGATTGGATTCTGACAGTGCGGGCAACGAAGGTGCATGGGGGCGATTCTATCGTGCCTGGCGCTCAGGACGCAAGGAAAAACCGACGCGCGCAGCCGCGTAGGCGGGCGGGTTGAGCAGTCGGCAGGTGCGTGCGTAACCCGGCCCCTTACGGGGCTCGGCTCGCCAGCGCTTGTTCGAGGTCGGCACGCAGGTCTTCGACATCTTCGATGCCGACGCTCAGGCGCACCAGGCCGTCATCGATGCCGCGGGCGAGGCGGACGTCGAGTGGGATGCTGGCGTGCGTCATGGTCGCAGGATGGCAGACGAGTGATTCGACACCCCCCAGGCTTTCCGCAAGGCTGAAGAGTTTCGTGCGCGTCATGAATTGAAGTGCGGCTTCCTTGCCCCCCTTGATGCTGACCGAGATCATGCCGCCGAAGTCGCGCATCTGCTTCTTCGCAAGTTCGTGCCCGGGATGGCTCGGCAAGCCCGGGAAGTAGACTCGGCCAATCGCCGAATGCTTGGCCAGCCAATCGGCGAGTTGCCGGGCATTGGCGCAGTGGCGGTCCATGCGCACCGCCAGCGTCTTGATGCCGCGCAGGACGAGCCAGGAATCAAACGGCCCCGGCACGCCACCCGCGGCGTTCTGATAGAACGCGATCGGGGCCATCAGATCCTTTCGGCCAATGACCGCGCCGCCGACGACATCGCTATGCCCCCCCAGGTACTTCGTCGTGCTGTGAACGACGAGGTCGGCGCCGAGCTTGATCGGCTGCTGCAAATAGGGCGACGCGAATGTGTTGTCGACGGCAAACACGGCGCCGACCTTGTGGGCGAGCTCGCCGATCGCAGCGATGTCCACGATTTGCAAAAGCGGATTGGTCGGCGTTTCGATCCAGACCATCTTCGTCTTCGGCGTGATGATCTTGCGGAAACCATCGGGGCTCGGATCATCGGTGTAGCGTGACACAAGGCCCCAGGGTTTGAAGACCTTTTCGAGGATCCGAAACGTGCCGCCGTAGAGATCGGCGGCCGCGGCGACCTCATCGCCGGGCTTGAGCTGCGCGAGCACGGCATTGGTCGCTGCGAGGCCCGACGCGAACGCCAACCCGCGTTCGCCGCCTTCCAGGGCAGCCAGGCAGGTTTCGAGTGCCGTGCGCGTCGGGTTGCCCGTACGCGAATATTCGTAGCCCTTGTGCTGGCCGGGGGCGGCTTGCGTATAGGTTGAAGTTGCGTAAATCGGCACGACGGTGGCGCCGGTGGCCGGGTCGGCGTCCTGGCCGGCGTGAATGGCTTGCGTGGAGAAACCGTGTTCCTTGGCGTTCATGGGTGCGCTCCGGGGATGCCGTTTATCGTTGAGCGTTCGCAGGGAAGCGCCGGCGCTTCGGCGCTTCCCTGCGAACGCTCAACGTAAACTATGCTTTTTACTGCCGCATTTGATTCCAGTAATGCACCAAATCGATGCGCGTGACGATATCGATCACCTGCCCTTCCTGCGTGGCCAGCACGCCGGTATTGCCCGCGAGCAGGAGACGATAGGCCTCGTCGAGATGCACGGTGATTTCGAGTTGGGGCAACGGGCGGGCCATCACATCGCCGACCTTGACCTTGTCAGGATCGCTGTGGTCGTGCAGGATGCGTGCGAGGGTGACCTCCTGGATGCTGCCGACCGACTTGCCGTCGTCGAGCACAGGCAACTGCGAGATGCCGGACGTTTGCAAAATGCTGATGGCGTCCGAGATGCTCGCCTTCGGCGCAATGGACACGAGCTTGCGTTGGCCACGCGATTTGAGAAGATCGCCGATCGAGTGCGGAATATCCGTGGCCTGCGTCAGCTTGTTCTCGGCCAGCCAATCGTCGTCGAAGAACTTGCTGAGGTAATTGCGTCCCGTATCGGCACAGAGCGCGACGACAAGATGCTCGCTGGTCAGCCGGCGGGCGTAGCGCAAAGCCGCGGCGACGGCGGTGCCGCTCGAACCGCCGAGGAGCATGCCTTCCCGGCGCGCGAGAGAACGCGCAATGTGGAACGCTTCCGTGTCGCCGACGCGGATCCATTCATCGACGAGCTGGCTATTGAGCGTCTTGGGGACGAAGTCCTCGCCGATGCCTTCGACCTTCCACGGCTTGGGCGAATCGCCGGAAAGGATCGAGCCCTCCGGATCGGCGCCGATGATCTTGACCTCGGGATTTTGTTCTTTCAGATAGCGTCCGACGCCCGAGATCGTGCCGCCGGTGCCAGCGCCGGCGACGAAGGCGGTAATCTTGCCTTCGGTTTGCTCCCAGATTTCGTAACCGGTGGTGCGGTAGTGGACTTCGGGGTTGGACAGATTGGAGAACTGGTTGGGCCTCCAGGCGCCGGGGATTTCGCGGGCGAGCCGATCGGCGACGCCGTTGTAGCTGTCGGGCGAATCAGGCGGCACGTTCGTGGCAGTGATGACGACCTCGGCGCCGTAGGCCTTGAGGAGGCGGACCTTCTCGCCGCTCATCTTGTCGGGCAGGACGAAGATGCAGCGATACCCCTTTACGGCGGCGATCATGGCGAGACCGACGCCCGTGTTGCCCGCGGTCGCCTCGATGATCGTGCCGCCCGGACGCAGCCAGCCTCGCCGCTCGGCATCGGCGATCATCGACTGACCGACGCGGTCTTTCACGCTGCCGCCGGGGTTCATCGCCTCGTTCTTGACGTAAACGCTGGCCGACAAACCTTCCGTCACGCGCCGCAGCTTGACGAGCGGCGTCTTGCCGATGGACTGAAGAATGGACTCTTGCATGCCGTGGTCCTTTCGTACAGAAGCCCGGAGCGGTGGTATTGTCGCCCAAAGGGGCACTTGCAGGCAAGAGTACATTTATAGCTGGGAGCACGAAGAAAGAACCAGCCGGCGAGCCGAGCTTCGTAAGAAGCCGGTTGAGCCATGCAGTTTCTTGACGCCACAACCGGCTCCTTACGGAGCTCGGCTCGCCGAACAGCCAAATGAAAATTCGTTTATTTGCGTGTTTTGTGGAACTGCGCTCTTTGCCCTGTCGTCGGTTACGATAAAACATACTTCTCGTTTCGGACAGAGCAATACCAAGAACATCGGAACTCATGCCTCTCGCGCTGCAAACGTCCATGCTGCTGAAAGCCGCCCGTCAACTCCTGGATGAGTTGACCGCGGACGGCGTGCTGCTGTTGACGGAGACCGATCTCGACTGGGCGGAAGTCTTCGAGATTCTGCCTGCCAGCAAGCTCCTCGTGTCCGCCAAGGATCCCGAGCTACACGCCCAGTTGCACGCCGACCCACGGCTGCGAGTTCTCGATATCGACCCGGGCCCCACTCCGACACACGAGCAAATGAGCGTCGCCCTCCTCGAAGCTGTCGCTACCGACAAGCTCAAGGCCGGCGCCAACGTCATCGCCATCTACAACGGCATCGGCGTCGCCGACGGCACGCCCGAAGAAGTCGATAGCCTCAGCGTCATCCACCTGGGCGAGCACCTCGAACGCCTCACCGCTGCCGACCTGCGCCGGCTCGATACCCATGTCCCCCTGGAAACCCTGCGCGCCGTCGTCGAGCTGGCGACCGAGATCGGCCAGGAGGGACGCGAAGGCAAGCCCGTCGGCACCATGTTCGTCGTCGGCGATACCGACAAGGTTCTGTCGATGTCGCGGCCACTCAACTTCAACCCGTTTCGAGGCTACAGCCGCAAGGAACGCGACATCCGCGACAAGAAAGTCCGCGAGCAGATCAAGGACATCGCCCAGCTCGAAGGGGCGATCATCGTCCGCCGCGACGGCGTCGCCGAGGCCGCCTGCATGTACATCGATGCCCCGGCCCCCAAGGAAACCGTCGCCGTCAGCAAGGGCTGGGGCACGCGCCACCTCTCCGCCGCCGCCATCAGCAAGGTGACCAAGGCGGTCGCCATCGTCGTCAGCCAGTCGTCCGGTCGTGTCGTGATCTTTCAGAACGGCATGGTCATGCTGCAAATCGAGCCGTTTGCGCGACCGATGATCTTCCAGCGTTTCCGCATGGACCACTCCGTGGACGGCTCCGAACCGGAGGCGTGATTTCCCTCCGCCAGGCGAGGGGGGCCGCCTTCGTAGACCGCACACTCCGTGTGCGGAGCCCGCCACACGGTGGGTGCCGTCTTCATTCCAATTCCGCACAGGCGAAAAACTCGTCATCGCCTGGAAATTCATTGACGAGAGTCGTCAGAACGCGTTAGTCTAACCAAATCGCATCATTGCAACTCCCTGGCAACCGGCGGCGGCGTCCGCGGTTCGGTTCAACCGAACTCGTCCAGCACCCTCCGCGACGTCGCGATGGCGCCAGGGTGAGGTCTTGTGCGAAGCGTTCGCGGGGTTGAATCCAAATCATTTGACCGACGAAGGTGTGTCAATCATGGGCCGTAAGAATGGGGAAGTCAACACGGGGGCCGTCGTCTGTGTGCTGGGATTCTTGGTATTCTTGATCGGCCTCTGCGGCACCATTGGCAGCTTCCTTTTTGCGGCCGCCGAGGGGCGAGGCCGTTACACGGTCTTCTACGGCGCCATCGTCTGGGGCCTCCTTCAGATCATCTGGGGTTTCGTGCTTGCCATCAAGGCCAAGAAGCTGCGGGATCGCGCCGAGGAGGATGAGGATGACGTTGAGGATGAGGACGAAGGACCGTCGCCCCGCCGCAAAACCGTGCAAAAACCGGCACAGGTTCCGGTGCCGGTGCTCATCGGTTGCGGCGTGGCCGGCGGCTTGCTCTTGCTCAGTCTCGCTGGTTTTGCAATGGTGGTGCTCATCATTCAGTCGCTTCCGGGACCTGATCAAGCCAGGGCCAATGGCGATCCGCCGCCGAACAACGAGATCCCGGTCAATCCCGTCGAGCCGGCGCCCGAAGACCTGGGCCCCAAGGAAGCTCTAACGCGAATTGTCGGCGCAACGTCCGATCCAACGTTCAGAGACCAGGCGCCGGACGGCGGCGTGCTCGTCGGCTTCGACGTGGGCCTCGCCCCCGCCTTCGGCGTGGAGCTCGTCAGGACCATCCAGCCGCGCTACCAAACTCCCAAAGGCGAAGTCATGGGGAGGAAATTTGGAGCCGAATTCACCAAGACCGTCGCAGTGAAGGCCAAACCCGGCTACGCCGTCGGCGCCATCAACGTCAAGGCGGGGCTCGTTGTGAACGGCTTTTCCACGACGTTCATGCGACTCAACGGCAACGCCCTCGACCCGTCCGACTCGTATACGAGCCCCTGGATCGGAGACAAGACCGGAGGCAACGGACCAACCGTCCTCGGAGGCGACGGCGCCCTGATCATCGGCATCATTGGCAAACGAAACGCCAGAGAATGCAACGGTCTAGGACTGCTGAAACGCCGCTGAAGCCGGCAGCACGGCGTCGCCCTGGCCCAAAAAATGATGGGCGGCGCCTTGATAGGCATTATTTCTCTACGATATTTATCTTGCTAGAGCAACTCCCGAGGCTTTGTCTCCTCTCAGGAGTGGGGCCAAGCGAACACGCCGCTCAAACGCCTCGGCCAGCCGGAGGACATGCTCGGGGCCGCGCTCTTTTTCGCGTCGGAGGCCTCCGCGTGGATGACCGGCCAAACGATCTTCGTCGACGGCGGCTTCTCCGGGGGGGGCTGGCGTGGCCGATCGATTTTGAAGGCCAGTGACGACGTTGAGAAAAGGTGTCAGGACCCTTAATTTAAAGGGTCCTGACACGAATGGCACTGACATTACCCGCAAGTGTTTTGGATTTCAAGCTTTCGGGCTTTTTTGCGTGGCTTGTTTAACAGGTCGTACGGCTTGGGTCGGCGCTTCAGCGCTCGCGGTTCAACGCGGTTCGGACGGGTGCCTACGCCGTGGCGAGCGATGGCTAGAAGAAGGTCGTCGATCATTTCCGGCAGCTTGCTCTTGGCGCACGTCAGGAGTGGCATCGCAAACGCGTTCAGTGTTTGCAACGCCCCCTTGAAACTGATCTTCCAGGGCTCGATGTCGAATTTGTTCGCGGTCTGCGTCATCACTTTGCGAATCAGGTTGTAGGCCAGGAAGTGTGTCCATATTTCCTTGCGGACCATCGCCGGCGTCTTGCCACGCAGCACGTCCATCTGCAGC
>SXGT01322108.1_pt1 | contig 20176 bp, 16 predicted proteins | sample 3176221 | NCBI WGS metagenome assembly SXGT01 (sample SAMN11356862, study PRJNA531348) | freshwater metagenome | isolation source: freshwater sample F1-120 | place: China: Fuxian Lake, Yuxi | collected 2017-12-25
CCTTCCTGCTCGACCGGGTTTTGAGTCGCGAGCACGAAGAACGGCTGCTGCAGCGTATAAGTCCGTCCGACGACGGTCACTTTATGTTCTTGCATCGCTTCGAGCATCGCCGCCTGCGTTTTGGCAGGTGCCCGGTTGATTTCATCGGCCAGCACGATGTTGGCGAAGACGGGGCCTTTGACGAATTCGAACTGACGACGTCCTTCTGCTGTTTCCTGTAGAATGTCAGTCCCGGTGATGTCCATTGGCATCAAGTCCGGCGTGAACTGGATCCGCGAAAAGTTGAGGGACATCGTTTCTGCCAGACGCGAAACCAGCAGCGTCTTAGCCAGTCCCGGAACCCCCATCAGCAGGGAGTGACCTCGGGCGAACAGGCAGATTGCCAGTTGTTCGACGACCTGTTCCTGCCCCACGATGACTTTGGCAAGTTCAGACTTCAGCTTTGCATAAATACCACGCAGCTCATCGATCGCGGCGACGTCATCCTGTTGTAATTCCGAATGCGGTTGTAGAGATGTCGACATGGTGCTCCTGAATAACCGAGAGTTCATCCGAAATAGTGAGTGCAGCGAATGAGTCGCACTACGATGATCGATACGTACGTGAAGTTCAAATCATTTGCAGGAAATCTGAGATTATTTGATCGATCCGATCTGCAAGTCGCCGTGACGGCTATGCATCGTGACGTAATTTCCCTGAACACGGAAATAACCTTTGATGCGATCCCAGACAGCCATCTGTTGTGGATTGAGAATCGGGCGAACTTCCTCCTCGGTCAACAGATGCACGATTCGCGCAAATCTCAGCAACTCTTTCGAGTAATAATAGGATCGCGCGTATCCAGACGGATCATCGGCGGCCTTCTTGTTACGAAGTAATTCGCGAATCGGATCAAGCTGATCTTTGGACAGCCAGAGTTCATCATCGAGCATCGCGAGCAGATACTCGAGATCAGCATCCTCGATCATTTTCGCCCGCTGCTGTCCGACATCCTTCAGCTTGAGTTTCTCGATTGTATGTGTCCACAGAGGGTCCGCTTCCAGGTTTTGCACCTCAGGGTACTGCAGTCCGAAGGAAAAGTTCTGATTGTTCTGACGCTGCATGTCTTCGTATTGTCGAAGCGTCTGAAGAGTGTTTTCACGCCACTGTGAGAGGATCTTCTGAGTCGTCCCTTTTCCTGCGACCTGCAAGGTCCGCTGGTCTGGCTGCGGGATCTCATTTTGAGACTGGTAAAACGAGACCCGAACATCAATGGCTGCAATAAACTTCTCCTGCTGACGATTCGTCTCCTCATCAAGAGTCACATACCATTGATCGACACCATCTGCCCCGTTGAACGTGATGTGGCTGGAGGGATTGGACTGCTCGAGATCATCCAGACGTTTTTCCTGTGAAGCAGTCAGGTGCTTCTCGAAGTGCTTAAGCTGCTGGGTGGCTGGTTCGTAGGGGATGTAGTAATTGTAGTTGTGAAATGCATATAAGGCATGCGTTCGCAGGGGCTTCTGCTGGGCAAAATCAGCACTGATCTGCTCTCTTTGCGCAGGTGTGAAATAGAGCTGGTCATCGACGAGATTGATCAACTCATCGCTGTAACAGCGGTGACGCCATTGCGCCCGATTCTGAACAGCGTCTTCGAGCACGATCTTCTGGTCATCCGTCAGAATCTTTTCCTGGCTGATTTCCTTTTTCAGGTCAGTCAGAAACTTTCCGGCTGGACCCGTCGCGGCATTGAACAGGACTGGTGACGACTCCGGCAGATAACGAAAGATCTGTGCCTGCTGTTGTTGTTGCGCGTTGAGTTCCTGCGGTGCAGCCGTTGCGAGTTTCGTGATGAGTTCTGTCAGCTTTTTTTCCTGCTCATCGTTCAGCTCGCAAATGCCGTCCACCCAGACGAGATAAGTGGCGCCCAGTTCTTTCAGGCGATTCTCCCGGGCTTCTTTTTCTTTTGGTCCAAACGGATCCTGCACCGGTTGTGCGATCACACGAATGGCTGCTCTCGGGGCAGCAACTTCTTCAACAAGTTTTTGAATCGCTTTGAAGGGATTGGCAATCTGAGCATTCGCGGTCGTCATGCCGCTGCTGAGTTGAACGGCCATCAGCAATGCCGCCATCGTTATCGCTCGAACCATAGGACTGCTGCCTGACTGTCTCGAAGGGCTGGGCGAGAACCGAACTGTGTTTTGATCGAACGGTGTTATGACCAAACTGTGTTTTCGCCCACAGAAATCTTCTTGAGTATATGCGTGAACATTTCCAGCCGCAACGTGCGATTCGCGACTTCCTAGTAAATGGAACTTCTGAAAACTTTGTGATGCGTCCACCTGCTGACAAGTTCCGAGAAATCCGAAGAAGGTGTTCCCTGCTTTCATCTGCCGTTTCGGAAAGTTACAATCGTTACGTTGACGAGTGTTTACGAAGTCGATCCTTGAGAGAGTCGCGCGGGGGACTTCTCTTCGGGTTTCAAATATCGGATAAAGCGGAAAAACAGGATCATCAAGCGGGCAAACAAGAGACCGTCGAGCAGACAGGCGAATTGAATGTCGGAAGTGCGTCAACTGGTGGAAACCCTTTATGTCCGCGAATCACGCCGCGTGTTCGCATCCCTGGTCCGTCTGCTCGGCGACTTTGATTCCGCTGAAGAGGCAATGCACGAAGCCTTCGCTGCTGCGGTTGAGAAATGGGAAACGGAAGGGGTCCCTGCCAACCCTCGCGCCTGGTTAGTCTCAGCGGGGCGTTTTAAACGGATCGACGCGATCCGTCGCTCGGCTCGTTTCGATTCTTCAAAGGCAGACATCCTCCGAAGACAGGATGGCCTCCAGCCTGACGAGAAGGAGTTGGATGTTGGCAGGCTGGAGGACGATACCCTGCGTCTGATCTTCACGTGCTGTCACCCCTCATTGAATGAAAGCACGCAGGTCGCCCTCACCTTGCGAGAAGTTTGCGGCCTGACCACTGAGGAAGTCGCCCGCGCTTTCCTGACGACGCCTCCGACGATCGCGCAGCGGATTGTCCGCGGAAAATCCAAGATCCGTAGCGCGAACATTCCTTATGAGATTCCCTCCGTCGATGAACTTCCCGAGCGTATTGAAGCGGTCCTCTCGGTCATTTACCTGGTCTTCAATGAAGGCTACTCGGCTTCCAGCGGTGATGCGGTCACCCGATCTGATTTGACCGGGGAAGCGATTCGACTGGGACGAGTCCTGATGGAACTCCTCGATGATTCGGAAGTTGCTGGCCTGACGGCGCTCATGTTGCTTCATGATTCACGCAAGGCTGCGCGCGTCGACATGGATGGCGAACTGATCCTCCTCGAAGATCAGGACCGCAGTCTGTGGCATCGGGACGCGATCCAAGAAGGGCGTCAGCTTGTCGCCAAAGCCATGGCGAGCGGCAGCGTCGGCCTCTACACCATTCAGGCGGCGATTTCATTGGCTCATGCGGAAGCCGAGAATTCGTCATCGACCAATTGGGAGCGGATCGTTTCACTTTACGATTTGCTTCTGACAGCTGGGGAGAATCCTGTCATTGAACTGAATCGTGCCGTTGCGCTCGCCATGCGAGACGGCCCGGAGGTCGGACTGACGGTCATCAACACCATTCTCGCAGATGGCCATCTCAAAGACTATCACTTGGCTCATGCTGCCAAAGCGGATTTGCTACGTCGTCTTGGGCAAAAGCGGGAAGCGAAGACGTCTTATCTTCAGGCTCTCGAATTGGCGCAACTCGAACCGGAGAAACGTTTTCTGAAACGACGTCTGCAGGAAGTCAGCTAAGCTTTCACGATTTCCAGAAATTCTGAATTCAAAATGTCGAATCTCGCGACGGGCAAACGACCAATTCCAAAGGGCCCGTTTCTGAATTGACAAGGAGAGACGACAATGAGATTCGTTTGCTTAGGATGCCTGGACGTTGAAGCGTGGAACGCACTTTCCAGCGAAGAACAAAACAAACGCGTTGAGGCCTGTATGGCGTACGACGATGAACTTCTCGCGGGCGGTCACTTTGTCGGTGGGGAAGCATTAAAAGATGTCAGTCAGGCCGTCACGCTGCGAATGAAAAATGGCGAAGTTCAAGTCGTCGATGGTCCCTACGCTGAGACCAAAGAACTCCTCGGCGGCATCCTCATCCTCGAAGCCCGTGACCTCAACCATGCGATCGCGCTGATGTCGAAACACCCGGGCGTCTCGATGGGGCCGTTTGAGATTCGCCCTGCGAACGAGGAGTTCATGGAGATGATGGCCGCCCGTGGCCATGCGTTTTTCCGTCAGATGCAAGAGAAGAAAATGTCCGACAGTTCGTCCAGTGAAAGGCTGACTCATGTTTGAGAAACCACAAGCAGAACACAAATGGCTGGAAGCGCTCCTGGGAGACTGGGAGCAGGAAGGGAGTTGCGATACTGGCCCTGATCAGCCTGCCACCGTTCACAAATCCACGGTTCGCGCCACGTCACTTCATGGAATGTGGGTGGCCTTGGAACACACTTCTACGTCTCCCGAAGGGGATGGATGGACGTCGATCATCACCCTTGGCTATGACCCGAAACAGGAACGCTATGTTGGCACGTTCATCGGCTCGATGATGACTCACCTGTGGATTTACAACGGCAAGATGGATGACAAGGGCCGCCTCGTTCTCGACGCCGTCGGCCCCAAGTTCGGCGGCGAAGGGATGACCAACTATCAGGACATCATCGAAATCATCAACAAAGATGAGTGGACCCTCTCGTCCCGCATGCAACAAGATAACGGTGAGTGGGTCGACTTTATGAAAGCGACGAATAAGCGAGTTTGATGGTATTCGGTTTCCCGTCCTGTAGGGACGAACTCCGTCAGCCCAGGGTGAAACCTTACGCTGGCAGAAAACGTCCTTCAGGCCTCAATCAAAAAACATGACCATTGACCTCAAGCCGTCGTTGAATCGTTGCAACGCGGGACAGCGGCTCGGACGGAGCCTCGCCCTCCCGATTTGAGAGTAGCCAACGAAAACATTTATCCAAAGGAAAGGCCTAACATGAAATACATGCTCCTGATCTACGGTCAAGAAGACGCCTGGACCGAAGCTGAGCGTATGGAGTGTATTGAGGAATCGACCGACCTCTGCGAGGAACTCCTGGCGAAAGGCCAGTACGTCGCCTCTTCTCCTCTTCATTCTGTCACAACGGCGACCAGCATTCGTATTCGTAATGGCAAGCGATTCGTCACTGATGGACCGTTTGCTGAAACGGTCGAGCAACTTGGTGGCTACTACATCATTGACGTCGAGAACCTCGACGAAGCGATGGCGATCGCCAGTCGTATTCCTCCTGCGAAGAAGGGGACTGTCGAGATTCGCCCGATCTTTGAGACAGCCCGCATCAGTGATCTCATCGAACAGGCTCAGGTGAAGTCATGACCGATCACGTCGAGCGCTGTTGCTGTGGCGAGGGTCGCCCAGTCGAAGGCCCTCGACGAGATGAGCCCAGCCGAAGTCGAGTCTCGTCCCTCGTTGAGTATACGGGCTGGATCGCGACCTCGGCTGGACTCCTTTTCATGCCGAAATGTCCACTCTGTCTGGCTGGTTACATGGCTGTCCTGACGGGCGTTTCCATCCCGTATACCCAGGCGGTGTGGCTGCGAACAGGGCTGATTGTCTTCTGTGCCGCGAGTCTGGCGTTTCTTATCGCTTGTCGGCTGTTCTCGCTGCCGATCGCAGGACTGTTCCGCACCACCCAACGAAAGAATCATCATGTCCACCATCCCACATCCTCCCATCGTTGATCGCGAAAGCTGGCTGCGCGAACGCAAGCAACTTCTCGAAGATGAGAAACTTGTCACGCGATTGCAGGACCGCGTCAATGCCCGTCGTCGACGTCTGCCGATGGTCAAGATCGACAAGGACTATGAGTTCAGTACAGAGGAAGGAAAAGCCTCGCTTGTCGATCTGTTTCAAGGCCGACGACAGCTTATTGTCTATCACTTCATGTTTGATCCCTCGTGGGAAAAAGGCTGCCCAGGTTGCACGGGCCTCGTCAATGCCCTTGGCGATCTCTCAATGCTCAATGATCGGCAGACGACGTACGTCCTCATCTCACGAGCCGAGCTTCCCAAGCTACTGAAATACAAAGCCGAGAAGGGCTGGGATAAACGCTGGGTCTCCTCTTTTGGCAGCGACTTTAACTACGATTTCCATGTCACTCAGGACCGCAACATCGTTCACCTGGAATACAATTACGTCAAGCAGGAAGAAATGGATCAACATGCTGCGGATGAACCTTACTTCCAGAACGGCGAAAACCACGGCATCAGCGTCTTCTTCAACCTCGACGGCCAGGTCTATCACACGTATTCCGCATTTGCCCGCGGTTGTGAATCACTGACGGATTCTTACCGACTGCTTGATATCACTCCCTACGGCCGGCAGGAGGATTTCGAGGATTCGCCATCGGGCTGGCCGCAGAAGCCGACGTATGGTTGATCACTCTGACGGGAGGGCGAGGCTCCGTCCGAGCCGCTGTCCCGCGTTGCAGCGTCTCAAAGACGAAGGTGGCATTCAATCTCGAAAAGTTCGAGGCCATCAAAGTCCTTATCATCGTTCCCATCTCGCAACGCAAAGTAGCGGCTCACGCGGAGGTTCGCCCTCCCGTTTCATCAATCCCACCTTTATCTTTATTACCCAGGAGCAAATCCGTGAAAATCTTCCAACGAGTTCTGATCGGCGTTGTTGCCGTTGTCGCGATCCTTGTGATTGTCATTGTCATGCAGCCTTCGGACTTCCGTGTCGCCCGTTCGATTGACATCTCTGCTCCCGCTGAAGAGCTTTATCCATTGGCCAATAACCCGAAGGAATTTCAGCGCTGGAATCCGTTTGCGACGATTGACCCGAAGTGTCAGGTTGAGTTCTCCGGGCCAGACACGGGTGTCGGCGCTGCTTACTACTGGAATGGCAATGATGAGGTGGGCGAGGGGCGCATGACGATCAAGGAAGTCAAGGAGCCAGCGCTGGTCAAATACGACATGGAGTTCATCCGCCCGTTTGCAGGCAAGAGCATCACTGACTTCACGTTTGAACCAGCCGGCGAGAAGACGAAAGTCTCCTGGGTTATGTCTGGCAAGAACGGCTTCATGGGGAAGGCGATCGGGCTCATCATGGACTGCGATGCGATGGTCGGACCAGAATTTGAAAAGGGCCTGGTCAAGCTGAAAGAGATAGCAGAAACCCCCGGGCCTGCTCCGACGGAAACCCCAACCGAAGTGACAATCAACTGATCAACACCTACTAGCGACGTACGCCCTGTGTGCCACGGCTGTGTCAGCCGTGTGATTGCGCAGGGGACGTCCATTTGCACGGCTGACACAGCCGTGGCACACAATTCATTTCATTGAAGGAGTCGACATCATGCGAGTCATGGTTATGGTCAAAGCCACCAAGGGGTCCGAGGAAGGTCAAATGCCGACGACCGAACTCCTGGAAGCGATGGGCAAATATAACGAAGAACTGGTCAACGCGGGCATAATGGAAGCGGGGGAAGGGCTCAAGCCTACGAAGGACGCTGTTCGTGTCCGCTTCTCTGGCAAGAACCGCACGGTCACTGATGGGCCATTTGCGGAGACCAAAGAACTCGTTGCGGGCTATTGGATCTGGAATGTCAAATCGATGGACGAAGCGATTGAATGGGTCAAGAAATGTCCCAACCCGATGTACGAAGACAGCGATATCGACATCCGTCCGATCTTTGGTGCAGAAGACTTCGGCGAGGAGTTCACGCCAGAACTGCGTGAGCAGGAAGAGCGAATGAAAGAGAAGCTGGCGGGTAAGAAGTAGTTGAGAATCAGATCGAAAAAAGAAACGCGACGTAGCCGAATAGCTGTGTCGCGTTTTTCCGTGTAGGGTCCGCTGTGCGGACCGTCAATTCGTGATGTCGTTAGCTCAAACACCACGGCACAATCGGCATTGTGGTTGTTTAACGGTCCGCACAGCGGACCCTACGGTCAACCTGTGACCAGTTTGGGCTGGAATGCTCCTTCGTTGACCGTTGGGCGTTCTGGGCGTCCTTTGAATTTGTATGTTAAAGCCATGTTGTCCAGGCCGAGCAGGTGCAGGATGCTGGCGTGGAGGTCGTGGACGTGCATGCGGTCTTCGATGGCGCGCAGGCCGAGTTCATCCGTGGTACCGATCGTTTGACCGCCTTTGACGCCGCCGCCGGCCATCCACATTGTGAAGCCGGTCGGGTTGTGATCGCGTCCGTCGCCTTGTTCGGACATCGGCGTGCGGCCAAACTCGCCGCCCCAGATGACGAGTGTCTCGTCGAGCAAGCCGCGTTGTTTGAGGTCTTTGAGCAGGCCTGCGATCGGCTTGTCAGTCGACTTGCACAAGCGCGAGTGGTTGGTTTCGATGTTGGCGTGGGCATCCCATTTCGAGCCTGCACCACTGTAGAGCTGGACGAAGCGCACGCCGCTTTCCACCATGCGACGGGAAAGTAGGCACATGCGTCCGAACGTTTCGGTTTCTTTGTCGTCCATGCCGTAGAGGGCTTTGGTGTCGTCGGTCTCTTTGCTGAGGTCGACGATCTCGGGAGCCTCGGCCTGCATGCGGAAGGCGAGTTCGTAACTGGCGATGCGGGCATCGAGTTCGGACTGTTCGGGGTGCTTGGAGGCGTAGTTTTCGTTGAGCGTGTGGAGCAGGTTCAGCTTACTCATCTGCTGCATGTCGCTGATGCCTTCGGGGGTATTCAGATTCGGGATGGGCTGGTTGCCTTCCGATAATCGAATTCCCTGATAGACCGCTGGCATGAACCCTGCGCCCCAGTTACGAGGGCCGTTCACGACCGAGGACTTATTGTCTTGCATCACGACAAACGAAGGGAGATTCTCGTTCTCAGATCCCAGGCCATAACTGACCCAGCTTCCAAGGGATGGGCGACCGCCCAGAATCGAACAGGTATTCATCTGGCAGACGCCGGAGGAGTGGTTGATCCCATCCGCCCAGCAGCTGCGAATGACGGCCAGATCATCGGCACACTCGGCGATGTGTGGCAGCCAGTCAGACACCCACAGCCCTGATTGACCGTGTTGCTTCCAGGTTCGTTTTGATTCCAGCAACGGAGAGCGCGATTCCCCCATCGCGGTGATGACTTCGCCGAAGCTCTCGGGGAGTTTTTGGCCGGCCAGTTGATTGAGCAACGGCTTGGGATCGAAGGTATCGATGTGGCTGGGGCCACCTTCCATAAACAGGAAGATGACGGACTTGGCGGTCGGTTTGTGATGTGGCTGCGGCAGTCCCGATTGGGATGTCATTGCAGCGGAGAGCGACTTGGTCAGCATGCTTGAGAGCGCGACCGAGCCGAAACCGCAGCCAACCTTTTCGAGGAAGTCGCGACGATTGGTGACATATTCACGATGCATGGGAAATCTCCCGGAAGGCATGGGACGTAATGGTGTGCTTAATGAACGTAAAGGAATTCGCTTGAGTTGAGCAGGACGTGACACAAGTCCGCGAGTGCGGTCTGCTTGGCGAGAACCGCGTCCTGACTGCTCATTTCGGCAGAGATATCCTGTCCGTAGCGCGAGCTGTCTTTGAGTAAGCCGGGCTCGGCTTCGAAACGCCAATGTCCGACGGTGCTGGGCAGTTCGGTTTCCTGAGTGTAGAAGAGTTCGCCCATCGAGAGCGCTCGATCGGAAAGGCGGACATCGTCAATGAGACCATCGAACTGATGAGCTGCCCCTTTGTTTGCCCGTCCGCCAACGACGAATGGCAGCGAGTTTTCATAGCCGCTGGCGATCTTGTGTTCCATGGTGACCGACTGCATCTGTTCATCGTCGTTGGAGATGTCCTTGAGTGAGAAGGTGACCGTGCCTGGGGCAGCGGTTGCCATTTTGACGCTCATGGCGAGGTAATACGGCTTGTTCAGATCGATATGATGATCGGAGAAGATCACCTGCTCGACGAGGTTCCCGGCGTAGTCTTTGCCGACCATGATCAACACGATCGTCTGAGGCTTGCGACGAGAACCCTGGCCCGTGATGCCGACCATCCAACCGGGGGATTTTGAATCGCTGTTCCAGCGCCCTGCAATCGTCCGCACATCTCCGGAGGGATAAACGCTACGAATCTGGAAGAAGGCTTCCAGCGTCATGTCCTTCGTATCCATGCGTGGCGAGGGTACGACGGAGAGTCGACTTTTATCGCCGGGCGTGATGACGATGGAGGTTCCGTCACGGTAAGGGAGCTTGCCGGTTTTTAACCCGGTTGAGATTGCCTGCTCGGTCTTCTCGCTGAGGACTTTTCGTTGATGGGCGAGGAAGTCGAGTGCTGCTGTTCCTTCGACATTCGATGGTTCGCGTCCATAGACGACACGCCAGAGTTGACGAACGGTTTCAATGTCGTCTTTCTGGTTCGAACTCTGCTGTTTCTTCAGTCGACTTGCCAGTTGACTGGAATACCGCAGCATCGACTGACTGTTGATTAAGAGCAGCGATTGAATCGGCGAGGTTGTGTTCAGACGCGAGGAATTGCTCGCAAAGAACAGCGGCAGGTCGAAGGCATCCAGAAGTTGATCCGGGGCGTTGCGCATCATGCGAGTATAAATGGAACGACGAGGACGATCGGGTTCGACACCGGGACCGCCGTTTGATGTTTCCAGTTCCCCAATGACTGCGAGGATGGCATCGCGAATCTGCTCGGCATCGAGTCGGCGGGTATCAGCACGCCAGTACCAGGTGTTGCGAGGATCGATGGTCTGGTATTCGTCCAGCTTCGGGTGTTCGGTCGACTGACGGTATGTCGAAGAGAGGACAATCATGCGATGCAACGGCTTCATTTTCCAACCACCATCAATGAACTGCTGGGTCAGCCAGTCGAGCAGTTCGGGGTGAGACGGAGGGCCGCCGAGCATGCCGAGGTCGCTGGCGTTCGGAGCCAACCCGCGTCCGAAGTGATACTGCCAGATGCGGTTGACGATGACGCGGGTCGTCAGGGCATTGTCTGGGCTGGTGATCCATTTGGCGAGGACCGCACGACGGCCAGTCGTGGGGTGATCTGCGCTGATCGCTGGGATCGCGACATCACTGGGATCAATCAACGAGGGGAAACCAGGTTGAACTTCCAGCTTCTTTTTGGGGACGAGTGTTGTTGGTGCACCGCCATCCATGTCGCAACAGACCTGCGCGATCGGCAGGTCGGCGGGTTTCTCTTTGTCAAACTCCGTTAGCTTTTTACGCAGAGCGAAGACTTTCTCTTTCTCTTCCCCTTTAAACGGCAGGCGAGTGAATTCGAATTCGACCTGACGCCAGACCAACGCGGTGATCTGTTTGTCGTAGGTTGATTTCTCAGATTCCGGTTTGCGGACGACCTTCTGGATGTATTCCGGGAAGATGCTGATGGCTTTGTTGATTGCGCGGTCTTTGAAGGGTTGTTCAATCGCATCGAGTTCATCGCGAATCGCCTGGGTCTTCTCTTCCCATGACTTCAAAGCCTCTTTGTGAGCGGCGATCTCTGATTTCGTCGCGACGACTTCAGCGGTGCGGATATTGATCGGCGCGAAGAAGGACCTCAGGCGGTAGTAGTCCTTCTGCAAGATCGGGTCGAACTTGTGATCGTGACACCGTGCGCACTGCATGCCCATGCCGAGGAAGACATCGCCAGTGGCATCGGTGATCTCGTTGAGCATGATGTCCCATTGCCCCTCTGCATCACGGCTGTTGTATTCGTAGATGCCGTGGGTCAGAAACCCGGTCGCGATCATCGCTTCAGGGGTATCGGGGAAGAGTTCGTCGCCTGCGAGTTGTTCCTGCACGAAGCGGTCATAGGGTTTGTCTTCATTGAGAGACTTGATGACATAGTCACGGTATCGCCAGGCGTTGGGGCGATAGTGATCGATGCGGTAACCATCAGAGTCTGCATAGCGAACGAGATCCAGCCAGTGTCTGGCCCAGCGTTTGCCGTATTCGGGGCTCGCCAGCAGTCGATCGACCACCTTCTCATAGGCATCGGCGGACTGATCGAAGACGAATGCATCGACCTCTTCCGGCGAGGGGGGAAGTCCAATCAGGTCGAAGTAAACACGTCGAATCAGGGCGGGGCGGTCTGCATCAGGGGCAGGGGTGAGGCTCTTTGGTGTCATGGAGGCAAGGACGAACTGGTCAATCGGATTGCGACCCCAGTTGATGTCGGCGTTTTGAGGAGGCTCGACTGGCTTCAGCGGCTGAATCGCCCACCATTTCTTATCTTCGTCCGAGAACTCACCGGGCTTACGTGACTGCATCTTCGAAGCATCTGCTCCCGGCCACGGCGCGCCCATCTTCACCCAGGTTTCGAGAATCTGAATCTGATCATCGCTCAGCTTCTTCGAGGGTGGCATCTCGTACGATTCGTAGCGGACGGCCTGGATCAGCAGGCTCTCATCGACATTGCCCACCGTGACCGCGCCGCCCGATTCTCCCCCGTTCATGACGTGAGCCAGCGAGTCGAGACGCAGTCCCCCTTTGGAAGCTTCCTCGCCGTGGCATTTCCAGCAGTGTTCGGCCAGCAGCGGGCGGACCTTCAACTCGAAGAACTTGGCTTCGTCGGGAGTCGGCTCTGATGCCTGACTGAACGTCGACATGCTGACAAGCAGGCAGCATAAAGCGATGCGTAGGCTGGTCATGCTCGGACTCCTTTCGTGGCGCAGCGGGACGAAAGGAGAATCGCAGAATTATTAGCGATGGAAATAGAAACTGGCGAGATCGTCCAGAATGCCGTGTCGATACTCATCATTGATGGTGAACCAATTCGTCAGCGTTGATGGATTGATGTTTTCAATCGTACAAGACAACGGATAGTTCATCGACCATTTTTCAATTCCTGGGAGCGAATCGTCCAAAAACGGGCAGCCGGACGGTCTTCGCGACGCAGGATCTCAGAGTCTACTGTGTCGAGTTGCTCTACTTCCCCTTTTTGATCCCGTACTTCTTCATCTTATTATACAGAGTCACCCGGCTGATCCCGAGCTGACGGGCGGCATGGGTGCGGCTCTGGTTGTTCTTTGAAAGGGCCTGTTGGATGATCTCCTGCTCGGTGAGGGCGATCTGCATTCCCAGTCTCGGTGAGAGGGCCTGAGTTCGTGTGAGACGACCCGAGTTGAGATTCACACCCGCATCGTTGGCAGGTCCTGCTTGTCCTAAGACGATGTGCTGAGGCAGATGCTTCGGCGTCAGTTCACCATCGCGACAGTAAATCACCGATCGCTGAATGACGTTTTCGAGTTCCCGGACATTACCTGGCCAAGGGTAGTTGAGTAATGCTTCGTAGAAGCTCTCATCGACACGTTGAATCTGGATCTTGTGCTTGTCACACAACTGACGCAGGAATTTGTCTGCCAGAGGAATAATATCGGGCTGTCGCTTCCGGAGCGGCAGGACCTCAAACTTCAGCATGTTCAAGCGATAATAAAGGTCGGGACGAAATCGACCTTCTTCGACCAGCGGCTCGAGTTCCAGGTTCGATGCGACGACGAGTCTGGCTTGCGAGCGCATCGTGTGATTGGAACCGACGGGCTCGAAATCTCCCGTTTCAATCACCCGGAGCAGTTTGACTTGCTGTTCAAGTTCGAGGACGTCGATTTCATCGAGCAGAATCGAACCCTGACCGGCAGCCAGGAACTTGCCGTCTTTGTCTGCATGTGCCGAGGTGAACGCCCCTTTGACGTGGCCGAACATTTCGCTTTCAATCAACTCCGATGGCAGGGCACCGCAGGCGACGGGCAAGAATGGATGATTGCGTCGTGGTGAGATCTCGTGAATCAGGCGGGAAAGGAATGTTTTTCCTGAGCCCGTTTCCCCGATCAGAAGGATTGTGACGTCGTGAGACGCGGCAATTTCCAGTTCGGAGAGCATCTGACGCATACGAGGCGTGTTGGTTTCGAAGCGACGCGTCATCCCTTCCAGGACAGAAAGTTCGGCACTCTCCCGGAGCGGTGAATGCTCAAAGACGCGAGTCACCGCGGGCGCCTGGGGAGGAGCGACTGAAGCCCCGGTTGCCGTGTGCAAAAAGGTTAACAGACGATCCCAATCGACAGGTTCTTTGAATCGGTCCAGCGCATGACAGGCGATGCGACGCTCGATCGTTTCGGGACAGGGTTCGGCCGTCAGGATCGCGAGTTGGCAACTCGGCAGCCCGGCGAGGATTGATTCGATGATCCGGTCTTCCAGGTGACCGCCGCGGGAAGGGACTCGAAAATCGAGAATCAATGCCTGTGGCTGATCCTTCAGAACGTACGAGACAACCAGTTCGGGCTTGTCATACCGAACGACCTGCATCGCCCCATCGAAAGCTGCTGTGAGTCGATTCGCTGTCTCGAGCTCGCGGGTCAAAATTCCGATTTTCGGTTCAGTCATGGAAAGCCTTTCACGATTGCTGCCAGTTGCGATAGGCCCGCGACAGCGAATCGTCGTCCAACAAAATTTGTTTCAGCACGCTGGGTCGACGTGCTGCGCTCAACAACGCCAACACTTGGATACAAACGGGATGCCAAAAAGTCTGAACAGTCGGCTGAGACCGGTAAGTCGCCTGTTTTCCCGAGCCGAATTGTTGATGTGCGAATTTCTCAACTTCGAATGACGTTGCGAAAAAACAACGACTGTTGTCTTCGGGGAACATTTTTTCTCACCGTCTGACCCTTTTGATCAGATCAACGCAAGTTGTTAAGATGGTTTGGTCAAGGACAAACACAACACGATGAGGAGGCGACACAATGGCCAAGTTTGCGGTCATCCTGCCGGCTGCAGGGAAGAGCGAACGCTTCAAGACACATCAGCAGAAGAAAAAGCCATTCATTGAGTTGAAGGGGCGCCCGGTCTGGGTTCGTACCGCCGAACAGTTCTGCAATCGCGCTGATGTGATTCAGACAATTATTGCGGTCAGCCCGGAAGATATGGAGTTCTTCAAGGAGAAGTTCCGTCCGAATCTGGCGTTCATGAATGTCGATATCGTCGAAGGGGGCGCGTCCCGAGCGGATTCGGTCTTCAATGCCCTCAAGGCGGTGCGCGATGATGCGGAGTACGTGGCCGTTCACGATGCCGCTCGACCGCTGATCGTGGGAGCGTGGATCGACAGAGTCTTTTCGGAAGCGGTTGGTCATGGAGCAGCCATCCTGGGAACTCCGATCACCAGCACGGTCAAGCTGGCTCGAGCGAATTCGAAGGCGGCTGCGGTCATCGATAAGACGATCCCGCGGGAGTCGTTGTGGCAGGCTCAGACACCTCAGGTCTTTCGTAAGGATCTGCTGATGAAAGCCTATGCCATGCGTGGAACTCTCGAACCGACCGATGAGGCCCAACTCGCCGAGAACGCGGGCATTCCGGTCTCGATCGTCGAGGGTTCACCTCTCAACCTCAAAATCACCACCTTCGACGACTTCAAAATGGCGGAAGCTCTCCTCGCGATCCTCCCTGCCGAGAAGAAACTCAACGCCCTGCATCCCTTCGCGGATGAGGATCCGAAGATGTGGCGGTAGTTTTCTCCAGGTCCGGGTCGTCGGGGTTGTCTCAACCCCGACGACGCAGACGCAAGAATCACGAGCAACTGCGCCTTGGACGTCCAATCCCCGGTTTCTCTCGTTCCGAAGCGGCACGCCCGGGTTGGGACAACCCGGGCTACCCGAACGTAAACACCAGGCAAAAGCATTCCCTTCAAAGGACTCCCCGATGACACCCGTCGCGTTCGTCTGTCCAAAATGCCACGCCAAGTACAAAGCCAAGCAAACTCCTGCCGCGGATCTCAAGCTGACCTGCCAGAAGTGTCAAGCGGTCTTCCGTCCGGCGGACAACCTCGTCGAGGCCGCGCCGCCGCCACCCGTCGGGACAACAGGATCCCAATCAGCCGCTCCGGCAGCGGCGGTCAAAATCGAAATGCCGCCCACGGTTGCTCCGAGCAAAGAGACGCCGCACTTTCCGGAGCTCGATTTCACCTCGCCGTCTCAAGTGATCCCGCCGCCGGAGGTTCCGTTTGTCATTCAGGATGACTCGATCGCAGCGGATGTCTTGAGCAAGGTCACCAAGGGCAGGTCGTTAGGCAAACCAAGTTCGTCGACCGTCAAAAACATCGAGAAATCAAAAGCGACCTCTGCTCCAAACCTCATCATGGGCGGCATCGCAGTTGTGGCCTTACTGGGCGGGCTGATCACATTCTTCTCTCAAGAGTCTGCCCCTCCGATTGATGTTCCGGGCGATATGCAGAAGAATGTCGCCGCCTCTGCGTCTCCTGCAGCGACGGCGCTCGCGGATCGTCAGCCAGACGAGAAGCCGCGCACGCCGATTAACCTGTTTGCTGTTCCCGCCGGGATGCGGCTGTTTGCTCACCTGAATGTCAAAGAACTGCTGAGATCGGATTCGAACGACGCCTCCGTGCAAGCCGTTAAATTCATTCTGACGTCGCCATTTGGCAAATCATTGGAAGAAGCCATTCACCGTCCGCTTGAGCAAGTCGATTCACTTCTCGTGGGTGTTCTGCTGGGGCCGGTCGGTTCCAAACCGGATTTTGCTTACCGCGTGACGCTGGCAGAAGGTGCCAACGCCCTCGAACCTGTCAGTGAGCTGAAAGCAACGCCAACGACGACGGGTGAGCGAGGCCTTTACACTCTCAATGGGAATGCGATTCTCATCCGCGATGCCAAAAGTTACAGCATCGCTCCGGAGCGATACGGCGCCGAGATGGTCAGTTTCCAGACCGAACCGGCTTTCACGGATTCCAACCTGGAAACGATTCTCAAGATGACGGACGCCTCGAAGGCGATCACCTTCTGTGGCAAGTTCGAAGATCTTCTGACACACGCCAAACAGCTCGTGGGAGCATCGCGGGCACAGGTGCTCGAATGGCTGGGACGCACTGCAGAGAAGAGCGCAGACCTGTTCCTTGTCGAAGCCGACGTGCAGGAACTCTTCGAGGTCAATGCACAACTGATTCCCCACCCCAACACGAACGCAATGAATATCCAGAGGCAGTTTCAACAACAGTTCAAAGCCGCTCCGTCGAAACTGGTCGACTACTTGAAGCAACGGTCTGCCATGACTCTGGGTGAGCAGAAACTGGCGGGACGCTTCCCCGCCATGATCCAGGCGACGGTTATGTCGACAGAGATCGACGTCAAGAAAAATGTCGCGACGATCGAGACGAAGCTCCCCGCAAAGGCTTGGCCGAACCTGTTGCTGGCTGGGTACAGCTGCTGGGAAAGTGATGCGATGATTTACCGTCCCGATCAGATCCAGGTGGCTGGCAGTACGACTGCAACTACGCAAAAAGTTGAGAAAACCTGGCAGCAGCGACTCGTCACGGAAGTCGAAATCGACTTCAAACGCAGCCCGCTTCAGGATGCCGTCAGTTACATTGCTGATGAGACCAAGCTGACGTTCGATATCGACGGCGATGCACTCAAGCTCTCGGGCTACACCAAGAACATGCCGCAGAACTTTACGCTGGGCAAGGTTCCCGCGATTAAAGGTCTGCAAAGCATTTTCTCGCAGTACGACGCGATGTGCATGATCAAGGGTGAGGCTGCCAATCAGCTGATCATCACGACCAAACCAGTCGCGACCAGTGCGGGCAAAACGCCTCTTAATCTTGAGGAACTCGCGAAGACACCGCCGGCTCCTTGAGAGGAATCAGCCAGACGATGGATGTGAGCCGTCCGATCCAGGAGATCGCCATCAGGAGATGAAACGGCCCCAGATTCCAGCCAAACAGGTTCGTAACAGACTGTGCGCGGAGAAGCTGTTCCAGCCAGAGACCGCCCAGGATTCCGCTTACACCAGCGAGGAAGCCGCCGGCGTTGTAGAAGACAGCGACTCCCGTTTGACGGTCATCGGGCAGAAGTCGTAAGAGGATTGTTTTGTACGCCAGATTCACACCAACGAACCCACCCCACAGCGAGAAGACGACGATCAGCCACTGCCACCCTTGTGAAGAGGCCGCCATATAGCACGGCAGGCTGAATGACACCAGGACCAGCGAAGCGATCAGAACGGGCTTGGCCTGTCGTGAATCCAACTGTCGACCAAGAACGCATCCCCCCGCGAATTGCAGCACGTACAGCCAAGAGAGGAGCAGGTTATAGGTCAGCAGCGAGATTCCCAGAACCTTCGTATTGTATTGGAAGAAAATCGACTGCGTCAGACCCTGGAAGAATGCCAGATGAAGATTGCACAGTAACAGCGGCCATGTCGATGTGACGCTCGTCTTCAGGCGACGCCAGAGGGGCTGCAAGACAGGGGCGTTCTTTCGTTCGTAGAGAGCATCCCGGTAACCGAGAAGCGGAATCAAAGACAGGACCGTTAGGCCGATTCCCAGCGAGAAGACGATCGCATATCCCGTCAGGTTCCTGGTCGTACCGCCATGGAATAACTGCGTGATCCAGCCTGCCAGCGCGAGGAAAACGACTTTCGTTGCCAGCGCCGCCAGTTCCTGGGCGGCGAAGAATCGCCCGTAGCGATCTCGTGGCGAAAGATCCGCCAGCCAGGAGAGCAGGGCAGTAAATGAAATAGCTTGCAGCATTGATGAAATGCCGTAAGCACCCATCACGGCCCACAACTGCCACGGGCTTTTTGCGTCGCCGAAGAAGGCCATCGCCGGCAGGGCGAGCAACAACGCACGGGAAAAGATCAGCGAAACCAGCCAGCTGTTTCGTCGTGATCCGAGTACCGACGACCAGCGTGATGTCGAAAGCGAAACTAGCCCGACAAGTTCCGGGCAGGCGAGAATCAGTGTGACCTGAAACTGACTTGCTCCCAGGTCTTTGAAAAAATAGGAAATCGCCCCGCCAGCCATCAGGCTGTAGCCAGCTGTCCAAAGCAATTGATTAGCTACAACTGCCCATGTCAAACGATTCCATTTAACATGTTTGCGGCCGTCGTCACGTGAATCCCTAACCGTCATGACCGTCATGGCCTTCCTGTCTGGTACGATTCATGTGACAGACACATTTTCTGTGCAGGGTGTGCGTTATCGGGCACCCATGTGAGGATGCTGCAACGATTCTCCGATAACGACTGCGGAAGAGGGAAGATTCCTCACATCTGTCAAAAAGGCGTGGGGATCAATGTCCGTCATCAGGTTCGTGATCAAAGGCATTGTAACGTCGCCGGACGTGATTTTCGCCTTGATCAAGGTCTGATGTCCGCGAAGAATGATGGGGAGCTGACGGTCAACCTGTTCCAGTTATGCCGATTTCACCAAATCGGCCGATAAATCTGGTCCGGTTGTGCGAAGCAACCCATCTGCATTGCCAATCACCTCTCCCTTCATGACGGAATCAAATTGCAACGGCGTCACTGTGAGTTAAGATAGGTGATCTGCCAAAACTTGTAATTTTCCGACATTTCTCATTCCTATCAGAAATGACGGATTCCTCATCTCGATAGACGTTTGACGCCTTGAACGGCCCGATCACCTCAGGAGTTGTCCCCGATGGCGACGAAGTACATCACGCTGGAAGAAGCCGCTGCCCGTTTGAAAATCGGCGTTGATCAGCTTAAAAAGCTCCGCGCCGACGGTGAGATCCGCGGGTTTGCCGATCGCGGCACGTGGAAATTCCGCGATACCGACATTGATGAGTATGCCCGCAAGGTTCAAGGCGATTCGGATCCTGACTTCCCCGCGATGTCGGATGACGATTTCTTTAACACTGTCTCTGGCGATATGGGCTCTGACAGCGATGTCCGCCTGGTCTCAGATTCTGGCCCGACGTCTTATAAGATCACCGACGAAGATTCTGACAGTGACGTCCAGCTGGTCGACAGCAGTATGGACCTGAAGAATACCGGCAAGCCACCCGTTGAAAGCGATGACAAGCTGAAGGTCAATGACTCAGGCGCCGCCTGGGCGAAAGTCAGTGACAGCGATGTCCGCATCATTCAAAGTGGCAAATCGAGCGGTAAGAACGAGATCTCTCCAGACAGCGATATTCAGCTTGCTGAGTCGAGCCCGGCATGGAAGGTCATGGATCCTGCTGCAACCAAGCGTCCAGGTGCCAGCGATATCACGCTGAAGAACGATCCAGACGCGGACAGCGATGTGAAGCTGGTCCAGGGAAGTGCGATCTCGAAGCTCAACGATTCCGACAGCGACGTTCGCATTATCGGCGACTCTTCGAAGCTGCGTAAATCGGGCGCCAAAGCTGACAGCGATATCAAACTCGCCAGCGACCTCAGCAGCAGTGACAGCGATGTGAAAC
>SXGT01703950.1_pt1 | contig 20176 bp, 20 predicted proteins | sample 3176221 | NCBI WGS metagenome assembly SXGT01 (sample SAMN11356862, study PRJNA531348) | freshwater metagenome | isolation source: freshwater sample F1-120 | place: China: Fuxian Lake, Yuxi | collected 2017-12-25
ATACTCTTTCATTAGATGAGGCAATAATTTTATACAATCTTTGTAAGTGCTTCATAAGTAGCTTATTTCACAATGTTGAAAAAAAGGTTGTTTTAGCATTAGCTGCAAATAACAACTAGGCAGAAAAGAGTTTTGTTGGGAGTGAATCTAGGAAACACTCCCATCAGTTCATCACCAAAAAGAGGTAATAAACGAACTGCAATTTGTTTCTATCAATCTCTTTTTGGTGGTGCAACCTATTTTTGGTTTCCTAGGTAACCGCCATTACAAAAGGAGATTTTTTATGGCTACTAAAAAGATAGGCAGAGATGCTAAAAATGGACAATTTATTCCTGTAAAAGAAGCAGAAAGACGAAAGTCTACTGCAATAGTGCAGAAAATAAAAATTCCATCACAAAAAAAAGGTAAGTAAAAAGAAAAAGGGAGGACGAAAATCCTCCCTTTTTTCTTTCACTATAACGCTTGAAATAATAATAAAAATCATCCTATATGTTGGGTATGACGAAATCTATAAACTCGTCATTGCGAGGAGCGTAGCGACGCGGCAATCCAGTCTTTTTGTTTCTGGATTGCTTCACCTGCGGCTCGCAATGACGATGAGTGCGTTTATAACCTATCGATGGAAGAAAAAATATGGCATGGGGCGATAAGGACAATCAGAATAATCAAGGGCCTTGGGGTGTGCGTCCGCCGTCTGGTGGCGGTGGTTTTGGTGGTGGCAATAAGCCAACTGGCGGCGGCGGCAGTGGCGGCGGTAATAAACCGCCAGAGCAAGAGATGGAAGAAGCCCTGCGCAAAATGCAGGAAAAACTGCAAAAACTATTCCCGAAAGATGGCAATAATGGCGGCAAGGGCGTCGCGCTGATTGCGGTGGTTATTGGCTTGTTGTGGCTGTCATCGGGTATTTATTTTGTGAAGGCAGATGAGCAGGGGGTGGTGCTGCGTTTTGGTGAATATACGCGCACTGCTGGCTCTGGGCTTAACTATCATCTGCCATATCCGATTGAGACGGTGAAAACGCCGCGTGTTACTGCAATCAATAAAATAGAAATCGGCTATTATTCTGGCGGTTCGGCGGCGCGTAAAAGCAACAAAAACAGTGATTCTTTCGTGCCTGAAGAGGGGTTGATGCTGACGGGGGATGAAAATATTGTTGATGTGAATTTTGAGGTGCAGTGGAAAATTAGCAACGCGCCGAATTATTTGTTTAATGTTCGCAGCCCCGATGAGACGGTGAAAGCTGTTTCCGAAAGCGCGATGCGTGAGGTGATTGGCAAAAATCAGATTGCGACAGTGCTTGCCGAGGGGAAATTACAGGTGGAGCTGGGGACAAAAAAACTCATTCAGGAAACGCTGGATTCCTATAATGCGGGGATTGAAATTGTGACGGTGAATTTGCTCAAAGCTGACCCACCCGCGCAGGTTATTGACGCTTTCCGCGATGTGCAAACGGCGCGGGCGGATTTGGAAACTTCGCGCAACCAAGCCGAGGCGTATCGCAACGATATTTTGCCAAAGGCTCGCGGGCAGGCGCAGCAGATGATTTTGGAAGCGGAAGGCTATAAGCAGGAAGTAATCGCAAGGGCAGAGGGAGAAGCCTCGCGCTTCTCGGCGGTTTATAACGAGTTCAAGCAAGCCAAAGATGTGACCAAAAAACGCATTTACTTGGAAACTATGGAAGAGATTTTGCAAGGCATGAATAAAATAATCGTGGAAGGCAAAAACACACAAGGAGTTCTGCCATATTTACCACTGCCAGAGCTGAAAGCGAAGCAGGACAGCACAGCGGAGGCGAAATAATGAAAAAATCAAGTGTATGGATGGTTATTGTGGTTGGTGCGTTGTTTTTGTTCAATGCTTCGGCTTTTATAGTGGAGCAAACCGAGCAGGCACTTATTTTGGAATTCGGGAAACCTGTGCGGGCGGTGAAGGATGCTGGCTTGCATTTCAAAACACCATTCACCCAGAATGTAGAGTTTTTTGACAATCGTTTGATTGATTTTGATGCTGAACCGAATGAGGTTATTGCATCGGATCAGAAACGCTTGATTGTGGATGCTTTTGTTCGCTATCGTATCACTGACCCGCTGCGTTTTAAGCAAACGGTGGGCAATGAAGCGACTATGCGTAGCCGTCTGAATTCTATTTTGGAATCCAGCCTGCGCCAAGTGCTTGGCAGTGTTCCGCTGTCGGAGGTTTTATCGGAAAAACGCTCGGAAATTATGGCAGATATAAAAGATATTGTGAACGCGCAGGCGATGGGAAAAAAGCTGGAAGGTGACGCGGGCAATGCAACCACTGGCGGCTTTGGCATTGAGGTGGTGGATGTGCGGATAAAACGCGCTGATTTGCCACCTGCCAATAGCGATGGTATTTATAAACGGATGCAGACCGAGCGCGAGCGCGAGGCGAAGGAATTCCGTGCCAAGGGGTCGGAAGATGCCCAGAAAATTCGAAGCCAAGCCGATAAAGAGCGCACGATTATAATCGCCGAAGCCAAGAAAAAAGCGGAGATTACCCGCGGTGAGGGCGACGGCACGGCAACCAAAATTTTCGCCGATGCTTTCGGGCAGGATCAGGATTTTTTCCAGTTTTACCGCTCAATGCAGGCTTATAAAAAGACGCTGGATAGAAAAGACACCACGATGATTTTATCACCCGACAGCGAATTTTTGAAGCTGATGGAAAAGGGTTCTGCTTCTCCCGCTAGATGATGAAAATTTTTCTTGCCATTGCTGCTCAAATATATTTAATCATAGCGAACTAGGAAATTTTTTCCCCTTGTTAACGGATTGTAAATCTTTCCGCGCTAGAGTTTGCTGATACCAACCTAAGAAGTAAGAAGGAATGCCGTATGGAAGCACTTATGGACTCTATGAACAATTTTGGTAAAGCCAGAGTTGGAATTATGGTTGGTGTTGCGGTGTTGCTTCTTGGTTTTTTTATGATGATGGCGTTTCGCATGTCCAGCGCGGGAATGTCGCCGCTCTATACTGGTCTTAGCATGGAGGACAGCGCGAAAATCGCCGAGGAGCTTGACAAAACGGGAACTCCTTATGAAATTTCTGCTGGCGGGGCGCAAATTTCCGTACCTTCAGACCGCGTCCTTCGCCTACGCCTTACCATGGCGGAGCAGGGAATTCCTTCTGGTGGGTCTATTGTTGGCTATGAAATTTTTGATCGCTCGGAAAGCTTTGGCAGCTCTAATTTCGTTATGAATATGAACGCTCTGCGCGCGCTGGAGGGTGAGTTAGCGCGAACCATTGCCTCGCTTAATGGAATTGATACTGTGCGCGTGCATTTGGTGATGCCCAAGCGCGAACTTTTTACCCGTGACAAGGAAAAACCCAGCGCGTCAGTTACCGTAAAAATGCGCGGCGGGAAATCGCTGGAGGCTCAGGAAGTGCAATCAATTACTCACCTTGTCGCCTCTGCTGTTCCATCGCTTGAGCCATCAAAAGTGACCATTGTTGATAATCACGGAAAATTATTGGCGCGAGGTGATGGCAATGACAGCGTGGGCGCGAGTGCTGGCAACGCCGCTGAATACCGCGTCGCTTATGAAACGCGCACCCAACAAACCTTGGAAGATTTGCTGGAAAAAGTAATCGGCACAGGCAAAGTTCGGGTGACAGTGGCAGCGGATATAAATTTTGACCGCACGGTGATTAACTCGGAAAAATATGACCCAGACGGACAGGTGGCGCGGTCGGTGCAGTCTAATACGCAAAAGGAAACGGCGCAGGATAAAGCAGGAAAAGACAGCGTCACCGTTGCTAATAATTTGCCGCAGGGTGCTGCGGGTGGCGAGGCTTCAACCGCCAGCTCAAAGGATAATTCCACCACTGGCGAGGTGACGAATTATGAGATTTCTAAGACTGTGCAAAATCAGGTGAAGGAAGCGGGAAATATCAATAAAATCTCCGTTGCCGTATTGGTTGACGGAACTTATTCCGAAGATGCGGAAGGCAAGAAAAACTACACACCGCGCACCGAGGATGAATTGAAACAACTTCGCGCACTGGTTGGCTCGGCGATTGGTTATGATGAAAAACGCGGCGATAAAATTGAGCTGGTCAATATGCGCTTTACCAACGACACGCTGGATACTGGTGAGACTTCGTTTTTTGAACGCTTCCGCCTAGAGCTGCAATCAATTGTGCAAACGCTGATTATCTCTGTGGTGGCAATACTTGCTATACTTTTGGTGTTGCGCCCAGCAGTTTCCAAAATGGTTCGGCAAATTCAAGCACCTAGCGAGCGCGTGGCGAATGATATGGCGGCTCTGGAGGGTGGCGGGATGATGCGCTTGCCAAGCGGTGGCGGCGGTGATGTTGGTGGCGGTGGTGGCGGTTTTTCAGAAGCGGCAATGGCGGATGAGAAGCTGATAGATGTCGCAAATATCAAAGGCGGAATGAAATCATCATCAATGTCAAAAGTGAACGAAATTGTTGATAAATACCCCGAAGAAACTATGGGCGTTCTGCGGCAATGGATTATGAACAGTAAGTAGGGGCGTAGTCCGTAATTAGTAGGGCGTAGTTCGTTTTAAGGTGTTTTATGTCTATTAAAAATTACAAAGATTTAGATGTTTGGAAAAAATCTATGCGCCTTACCAATTTAATTTATGACCATACGCAAAATTTTCCGAAAGAAGAGCTTTTTGGACTAGCTAGCCAAATGCGCCGAGCGGCTGTTTCAATAGCATCTAATATAGCAGAAGGCAGTTTGCGTGGCTCAAAGGTTGAATTTGCAAGCTTTGTTGGTATTGCGAGAGGTTCGCTAGCGGAATTGGAAACACAGATAATAATCTCATATGATCGCAAATATTCTGATGAAACAATACATATAGAGCTTACAACTTTAGCCGAAGATATTAGCAAAATGTTGTTTAGGTTACTTCATTCTCTAAAAGCTTAAAACGAACTACGAACTACGGACTACGAGGTACGACCCAATGGCAGTAGCAAAAGACAATAAAGACGATTTTCGCAAGATGAGTGGGCCGCAGAAGGCGGCGATGTTCCTCATGGCGATTGGCGAGGAGACGGCTATTAAGCTGTTCGCGCTGATGGAGGATGACGAAATCCGCGAAATCTCCAACATTATGTCCAGTCTTGGGCAGGTGAACGCTGAAAATGTTGAGCGATTATTCCATGATTTTGCTGACCAAGTTTCCGCGTCGGGCGCATTGGTTGGGAATTATGATTCCACCGAGCGACTTTTGGTGAAAGCTTTGGGTAAAAACCGCGTTGACGGAATTATGGAGGAAATCCGAGGGCCAGCTGGGCGCACGACATGGGACAAGCTGGGTAATGTTAGCGAAGAAATTCTCGCCAATTTCCTTAAAAATGAATATCCGCAAACTATCGCTGTGGTGCTTTCCAAGATTCGCGCTGATCACGCCGCCCGCGTTCTCATGAACCTGCCAGAAGAGCTGACAACCGAGGTGATTGTGCGGATGCTTTCTATGGAGACAGTGAAAAAAGATGTGATGGACGGCATTGAGAAAACTTTGCGGATGGAGTTCATGAGCAACCTTGCTAAACGCCAAGCGACCGACAGCTTCTCGCTCATTGCCGAAATTTTCAATAATTTTGACCGCACAGCGGAAAGCAAATTCATGACCAAGCTGGAAGAGCGCAACGCCGAATCCGCCGAAAAAGTTCGCGCACTTATGTTCACCTTTGAAGATCTGCTTAAAATTGATGGAGCGGGCATTCAAACCTTGCTGCGTACTGTTGATAAAACTAAGCTGGGCATTGCGCTCAAAGGTGCATCGGACGCGATTAAAGAGCTGTTCCTTGGCAATATGTCGGAACGGGCGGGAAAAATTATGCGCGAGGAAATGGAAGGCATGGGGCCTGTGCGGATTAAGGATGTTGATGAGGCGCAGATGCATGTGGTTGGTGTGGCGAAAGACCTAGCTGGTAAAGGCGAAATCGTTATCGCTAGCGGCAGCGAAGAGGATCAGTTGGTGTACTAAGTGGTGTCAGTGTCGGTGGTCAGTGTCTCAAGGTTTTTATTAACCGACACTGACCACCGACACTGACACAAATTATAGGAACGAAGATGTTATTTGAACCACTACAGTTTAAGGAATTTGATAGCGCGGGCAGCAGCAATAAGGAGGCGCGTCCTAAGCCATTTGCCGCTAAAAAATTAAAAAATGATGAGCCACCACCTCCGCCGCCACCGCCAACCTTTAGCGAAGAAGAACTAGCGGCGGCAAAGCGCGATGCCTATCAGCAAGGTTTTTTAGAAGGTGTGCAGGACGGAATAAGGCAAACGCAGAGCGAGCAGGCGGATATTGAAAAGCTGCTGATGGAACGGCTGGAAAGTTTTGCTAGCAGCATAAACCCGATTTTTGAACGCTATAAGGCGCATTGCCAGCAGCTTAAAAATGATATGCCGCCGCTGGCTCTGGCGATTGCCAAAAAAGTGGCGGGAGAGGCGATTGCTAGCGACCATCTGGCGATTATTACCAGTGCTAGCGAGCAATGTGTGCAGGCGATGATAAGCGAGCCGCTGGTTACCATCACCATCCATGAAAATCTTGCGAATGTGATGACGCAGAAATTGCAAAAACTGGGTGCGAAAGTTCCAGCCACCGCGCATATTGAGGTGGTTGCCAGCGAAAATATTCCGCATGGTGATTATGTAATAGAGTGGAAAAACGGCAGTATTGAGCGCAGCACGGAAAAAATTTGGCAGAATATGGAAAAAGCTATCGCTAATATGTTGGCGATGCTGGCGAATGAAAAGGAAGAACAACTGGATTTATTAAATGGGATGACAAGATGACGGGATGACGGGATGACGAGATAGCAAAAATTTTTATCTAATCATCTCATCATCTTATCATCTCATCATCCGCAACCTACGGAGAACAAAATGGCAGATGAAGAAATTAGTGGGTTTGGTGATGGCGCGAGTGCTGATAGCCTTAGTTTAGAGACGGTATCCGACATTCCCGTTCAGGTGACGGTGGTGCTGGGGCGCACGACGATGCAGGTGAACCAACTTCTAAAGCTTGGACGCGGCGCGGTTATTGAGCTAGACAAAAAAGTTGGCGAACCAATTGATATTTTTGTCAATAACAAGCTGGTGGCGCGTGGCGAAGTTGTGGTGGTAGAAGACCGCATCGGCGTTACCATGACGGAAATTATTAAGGCGGATAAACACTGAGTGTTGAGTGTTGAGTGTTGAGTGTTAAAAAATTACTACACTCCAAACTCTACACTCCACACTCACGAACGAAGTGAGTTACTATGAGACTACTAATCATCGGCGAATTATACGGACAAATGGGAACGGCGAGTGCGATTGCAAAGTCGCGTGGGGCGCGGGTTTCGCATGTTGGCGATGTTGAGGCGGCGATGGACGCGCTGCGGGCGGGGCAGGGCGCGGATTTGGTGCTTATTGAAGTGCGCGAGGATATTGAAAAATTCGTGAATATGCTGGTGCGCGAACGCTTTAATATTTTGGTGATTGCTTGCGGGTTGGAAACGGATAAAGACGCGGCGGTGAAAGCCATAAAATCGGGCGCGAAGGAATATATTCCGCTGCCGCCCAATGCCGAGCTGATTGCCGCGGTGTTTGAGGCAATCGCCGAGGAAACCAAGTCTATTATCGCCGCTGCGCCAGCTATGCTCAAAGCCATAACGCTCGCTGATCAAATCGCGCCGAGCGATGCCAGCGTGCTGATAACTGGCGAATCGGGAACGGGTAAAGAAGTAATCGCCAAATATATTCACAGAAAAAGCAAACGCGCCAGCCACCCGATGATCTGCGTCAACTGCGCTGCGATTCCTGAAGCCTTGCTGGAGGCTGAATTATTTGGGCATGAAAAAGGTGCGTTCACAGGCGCGGTGGCGCGACGGATCGGCAAGTTTGAAGAAGCTGACGGCGGAACGATATTGCTCGACGAAATCAGCGAAATGGATATGCGGTTGCAATCAAAGTTACTTCGCGTACTTCAAGAGCGCGAGGTGGATAGGATTGGCGGCAACAAGCCTGTCAAAGTTAATATTCGCGTTCTGGCGACTTCCAACCGCAATATGCTGGACGCGGTTAAAAACGGCGCATTCCGCGAGGATTTATATTTCCGCCTGAATGTTATTTCGCTAAATATGCCCAGCCTTCGTGACCGCAAGGAGGATATAAAACCGCTGGCGGAACATTTTGTTGATAAATACTCCAAAGCTAACGGCGTTCCTGTGCGCCAGATTAGCGAGGCGGCACTTAGTAAGTTAACTAACTATGGCTGGCAGGGCAATGTCCGCGAGCTGGAAAACTCTATTCACCGCGCTGTTTTACTTGCCACTGGCAGCGCGATTGAGCCAGATGCGATTTATCTTTCTGGCGCAACAGAAGAACAAAAATCTTCAGTCCCTAGCCCCCAGTCCCCAGTCCCTAATGCCAACAATCCACTGGTTGGCAGAAGCGTGGAAAGCGTTGAGCAAGAGCTGATTATCGACACGCTCAACTATTGCCTCGGCAACCGCACCCATGCGGCGAATATTCTTGGGATTTCCATCCGCACCCTACGCAACAAACTAAAGGCTTACGGCGAGCAAGGGCTGGCTGTACCGCCTGCTTCTGACACCGACTAACAATTGTCACCCCGCCGAATGGCGGGGTCTGGATAAAAAAAGAAAGGAATTTATATGGCACTTATTATATGCAAAGATTGCAAAAAAGAATTCAGCACTGACGCTAAAAAATGTCCCCATTGTGGAGCAAAAAAATATACTCCTCATTATTTTTTTAAAGGACTTATAATTTTTGTTTTTATATGCTGGATTGTTGCACAAATTAACAAGCCAAACCCATATATTGAAACAACTCAATCTTCTACATCAAATTCCGCAGTTCCAAAAATCACGTCATGGTATTATGGGAACAGTCAAGATAGCATGACTAGCAAAAATATAAAAAGTGCATCTATTGATAGTATTAACACTATTTTTTTTGATTTCCCATATAGTGGTGCACAGAATGCAACTCTTCAACTACGCAATCACCCAAGATTTGGTAAAGATGTAATTCTTAGTATAGAGAAGGGGCAGTTTTTATGTAGGTTTGATGGTTGCAATGTTCTTATTCGTTTTGATGAAGAAAAGCCAATAAACTTTAGTGCAAACGAACCAAGCGATAATAGCACTACATATATTTTTATTAATGGATACGATAAATTTATAAATAAAATGCAAAAAGCAAAAAAAGTTAGAATTGCTGCCGAGTTTTATCAAAGCGGAACAAAAACATTAGAATTTGATGTGTCAAGCTTTGATAAGTCGCAATATAAAGACAAAAAATAGGAGTTTGTCACCCCGTTTTTATAACGGGGTCTGGTTTAATATGCGAGGAATTACCAGACCCCGCCATTCGGCGGGGTGACAATTATGGGGCGGTGATGAAATGAAACAATATTATGTTTATATAATGGCAAAGGCAAGGAATAGCACCTTTTATACAGGGGGGACTAATGACTTAATCCGCCGTGTGTATGAGCATAAAAATGGTTTGGCAGATGGATTTACCAAAAAATATGGAATTAAAAATTTGGTTTATTACGAAATTCACCAAGATATAAATGAAGCAATCAAGCGCGAGAAGCTGATCAAAAAATGGAAACGCGAATATAAGATGAACGCAATAGAAGAACAAAACCCTGATTGGCGAGATTTATATTTTGATTTGTTGGGTTGCCAACAAGACCCCGCCATTCGGCGGGGTGACAACTTCGTGCATGGCACTGTCACCCCGTGCTTGTCACGGGGTCTGGAAGAAATGCAAAGCATTTCTAAAGATTGCTTGCAGCAATCTTACCAGATGCCGCAACAAGTGCGGCATGACAACCGAGAGGTCATAACCAATGGCTGAAGCAACCCTATCATCACCAACCAACTGGCTAGCCGAGGGTAATTTATTGCTGCGGCGCAAGGATATTTACTTTGCTGTTGGGGTGATTGCTATTCTGATGATTTTGATTTTACCACTTCCTGCTTTCTTGCTGGATTTGTTTCTTGGCATTTCCATCACTCTTTCGGTGATGATTTTGATGACGGTTCTATTCGTGGAAAAGCCGCTGCATTTAAGCTCTTTCCCGACTATTCTGCTGATTGTGACCCTGCTGCGCCTGTCGCTTAACATCGCCACCACCCGCCTTATCCTTGTGCATGGGCATGAGGGAACGGCGGCAGCGGGGCATGTTATTAAATCATTTGGCGGCTTTGTGATGGGCGGTTCGGTGGTGGTCGGCGCGATTATCTTTGGCATTTTGCTAATCATCAATTTCGTGGTGATTACCAAAGGTTCTGGGCGTATTGCCGAGGTTTCAGCCCGCTTTTCATTGGACGCAATGCCTGGAAAGCAAATGGCGATTGACGCGGATTTATCGGCTGGGTTAATCACCGAGGATGTCGCCAAAGTTCGCCGCAAAGAAATTGAGGATGAGAGCAATTTTTTTGGTGCGATGGATGGAGCGAGCAAGTTCGTGCGCGGGGAAGCGGTGGCTGGCTTGCTCATTATTTTCATCAATTTAATTGGTGGGATAATTATCGGCGTTGCCATGAAGGGCTTGCCGTTCAGCGAGGCACTAAACCACTACACGGTTCTGACTGTTGGTGATGGCTTGGTGACGCAGATTCCTTCGCTGATTATTTCCACGGCGGCGGGTATTTTGGTGACAAAATCGGGCGTTGCAGGATCTGCGGAAAAAGCGGTAATTGGGCAGCTTTCACGCCATCCTGCGGCTCTTGGCATCACCAGCACATTCCTTGCGATGATGGCAATGCTCCCCGGAATTCCCTTTCTGCCGTTTGCCTTTCTTTCAGGAATAACAGGTTTTGCCAGCTATTATATGTTCAAAAACCCGCAAGTTATTGATCCGAAAACTGGCGAGCTGTATGCGGCGGGCAAAGCTCCCAAGCTGCTGGAAAATAAGGCTGGCGCGGACGGCGAGGCGGCAAAGCCAGCGGAAGAACAACCATCGGATTATCTGCAAATTGATAGCCTGCGGCTGGAACTTGGCTACGGCTTGTTGCCGCTGATTAACTATCAAAAAGGGCATCGCCTGACCGAGCAAATCAAGGCACTACGCAAGCAAATGGCGCGGGAGCTGGGCTTTGTTATTCCCTCGGTGCGTATTCAGGATAATATGCAACTGCCGCCCAACACTTATGTGGTGAAGGTGAAGGAAATTGAGGCGGCACGCGGCGATATTCGCCCTGATATGCTGCTGGTGATGAACCCAAGTGGCGGGAAAATAACCCTTCCCGGTGAGGAAACTACCGAGCCGACATTCGGGCTTCCCGCCATGTGGATTAGCGAGCATCACCGCGAGGAAGCCTTGTTCCGCAACTACACAGTGGTTGACCCGCCAACGGTTATCACCACCCATATCACCGAAATCATCAAAGATAATATGCCAGAATTGCTTTCCTACGCGGAAACGCAAAAGCTGCTTGATGATTTGGGCAAGACGCAGCAAAAGCTGGTTTCCGAAACTATACCAGCGCAAATCAGCGTTGGCGGCGTGCAGCGCGTGTTGCAAAACTTGCTGCAAGAAATGGTTTCCATCCGCGATCTTTCCACCATTCTGGAAGCCATCGCCGAAGCTTCGCGCAGTACGCAAAATGCTAGCATAATCAGCGAGCATGTGCGCGGGCGGTTAGCACGACAGATAAGCAGTGCCAACACCACCGATCAGGGCTATATACCAATTCTTGCCCTGTCGCCAATTTGGGAGCAGAATTTCGCCGAGGCATTAAGCGGCGCGGGGGATGAAAAAACTCTGTCCATGGCTCCAAGCCGTATTCAGGAATTCATCGCCAATATCCGCACGAATTTTGACAAATTCGCCATGCAGGGGGAAAGTCCTGTGCTGCTCACCAGCCCTGTCATCCGCCCTTATGTGCGCTCTATCATTGAACGCTTCCGCCCATCCACAGTCGTCATGTCGCAAAACGAAATCTACGCCAAAGCGCGGATTAAAACGCTGGGGCAGGTATGAAAATAGGTGTAATTAGTAAATGGTATTTTGTAGCTAGTAAGGAATTTTCTTACAAACTACAGGTTACAAGATACAAACTACGAACTTATTAACTACGAGGCGCGAAAATGCTAGCAAACAAACTCGGAATAACCAATCAACTTGAGCTTAACAAAGCCGAAGAAAAAATCAGCAAACAAAAGGCGAAGCAACTTTTTGAAATTGGCGATATTGATACAATAGAGGTTGGAACATTTGCAGGGCTTTCGCAAATTCATGCGTATCTATTTGGCGAAATTTATGATTTTGCGGGCAATATGCGCGATGTTAATATCGCCAAGGGAAATTTTCGTTTTGCGCCGCTTATGTATCTGGAGGCATCGCTCACACATATTGATAAAATGCCGCAAGGTAATTTTGAGCAGATAATTGAGAAATACATAGAGATGAACATCGCCCACCCTTTTCGTGAAGGAAATGGTCGCGCCACCAGAATTTGGCTGGATTTGATTTTGAAAAAGGAAATCAAAAAAGTAATTAATTGGAACGAGGTGGATAAGTCCGACTATCTATCGGCAATGGAGCGCAGTGTTGTAAAAGATATTGAGATAAAACATATATTGAAACAAGCCTTAACCGATAAAATCAATGACCGCGAAACTTTTATGAAAGGCATTGATATAAGCTATTATTACGAAGGTTATGATGAATTTAAGATTGAAGATTTGTAATATGAAGGGCGTAATTAGTAGTCCGTACTTCGTAGACCGTAAGGTGTTATCTTGCGAACTACGAGCTACGCCCTACGGACTACGAGGCGCAGCAGCACTATGCGCCTGAGAACCTTCACCGCCACTGATATGCCCACCGCCATGAACATGGTGCGCGAGGAGCTGGGCGAAAACGCGATTATTCTTTCCACAGAGCAGAAAGCTGGCAAGAAAATGGTGACGGTGACCGCTGCGGTGGAGGTGGAGGAGGAAGAGGAAGAGGTTTCAGGCTTCAGGCTTCAGGCTTCAAAAGCACAAAAAACCGAAGCCAGAAGCCCAAATCCCGAAGCCTTATCGGACATTCGCTTTGAACTCCAAGAAATTCTGCGCTTTCACAATCTGCCAGAAATGTTAATTGCCAAGATGCTGAAAAAATGGAGTGATAGCAACCCTGTAGTCGCTGGTAATATGCAGGACGATGCGCTAAAACAGCTCCTCGCGCGGAATTTTGTTTTTGATCCGCTTCGCCTTAATGCACAGGACGGGCGAATAATGTTGGTGGGAACGGCGGGAATTGGCAAAACGCTAACCATCGCCAAGCTCGCCACCAAACTTTCCATGGACAAGCAATCAGTGGCAGTCATCACCACCGATAACACGCGGGCGGGCGGCATCGAGCAGCTTAAGGCATTTACCGATATTCTTGGTCTGGAACTGCATATCGCGGGCAGCCGCGCCGAACTTGCCGAAATTTTGGAAAACTTGCCAGCGCGGATGCGGGTGTTGATTGACACTGCTGGGGCTGCGCCATATGACGAACGCGAATTCGCCGAGCTGAAATCGCTAGCGACACTGGCGGGTATTGAGCCAATTTTGGTTCTGCCTGCGGGTGGCGATAGTATGGAAACGATTGATATTGTGGAGGTGTTCCGTGAATTGCCAATTAAGCGCGTACTGGTTACCCGCGCTGATGCCACGCGCAGATTTGGCGGGATACTCGCAGCCGCGTGTGCACATGGGTTGGGTTTTTGCAATATCAGCCGCAGTGCAAGCATAACCGATAGCGTACAGCCTCTTGAGCCAAGTATTTTGGCGAAGATGTTACTTAAATATAGGTCGTAGATAGTAGTCCGTAGTCCGTAATTAGTAAAACGAACTACGAATTACTGTCTACGGACTACGAACTACCAACCAAAAGGACAAAGTATGACCGACACGAAAAAAAATCTAATCGCAATTGCCTCTGGCAAGGGTGGCGTTGGGAAAACTTGGCTTTCGGTGACGCTATCGCATTTGATAGCTCGCTCTGGGCGCAGCGTTTTGCTGTTTGATGGCGATATTGGGCTGGCGAATGTTGATGTGCAGCTTGGCATCTCGCCGAAGCGCGATTTGGGCGGCGTGCTTTCGGGTAAATACTCCCTGCGTGAAACCATCACCCACTACACCGAGGGTGGATTTGACATTATCGCAGGGCGTTCAGGCAGCTCGTCGCTTGCCACTATGCCTATGGAAAAGCTGGAAGAAATAGCCGACCAGCTCCGCGCTTTGCAAAATGATTATGATTTCGTGATTATTGACCTTGGTGCGGGGATAGAGGCGCATGTGCAGTATCTGGCTTCTATTGCCTCGCGCTGCCTTGTGGTGATTACTGATGAGCCAACCTCGCTGACTGATGGCTATGCTTTCATAAAAATCGCGCAAGGTAGCAAGCCCGCGCCAGAAATCGGCATTGTTATAAACCAAGCAGCAACGCAAAAGGAAGGGCAGGCGACCTACGGCGCGATTAACAAGGCTTGCATGAATTTCCTCAGCATTTCGCCGCCGCTATATGGCGTAGTGCGCCGCGACAACAAGGTGAAAGACAGCATCCGCAGCCAAAAATCCTTGCTTTTCAAAGCCCCGCACAGCACCGCCGCCAGCGACGCCGCCCTTATTTCCATTAAGCTGATGCAGAAGTGACAAATAATAATTATAAATCAAAATGTTTCATGTCATCACTAACAGTCAAACCTATTGAATAATAAGGAAAAAATGGCAATAAACTACAGCAATAAAATCAATGGGTTGGTTTGATTTTGTTATTATGACTTATTCTGCAAAATTGCCATTATTTACTATCAATTGCCCCACCAGTGCCCCACATAAACGCAATCTTAAAAACTAATTATTTATTCGTAGCCATTGAAATTAAATGTATTTTTCACCAATCAAACAACCCACGAAATTTGATATTTGCGAGTGATAAACCTAGCTCGGCTGCATTATCAAGAATTGCCTTTTTGCGCTTGTATGTTTTCCAGTGCATACCCTTTGGCTTCCTTCCCCAGAAACCATCTATAACATTTCCATTATGTCCTAGTTTTTGGGCAAGTGCAAAAGCCTTGTCTGTGTAGCGGTCATGTGGTGCTTGATTTTGTGAAGGATAGGCAAGGTTATAGCAATGCCTGCAAGCAAATATATTGGCTAGATACAAAACGCCAACTCGCTTGCCACAACCAGCAACAGGGCAATGAAACCACCACCGCTTGCCACCATAATTTGGGCTAGTGACAGATAGGCGGATTTTATAGTCTTGGTTTTCTTGTGTGCGGGTGTTGGTGTAATACACTCGCAAATATGGGCTATATTCATCAATGGTATTTATTTCGTAGCTTATGCTGCTAATAACCTCATCATTACAAGTCCATTGCCAGCCACCACTTTTGTGAACGCAATCACCAATAACGCCAAGTTCTTTTAAGCGTGATATTTTGAACGAGTGAAAATTCGCCGTTGTGGGCTTTGTACTCCACCGATACCAACTGCCAGAACCGCAACCACCCATAAGCCTTTTCCCTTTTTGCCGAAATCATTAGGAAAATAGCATATTCGTCATTTTATGCAAGCATATCAATATATTACCGCTGGTTTTTGTCGTCTAATGCCCTTTGCGCTTATTGCTTGCTATTTGTAGCTTGCCGATATACCCTAAAATTAACTATGCGTAGTTGCATAGTTGGGGCGTCGAAACCTCTTATCAATACGGCTTTGTATGGTCGTTATTCATACTCCCTACCCGTCTGGTGGGGAGGTCTGCGCGTATGTTCAAGCGAAAGCTAAAGGCGCAGGCGAACCTGTTATTGATAGGTTTTTCGAACTCCCCGCCACCATTTCGGTGGCTTTGTTTAATCAAAGCAAAGTAGGAGTTTTTATGAAAACCTGTATTTTATCCCTAGCCACCATTGCCACCATGTTGCTTGCTATTCCAGCAGCGCAGGCGGGAAGCTGCGACCATTCATGGCAAACTGCCTCTGATGGTTCAAACTGTGGCGGGCGTGCTGCCGACCAACGCGCTGGCGGTCGTCCATAGTGGAAAGGTGGGGGAGTGTGCAAGCACTCCCTAACAATCTTATGCAGCGTTTATTTTCTCAAATTATTGTGGTGATTGTCCTTGTCGTTTCCGTGCAAAGCGGTGAGCCACCATGCCCGCCGTTCAAGCGTAATTGTATCAATAAACCATCACCAACTTTTCCTTGAGCCATGAGTTACAAAATGCAAGAACCACCAATAGTATCAGAACAACTGATTATATCACTAAAGCTAATTTTCATAGGTGTGTTAATAGGCTTGTTTTGGGGGTGGATTTTTTGGGGGTGAACGATTCGTTAGCCCCCACCTCTCTCTATTCTCTCTCCTGCTATATGGTGTATATAAGTGTACCCATAACAAGACTGTGGGGTTTTGAAAAAGGCGCATACAGTACCCTGAGCAGAACTGTGGCAATTATGGCAAAACTCACAGTATTGCTATAGATACTGTATCAAGCTCCACAGTATTATCACAGGCACGGCGTTTTATTTTTACGATACTCTTTCCATTCATTGCTTGGGGCGGATTTCCCAAAACATTCGCAAGTTAAAATCCATGTGGAGGCGTGGCGGTTGTGGAAATACCCCTTTTCGTTGGGCTTAATAAATCCATATTCTGCAAGCTCCACCAGTCTTTTATTTGCCGTTCCCTTGCCACAATGTGCCACCTCCGCAGCCTCCCTACACGATAGGGATATTTCGCCATTATTCCCGCCGTTATAACGCCGTTTCAGCTCTATGAATATCAGCGCAGCCTGTGGGCTTAAATCTTTCCATGCTTCGCTTTCTAGCATAGAATATGGCAAGGCGACAAAACGCCCTTTATTGCGCCCCTTGTTTTTAAGATATTTCCGCGCTTGTTTGTCAGCATTATTAGTCATAAACAATCCATAAAAATAGCGGGGCAGTTGCCCACCCCGCCGAAATGTTAGCAAAGTGATTGGTTATTGATTTGCAAGATTTTTACCGCATCCCGCAAAATATATCGCCCGTGATGTCCGCCATCATGCGCCTCTTTTATGGTGATGATATTCAGCCCATAATCATGGCGCAGGGTGTGGATATAATCCGCAAGGCGAAACGCCCAACTGCTAACCTCAAGGGCTGTAATTCCCTTTTCACCACTATACACCAACCATAGGATAGTTTGCCCCACCCTAGTTTTGGCAAATTTTGGGTTTTCTGCGCCTGCCTTTTGGAAAAGCACAGTAACCCGCTTGTCATTCAAATGTTTTGTAGTTATCATAAAAGAACCTTTCAGATTTATTGATTTGAGGGGGAAAGGCTCGGGGCTGGTCTGTCCGCAAAAACTTGCCAACCCTGAGCCTGCTGTTGTATGGCGCATTATTTGCTTGCTTGGAGGCTTTGACCTTCCAACCAATGCAAAAATGAAGATTCAGAAATTAGAATTTTCTTGCCAACCCTACGGATACATTTTGAGAATCCGTTTTTATCCGAAAATATCCACGAGCGGACACCACCTTGCGGAAATGCAGGGTATTTTTCAGACAGCTGTTTTACTGTTAAGTAAGTTGTTTGTTGTGTAGTCATTTACATTATTCCTTGTGCATGAATGTTGAACTTCATTGCTCAACAACAAGGAGTGAAACATAAAAACACAAAGGAAAAAATCCATGCACGATAAATTAGTGTATTAATACGCCGTATTATTTCTTAGTGCACCTGCCTTTTTCTGCATACGCAGTGCCCACTGTTAGCTCATTCCAAACCCTAAGAAACCCTCTAACAGAAAGCCCTCTGAAGTTTTTAATCGCATCTTCTTGGTACTGCGGTTTTGTTTTTTCTGGTTCTGGTTTTTCTTTTACTAATGCCTTGAACCATTGCTTAAATTGTTCTTCTGATTTTGCAGTGACCGCAGATTGATTTTTAGGTGCTTCGAAGCCTAATGCTTCCATAAGCAATTTGGGGTAATTATATCCTTTTAATTCTGCCCACTTCACCGCATCACTTGGTTTAATTCGCCTCTCAATATGCGAGAAGCGGTCGACTTCTATAAATTCTATACCTTTGCTGGCAATAGTATCCCTTAACTTAGCCATCACATCTTCAACAGAATGCTTACCATAGAAAGCTGACCTGCTCAAATCACAGCCAGAATATCCGAATGGGTCATAAGTAAAGCCACCTAACCCGCAGTCTGTATCATCTGTGCTTTTCCTACATAATAGTGCGACTGTATTATGAAATGACCATCTTTCCTTACTCGCCCATGTCATATAGTACTTTGCAATGCGACTGTCATTTTGTGGCTGTAAAATAATGCCTGCCTCACTCAAAACATTGTATATTACAGGGTCATTCAGTATTCCCTCGTCACAAAATAGCTGAAGCCAAAATATTGGTCTTTCTTGCTCATAGTTTTTTTCATTACGCATTGAAAGATTTTCTACTATGCATAAAGCATCATTTATTAATATCTCACTTTCTGCTATAGTATGGTCGTATTCATTTTTATACTGACATGCTACAAATCTGTCGCAATAATATAATTCTGGAACCCATAGGTAAGGAGCGTATTTGTCGTCTGGCAATATTCCCGCAAGTATTAATACCGCCTCTTTCTTTGTCCATACTGACTTGCCTAGCAATGCCTTGAGCTTTTCTATATCTTCATCATAATACCACATTATCCAAAAATCCTTTCATTCATGCTGGCTACAACCTTGCTGGTGTGGGCTTCGGAAAGGTGGGCGTAGCGTTTCACCATTTGCAGGGTTTTATGCCCTAAAACCTCCGCTATTTCGGCAAGGCTCGCGCCGTTCATGGCAAGATAACTCGCTGCGCTGTGGCGCAGGTCGTGAAAGCGAAAATCTTTTATTTCCGTTGTTTTGATTGCTTCATTCCATGCCCTTTCAACATTAAAAACCTGCCCTTTTATGGTTTTATGCGGAAATAGAAACTGCGTATCTATACGGCGCACTTTGTTTAGTTTTTTGATTTCTTCTAATGCGTGGCTGGTGAGTGGCACTCTTCGGCGTTCGCCGTTTTTAGTTTCGTGTAAAATGATATATTGTTTTTCTAGGTTCACATCCGCCCATGTAATCCCCAAAATTTCGCCCTGCCTCATACCTGTTGAAAGTGCCAACACCACCACAGGATATAAAAATTCGGATGGCGAGGCTTTACAGGCAGCAAGCAACGCCTTGCGCTCGTCATCCGATAAAAAGCGCACCCGCCCTCGTGGCTCTTTCGGTTTTGATACTTTCCGCATAGGGCTATCTTCTATCCACCCCCATTCTTTCACCGCTATGGTAAAAGCATGAGAAAGCGCAGCCATATAGCGCACCACTGTGGAAGGGGATAATTTTTTGCCAGTGCTGGTTTTGCTGTTTGATAATTTATCCCTGCGCTCGGCAAGCAAGGCGGGTGAAATATCTGCAAGAACATGATAGCCCAGCTCTGTTTTCCACCAGTCCAGTTGATTTCCTTGATTGCTGGTAAATCTACCGCTTTTTGATTTGTTTGGTAAAATATCGCGCTTATAGCGGTCTATCATTTCGGCGAGCGTGTGTTTTTTTGCAGCACTGGTTTTGAAATATCGCCCTTCTTTGATTTCCGTTTCGGTTTTGCTCGCCCATGTTTTTGCGTCTGTTATGCGGTCAAAGGTTGCGGATTGCGGAGGAAAGCCACGCAAGCGAACTTTTACGCGATAGGTGGTTTTACCATTTTCAGAAATGCGTTTTTCTATATTTGCCATAATTCTAGTTTCTTTCAGTTATGAAAACTGAAAACAAGCTACAATAAACGGCAATAAATAGCAATAGCAGATATATAATCTGTCATTTATTATAGATAATAACCTGATATATAAATATATTTTACTTAAAAACATTTTCCTTGGGGCAACCTAGGGGCATAAATAGATAAAATCACTAATTTTTAATGAGCGGATAGCTTAAAAAACGGCAATTCAAGAAATTACCAAAAATATGATGCTTGTTATTATTTGTTGTGGTTTTTTATTAAAAATTGCCCCACCAGTGCCCCAAAAGGGTTTTTATCTTTTGATTTTTGCTGAGGGGAAAATGATAAAAAATCATTATAAATCAAAATGGTGGAGGAGGCAGGATTTGAACCTGCGAACTCGTAAGAGGGCAGAT
>SXGT01196739.1_pt1 | contig 20175 bp, 14 predicted proteins | sample 3176221 | NCBI WGS metagenome assembly SXGT01 (sample SAMN11356862, study PRJNA531348) | freshwater metagenome | isolation source: freshwater sample F1-120 | place: China: Fuxian Lake, Yuxi | collected 2017-12-25
CGAGACCCACCGCAAACGGCAACCAATTTGGTGGGTCTCGATGACTCGACCCACCCTACGAATGTCGGACGGAACACGAGTCGCACAAGGATGAGCACTCGATGAAGATCACTGAAATCGAGATCGAACAATTTGGTCCGTGGAACGAGCTGTCGCTGCCGATCGCCGGCGAAGGGCTGACGGTCGTGTCCGGCGCGAACGAGTCGGGCAAGTCGGCGCTGCGGCGTTTCATTCGCGGCGTGCTGTTCGGCTTTCAGGCCGAGGACTCGCGACGGCGTCCGAACGTCGGCGCGCTGCAAATCCGGCATCGCGGCCGGCTGTTTGAGATTCGCCGAGCCGCCCACGACGGCGGCAGCGGCTTGGTCACGTCGCGCTGGCTCACCCCCGCGAACGCACCGCAATCGCACAGCAGCAGCCTCATCGAGCACTGCGATTTCGAGATCGAAGACGAGGTCGAAGAGGAGACGCAGTTCGAACCCGAAGCGACGACGTTGCCGCTGACCGACACGTTGTCCGACGTCGTCGGCGACCTGTCCGAAAAGCTGTTCGACCAAATCTTCTCGCTGGGGTTGAACCAACTTCACGAGCTGTCCAACCTCGCGGACGCGGACGTCGCAAAGGCGATTCACGGCGAAACGCTCGGCCCGTTCGGCCAAACGCTGCTAGCCGCGCGCGACGAGATGTCGCACAACTCCGACCGGCTGTGGGACGAGGCTCGGCAAAACGCGCTGCCATCGCTGCTTGCTCGGTACGAACAACTCAACGAACAAGTCGAGGACCAAGAGCAACGGCTGAAACGCTACGGCGACATGATCCGGCTGCGACGACATCACGAAAGGCGGCTGGCCGAACTCCAATCGCGCCGCTCGCAGGTTCAAGAATCGCTGCGCGGCTACACGCACATCGAGCGAGTCTGGACTCCGTGGCAGCGGCTGCGCAACTTGCAGGCCGAGCTGCTGCGGCTCCCCCGCATTGACGACTTCCCGGAAGGTGGCATCGCTCGGTTCGATCACATCGAACAGGAATTGCAGACCGCTCTGAAGTGCCGAGAGGCACTGATCGGCGAGGCGAAACAATTCCATCGAGACGCCAAGAAGATCACCGTCGCTCGCGAACTGCGCCGCTGCTCGGCGTCGATGCGAGCGCTGCTCGACCAGCGTGAGCACATCGGTCGAGTCGAAGAACGTGCGCGAGCCTCGCACGCGACCGTCAAACAGCAGAAAGAAAAACTCGATGCGGCGGTCACGTCGCTCGGCGAAGGCTGGACGACGGCCAAGCTCGAAGCGTTGGACACCTCGGTCGCGGCTCATTACCGGCTGGTCGAGAAAGCTCGACAGTTCCGCCGAGCGGCCTCGAAACGGAACAAGTGGAAGCAGCGACTGACTCGGTTGTCGCAGCTTTGCCAGCAGCAGTCGTCCGAACTGGAAGCCGCGTCGAAGAAGCTGCGCGGCATCAGCCTCGAAGACGCACTGCGACGAGCACGACAACAGCGAGCCGGCGCGAACCCGTCGATCCCGGTTGCTCGCGCCGTCTCTACGATCAGCACCAACGATCCGGAAATCGAACACCTACACTCGCGGATCGTCGAACTCGAACAACGTCGCGTCAGCATCTCACGGCAGATCGAGCGGCTTGAACCGCGACTGATCCTGCCGAAGTGGGTGCTGGGGGTGCTCGGCTTCTTCGCCGTCGGCGGCATCGTGCTCGCGTTGCTCGGCCTCGCGACCGGCTTCTCCACGAACGCGCTGGCGGGTGCGGCGTACGCACTGCTGGGTACCGTCTGCGGTGGACTGGCGTTGTCGCTCAAGCTGCACTTCGAACAACAAGTCCGCGACAGCCTCGACGCGATGAACGACGAACTCCGCGAGAACGAAGCGCGCCTCCGCGAAGCCCGCGAATCGTGGCAGGCACTGACCGGACAACTGAGTCTCACCAGCCCGACGCGCGAGCGAGGGGTTGTCGCCGAAGACCCCTCGCTGGCGCTTCGGGCTCATTTGGAACAACAAACCGCATCTGGGTCAGGCGAGCAGCCCGTCGGCGTGAACACGGGCGGGCTGCTTTCCATCTCCACGACTCGCGACGACGAATTCACCGTCGAGGAACTCGAACGGCTGATCGAGTCGAAACGCGAACTGGCTCGCAACCAACAGAAGCGAACCCCATGGCGAACTCGCTTCGAGGCGGCGTCTCAAGAACTGACGACCGCGCGGCAATCCTGGTGCGACACTCTCAAACAACTCGGCCTGCCGGAAAGTGTCCGTGTTGCCGAGACGTTCGACTTGTGGCAACGACTGGCGGCGACGAACGAGCTGCTCAAAGCGTTTCAATCGGCCGAGGCGGAGTTCAAGCGACATCTCGAAGGAGTGCAGACAACCCGCAGCCGGATCGTCGAAATCCTGCATCGTTTGAATCGCCGCGATCTCGAACAGCGGACGACCACCGACGTCTTTCAGATTTGGGATCAAGACCTCGCGAAGCTCACTGGGACGCTGCAAGAGCGCCTGCGACTCCGCCGCGAAGAACGTCGCCGCCGAGCGGAGGCGGCCGAGTACTCCGAGAAAATCGACGACCTACGCTTGCAGCGTTCGGCACTGCTGCGGCAAGGCTGCGCAACCGACCGAGACGACTACGCCCGCCGAGCGATCATCGTCGAACGGCACGAACAACTGCACGATCAGATCGACGCAACGAAAGCGGAACTCGAAGCCGCCGGTCGAGCGATCCCCGAAATGGCGATCGTTGAAGATGACCTGCTGCGATTCGATTCCAGCCAGCACTCGACTCTGCTGACGAACCTGCGCCGTGAATCGGCCGACAACGACGCCGAGATCGAACGGCTCCACGAAGAACTCGGCCGGGCGCGACATGAGATCGAAGAGATGGAAGCGGACGACGAACCGTCCAACGTGCGGCTGGATCGCGAGATCGTTCGCTCGCAAATCAAAACTCTCGCCGAAGAATGGCTAGCCGATGCGTGGACGGCGCAAGCGATCGACGGCATTTGTGCCCGCTACGAACGCGTCTGTCAGCCCGGCATTCTGGCTGCCGCGTCGCGTCACTTCGCACGGCTCACCTCTGGCAAGTACCGCACGCTGTGGACGCCGCTCCGTCATCGCTCGCTGCGCGTCGATGACGCAATGGGCACGACGTGGCGACTCGATCAGCTCCGCGGCAGCACTCGCGAACTGTTGTTGTTGGCGATCCGACTTGCTCTTGTCGAAGACTACAACCGTCGCGGCATCAACCTGCCGCTGCTGCTCGACGACGTGTTGTTGACGCTCGATCCATCACGAGCTGCCGTTGCCGCGAATGAACTCGTGGCCTTCGCTCAGCGCGGCCATCAAGTCCTGTTCTTCACCTGCCACCCGCACCTGACGAGCTTGTTCACGAACGCGGGATGCCCGAACCTACGCCTCAGCCAGTTCGCGGCCGCGGCCGAGCGGTTGGCGGGGTAGGTCAGGCTTTCCAGCCTGACCCGAATTGGCAGGACGACATCATTCGTTGATCGGGTCAGCCTGGAAAGGCTGACCTACTTTGGAGGCCATCCATGCTTTCCTCGCGTCGCGAATTCCTCCAGGCCAGCGTCGCCACCGTTGCAGCCGGCACGCTACTCGACACGCTCTCGGCCGAAGACCGTCTGCCGATCGTCGATTGCCACACGCACTTCTACGATCCGACTCGGCCGGAGGGTGTCCCTTGGCCCGGGAAAGACGATGCGGTGCTGTATCGGACGATCCTGCCGAAACAGTTTTTGGAACAAGCCGCGCCGGTCGGTGTCACGAAGACGATCGTGGTCGAGGCGAGTCCGCGCGTCGAAGACAACGCTTGGTTGCTCGAACTGGCGGCGAAGAATCCATCGATCATTGGCGTGGTCGGCAATCTGACTCCGGGCAAGCCGGAGTTCGCGGGACACTTGAAACGCTTCGCGGCGAACAAGCTGTATCGCGGCATTCGAGTCAGTCACGGTGCGGCGAAGACGGGGTTCGATCAGCCGGAGTTTCTGGCGGACATCAAACGACTCGCGGAACTCGGATTGGAACTGGACGTCAACGGCGGACCCGACATGCCGGCCGATGTCGCGCGGTTGGCGGAGAAACTTCCCGATCTGCGGATCGTCATCAATCATCTTGGCAACGTCGACGTGGACGGCACCGAACCACCGAAGGGGTGGCAGGACGGGATGCGCGCCGCCGCGAAACATCCGCGCGTGTTCTGCAAGGTGTCGGCGCTCGTCGAACACGCGAAGCCGAAGTCGGGCGAGAAAAAGGTTCCCGAAGAGGTCGAGTTCTATCGGCCGGTCCTCGACGCGATTTGGAGCATCTTCGGTGACGACCGATTGATCTACGGCAGCAACTGGCCGGTCAGTGATCGGTACGCCTCGTACAAAACGCTGTTCTCGATCGTGAACCAATACATTGCTCCTCGCGGGCGTGCCTCGGCCGAGAAGTTCTTTTGGAAGAATGCTCACGCGGCGTATCTATAGGCCGACCAAACCGTCCATTCCAATTGAGATGAGTTTGGGATAACGGCTTTCGGCCATCGGCTTTCAGCTTTCGGCCGAACAAAGCGTGGCCACGAAAAAAAGGCGAGTCCGGGTCGGGTGACTCGGACTCGCCTGTTCGATTCAGAACTTGCTCCGCGAATTAGCGGATGAAGAGGATCTCGCGGTAGGTCGGCAGCGGCCAGAGGTCGTCGGCGACGATCCCTTCGAGTTCATCGGCCACGTTGCGGACCTTCAACATCGCCGGGCACACCTCGTCGCGGTAGTGCTTGGCGTGAGCCAAAACATCGCCGCTGGCGGAGTGCTCGACCGCGTGTTCCAGTTGCTTGATGGCTCCTTCGAGTTGGCCGGTCAGTTCCGTCACACGATCCAACGAGCTGGTGTCGGGAGTCCGTCCGCAGCCCTTCATCGCGGCGGCGGTCTGAGCCAGCTCGCCTTGATAACGGTACGCGGCGGGCAGGATCGACGAGCGAGCCATGCCGAGGCACAAGCGGCCTTCGGTGTTGATGTCCTTGCAATACCGCTCCATGTAAATCTCGTAGCGGCTTTCGGTCTCACGCGGGCTGAGCACGCCGTACTTGTCGAACAGGGCGACCGCTTCCGGAGCCTTGATGGAACCGAGAGCATCGACCGTGTTGCGGAGGTTCGGCAGGCCGCGCTTCTCGGCTTCGCTGTGCCACTCTTCCGAGTAGTTGTTGCCGTTGAAGACCACCGCCTTGTGCTGCTTGTAGATGCTCTGCACGAGCGACTGCACAGCGGCCGGGAGTTTGCTGGAGTCGCCACCGGTGGCCTTCTCCAATTCGGTCGCGACGAAGTCCAAGCTCTCGGCGATGATCGTGTTGAGCACGACCAGCGGGCCAGAGATGGATTGGTTCGACCCGACCGCTCGGAACTCGAACTTGTTGCCGGTGAAGGCGAATGGGCTGGTGCGGTTGCGGTCGCCAGCGTCCTTCGGCAGCGGCGGCAGCGTGTCGACGCCAATCGTCAGGTAGCCACCCTTCTTGGAGGACTCGGCTTTGCCCTTTTCGATCTGCTCGAAGACATCGGTCAGCATGTCGCCGAGGACGATCGAGATGATTGCCGGCGGAGCTTCATTCGCACCGAGGCGATGATCGTTGCCGGCATGAGCGATCGAGGCTCGCAGCAGCTTCGAGTTCTTGTGAACTGCACGAATCACGGCGGCGCAGAAGACCAGGAACTGCATGTTCTGGTGCGGGTTGTCACCCGGTTCGAGCAGGTTCGCCGACTCGGTACCGAGCGACCAGTTGAGGTGCTTGCCGCTGCCGTTGATGCCGGCGAACGGCTTCTCGTGCAGCAGGCATGCGAGGCCGTACTTCGGAGCAACCTTCTGCAACATCAGCATGATCTGCTGCTGATGATCGGTCGCGACGTTGGCGTTCTCGTAGATCGGAGCCAACTCGTACTGCGACGGAGCGACTTCGTTGTGCCGCGTCTTCACCGGCACTCCGAGCTTGTACAGCTCACGCTCGGTTTCGAGCATGCAGGCAAGCACGCGATCCGGGATCGCACCGAAGTACTGATCCTCGAATTCTTGCCCCTTCGGCGGCTTGGCTCCGAACAGCGTTCGGCCGCAGATGTTCAAGTCGGGCCGCGAGAAATAGAAGTTGCGGTCGATCAGGAAGTACTCCTGCTCCGGTCCGCCGGTCGCGAAGACGTAATCGGGATTGCTGTTCCCCAGCGCCTTCAGCACGCGCTGAGCTTGCTTGTTGAGTGCTTGCATCGAGCGAAGCACCGGGGTCTTCTTGTCGAGCGCCTCGCCGGTCCACGAGCAGAACGCGGTTGGAATGCAGAGCGTCGTGCCGTTCGGGTTCTCCAAAATGTAAGCGGGAGAGGTCACGTCCCAAGCCGTGTAGCCGCGAGCTTCAAACGTCGCGCGGATGCCGCCGCTGGGGAAGGAGGATGCGTCCGGCTCACCTTGGATCAACTGCTTGCCGGTGAACTCAGAGATCGCGCTGCCGTCGCCGGTCGGGGCGAGGAACGAGTCGTGCTTCTCGGCGGTGATGCCGGTCAGCGGTTGGAAGACGTGAGCGTAGTGAGTCGCACCCTTCTCCAAGGCCCAGTCGCGCATCGCAGTGGCGACGGCGTCGGAGATGCTGGGGTCGAGCTTCTCGCCCCGCTTGATCGTGCGCTGCAAAGCCTTGAAGGCCGGCTTCGGCAGGCGTGCCCGCATTTCTTTTTCGTTGAACGTGTTGACGCCGAACAGCGACGGGCTGGGAACTTCGCGGAAGTTCAACGGCGTGGCGTCCGACTTGTAGTTGATCACAGCGGCGATGGCAGAGGCACGAGCATTGGAAGACATTGAGCGCAACTCCTGGGACAAAACCTGGCTCGAAAAACAAGTTGACTTAACGACGTCCCACGAGAAGAGTGCCCTCGAGCAACACACTCTTCCCGGAATCTCCTCTGCCGGAGCACGCCTTGTGCCGGCCCCGCGATGCTCGGCCGCAACCCGCTGCGCCGCATCGCTATTTCGGAAGTCGGCCGAACTCCTACTGACGCGGATTGCTCCGAGCCTCAGCAACCTTGCCGCCGGCTCAGGCACCCCGCCCGACTTCACGTTCGCTCTTCGCTGCGGCCGCCAAGCTCGACGATCACCGCGAAGGGGCGGCATCCTAATAGTGCTTTCGTCCGCCTTCAACGCAGCACCGTGACAATGCGTCAGCCGCCTCGCCGGGATTCATTTCCGCGGCCTCGCGGGTACAGTCAGCGTCCCCAAAATCAGGATCGCCGTATGAGCTGTTTCAGCATTTCCGCCGCTCAAATTGACCAGTTCGAGGAGGACGGATTCTTCATCGTCCCGAACCTGCTCGACACCGAAGAGGTGGCGTTGCTCAGCCAGATCGCTCGCGCGGATCGGGAACTGACTTTGAAAAAGGCCACCCGCGCCGATGGCGAAGGAGGGGCGATCGACCTCGTCGTCGAGAACGAACTCCCGGACGATTCGATCTACAGCGCGATTGTCCGCAGCGAGCGGATCGTCAACGCGATGGAGACATTGCTGCTCGACGAGGTTTACCACTACCACCACAAGATGATCCTGAAGGAGCCGCGTGTCGGCGGCGCGTGGGCTTGGCACCAAGATTACGGCTACTGGTACAACAACGGCTGTCTGTTCCCGCACCTGGCAAGCTGCATGATCGCGCTCGACAAGGCCACGCGGGAGAACGGCTGCCTGCAAGTTCTGCGCGGGTCGCAGCACCTGGGCCGCATCGACCACGGCAAGACTGGCGATCAAACCGGAGCCGATCTCGAACGAGTCACCGCCGCACTCGAACGCTTCGAGTTGGTCCACTGCGAACTCGATCCCGGCTCGGCGATTTTCTTCGACTGCAACTTGCTGCACCGCTCCGACCAAAACAAAAGCGACCATCCGCGATGGGCTTTCATCTGCTGCTACAACGCCAAGCACAACGACCCGTACAAGGACTCGCGGCACCCGCGCTACTCGCTGTTGGAACGATGGGACGACGCGCGTGTTGTCGAAGTCGGCCGCCGACAATTGGCGGCACTGCAAAAGTAGGTCAGGCTTTCCAGCCTGACACGAATTGGCAAATCGCGTCAACCGTTCATCGGGCCAGCCTAGAAAGGCTGACCTACAGAAAAGGACCATTCTCATGTCTCGCCGACTTCTGCGATCCCTGTTGGGCTTCTTGATCCTGAGCGTCACCGCTTCCGCATTACCGGCCGCCGACCCAATCGCCAGTGACAAGGGGAAACTCAGCGACGACAAGGCGACTCGCTGGTTTGATCTGCGAGTGCTCAACCTCGAAGGTCAGGCGTGGAAGGAGACAAAGTCTCCGTTCGATCGCTTCCCGGCCAAGGCGGAGAAAACCGTCCGCGCCGGTGTGTGGGGACTGAGCCAGCATTCGACCGGCCTGTGTGCTCGGTTCGAGACGAATGCCGCGTCGATCAAAGCCAAGTGGACGTTGACCTCGGCAAGCCTCGCGATGCCACACATGCCGGCCACAGGAGTCAGTGGACTGGATTTGTACGTCCGCTCGGAAGACGGCTTCTGGCGCTGGCTGGCAAACGGGCGACCGTCTGCTCAGTCGAACGAGGCAACGTTGGTGGCCAATCTTCCGCCGCTGCGTAAGCCGACGGAGACACGCGAGTTCTTGCTGTACTTGCCGCTCTACAACGGAGTCAGCTCGGTCGAGATCGGCTTGCCGGCCGAAGCAAAGCTGTCGAAGGCTGAGCCGTACAAAAACGAGGACGGCTCGCTACGCAAGCCGATCGTGTTTTACGGCACGTCGATCACTCAGGGTGGGTGTGCGTCTCGGCCTGGGATGGTCCACACGGCGATTCTTCAGCGGCGGCTGGATTATCCGGTCGTGAATCTCGGCTTCAGCGGGAACGGCAAGATGGAGATGGAAGTTGTCGAACTCATCGCCGAGATCGACGCCTCGTGCTACGTCATCGACTGTCTGCCGAACCTCGAACCCAAAGAGGTCGCCGAGCGAACCGAGCCGCTGGTACTCGCGCTCCGCAAGGCTCAGCCGAAGACGCCGATCCTGCTCGTCGAGGACCGCAGCTACAGCGACTCGTTCCTGGTCACGTCAAAGCGAGAGCGAAACGAATACAACCGGCACGCGCTGCACTCGGCACATGCTCGGCTGCGCGGCGACGGGGTCGAAGGTCTGTTTTATCTCGACGGCGATTTCCTGTTGGGTGCAGACAACGAAGGGACGGTCGATAGCTCGCACCCAACCGACCTCGGCTTCTTTCGCCAAGCGGACGCCTTTGAGCAAGTCCTGCGGCCGATCCTGTTCGGCGAGAAATGACGAATGACGAAAGACCCAATGACGAAAGAATGTCGAAGCTCGAATGACGAATCACTCACTGCGATTTGGATTTCGTCATTCGAGCATCCTTCGTCATTGGGTCTTTCGTCATTCGTCATTCACCCTGCGGCACCGCCTTGACGGTCGAAAGTGGGCACTCGTATCATCGCCCGCCTTTGACCAAAATCCGCCGCAAGAACCTGGAAATCCTCGCTGAAAGACCGACATGAAACCTGAGCCGATGCAACATTCCAACGCCTTGCCGAACTCCCAGTCGCCACTGGTGAAGTGGCTCGACCAGTACGGCAACGGGGCGACCATCGTCGCCTGCGTGGCGATGATCGGCGGAGCGATTTGGTACTCGTACACCCGCACGTCATCGTCTCGCAACGAGGCGGCTTGGGCACAGTACAGCCAAGCTCGTTCGGCCGAGGAATTCGGCAACATCGCCGACGTCTTCTCGAACACGGAGGTCGGCCCTTGGGCACGCTTAGGTGAGGGAGAACGCCTGGTCGATTCCGGCATCTCGTTGATGTTCACTGATCGAGAAGCGGCCTTGGGAGAACTCAAGAAGGCAGACGAAGCCTTCCGCAAAGTGCTCGGCAACAAGTCCGGTGCCGACGTGGCTCGCGAGCGTGCCGCGTGGGGCTTGGCGAAATCGACCGAAGCCCAATCCGACAGCGACACGACCAAAGCCATCGAAGGCTACACCGAGTTGCTCAACAAATTCCCCAAGTCGATCTACAAGGCCGCCGCCGAAGAGCGGATCGAGTCTCTGAAATCGCCGGATGCGAAAGAGTTCTACGCCTGGTTCCACAAGCAACATCCGAAGCCACCCGATCCCAAGAAGCCGAAGGACGGATTGCCGGACGGACATCCATCGATCGAGTCGTTGTTGGACGACAAGTCGGACGGTGAAAAAAAGTCCGAAGCAAAAGAGGATGACAAGCCGGACGCTCCGAAGTCGGATGAGAAGAAGGACTCGAAAGAGCCGGACGCGGACAAGCCCGCCACTGACAAGCCCAAGTCCGATGAGAAGCCGGCCAGTGAGTCGAAGAGTGAAGACAAGCCCAAGTCGGACACCCCGAAGGAAGATCCGCCAAAGTCGGAGAACAAGGACAAGGATGCCCCGGCGGAATCCAAATGAGCCGCTCCAACGTGGGGCACGTTTCCAACGTGCCCGTGCCGGACGGGCAGGTTGAAAACCTGCCCCAAGAGTTGCTCGACGGCGATGAAGAATCCGACGCCGTCTCCGTCGGCAGCCAGCCGTCGGTTGTCACGCTTTCCTCCGAGCCGGTTCGCGTTGTGGTCGAGGCTCGCGCGCATGGCTGGCGAGTCGATCATTACCTCTCGCGGCTGTTTCCGAATTACAGCCGAGCGTTGTTTCAGCGGGCGCTTGAACAGAAGTCTGTCGTGCTGAATGGCCTCGCCGTCAAAGCCGCTCGGCGGTTGCGAGTCAACGATGTGCTCGACGTGCGACTGCCCGAACTGCCCGACATCAGCTTGCCGCCGGAAGACATCCCGATCGACATTTTGTTCGAGGATGAGTCGTTCGTGGTGCTCAACAAGTCGGCGAACATGATCACGCACCCCGGCAAAGGGCACTATCGCGGCACGCTGGCCGGAGCGTTGCAGTTTCACTTCAACCAACTCAGCAACGTCGCGGGACAGCTTCGGCCAGGGATCGTGCATCGGCTCGACAAGGACACCAGCGGTGTCATCGTCATCGCCAAGAACAACCAGGTGCATTGCCGGCTGAGCGAACAATTCGAGCAACGCACAACCGTCAAAGAATACCGAGCCATCGTCTGGGGTGAGGTCGCTCAGGAGAGCGGCATCATCGACACGCACGTCCGCATCAACCCGAAAGTCCGCGAGAAAATGCAGGTCTGCGAGGCAGAAGGCAACGCTCGGCAGGCGGTCACGCATTTTGAAGTCGCCGAACGCTTTCGCGGATTCACGTTCATGCACCTCAAGCCGAAGACCGGCCGTATGCACCAACTTCGCTTGCACATGTCGCATCTCGGCCACTCGATCGTCGCCGACGAACTGTACGGCGGAGGCAAGTGCCTGCGTGCCGCCGACGTGGATGGCAGCGTCGTTCAAGCCGAACGCGAGACGCTGCTTTCTCGCAAAGCTGAGTCCGCCGCCAAGAAGTCCGGCTTCGACTCGGTGGTGGACACGTTCGACGACGTCCTCATCCGCCGCCAAGCTCTGCACGCCTTTCGGTTGAGCTTTAAGCACCCTGAGAGTGGAATACCGATGACGTTCGAGGCTCCGTTGGCGGCAGACTTCCAAGCGACGTTGGAGACACTGCGTCGACACCCGGCAAACTGATCTGTTGAAAGAATTGGTGATTGGCAATTGGCTATTGGCTATTGGTGATTTGAGAGGCTTTGACCACCAAGATTCTTGACTTCCAAATAGCCAATCACCAACGATCAATCTCCCCTTGCATTCACTCTCAAGGACCAACACCCATGAAACTCGCCAAGGTTCGTCTCGCTGACGGTTCCGTCCGCGTGGCCAGTGTCGAAGACCAATCCGTGCGGCTGCTGGATTTGTCGCGGTCGGCGACGATTCATTGCCTGGCCGACATCCTCAACGAGGCGGACCCTCCCGCGCTCGCTCGACTGCTGATCGACGAAACGAGCGACCCGCTGCCGGCCGGTGCGGTGCGGTTTCTCGCACCGATCGACTCGCAAGAAATCTGGGCCGCCGGAGTCACCTACAAACGCAGCCAGATCGCTCGGATGGAAGAATCCGAATCGGGAGCCTCGCACTACGACAAGGTTTACACGGCTCCTCGGCCGGAGATTTTCTACAAAGGGAATGCTCGCCGCACCTCCGGTCCCGGCGAGCCGGTGCGTGTTCGAGCCGACAGTCGTTGGACTGTTCCGGAGCCGGAATTCACGCTCGTTGTCTCACCGAAGGGGAAGCTGGTCGGCTACACGATCGGCAACGACATGTCGGCTCGCGACATCGAGGGGGAAAACCCGCTCTACCTGCCACAAGCGAAGGTCTACAACCAGTGCTGTGCTCTTGGTCCGTGCGTTTTGCTGGCCGATCAGCCATTGGATCGCGATTCCACGAAGGTCATCCTGACGATTCACCGCGCTGGCCGCGAAGCATTCAAAGGCGAAACGCATATCGGCATGATCGTCCGAGGTTGGGATGAATTGATCGGCTGGCTGACTCGTGAAAACGACATCCCCGACGGGGCATTCCTGCTGACCGGCACCGGCGTCGTGCCGCCCGATGAATTCAGGCTCGAAGACGGAGACAGCGTGTCGATCGAGATCACGGGGATTGGCACGCTGACGAATCCGGTCGTCAAAGCGAAAGCGTAACGTGGTGGATGCGTCTCGCATCCGACCGACGCGAGACGCGTCGGCCACAAACAACATCAGCCCGGCCGCATCCGAGCAGCCGGGCTGACGCTTGTTCCAAACTCTTCCAACCTGTCTTTGTCGCTAACAATCCGCCGAGCTCTCCCCACCGTGAAGAGCCTGCGATCCTCGGCTGTCCGCCGTGAACGTGTCACGAGCTGACAGTCGCAACAACCTGAGTTGCCATCCGTGTTGGCATAACCCGGCAGTTGTTTGCGAACGACTCCCATTCGATTGCGGCATCCGATCCGGCAACACGATTGGAGGTCAGAAGCGGGGCGGTAGGGTATCGGTCACGAGTGGAATTGCAACGAACATTTCGTGTCGATTTTTCGACCGCGATTTTGAACTTGCAAATCAAAGTGTGCGCGCTTATCGCGTCACTTTGTGAGCGTCCCTTTCGAGGACGGCACACCCGCTTGGCGCGGATCAATCACGATCGCTTGTCGCAACGCGCGAGCGGTCCCCTTGAAGCACGCTTCGCTGATGTGATGACTGTTCTGCCCGTGATGCAACACGAGGTGCAGATTCATCAGCGCGTTCGCCGCGACCGCTTCCCAGAAGACCGGGACCAGTTGGCAATCGAACTCGCCAATCTTCTCCGTCGGAAAATCGACACGAAACACGAACGCCATGCGACCGCTCAAATCGACGGCCGATGTGACCAGCGTTTCTTCCATCGGCAACGCGATGCTGCCGTAGCGCACGATCCCCTTCTTGTCGCCGAGCGCTTCGGCCAACGCTTTGCCGAGACAGATGCCGGTGTCCTCGACCGTGTGATGATGATCGACGTGCAGGTCGCCCGTCGCTTTAACGGTCAGGTCGATCAGCGAGTGCTTCGCCAGCAGCGTCAGCATGTGATCGAAGAAGCCGACTCCGGTGTCGATCTGCGCCTGGCCGGAGCCGTCGAGATCGAGCGACAAGTCGATGGTGGTTTCGGCGGTTTGCCGGTGAATTTTGGCGGTGCGTGGCATGAAGAAGAGTGAGGGTTAGAGGCTGGGAGCTTGGGTCACGCGGCACCGTCTTTGTCGGCGGGTTTCGCGGGTTCAGAGCGGGCTTTCGAGGGAGCGGCGGGACTCGTCGGCTTCGTCGAATTGCCCGGTGAAACTTGCGGTTTTCCGGCCTGTGATTGATCGACGACGACGAACAAAACTTGCATGGGGCGCTGATCGATCGGAGCCTGATCGGCTTTCTTTTCGACTGCCGTCTGTGAACGGGTCGCGTTTCGGGCCAATCCTCGATTACGAGTCAGTTGGCTCGACTGGTTCTGCACCAAGGCATCGCGAGAAACCTCAAAGGCGAACTGCTTGGCCGGTTGATCCTTCGAGTCCCCTGATTCTTTGGCTCGCGACTGGTCGGCCTTGGCTGCGACCTTCGGAGCCGCTCCACCTTTCGCAAGTTTCTTGTCGGCGGTGGTTGGCTCCGAAGCGACGAATCGGCGAGTGATCGACTGCGATTCGAGTCCGCTGCCAACCTCGTTCAACTGAGCCAGCTCGATGGGCTGATCGACCCTCAAACTTTGCAGGGAGTTCTCGTCGCGGAGTTGTTTCAACGTTGCGGTGAGTTGCTCGGCATCCGTTTCAATAAAGACCGCGTGCAGTTGGTCGGCGGGGGCATTCGGCTTCTTGGCTTGGTCCGCTTTCTTGTCGGCGACCGCACCAGCGGCCACTTTGTTGCCGAGCAACAACTGCAATCCCGCCTGACCCTCTTGACGATCGACGATGGTCAGCCAGACAACGGCGACTTCGGTTCCTTCGGTTCGCATCGCGCGGACAATGTCACCAATTCCGGCACCACGCAACGCGTCATGATCGAAGAACAGAACATCCGACTCACGCGAGGCGTTTCCAGATGGCGAATCCGCGCTGCTGAGCGGCGCGGTGGCAGCGATCGAATTGGTGCCCGCCGCGCCGCCGACTGCGCCGCTGTTTCGCAATTCGGCCGTCGATCCGTCGGCCATCGGCAAGGGGGTGGCTCCACCACCGAAGGCGGCATCGCTGGTTGACTCCGCAACAGCGAACGGCCTCGAATAGGCGAGATCCTCATTCCGAACTTGGGCAATCTTCGGGTTGCTTCGGTCGTCCATCGCTCGGACCAGCAGTAGCAAGCCGGCGGCAGAGGTCAGCACGGCGACCGCTCCCACCCAGCGACGAGACGAACCGGTGCTGCTCGCAGGCACTCGCGTCCGCGAACTGGCGTATTCGTCTCGCTGGGAGGGGATCAGCATTTCGCGTTCGACCGCCTGCAACACCTGTTGCGGAAACTCCGATGGCAGACCCTCGCGCGGCAGTGTTTTCAGGAGGGCGGAAACTTGTCGGATCTCCGACAGCTCGCGGCGAGCTTCAGCCGACGTCGCCAACCGTTGCTCGACGACCGCACGCTCGGCGGAATTCAGTTCGCCGTCGTGGAAGGGAGACAGAAGGTCGTCGGCAGGGAAGGACATGTCAGTGGGTCGCGGTCGGTTTTGGGCAGGAAGTCGGAGCGTTCCGACGGGTCGCTCAGACAGAGCGTTGCCTCGAAAAGTTCCCACAGGCACGAGCGTTGCGAAAAAACGCCGCCATTTCAATCCCGAAGTCCCGAAACACCAGACGTAATCACACAACAAGCTGCAATTTCAGCCTGTTCGCTACAAGCTCCCATAGGAAAGGCTCACGCCCCGTCGAATCGCTTTACGCCAGTCGTCCGGCTTTGACGACTCCGGCTTGCATCACCGCGAGGAACTTCGAGCGGTCGCGTAGCAGCGCGATGTTTTTCACGACATCTCCGTCAACTATTAGCAGATCGGCGAGTTTGCCGACTTCGACGGTGCCGAATTCGTCGCCTCGTCCCATGATCTCCGCTCCGGTTTTCGTCGCGCACTTGATGACCGTCAGCGGGTCGAGGCCGACGAAGTTCACGAAGAACTCCAACTCTTTGGCGTAGTCGCCGTGCGGGTTCCAGGCGAAACCGTAGTCGCCTCCCATGCCCAGACGACCGCCCGCTTTTAGAATGCGGCGAGCTGATTCGGCTCCGCCGTCGAGCGTTTCTTGATGGCCGTCGATCACCTTTTGAGGCAGTCCGAATTCCGGCCCCCGTTCGATACTGGCGAGTTCAAAGTACAACGCCGGGACACACGGAACATCTCGTTGCAGCAGCAGGTCCATCGCTTCGTCGTCCATGAACGTGCCGTGCTCGATGGCGTCGTAGCCGGCTCGCAAAGCGTTCTTGATGCCCTCGGTCGCTCGGCAGTGACCGGTCACTTTCTTGCCGTGATTGTGAGCGGTCGTGACGACGGCATGCATTTCCTCGAACGTCATGCAGAGCGTGTGATGGTCGTTGGTGTCCGGCGCGGCGGCGTCGCCGGTCGGATAGGTCTTGATCCACTCGACGCCGTCCTTCACGAGTTTGCGCACGGCGGATCGCGCTTCGTCCGGTCCATTGACCAGCAGGATCAAACCTTCCATGCCGATCTTGCGGTAGTCGGGGTTCCAGTCCATCAGCCCGGCGACGCCGCAGATTTCACGGCCGCTGGCGGCGAGTCGCGGGCCGGGGCAAAGATCGTTTTCAATCGCCTTCTTCAGCCAGACGTCGATGTTGAACAAACTGCCGCCGCTGCGAGCGGCCGTGTAGCCGCACTCCAACGCGAGCTTCGCGTTCGCCGCAGCCAGCAGCGTGACGTACTCGACCGGGTACTTGATGTCGAGGTCTTCCAGCGCCGCGACGTTGAAGTACGTCGGGTGAAAGTGTGCCTCAACCAGCCCCGGCATGATCGTTCCACCTTGAGAGTCGATGACCGTCGCCTCGCGTGAGAGCAACGGAGCGTTCTCCTCTCGCCCGACGAATGTGATCTTCCCGTCCTCAATGACGACGGCACCGTTGGCGAGCGGCGCGGCTCCAGTGCCGTCCACGATTTGGCCGTTGCGGATCAATGTTGTTCCGGTCGCGGTTTTCATTCGAGGCATCCCGTCAAAAACGGTATCACGGCGGTCGGCTTTCGGCCAAGCATCACTCCGGCAAGCGGCCTCGTTCGATCTTCGGGAACTCGCCCGTACAGGCTTTCATGAAATCGACGAGAGCGGTCTTGTCCTCCGGCGTGAGGTCGATCTTCTTGATCTTGGTGCTGAGCCATTGATTCGCCGTGCCTCCCTTGGCGTAATGCTCGACGACCTCTTCGAGCGTCTTTTGACTGCCGTCGTGCATGTACGGCGCGGAGAGGGCGACGTTGCGGATCGTCGGGGTCTTGAAGGCTCCTTTGTCCTTCTCGTCTTTCGAGATTTCAAAGCGGCCGAGGTCCGGCTTCTCGGCCGCCATGCCGACGCCAAGGTTGTGGTACTTCTCGTCGGCGAGGTTGGCTCCGACATGACAGGCGGTGCAGCCGACCTTCTCGCTGAAGAAGAGGTCGCGGCCCCGGACGGCACTCTCGGACATCGGATGCGCGTCGGAGGCGGCCTTTGCGGCTTGATACTTGGCGTAGGCTTCCGCGTCGTCGTCTTTGAGGGCTTCCAAATCCGCGGGCTTCATGGCGAGGAACGGTCGCACCCCTTCGTAGAAGTCGAACGGTGCTGGTCCGGTGACGACCGCTCGCTCAAAAGTCGCGATGGCGCGGCCGATGTTGTCGATCGTCACTCCGTCGTCGCCGAAGATGACTCGAAATTGCATCTCGTAGCCGGGGATGGCAGCAACGGTCTCGACCGCCTTTTCGTGCGTGTTGCCCATCTCGATCGGATTGGCGATCGGGCCGACGGCTTGGGCTTCCAGCGAACCAGCGCGGCCATCCCAGAACTGCGCGCCGCTGACGATGCGGTTGTAGCTGATCGGCGAGTTGCGGCCCCCCATTTGTCCGTTGATGCCGACACCGAACTGCGTGTGCCTGGCGAAGCCTTCGTCGGGATCATGGCAACTCGCACACGAGATGGTGTTGTCGGCCGAGAGTCGCTTGTCGAAATAGAGTTGCCGGCCAAGTTCGATCTTCGCGCGAGTCATCAAGTTGTCCGCGATTCCCTGCACTTGGCTCGTACCCGCCATCAGCCCCAGCGGCAGGACGATCTCCAGTGGCACATGGTTGTCTGGTTTTTCCAGCCAGGCTTGAATTTGATCGGACGTCAACGGTCCCTCGCCGGGAATCCCCGCCGTCAATTCCGGAGATCCCAGGATCACCTCAGCCGCGGCCGTATCGCCCTTCGGAACGGACGGCTTTTCGTTCGAACTTGTGGACGCTGGTGCCTCTTGCGATTCCGGCGCAGGACTCTTGGCCGGTGGCGGAGCGGGCGTGGGCTCCTTAGCGCATCCGACAAAACTGAAACTCATCAGGCTGACGCTCAGCCCGCTCAGCACTCGCAGTGGCATCCTCATGTTCGCTCCCTCTCTCGGAAATCGCCGACGGCCGCGTCCCAATGACCGACTGTTCCGGCGGCCCGCGATGATACAGGCCGACCGCGACGATGTCCCGCAAACAGAGGGGCCAATTGCTACTGTGGAATGCCGATCGAGAACTCAAGTTTCGGAGGTTCCACCGGAGTACTCCCAGGAGCCGCGGCCTCGTCGATGACCGGAAACGCACCAACCTGGATGCGTAGTTCGAGGATCCCTTCAGCCGTATTGAGCGATTCATCGCTGAGCTCTTCCAGCCAAGTTTCTCGCTCAGCGTCGGAAGATGTGGGAAGCCTTCGGGCGATGAGCTTCCGCAGCAGTTCCCGACGCTTGTCAGGATCGCTCGCCAATTCGGACTCGGAAATCGCACGGCTGCGGGGGGCGAATTCACCGAGATCGTTGATCGGAACTTCAGCCTTTGCTGTGTTGGCACTCGCTTCGCGCGATGCCGTGTTGCCGATCACCCAGCGATGCAACAAAAAATTTCCGCCGACGATACCGCAGACTAAACTCAACACCAAAGTAGCCTGAATGGCCATGTCACGTCGTGTCATATTCGCCTCCTTGCGAATGGCTCGTGCATCGCGAACCGAACCGAGATTTATTGCCGGCGAACGCTATCGTTCGTTCCGAAACCCGACAAGACGGATCGCCAATTTGTCAAACAGCTCCGCCGGAGAACCAGAAACTCCCCCGATGGCCGGCCAACGGAATCACGAGGAGCAACACCTGACGATTACTCCAACTCATGCGACTGAACAAGAACCGCAATTGCTGAAACCAAACGACTTGAGAGGAACGACACCACATGATTTTGATTCCGACGGCACCTTGGGCGCATCAGATCGGTGATTTGCTGGCTTGGTCGGGAGCGTTTCTCGGCGGGGCTTGGTTGCATCGGCGGTATCCGGAGGCGGTGTGCCGGTTGGCTCTGCAGACGAGGCCGTCGTATTTCATTCACCTTGCGATTGGGGGTGTCATTGGAGCTTGGCTGTTTGGGTCATTGAATTCGTTGCGGTCGGATGTCCCGACACTTTCGCACAGCATTGCGGGAGCGTTGGCAGGGAGCATCGCGGCGGTGGAATGGTGGAAGTGGCGGCGCGGCATTCGGGCTTCGACAGGGACTCCGTTTGTCATTCCGATCTCGATTGGCGTGGTGATTGGCCGCTGGGGGTGTTTGTTTTCCGGATTGGATGACGGCACGTTTGGGGTGCCGACCGAATTGCCTTGGGCCGTTGATTTGGGTGACGGAGTCGGCCGGCATCCCGTTCAGATTTACGAATCGGCGGCGATGCTCGTGTTCTTGCTGGTGTATCTCTCCGCGTTGCGAGCCGGGAGAGCTTGGCCGTTGCGGATCGGGTTTCATGTGCTGATTATCGTGTATGCGGCTCAGCGGTTTGTTTGGGAATTCTTCAAGCCGTATCCTCCGGTCGTTGGCCTCTTCAATACATTTCATCTCCTCATGCTGGGACTCATCGGCTATGGCACCTGCTGGATCATCCGTGGCAATCGCGCCGAGCCAATTGAAACCGAGTCCCTTTGAAACCTGAATTCGGGATATGGCACGCGAAAACATCGAGTGTCATTAAGTCGTCCAGCGTTCAACTCTGCGCTCTTCGCTTCTCTGCGGTAGAAAGAAAGCCTTCACCGCAGAGGAGCGAAGAGCGCACAGAGAGAAATCGTGAAAAACAACATGGCATCATCAACACTTATCCCGAACTCAATTTTCGAGCGGAAGTCATCGACATACCTCTTTCACAGTCAGACGACGAGCCTGTGTGAGACCTGTTTGCGGCTGGTGCCGACGAAGGTGCTTATCGACGAAGGCTGCGTGTGGTACCTGAAGCGTTGCCGCGAGCACGGCGTGCAGAAGACGAAGATCAGCGACGACGTGGCGTATTGGCAATCGCAGAAGGCGTGGCTCAAGCCGGGGGATCGACCGCTCGCGCCGCAGACTCGGACGGAGTACGGTTGCCCATTCGATTGCGGCTTGTGTCCGGATCACGAACAACACAGTTGTCTGGCGATTCTGGAAATCAATCAGGCGTGCAACTTGGCCTGCCCGGTTTGTTTCGCGAACGCGACCGACGTGCATGGAAGTCATCTGCCGCTGGCGACGATCGAGGGGATGCTC
>SXGT01007759.1_pt1 | contig 20174 bp, 18 predicted proteins | sample 3176221 | NCBI WGS metagenome assembly SXGT01 (sample SAMN11356862, study PRJNA531348) | freshwater metagenome | isolation source: freshwater sample F1-120 | place: China: Fuxian Lake, Yuxi | collected 2017-12-25
ATCATGCTCGTCTCCGTGACGGAGCGAACGCGCGAGATCGGGATCCGCATGGCGATCGGCGCGCGCGCCTCCGACATCCGGACGCAGTTCCTCGTGGAGGCCGCCGTGCTGTCGCTCCTCGGCGGCCTGTCCGGGACGGGCGTCGGGCTCCTCGCGATCTGGGGCCTCGGCTCGGCGCTCGACTGGCCGATGGCGCTCGATCCGACCGCGCTCGCCATCGCGCTCGTCGCGAGCGGCGTCACGGGGATCGTGTTCGGGTTCTTTCCGGCGCGTCGCGCGTCCCTGCTCGATCCGATCGTGGCCCTGCGGCACGAGTGACGAAGTTGCCGCGAGGTCCGAAAACGGCCAGACATGGCCACGCGCGCGCGTTATGAATCCGCGCGTGGAGCTCGATGTCGACGCCTGCTACGACGCGCTGCTCGGACGCGATCCCGCGTTCGACGGGCGCTTCTTCGTCGCCGTGAGCACCACGGGGATCTACTGCCGCCCCATCTGCCCCGCGAGGACGCCGCGGCGCGATCGCTGCGCGTTCTTCCGGCGCTCCTCCGACGCGGAGCGCGCCGGCTACAGGGCATGCTTCCGGTGCCGCCCGGAGCTCGCGCCGGGGCACGCGCCGGTGGATGCGGTGAAGCGCCTCGTGCGCGTGGCGAAGGCACGGATCGACGCGGGGGCGCTCGATCGCGGGTCGGTCGAGGCACTCGCGCGCGTGCTCGGCGTCACGTCGCGGCACCTCCGTCGGGCGATGGTGGCGCGCCTCGGCCTGTCGCCGGTCGCGTACGCGGAGGTGCGTCGTGTCGAGCGCGCGCGGCGCCTCGTTCGAACGACGCGGCGCCCCATGACGGAGATCGCGTTCGAGGCGGGCTTCTCGAGCGTGCGCCGCTTCAACGCGCTGTTCCGAGAGCGCTGCGGGGTGGCGCCGTCGGCGCTGCGGTCCAGGAGATGAAGGGAGAAACGAACATGGGGATCCTGAGCGAACGAACCCTCCGTACGCCCATCGGCGGGCTCCGGCTCGTCGCGACCGAGGCGGCGCTCGTGCGCGTCCTGTTCGAGGACACGCCCCGCGGGGCGGGCAACGCCGGGCGCCGGCACCCGGTCCTCGATCGCGCCGCGCGTGAGCTGGAGGCCTACTTCTCCGGGGAACGGGCGGCGTTCGCGACCCCCACCTCCGCCGAGGGGACGGGCTTCCAGCGCGACGTCTGGGAGGCGCTCGCCCGCATCGCCTACGGCGCGACGGAGACGTATACCGGGGTGGCGCGCGCGATCGGACGCCCGCTCGCGTGCCGGGCGGTGGGCATGGCGAACCACCGGAACCCGCTCCCGATCCTGGTGCCGTGCCACAGGGTGATCGGCGCGGACGGGAGCCTCACGGGCTACGGAGGGGGGATGGAGAGGAAGCGGTGGCTCCTCGCGCACGAGGCGCGGCACGCCGGCCCGCCCCGCGTGGTTCAGCGCACGACCACGTCCGCCATCGTGCGTGGGTAGATCTCGAGGAACTTCGGCGCGGTGCCGCCGTCCACCGGTGCCATGAAGAGTCCGAAGACGCCCGTGATCGTCGCGAACCGCGTCGCCCCGCCCGTCGCGAACGGGGGTGCGAACTTCGAGGCCGGGAGGAAGTACGGGCTGAGGCTCACGAGCGACGGCGCGCCCGCGTCGAGGAAGCCCGAGTCCGGTCCTGCGTCGGGGGTGTTCCACAGCCCGAACGTCGCGGTGGCGACGCCGCCGTAGACGCCCGAGACGTCGCTGACCTGGACGAGCAAGGGCCCGAGCGTGTTCTCGTAGGCGATGAGCGTGAGATCCGAGAGCCGGACGCCCGTGACCGGGAGCGGCGTCCCGGTCCCGACCTTCCTCGCGCACCCGGGCAGATTCATGTTCACCTGCAGGAGAAGCTCGTTCTGGCCGCCGACGTTGTAGCGCCAGGCCCAGCCGAGCGCGTCGACGCGGTCGTTCACCTTCAGGCCGACGAAGTGCGACGCCGCGGCCGCGGAGGCGAAGAGCTTGATCGCCTCGTGCGCGCCGGCCGCGAGGCTGCCCGGCGCGAGATCGCTCTGCAGGTAGATCTGGCATGCGACGCCCGCCGAGCAGGCGCCGCCCGAGATCGCGGTGACGTACGCGCCGGCGACCCAGGTCTCGTTCGGCGTCGTGGGGTTCAAGGCCCACGTGTCGGAGATCGTCCGCGGGGTCGCACTCGCCGGCATCGACTCGCACGTCGGCCACAGGAAGGCGTCCCGCGCGTCGCTCTTGGCGTCCTCGCTCGCCCCGTCGACGGTCAACCCCGCGTCGAGCGGGAGGATCGCGCCCGTGTCGGGCCTCGAAGCTGGCTTGCCTGCGTCGGTGGTCTGCGTGGCAGGAAGGCTCTCCTCGCTGCCGCACGCCTGCGCCGCCGCGGCGAGGCCGAGGAGTGCCAGGGTGGGGCCAGGAAAGAAGCGAGGAAACGAGCGAAGGCTCGGGGTGCTGCGAGGACTCATGGCGGCTTGCCGTGTAGCGCAAATGCGGGGATCGCGCATGCCGTCGTCCGCTTTTCGTCCGCGCTCGACCGGCAGCCTGACTCGATCGAGGCGTCCGATCCCGCAGTGTGGTGGTGAGTCGCTTCCCTGTCGTATTCTCATGGCATGAAACGCGCGCTCGTTGCCCTCTCCACCTCGCTCTTCTGGGTCGGCCTCTTGCTTGCCAGCTGCAGCGACGCGCCGGGGACCGTGGTGGTCGTCAAGGAGGCGTCGAGCGATGGACCGGCCCTGCCGTCCGACGCGGGCACGGCGAACCCCGATGGCGGCCAGGCCGCCGCGGACGGCGGCACCGACGCGAAGCCCTCCGCCGACGCGGGCGCGGCCGACACGGCCGCCGCCGACGCGGCCGCCATCGACGCGGGCCCTCCGCCGCCCCTCGTGCTCACGAGCACCGCGTTCGCGGACGGCGCGCTCATCCCCACGAAGTACACCTGCAACACCCCCCTGGCCGCCGCCCCCTCCCCGCCGCTCGCGTGGACCGGCGGACCGGCCGCGGCGAGCTACGCGGTGGTCATGATCGACGAGAGCCTCCCGGGACCGAACAACGTCCACTGGGTCATCTACGATCTCGCTTCCGCGACGCCGCCGCTCCCCGAGGGGGTCCCCGCAGGGTATGCCATCGTCGCGCCCTCGGCGCATCAGGCAAGGGACAGTTTTGCAAGTCAGTTCGCATACTTCCATCCATGTCCCCCACCGGCGATCCACACGTACGCGTTCACGCTGTACGCGCTCGACGTGGCGGTGCTGCCCGTCGCGATGAGCACCACGACGGCCACGGTGATCACGCAGATCAAGGCGCACATGACGGCGTCTGCGCGCCTCACGGGGAAGTACGCGGGGATCTGAGCGACCAACTTTCCTTGACCATCGGGCACTTCTGGTCCATAGGGAGGGCCATGAACCCCGTCCTGCTCGTCGCCGTGATGCTCTCCCTGGGCATGCTCGCGAGCCTCCTCGTGCGGTCCGGGTCCTCCCGCACTTCGTGGGCGCGAATCCTGCGCGGGCGCCGGCGCCGGCGCGCGTTTCCGCACCCGCTGAGCCTGTAGGCGCCGCGCCTCTCCGCCTTCTGCCCTGGCTCGGGGCACGCGGTCGTGCGGTACTCATGGCGCGGACGCGGAGGCCCTCCGCGAGGCGCTCGACGCGAGGTCCGGGGAAGCGTGAAGCCTACTCTCCCAGCAGCTGGGCCGCGTAGCTACCCTTGCCGCTCCCGATGGACACCGTGATCTCCGCGTCGTCGGCGCTCGTGAAGCACGCCAGGCCGGCCTCGGGTGCCGCCGCGGTCGGCGACTCCGCGACGATGTCGCCCGCGCTGTCGCGGAGCCCCACGACCGCGGCCCTCGCGTCGTGGGCGAGCACGACCCGGTAACACTTCCCTGCATCGACGTGCACCTTGTGGCGGGCGGCGGGGTCGCCGTCGCCCTGGGTGCCACGAAACGGCTGGCCGATCGGCTTCAGCGCGGCGACCTTCGCGCACGCCTGCGCCGTCCGCTCGAGCTCGGCCACGACGTCGCGCGTCGAGGCGGTGAAGGGGAGGCACGCGTCGAGGCCCGCCATCGCCTTCCTCGACGCCTTCTTCGATCCGCGCGCCCCCGGCGGCGGCACCGTCGCGAACGGCGGCAACCCGCTCGGCGGCGCCGTCACCGCCCACGCCGGGGAGCCGGCCGCCGATCCGGACGCGTCGGGGACCCCCACGCTCGTGGCGGGCAGGGGAGCGAGGACGGGATCCTTCTTACCGGGCCCGCACGCCGCCGCGGTGAAGAGGGGTGCGAGGGTGGCGGCGAGCGCGAGCCGGGTCGAGGCGGTCATGTCGCTCGACGGTAGCACCACGGCGGTCGTGGCGCGCCGCTTCGCGCGGGACCCGTCGGCGTGCCACACTGCGCGCCATGGTCCGCACGATCGCGGTCGATCCCTCGTCGCCAGACGTCGCGACGATACACGAGGCGGCGCGGCTGCTCCGCGGGGGCGGGCTCGTGGCGTTTCCCACGGAGACGGTCTACGGCCTGGGCGCCCGCGGCCTCGACGGTGCGTGCGTGCGGCGCATCTTCGCGGCGAAGGGCCGCCCCGGCACGCATCCGCTGATCCTCCACGTCACGGATCTCGCGATGGCGGCGTTGCTCGTGCGTTCTCCGGCGGATCTGGAGCCCTTCGCTCGCCGCTTCTGGCCGGGCCCCCTCACGCTCGTCGCCGAGCGATCGGCCCTCGTCCCGCCCGAGATCACGGGCGGAGGCGAGACCGTCGCGCTCCGTGCGCCCTCGCACCCCGTCGCGCTCGCGCTCCTCCGCGCCCTCGGTGAGCCGATCGCCGCGCCGAGCGCCAACCGCTACCAGACGCTCAGCCCCACGCTCGCGTCCCACGTGCTGAAGTCGCTCGGCGACGCGGTCGATCTCGTCCTCGACGGCGGCGCCTGCCCGGAGGGGCTCGAGTCCACGGTCCTCGACGTCACGGCGTCCCCGCCGCGGGTGCTTCGCCCGGGCGCGCTGCCCCTCGCGCTCCTGCGCGAGGTCGATCCGCGTGTAGAATACATCCAGACCACGGTCGCCGTCGGCCCGCGCGCCTCGCCGGGCCTCGACGCCCGTCACTACGCGCCACGCATTCCGCTCCGTCTCGCGTCCTCCGCCGCCGAGCTCCTCGCGAACATCGCGTCCGCCCGGGGTCGAGGCGGCCGCGTTGCCGTCCTGGCGCGCGACGGCGACATCCGGGCCCTCGGTCCCGCCGTCTCGTCGCTCGCCTCCCTCGTCTCGCGTCTCCCCGACGAGCCCATCCCGTGCGCGGCCGCACTCTACGCTGCCCTCCACGCGATCGAGGACGCCGACACCACGGAGATCCACGCCCTCCTTCCCCCCGACGCGGATCCCTGGACGCCGATCCGTGACCGTCTCCTGCGAGCCTCTCATCCGGGCTGAGGCCGAGGCGGACCTGTACGCTGAAAGACTTGCCTCTCCCCCCGGTCGCGTCTACACCCCCCTCCATGCAGGCGATCCACCCCTCGACCTTTCCCCGCCCGCGCGGCTACACCAACGGCATCCTCGCGCCCGAGGGGCGCACGCTCCACGTCTCCGGCCAGGTCGCCTGGGATCGCGACGCGCACATCGTCTCCGACGACTTCGCGACCCAGTTTCTCCAGACGCTCGACAACGTCATCGCCGTCGTGCGCGAGGCCGGAGGCGGCACCGAGCACATCGTGAAGCTCACGGCCTTCGTCACCGATCTCGACAAGTACCGGGCTGCGACGCGCGCCATCGGGGAAGGCTGGCGCGCGCGCATGGGGAGCTACTATCCGGCGATGAGCCTCGTGAAGGTGGCCGGCCTCCTGGAGCCGGGCGCGCTCGTCGAGATCGAGGGCGTCGCGGTCCTGCCGCGATGATCTCCGCGAAGACCTTCCGCCTGGAGTTCGCGTCCACCGGCGTCGCGACGATCACCCTCTCGCGCCCGCAGCGGCTCAACTCGCTCACCTTCGAGGTCTACGAGGAGCTCGCGCGTGTCTTCGCCTCGCTCGACCAGGACGACGCCGTGCGCGCCGTCGTCCTCGCCGGCGAGGGTCGGGGTTTCTGCTCGGGCGGCGACAGGGACGACATCATCCGCGAGCTGTTCTCGCGAGACATGCAGGGACTCCTCGCGTTCACGCGGGTCACCGGCGCCCTCATCCGGAACATCCGCGCGTGTCGGCGCCCCGTCGTGGCGGCCGTCCACGGCGTCGCGGTCGGTGCCGGCGCCGTGATCGCGATCGCGTGCGACGTGCGCATCGCGAGCGACGCCGCGCGGTTCGGCTTCGTGTTCCCGCAGGTCGGGCTGTGCGGTGCCGACATGGGCGCCGCGTACCTCCTCCCGCGCATCGTCGGCCTCGGGCGCGCGAGCGAGCTCCTCTTCACCGGCGACCTCGTCGCCGCGAGCGACGCGCTCGCGATGGGCCTCGTCAACCGGGTCACATCCGTCGACGACTGCCTCCCCGCCGCGACCGCGTTCGCGGAGCGCCTCGCGTCGGGCCCCGCGTTCGCCCACGCCATGACCAAGCAGATGCTCGAGAGCGAGCACACGATGACGCTCGATCAGGCCATCGAGGCGGAGGCCCAGGCCCAGGCCGTGTGCATGATGCACCCGGACTTCCGCGCCGCCCACGACGCCGCGAAGGAGAAGCGGGCGCCGGTGTTCCGCGGCGCGGCCGGGCCGTTCCAGGCCAAGCCGTGACGCCGCGGTTCTCCGCCGACCTCCCCATGTTCCTCGACGACGCGCACCGCGCGCTCGACGAGGCCCACGTGGGCGCGCTCGAAGGGCTCGACCTGTTCGACCACGACGCCCCGCGCGCGCTCGGCGCCCTCCGCGCCTCGAGGGTCTTCGAGCTCCTCGTGCCCGCGGCGTGCGCAGGACGCGCCCTCGCGGGCACGCCCGAGGTCGCCGTGAGCGTCCGCGCCCTGTCGGTCACGCGAGAGGCCCTCGCCTACCGCTCCCCCCTGGCGGACTCGATCTTCGCCGTGCAGGGTCTGGGCTCGCACCCGATCGTCCTCACGCCGGAGTTCCCGGGTCGATCCACGATCCTCCGGGAGGTCGTCTCGGGGGCGAGGATCTGCGCCTTCGCGCTCACGGAGCCCGAGGCGGGGAGCGACGTCGCCTCGATGCGCACGGTCGCCCGCCGCGACGGGGCAGGCTGGATCCTCGACGGCGAGAAGGCGTTCATCTCGAACGTCGGCATCGCCGATCACTACGTCGTGTTCGCGAACGCCGACCCGTCGCTCGGCAAGAAGGGCATCAGCGCCTTCCTCGTCGACAGGGAAGCGCCCGGTCTCAGCCTCGAGCCCGTCCTGATGTCCTCGCCGCACCCGCTCGGGCGCCTCCGCATGAACGCGTGCAGGGCGCAGGCGATGATCGGCGAGGTCGGGCGAGGCCTCCGCCTCGCGCTCGGGACGCTCGACGTCTTCCGCACGTCCGTCGGCGCCGCCGCGTGCGGCATGGCGCGGCGGGCGCTCGACTCCACCCTCGCGCGGGTGAAGGCGCGCGTGCAGTTCGGGAAGTCGCTCGCCGAGCAGCCGATCGTGCAGGAGAAGCTCGCCATCATGGCGACCGAGCTCGACGCGGCGCGACTCCTCGTCTACCGCGCTGCGTGGTGCAAGGACCGCGGGCAGGCGGCCGCCACCGAGGTCGCGATGGCGAAGCTGTACGCCACCGAGGCCGCGCAGCGGATCATCGACCAGGCGGTGCAGCTCCACGGCGGGCTCGGCGTCGTGCTCGGCACGGACGTGGAGCAACTGTACCGCGAGATCCGCCCGCTCCGCATCTACGAGGGCACGACCGAGATCCAGACGCTCATCATCGGCGGGGCCCTCGTCAAGTGACCGTGGCGAGCGCGCTCTTCACGCCGCTCCGCCTGCGAGGAATGACGCTCCCGAACCGCCTCGTCCTCCCCGCGATGGTGACGCGGCTGTCGGGAGAGGACGGCCACGTGAACGACGACGTGCGCGCGCGCTACGTGCGCTTCGCGAAGGGGGGAGTCGGGCTGATCGTGATCGAGGCGATGGCCGTGCACTCCGCGAAGAGCGGGCCGTTGCTCCGCATCTCCTCGGACGACTTCGTGCCGGGCCTGGCCGATCTCGCCGCGCGGTGCAGGGACGCGGGGCCCGGCCGCGTGGTGCCGCAGATCATCCACTTCCTCAAGATCTCCCGATCGGGCTGGCGGCAGACCGTCGACATGCTGTCGTTCGCGGAGCTCGACGCGATCGTCGATGCGTACGCACGGGCCGCGCGCCGCGCGCGCACCGCGGGCTTTGACGGCGTGGAGCTCCACATGGCGCACGCCTACACGCTCAGCTCCTTTCTCTCCCGGGTGAACCCGCGGCGTGACGCCTATGGCGGTACCCTGGAGAACCGCCTCCGCCTCCCCGTGCGCGTGGTCGAGCGCGTCCGCGCGGAGGTGGGGGACGACTTCACGGTCGGCGTCCGGTTCCTCGGCGAGGAGTGCATCCGGAACGGCTATACCACCGTCGACGCGGGGCCCATCGCGGTGCGGCTCGCGCGCGCGGGCGTCGACTACGTGTCCCTCTCCGCGGGCGGCAAGTTCGAGGACGCGCGCGTCCTCCCCGGCGAGCCGCTGTACCCGTACACCGGCTACTCGGGGGACCGATGCATGCCCGGCTCGAGCTACCCCGACGGCGCGAACCTCCACATCCCCGAGGCGGTGCGCGCCGCGCTCCACGCCGCGGGCCTGGACACGCCGGTCGTCGCCGTGGGCAAGATCCCGACGCGGAGCCTCGCGGAGCGCGTGCTCGCGGAAGGGAAGGGCGATCTCGTCGGCATGGCGCGGGCCCTCCTCGCCGATCCCGATCTCCCGCGCAAGTGGGCCGCGGATCGCGAGGACACGGTCGTGCGCTGCGCGTACGGCAACGTCTGCAAGGCGCTCGACGAGAACTTCCGCCGCGTCGACTGCACGCTCTGGCCGAAGAAGCGCGGGCAGGCGCCGGAGAGCGACGACCGGGTCCCGCCGGCGTGGCCGCTCGCGGGTGCGCAGCTACGTGTAGAATACAAGAATGGCGCGGTCCTCCTGCGCTGGTCGCCCGCCACGGACAACGAGGAGGTGTACGGGTACCAGGTGTTCCGCGCGGACGAGGGGGCGGAGCTCGTCCACCACGCGAGCGTGCGCGCACGCTCCGAGCGGTGGGAGGACAGCCGCGCGACCGGCGGCACGCGCCTGCGTTATGCCGTGCGGCCCTACGATCTCGCGGGCAACCGCGGCCCGATGAGCGAGGTCGTGGCCGTCGACGTCCCGGCGAGGTAGCCCTCGCAGGTCAGCGCCGGCGTCGACAACGCGCAGCGATGAGGAGTCCGGCGACCGCGAGGAGCGCGCCGCCGCGGGGCCCACCGGGCGCCGCGCCGCAGCTCGAGCTCTCGATCGTCGACGTGGGCCGTGGCCGGCCGGGTGACGCACCGGGCTCGGTCGGGTCGGCCCCCGGCTCCTCGGTCGAGCCGGGCGGCGCGTCCTCCACGACCTCCGCGCACGTCCCCTTGAGCACGCCCGTCGCGATCCACGCGCAGGCCACGGCGTCCTGCTCGGGCTGCGTGAGCGACAGGTCCTGCGCGGCGCGGACGTTGGCCTGCGCGACCGCCGCGAAGTCACTCTTCGCGAGGAGGAGCTCGGCGAGCGTGCGGTACCAGACCTGGGCGGACTTCTCCCAGCCGATGCCCTTCTTGACCTCGATCTGGCTCTTCGGGTTCACGCCGCCGACGGTCATGAGGTAGAACGCGTTGTTCACGATGCCGGAGTTGATGTGCACGCCGCCGTTGTCCTGCGTCGTCTTCACGAACTGCGTCATGTGGCTCGGCTGCCGCTTCGCGCCCGGGTTCTTCATGTCGCGGATGTAGCCCGCGAGCGTGACGTCCTCGCCTATCGTGAAGTTCTTCACGGGGTCGGGGGCGGCGGCGTGCTCGATGAGCGCCGCGAAGATGTCGGAGATGGCCTCGTTCACCGCGCCCGGCTGGTCCTGGTAGACGAGCCCCGCCTCGGCCTGCGTGACGCCGTGGGTGAACTCGTGCGCGACGACGTCGAGGGCGGCGGCGAGGGGCCGGAAGACCTGGTCGCCGTCCCCGTACATCATCTGCTTCGACTCGGGATCCCACAGCGCGTTGTCGAGCGACTGCGCGAAGTGCGCGGTCGACGTCATCCCGCCGCCCTTACCGTCGATCCCGTTGCGCCCGAACGCCGCCTTGTAGAAGTCGAACACGACGCCGGCGCTGTAGTGCGCGTCGACGGCCGCGCCGCGCCCCCTCGTGGCGGTCGTGTCCCACGAGGTGAGCGACGTGGACGTCGTGAGGGTGCCCGGGAGCGACTGCGTGTTCTTGGCGTCGTACGTGCGGATCCCGCCCGCCGTGCGGGTGGTGTCGATCATGGCGTAGCCGGCGCCCTGCGCCGACACCTGGATCTTCCGCGTCGCGCCGAGGGCACCCGTCCCCGAGCCCTCGATCGACTGTAGGTCGTCGAAGTCGTTCGAGATCTCCCCCGTGTGAGCGTCCACCATGAGGTCGCGGATCGCGATCGCGTCGCCCGACAGCCGCACGCGGGTGTGCCACGCCAGACGCGGCGAGCCCTCCTTCGCGAACACGACGAGCTCCGGTGCGCGGAGCTCCGTCAGCTCGACGCCGGGCGTGGAGGCCACACGCGCGCGCACGATCGCGCGCGCCGCGTCGGGGAGGAGGCGCGGCGTCACGTCCACGCCGTCGGCGCCGTCGACGTAGGCGCTGTGCACTTCGATCGCGCGCCCGTCCCGATCGAAGTGGACGAGGATCTCGCCCTTCCAGACCGGGATCTCGCCTGCGCGCTGCGCGAGGCGCACGTGCGCCATCCCCAGCGCGTCGATACGCTCGCGTGTGACCACGAGATCGCCCCCCGAGGCACGCACCCCGAAGGCGCGCGCGTGGGAGGCGAGCAGCGCGAGGCTGGACGAGGCGAAGGTGGTGCCGTCGGGCGCCCGCTCGGCTCGGCCCACGAAGACGGTGGTCGTCTGCGTGGCAGGCGTCGTCGCCGCGACGGAGGCGCGCCACTCCGCCGCCTGGGGTCGTTCGGCCGCGACGCCGCACCCCGCGGCGAGGATGACGAACGCACCGGTGGTCCGCGTCGGCGAGCGCATCCAGGCCTCCACCCTTGGAGGCTACGCCGTTTCGCCCCGTCACGCGCGGCGAATGTTCCGCCTCCTCAGCGCCGCGAGCGCGATCGCCAGGCCCGTGAGGTGGAGCGCCAGGCCCGTGCCGGTGCCCGCCCGCGTACCCGGCGCTTGGGAGCACCCCGACGTGCTCGTGTCCGCGAACCGCGGCCGCCGGCTTCCGCCGCTCTCCCCGCCCTCGCCGACGTCGGCGCCCGTCGTCGGCCCCGAACCCGTGCCCGTGCCCGTGCCCGTGCCCGTGCCCGTGCCCGTACCCGTGCCTGTCCCGCCGCCGTTTCCGGGGCCCCCGCCGTTCCCCGGATCCCCGCCGGGAGCCGCCGGCGGCAGGATCGTCTTGCACGTCCCCGGCAGCACCCCGGTGGCGATCCACGCGCACTCCACGATGTTCTGCTCGTTCGGCGACAGCGCGAGGTCCAGCGCCGCGCGCTGCGTCGCCTTCGCGGCGGCCGCGAAGTCGCTCTGCGAGGTGAGGAGCTCGGTGGCCGTCCGGTACCAGACCTTCTGCGACACCTCCCACCCCAGCCCGTACTTCACCTCGACGTTGCTCTTCGGGTTCGTCCCGCCGACGGTCATCAGGTAGAAGGCGTTGTTCGGGATCCCCGAGTTGATGTGGACGCCGCCGTTGTCCTGCGTCGTCCTCACGAGCTGCGTCATGTGCGAGGGCTGCGGCTGGGACACGCCCCCCGGGTTCTTCATGTCGCGCAGCGGGCCGCTCTTGCCGATGGCCTCGCCCAGCTGCCAGTTCTTCAGGGCATCGGGCGCGTCGAAGTGCTCGATCATGGCGCCGAAGACGTCGGAGATCGACTCGTTCAGGGCCCCCGGCTGGTTCTGGTACACGAGACCGGACTCGTTCTGCGTCACGCCGTGCGTGAACTCGTGGCCGACCACGTCGAGGCTCCCCGCGAGCGGGCGGAAGAGCTGTCCGCCGTCGCCGTAGGCCATCTGCGTCCCGTCCCAGAACGCGTTGTCGAGGTTCTGCGCGAGGTGCGCGCTCGAGATCATCGCCCCGTCCTTGCCGTCGATGCCTGCGCGCGCGAACGTCTTCTTGTAGAAGTCGTAGACGATGCCCGCGTGGTAGTGCGCGTCGACCGCCGCGCCCCGCCCGGTCGGCGCGGACTGGTCCCAGCTCGTCAGGCTCGTCGAGGAGACGATCGTGCCGGGCGTGTTCTCCGTGTTCTTGGCGTCGTACGTGCGGATTCCACCCGCGCTACGCGTCGTGTCGACGAGCACGTAGCCGCCCCCCTGCTGGGTCACCTGGAACTTCCGCGACGCACCGAGCGAGCCGGTGCCGGTAGCCTCGATCGACTCGAGGTCGTCGAACCAGTCGAGGATCGCGCCGGTCTTCGCGTCGATCGTGTAGTCGTTCAGCGCGAGGTGGCCCTCGGCGACGCGGAGGCGCAGGTGGTACGCGAGGCGCGCCGTCGCGAGGTCGGGAGCGTGGACGACGAGCATGGGGTCGACGACGATCACGGGATCGTCCGCGACGTCGGGCCGGCCCGCGAAGAGGTGCGCCCTGGCCGTCGCCACCGCCGCGTCCTCCGTGACCGACGGGTTCACGTCGAGGTCCTGGAGGCCAGGCACGTAGCGCCCGGCGATCTCGACGAGGCGCCCCTCGGCGTCGTAGTGGGCGAGCATCTCCGCGCCCCGGACGGGGACGCCGCGGGTCGTCTGCTGCACGCGCACGTGATGCATGCCCAGCGCGTCGCCCCGCTCGCGCCGAAGCGTGAGCTCGCTCCTCGCGTCGCGCATCCGGTAGAGATCGCGGTAGCGGTCGAGGAACGCGGCCGTCGTCTCGAGGCCCTTCTTGCGATCCGCGAGGACGACGTCGCTCCGTCCGCGCAGGTTCGCCGGCGCGCCGGTGATCGCGTCGGTCGACAAGGTCCAGGGCGCACCGCTCTCGAGCCCGAGTCGCTCGAAGGCGGCGACCTGCTTCTCCGTGACGGGGGTGGGCGCGGTGTCGCCGCCCGCGGGCGCCTGCGACGAGCATCCCGCGAGTCCCATCAACGCCAGCAGCACCGTTCGCGTCCGCATTGGAGAACCTCCGCACCGATTGCATCGCAACTGTCCTGCCAACGGCGGACGGCACGCGCATGGCGGAAGATTCCGCCGGCAGCGACCGGTCCGGGTCGCCAGGTACGGAATCGGCGGGGAATTGCACCGTGGGTGTTCGCGCGGTGGCTCCCCGACGATCCACCCCGCGCGTCTCGCATGAGGCTCACGTGCTTCAGCGGCGAAGTCGTACCGGGTGGGACAAGCGGGCCGGTCTGCGAGCACAAAAGAAAACGGCCCGCGGTCCTGGGGAGGGACGGACCGCGGGCCATACGCGAGACTCGTTTCGATGCGTCGCGACTCACACGGGAGCCGCGTGGATCACCTCCGGGGTCAGGGGGACGGGGAGGGCCGGGACCGTCGCGGGCCCGTCGTCGAGGGCGGCCACGAGGACCTCGGCCATGTCTTCTACGAGGATGATTTCCAGGGTTGACGCGACCTCCTTCGGCACGTCGTCGAGATCACGGGCACACTTCTTCGGCAGGATGACGCGGGTGATGCCCGCTCGGTGGGCGGCGAGGATCTTGGCCTTGATGCCGCCCACGGGGAGAACACGCCCGCGGAGCGTGCATTCCCCGGTCATCGCCGTGTCGGGGCGCACGCGCCGGCCCGTGAACAGGGACACGAGGGCGGTGAAGATGGTGACCCCCGCGCTCGGCCCGTCCTTGGGCACGGCGCCCTGCGGCACGTGGATGTGGACGTCCTCCGCTTGCACGACGTTCTCGGGCACGCCGAGGGCCGCTGCGTTGCTGCGCACGTACGAGAGCGCGGCGCGCGCGGACTCCTTCATCACGTCGCCGAGCTGGCCCGTGATCTCGACGTGACCCTTGCCCGGCATGCGGGAGGTCTCGATGAAGAGGATGCTCCCGCCGAACGGCGTCCACGCGAGGCCCGTCGCGACACCGGGCGAGCTGGTCCGCTCGCGCACCTCGTCCTCGTACTTCGGCTTGCCGAGGCGCTTCGAGAGCGAGCCCGGATCGAAGACGACGCGCGTGGCCTCGTCCCCGCCGCTCTCGCGGGCCTTTCGCGCGACTTCCAGCGCTGCAGCGCGGCACAGGCGCGACAGCTCGCGGTCGAGCTGCCGCACGCCCGCCTCGCGCGTGTAGTCGCGGACGACCGCCTCGATGGTCGCGTCCTCCACGACGACGGACGCGGGATCGAGCCCGTGCTCGGAGAGGCGCTTCGGCAGGACGTGCTTCCGCGCGATGTGGAGCTTCTCGTCCGGTGTGTAGCCGGCGAGCTCGACGATCTCGAGCCGGTCGCGGAGCGGCGCCGACAGCGTCTCGAGCGTGTTGGCCGTGCAGAGGAACATCACCTCCGAGAGGTCGAACGGGATCTCGAGGTAGTGATCCGTGAACGTCCCGTTCTGCTCCGGGTCGAGCACCTCGAGGAGCGCGGACTCGGGCGACCCCCCCCACCCTGCGTGGGTCTTGTCGATCTCGTCGAGCAAGAGGAGCGGGTTCTTCACGCGCGCCTTCTTCAGCGCGTGCAGGATGCGTCCGGGGAGGGCGCCCACGTAGGTGCGCCTGTGCCCGCGGATCTCGGCCTCGTCACGCACACCCCCGAGGGCGACGCGCGCGAGCGGCCTCCCCGTCGCGTCGGCGATCGACTGCCCGAGGGACGTCTTTCCCACGCCGGGCGGCCCGACGAGGCACAGGATCGACCCCTTGTGGTTCCGCGACAGGGACTGGACCGCCATGTGCTCCAGCACCCGCTTCTTCACGTCCTCGAGGCCGTGGTGATCGGCGGCGAGCTTCGCCTCGACGGCGCCGAGATCGTCCCTCGCGTCGGCGCGCTTCGACCACGGGAGATCTGCGACGAGCTCGAGGTAGTTGCGGATCACGTTGGTCTCCGGCCCGTTCGCGCGCTCGAGCTTGGCGAGCTCGCGGTCCGCCACCCTGCGCGCCTCCGGGGAGAGCCCGGCCGCGTCGAGGCGATCCTTCAGCGCCTGGAGCTCGTCGCCGCACTCGTCGCCCAGCTCCGTCTTGATCGCCTTCAGCTGCTCGCGGCGCACGTGCTCGCGCTGCGTCTTGCCGACCTCCTTCCGGACCTCGTCCTCGATCTTCGCCTTCACCTCGGCCGTGGTGCGCGCCTCGCCGAGGAGCCGGGCGACCAGGCGCAGGCGCGCGGCGATGTCGCGTGTCGAGAGGATCTCCATCTCGGCCTCGACCGGGAGGTCGAGGTGGCTCGCGACCTGATCGGCGAAGGTGCCGGGCTCGTCTTCCGGCGCCGAGATCTCGGCGAGGGCGCCGCCGTCCTTGGCGACCAGCTCGGCGACCTGGCTCCGCAGGGCGGCGGCGAGCGCGCGCGCCTCGGGGGTCTCCGCCCCCTCGTCCGCGACGTGCGTGACATCGGCCTGGTAGAAGGGGTGCTGGCTGGTCACCCCCGCGAGCTCGGCGCGCCCGAGCCCCTCGACGAGGAGCTGGTACTCGTCGTCGCCGCGCCGGACGAGACGCACGACGCGGGCGTACGTGCCCGAGCGGAACAGGTCCTCCTCGGCGGGGTCCACGGTGCGCGCCTTCCGCTGCGTGAAGGTCACGAGGAGATCGCCCGGGTGGAGCGTGCGGAGGAGCGCCACGGAGCGGGGGCGCCCCACCGCGAGGCTCATGCGCGCGCCGGGAAAGAGGACCCCCGTCCTGAGAGGCAGGAGGGGAACGGGTGCGTTCGGTACCGGCACGTCGCCACGAAGGGTCATCGGGATGTCTTTCTGGGGTCGAGGTTGAACGAAACATAAGTTTGTTCATTGTTCCGTCAACCTCCTGCGCCGACTTGGCTGCGTGAACATGAACGTGTTAGACTATTCCTCACTTTTCATGCTCGATCGCCGCGCCCAGATCCTCGAGGCCGCGAGGAAGCTCCTCCGGCACTACGGCGCCCAGAAGACGACGATGGCCGACATCGCGCGCGAGTCCGACGTGGCGGTCGGCACGCTCTACCTGGAGTTCCCGTCCAAGGAGAACATCCTGGAGGAGCTCTCACGCCAGCAGCACGAGGAGGTGCTCTCCCGCATGCGCTCCGCGAAGCAGCGCGCCTCGGGCTCGCCGTCGCGGGCGTTCGTGCTCGTGATGACGGCGCGCACCGAGGCCTTCTTCAAGGTCAAGCAGGCGAGCCAGCACGGGTGCGAGCTGTTCCATTGCAAGGTCGAGGGCGTGCGGACGGCGGGCGCGAGCTTCCGCGAGGAGGAGCGCGCGTTCCTCGAGGTCCTCGTCGGCGAGGGCAAGGCTGCGAGCGAGTTCAAGGGCAGCCTCGACGCGGGGAGGGTGAGCGAGCTCGTGCAGCGATCGTTCGCGTCGCTCTCGCCGCCCTGGGTCTTCGAGCTCGAGGAGCGCCGCGCGACGTCGATCGCGGAGGCCCTCGCGGAGTTGCTCCTCTCGGGGCTCGGTCGGTGACGGCGGCGCGCGGCCGGTGGTTCGTGTACGTGCTCCTCTGCGAGGGCCCGTCGCTCTACACCGGCATCACGAACGACGTCGCGGCGCGCCTCGAGAAGCACCGGTCGAAGAAGGGTGCGAGATACACGCGCGCCCGCCCGCCCCTCGGACTCCTCGGCAAGACGTCGCTCGGGGACAAGGGCGCCGCGCTCTCGGTCGAGCGCGCGTTCAAGGCCCTCCCACGCCCCCGGAAGCTCGCGATCCTGTCGCGGCCGAGGGGCCTGGCCGCGTTCGCGCGGAGGGTGCTCGTCGCGCGCGCTTCGCGCTGACGCCATCGTGGAATCGCGGGCCGGCGGACTCGCCTCGAGAGTCACGGCGCGCAGTGGTGCTAAGGTGCGTCCCGCGATGACCGCGCCCGACTCCGCGACCCTGATCACCCCGCCCGGCCGGGGCGTCTTCTGCAACCGCACGCTCAACATGCGGCAGCTGAAGGCCATCGGCTACGACATGGACTACACGCTGGTCCACTACGACGTCGACGCGTGGGAGCGGCGCGCCTACCAGTACATGCAAGAGAAGCTCGCGCGGCACGGCTGGCCGGTCGCCGACCTGCCGTTCGACGGTGCGCTCATCATGCGGGGGCTCATCCTCGACCTCGATCTCGGCAACATCGTCAAGGCCAACCGCTTCGGCTTCGTCAAGAAGGCGATGCACGGCACCCGCCCGCTCGACTTCCAGGAGCAGCGGGCCGCGTACACGCGCACCATCGTGGATCTCTCGGACGGGCGGTGGGTGTTCCTCAACACGCTCTTCTCGCTCTCCGAGGGCTGCATGTACGCGAAGGTCGTGGACCTCCTCGACGCCCGCCTCATCGACGGGCCCATGGGGTACCGCGACCTCTACAACGCCATCAAGGTCTCGATGGACAAGACGCACATGGAGGGCGAGCTCAAGGCCGAGATCATGGCCGAGCCCGAGCGCTTCGTCGTCCTCGATCCGGAGACCCCGCTCGCGCTGCTCGACCAGAAGCACGCCGGCAAGCGCCTCATGCTCGTGACCAACTCGGAGTGGGGGTACACGAGCGCGATGATGGGGTTCGCCTTCGACCGCTTCCTGCCCGGGGGGATGACGTGGCGGGGGCTCTTCGACATCGTGATCGTGGGGGCGCGCAAGCCCGAGTTCTTCACGCAGCGGTCCCCGTTCTTCGAGGTGGCGACCGAGGACGGTCTCCTCCGGCCCAACGTCGGCGCCCTCGAGCGGGGCAAGGCGTACCTCGGCGGGAGCGCGGTCGAGCTCGAGCGCGCGCTCGGGATCTCGGGCGAGGAGGTGCTCTACGTCGGGGACCACATGTTCGGTGACGTCCACGTCACGAACCGCGCGCTCCGGTGGCGTACGGGTCTCGTGCTGCGCGAGCTCGAGGACGAGGTGAAGGCCCTCGCGGACTTCGCGCCCACCGAGCACGAGCTCGCGGCGCGGATGCGGCACAAGGAGACGCTCGAGCACGAGCTTTCGTGTCTCAAGCTCGCGCACCAGCGCCGGCGCGCGGCGTACGGTCCGGGGCTCGCGCCGGACGCGGCCGAGCTCGATCCCGCGATGCTCGAGCTGCGGCAGCGCCTCGTGGCGCTCGACGCCGAGATCGCGCCGATGGCGAAGATGGCGGCGGAGCTCCACAACCCGACGTGGGGCCCGCTCACCCGGGCCGGCAACGACAAGAGCCACCTGGCGAGGCAGATCGAGCGCTACGCCGACGTGTACACGTCGCGCGTGTCCAATTTCATGTATGTTACACCGAATGTGTACATGCGCTCGCCTCGCGGGAGCCTCCCCCACGATCCGCTCCTCCCGGGTGGGCCGCCCCTGGTCCCCGCGTGACCCGGGCCTCCAAGGCGCGCGCCCGCGCCGTGTCTTTCTTGCCTGGCTGTCCACGCACGGAGCCCCCATGAGAGTCCTTCGCGTCCTCGCTCTCCTCGCCCTCGGCACCCTGGGCTGCGGCCAGAAGCAGGTGTCCGTCTCGACGCCGGCGCCGTCCGCCGACCCGGCGACCGCCGCGTCGGCCACGAGCGCCGGCTCCCCCGCGCCCGTCACGCCGTCCTCCCCCGTGCCCACAGCGTCTGGGGTCGCGGCCGCGGTGCCCACCGGCGCGCCCGGGGGCGCGGCCTGCGGGAAGCTCGCGTGTGAGCTGTTCGACACGCCCGAGGGCGCGTTCGATCGCCTCCTCGCGGACAAGCCGGCGGTGCTGGCGATCGGCGAGACCCATGCTCAGAAGGACGACCCGCAGGTCCCCTCGGTGACGAAGCGCTTCACGCAGCGGCTTCTCCCGCGGCTCGAGGGCAAGGCGAGCGATCTCGTCCTCGAGCTCTGGGTCGCCAACAACAACTGCAACGCGCAGCAGAAGAAGGAGATCAAGCAGGTCGCGAGCGCGCAGAAGGCCGTGACCGAGAACCAGGCCCAGTCCAACCAGGGCGAGTTCATCGCGCTCTACACGGCCGCCCGCCAGAAGAAGATCCGCTCGCATCTGCTCGTCCCCTCGTGCGACGAGTACGGCAAGATCGTCGCGGCGGGCGGCGGCGACATCGACACCATGCTGTCGATGATCGCGCGCCTGACGGCCGAGAAGATCGAGTCGATCTCGGCGGGCGATCACGCGCTCGTCGTGGCCTACGGCGGGGCGATGCACAACGATCGCGAGCCACGACCCGGCCGCGAGCCGTGGAGCTACGGCCCGCGCGTGGCCAAGGCGGTGCCGGCTTACGTGGAGGTCGACCTCATCGTGCCCGAGCTGGTGAAGGACACCGACGCGTGGAGGTCGCAGCCGTGGTACCCGCACTACACGCGAGGGGCGCAGGGCGCGAGGACGCTGCTCTACACCCTGCGGCCCGGCGCGTACGTCGTCGTCTTTCCCGAAACGCCGAAGTAACGACGAGGGGGTGCGCCCCGAGCACGACCGATCAGGGCTTCTCCGGATCGTCCCCGTCGCTGCTCTCGTCGACGACCTTCGCGTAGTCGCTCCAGTTCACCTCTCCCGTGGGCCCCTGCCGAAGGACCTCACCGATCGGGGGAGGCACGACCGGAGTGGCGGGATCGCCCTCCGGCGCGGGCGGCGGCGGCTCGGAGTCGGTGCGCTTGATGCTGGGGCCGAGCTTTCGAACGGCGGTCGCGCGCGCGCCGAGCCCGCTGTCGGGGGCCTGCGCCGGCGTCGGGGTCGACCGGGGCTGGATGGCCTCCCCCGTTGCGGCCGCCGGGTTGGAGTCGGTCCGGGTCAGCGGCCGCGTGTTGCGATCGAGCACGCTGCCGCTCTGCCGTGCGCTCGGCGGTGGATCGGCAGGCCGGGGGGCGGGCGGCGGTCGAGAGGGGGCCTCGAGCGATTCCGCGAGGAACGCCGCCAGGAGCTGATCGCGCTCGGATGCCGAGAGCGGCGCGGCCGGAGGCTCGCTCGGTGGTTGGGCGGCGCGAGGGGAGGGATCCGTCGGTGCGACCGGAGCCTGAGGCGGGAGCGCCGAGGGCCCGCTCTCGGTCTCCTTGCGCCGCGGCGGGGTCGTGACAGCGACGCTCGACGGCGGCGGAGCCGTGGTGGCGGCGGGCGGGGCGCGCTGTACGCGTGGGGGGGGGGC
>SXGT01499704.1_pt1 | contig 20173 bp, 14 predicted proteins | sample 3176221 | NCBI WGS metagenome assembly SXGT01 (sample SAMN11356862, study PRJNA531348) | freshwater metagenome | isolation source: freshwater sample F1-120 | place: China: Fuxian Lake, Yuxi | collected 2017-12-25
GCTCCGGTGAAGTTCAGGTTGGGGCCGGGGCAGCAAGCTCCCCGGCCCGGTTCACCTCCGCGCTCTCGCGCTCCGGTGAAGTTCAGGCTGGGGCCGGGGCAGCAAGCTCCCCGGCCCGGTTCATCTCCGCGCTCTCGCGCTCCGGTGAAGTTCAGGTTGGGGCCGGGGCAGCAAGCTCCCCGGCCCGGTTCACCTCCGCGCTCTCGCGCTCCGGTGAATTGCCGCAACCCGGACCCCCAAGGTCCGGTATGCTGTCTGGCTCATGCGCGTACTCTTCGTACAAGACAACGCGCTCGACGAGTCGCTGGCCCTCCTCGAGCTGGCGGCGGTGCTCGAAGCGCGCGGCCACACGGTCGAACTCCTGCTCGACCGCGAGGAGCCCGACCTCGTCGCGTCCGCGCGCGCCGTGTCGCCGGACGTCGTCTTGGTTGCGTGCTCGGTCTTGAACCACGGCTGGGCGCGGGGGGTCGCGCACCGGCTACGCCCGCTCGGGCGGCCGCTCGTCGTTGGGGGCACCGCGCCCACGCTTCACCCCCCGCTCCTACGCGGCTCGGACTTCGACTGGTTGATCCGGGGCGAAGCCGAGACCCCGCTCCTCGGCCTCTTGGACGGCAATCCCGCCCAGGCCCCTGGGCTGTTCCGTTATGAGGGTGCGGACCTCGTGGGCACCGCGGCTACTCCGGGGTGGGCCATGGCCGAGGTCCCGTCGACCCGGCGCGAGCTCTACTACAAGCGCTATCCGTTCATGGCGCGCTTCCCGTTCAAGCGCTTCCTCGCGAGCCGCGGCTGCCACCACAAGTGCAGCTACTGCTACATCCCCGGGCTCGCGCGGGTGCAGCCGAAGGAGCCGGGCCGCCGGTGGGTGCGCCGGAAGTCGCCAGAGGCCGCGGTGGACGAGGTGGTGCGCGCTCGCGCCGCCGGGCCGCTCAGCCATGTGCACTTCTCGGACGACCTGTTCACTGACGACCCCGCCTGGCTCGAGGCCTTCGCACCGGAGTACCGGCGCCGCGTGGGCATCCCATTCACCTGCAACACCAGCGCCGAGCTGGTCGACGACCGGGTCGCCATCGCGCTCGGAGAGGCCGGGTGTTACGCCGCCGGCTTCGCGGTGGAGACCGGCAACGGCGAGGTGCGTCGGCGCCTCCTCCGCAAGGGCGTCACGGCGGACCACTTCGCCCGTGCCGCGGGCGCGCTGCGCCGGCGAGGCGTCAAGGTCTCCACGTTCAACATGATCGCGCTGCCCGGGGAGACGCCGGACGAGGCGCTCGACACGGCGCGCCTCAACGCCGAGATCGGCGTGGACTACGTGCGGCTGAACTACGCGTTCCCCATGCCGGGCACTGGGATCGCCGAGTACGCCGCGGAGCAGCGCCTGCTCCCGGACGGCTGGCTCGATCGCTTCGAACGCGAGGGCTTCAACTACGTCCCGGGACCGCAGTTCGCCACGCCGTTCCGCCGCGAGTTCGAGAACCTGTTCGTCTTGTTCCGCCTCGCTGCCGCCAGCCCGCGCCTCCTGCCCGCCGTGCGCGCCGTGCTGCCCACCCGCACCCCTGGCGCGGTCCGCCGCCTGCTGACGCTGCAGGGCGCGTGGAACGAGAAACGTACTTTCCGCATCCCGGTCTTTGCCGGGATGCGTTATTTCGCTCGTGTTGGCCGGCCCGAGCTGCGCGCCACCAACTTTCCAAGCCTCATCTGAGGAGCTCGCCGATGAAGTCGCTCATCGTAAATCCGTACACCGAGACAGACCGCACCGCAGGGACGTTCAAGAACTTCCTCGAGGCCATGCCCCCGATCAGCGTGGCGTACGTCGCTGCGGCGCTGGAGCAGGCCGGGCTCCCGGTGGCGTGTTACGACGACTTCGTGAACGGCGGCAGCCTCTCCGAGTTCGAGGCTACGGTCCGCAGGGAGAAGCCCGACATCATCGGCATCTCCTCGGTCACGCCCACGGCGCCAGGTGTCACCCGGCTGGCCCAGTTCGTCCGCCAGCGCTTCCCCCACATCAAGCTGATGCAGGGGGGCGTTCACGCCACGGTGTTCGCGCGGAAGCTGCTCGAGAGCGGCGAGACGGACTACATCGTCCACAACGAGGGCGAGGTCACCACCGTCAACCTCGTGAAGGCGCTGTCGGAGGGCCGCGACCTCTCCGACGTCAAGGGCATCTCCTGGATGGGCGACGGGCGGGCGATCACCAACGCGCCTCAGCCGCTGATCGACGATCTCGACAGCATCCCGTTCCCCGCCTGGCACTTGCTCCCGTGGCGGCGGTACCGGCTCTTCAACTTCGCCCGAGTCACCGATCCCGCCACGCTCATCCTCGGGAGCCGCGGTTGCCCGTACAAGTGCAACTTCTGCTCGCTCACGGTCATGGGGAACAACCGCCGCAAGCGCTCCATCGGGAACCTCGTGGACGAGTGCGAGTTCATGTACGAGCGCTACGGCATGAAGCAGATGGCGTACGTGGACCCCATCTTCCCCATCTCGCGGCGCGAGGCCGTGGCGTTCCGCGACGAGGTCGTGAAGCGCGGGCTTCACAAGAAGCAGGTCTGGACCACCGAGACGCGCGTCGATCTCATGGATCAGGAGACCGTCGAGGCGATGTACGAGTCCGGCTGTCGCCGGGTCATGTTCGGCTTCGAGACCGGCGACCAAGAGACGCTCAACGCCATCAAGAAAGACTTCAAGCTTCAGCAGGCCTACGAGGCCGTGCGCCTCTGCCAGAAGGTGGGCCTGGGCGTCATCGGCTTCTTCATCATCGGCTCGCCGGGTGAGACCGAGCGATCGATCCAGATGACCATCGACTTCGCGTGCGACCTCGACATCGACTTCGCGAAGTTCACGGTGTTCGTGCCGTATCCAGGCACCCAGATCTACAACGAGTTCATGGCTGACGGCACCCTCAAGGAGCCCGACTGCCACGACTTCGCGCGCTACACCTCGTACCCAACTGACGAGAACCCGGCGATCTACGTCACACCGGCCATGACGCAGCGCGACCTGATGCGCCTGCAGAAGAAGGCCTTCCGGCAGTTCTATCTGCGCCCGAAGATGATCTACCGGCACGTCGTGGAGATCAAAGCGCTGAACGTGAACGACATGTACAACGGCCTCCAGCTGGTGTTCGCGCCGAACTAGGCCGTGCTCGGCCTGCTCCTCGGGGGTCTGGTCGCCGCGCTGGCGTGCGTCGCGTTCTGGCGTGGGGCCCCGGCCGCCGAGCGACGGTGGGCGGCGCTGGGCGGTCCGGCGCTCGTGCTCGGGTTGTGCCTCCCCTCCCTCGGCTGGGGCTCGCTCGAGCACCTCGAGGCCAGCTATCTGTTCGAAGCAGTGAAGCCTGCCACGGCGTGGGAGGTGATCTCGGGGCGGCAGGCCTCCGAGCAGATGCATCAGCCCCTGTTCACGCTGATCCTGCGCGACTGGGTCCGGCTCGCGGGCACCAGCGAGGCGGCGGTCCGATTGCCCTCGGCGCTCTTCGCCGCCCTCGCCACGCTCGTGGTGTGGCGGCTCGGACGATCCTGGCGCTCGGCTACCGAGGCAGCCCTGGGCGCGGGGCTGTTCGCCCTGTCGCCTCTGCTCGTCTGGTACGCCAAAGACTGCAGCCCGTACGCGCTGCTCGCGCTCACCGGGGCGCTCTCCCTCCGGTTCGCTACGGACCTCGTGTCGGGGAAGCCCGAGCGCTGGTCGCTCTTGGGCACCGCCGTGTCTCTGGCGTTGGGCTTCTACACCCACTTCCACGGCGCCTGGGTGGCCGTCTTCGTGGGGGGCTGGCTCCTTGCAGAGGGTCGCTACCGACCGTTCTTCGCCCTCACCGCGGGCGTCTTCGTCCTGTGCGCTCCGGCGCTTGGCCTCCTCCTCGACAAGCTCGTGACCTCGGTGCAGGGCCTCGTGGAGGACCAGCCCATGATGCGGCACTCCCACGCGCTCACGGAGGCCATCCCCGAGGCGCTACGGGTCTACTTCGGCGGGGAGCGCTGGGCGTGGGCGGGCGTGCTGATCGCCACGGTCGCCGCCACGCTGCGCTCTCCCGCGCCCCTGCGGCGCCTCGCGCTGGTCGCCGCCGCGGTAGCCGTTCTGGCCGAGGCCCACATCCTCTGGCAGCTCTCGCGGAGCAAGGGCATCGTCTACGTCGACGTGCGGCACTATCTGGCGTGGCTGCCGCTGACGGCGGTGCTGCTGGCCGGCGCGCGCCCGTGGCTGGTCGGGCTCTGTGCCGCGCTGATGCTGACCACCTCGGCCCCCATGATCACGGGGGCGCTGCAGAAGCCCGACGCGCGCGAGGCGTTCGAGTGGCTGAAGGCGCGCGCGACCGGTCCGGAGCACGGCGTCTCGATCCTCCCCGCCCCGTGGTACAGCGCGATCGGCGAGTACTACCTCCTCGGGATCTGCGACGAGCTCGTGCACGGGCGCAGCTTCGAGGGGTGGTGGGAGCCCGGCACTTGCGCCCTGCACGAGCAGCCCAAGGCCGGGACGATGTACGGGTTCCCCTTTGGCGCGGACCGCTTCTGGCTCTCGCGGCTCCGCCGAGGGCTCACCACCCTCTGGTTAGTGGACCTGCGGGACCACCGGTTCGGGCTGCCCGTGCCCCCCTCCACGGCGCAGGAGGCCTTTCTGCGTTGGACGTCGCTGACGCCCGAGGTGGAGGTGCGCTTCGGTCCTTGGGTGACGATCCGCGGGTACGCCGTGTCGGCCCTCGAGGCCCCGCCCGCGGAGTGACCGTGGCGCTTCGCGTGACTGGGGCGCGCCTACTCGCCTACGTAGCGAGCGCGTGGCCGAAGCAAGTCGCCGTCGCCGCGCTGCTCCAGCGCGTGGGCGATCCAGCCCGCCGAGCGCCCCACGGCGAACACGTGCCCGGCGCTGCCGCGCGGTAGGCCAAGCGCCTCGGTCAGCGCGACCAACGCGAGGTCCACGGTGGGTAGCTCGCCGCTGGCGGCCATCGCCTCCGCCACCGCGTCCAGCGCTTCGGCCGCAGGCCCCCCGACGGCCCTGGCGTCTGCGAGGATCACGGCCGCGCGGGGATCGCCCGCGGGATACAAGCGATGACCGAAGCCCGGGATGGCCTCGCCCCGCCGCCGGCGCGCGGTCACGACGCCTGCCGCCCGGTCGCGCGAACGCACCTCGTCGAGCAGGGCCTCCACCCGCTCGCACGCGCCTCCGTGCAGCGGCCCGGAGAGCGCCGCGAGCGCTGCGGTTACCACGGCGTAGAGGCTGGCGCCGGTGGAGGCGGTGATCCGGGCCACGAAGCTCGATGGGTTCAGCTCGTGGTCCGCCATGACCACCAGGGCGCGGTCGATCGCCGCCGCGCCGGATCCGGTGCCCGCCAACGTCGCGGCGATCCCCGGACCGGGTGTTCGACCGTGGGCCGCCAGCGCCGACACGATCTTGCGCGCCCGCGTGAGCTCCTGCTGCCGGCCTGCGGGCGTGGGATCGGGATCGCGCTCGGCCAGCGCGAGCACCGTGGCCATGGGGCTAGCACCCGGCGTGTTGGTGACACTTGGCCAGCCCGCGTCTCCCGGGAGCGCGCCGGTCCAGAGGAGCTCGGCCACTCGCTCGAACGAGACCCCGGCCTGGGCCAGCTCGGCGGCGACCTTGCCGCGGTACCGCGGGCCCCGTGCGTCGATCCCGGTGAGGGCCGAGTCGAGGACCGGCTCACCCCACCGGAGCGCGGCCCCGGCGACGGGCCCGTGACCCGAGCGCGCGTCGTGCCGCGTCTTGAGCAGCACGAGGTCCGAACGCAGGTACCGCCGCTCCTTGCCGTCGCCCGGAGACGACCGGACCAGCCCGCGGCTGGCGTAGGCGTAGAGCGTCTCCCGCTTGATCCCGAGCAGCGCGGCCGCCTCTCGGGCGCTGAGTGCCTCTGGCTCGCTCATGTGGCGTGGGGTTCGCCCCCGGCTGAGCGCCCGGGGAGGGGCCCAGCGGTCCGCGGGGGACCCGAACGGCTCAGCGCCGGCGCCAACTAGTCCTCGAACTTCGCGGGCTGACGGGTGGCCCCGGCCGTCATCGCCGCGGCCAGATCGTTGGACAGCAGCATCGCCGCGTTCCAGGTGGCTACGTAGTTGAGCCCATCGGCCACCGAGTGATCCCTGGCGTAGACCAACATCTCCTTCGTGCCGCGGATCGCCAGCGGGGACTTCGCCGCGATCGTCTGGGCCAGCTCGCGGACCCCGTCCCGAAGCGCCTCGCGCGTGTCGAAGACGCGGTTCACCAGCCCCACGGTCCGCGCCTCCGCCGCCTCGAGCTTCCGCCCCGTGTAGGCCAGCTCGCGCACCATGCCGTCGCCGATCAGCTTCGGCAGGCGCTGCAGCGTGCCGACGTCGGCGGTCATCCCGATGTCGATCTCCTTGACCACGAAGTACGCGTCGGCGGCGCAGTAGCGCATGTCCGCGCAGCACACGAGGTCGACTCCGCCGCCGACACAAGCGCCGTGCACCGCGGCGAGCACCGGCTTCCGGCAGCGCTCGAGGCTGGTGAGGGTGTCTTGCAGGTCCAGGATCAGGCGGCGCAGGTTCTCCCGGGTGCGGCCGTCACACTTGCTCCGGACGGCAGGGAGGAGCCCCATCATCATCTGCAGGTCGATCCCAGCGGTGAAGTGGCGCCCCTCTCCTTCGAGGATCGCCACCCGGGCCTCCGGCGTCTCGTCGACCCAGCGGAAGGCGCGCCGGAGGTCGTGCCAGACCGCGAGGTTCATGGCGTTCGCTTTGTCTGGCCGGTTGAGGCTGACAGTGGCGATGCCGGCGTCGAGCCGGATGGAGACGGTCTCTAGGAGCGGGGCGGCGTTCATGGGGCCACAATCGCATGCGTTGATTCACGAATCAACGTTGATCATGTTCTTCGCGGGCCCATATTGGACTCCAGAAAGGAGCTTCAAGATGAGCAACACAATCCATCCTGGTCTCGAAGGGATCCTCGTCGCCGAGACCCGCCTCTCTGATGTCGACGGCGAGCTCGGTCGCCTGATCATCGCCGGACGGGACGTCGAGTCCCTCCGATGTCCGTTCGAGGACGTGGTCTTCTTGCTGGGGCTGGGCGGCACCGAGGTGCCGGGCCACGTCCCCACCACCGTCGAGCGCGCGGCCGTCCGCGAGGCGCTGGGCGTCGGTCGGGTGCGCGCCTTCGAGCGCTTGCCGCGGCTCGCGCTGGAGCGCGCCGACGCCATGGGGGCGGTCCGTGCGGCCCTCGCTCACCTGACCACCGAGGACCCGATCGAGGCCATCGGCGCCGTCGCCGCGTTCGCCGCCGCGTGGTCACGCGTGGCGCGTGGCAAGGCGCCCATCCCGCCCGATCCCCGCCTCGCCCACGCGGCGGATCTCCTCCGCATGATCACGGGGGGGCCGGCGGACGCCGCCCGCGTGGCGGCCTTGGACGCGTATCTGGTGACCGTCTCCGACCACGGGATGAACGCCTCCACCTTTGCGGCCCGGGTCATCACGTCCACCGGGGCGGGGCTGGTCGCGGCTCTGGTGGGCGCGCTGGGGGCGCTCGAGGGTCCGCTGCACGGCGGAGCGCCTGGGCCCGTGCTCGACATGCTCGACGCGATTGGGACGCCGGAGCACGCTGTTCCGTGGCTCGAGTCGGAGCTGGCGGCTGGGCGCAGGATCATGGGCATGGGTCACCGGATCTACCGGGTGCGTGACCCGAGGGCGGCCGTGCTGGAGCGCGCGACGCTGGAGCTGGAGGCGGCGGGGGTGAGCACCGGTCGCCTCGCGCTTGCGCGAGCGGTGGAGCGCGCTGCGTTCGGGGTTCTCCGGGAGCGCCACCCGCTCCGGCCGCTGCACGCCAACGTCGAGTTCTACACGGCCGTGCTCCTCGACACCCTCGGCGTGCCCCGTGAGCTGTTCACGGCGGTCTTCGCGGCCGCCCGCACCGCGGGATGGTGCGCTCACGTGGCGGAGCATCGCGCCACCGGCCGCCTCATCCGGCCGGCCTCGCGCTACATCGGGCTCGTCCCCTGACGCAGCCCCGGTGCGCTCCCCAGGCCGCTGGAGGAGGTCCTCCTTGCGTGGCTGGGCCGCCTCCGGCAGCCTGCCGTCCATGCACCTCACTACCGCCGTTCTCCTCCTGATCCCCTCGGTTGCCCTGGGCGCTTCACGGCTGCTGCCCGTCCAAGGAGCCCTGCGCTCGGCCGCGGGCCTCCCGGTGAGCGATGGCCACTACGGCGTGGTCGTGGCGCTCTACACGCTCCCGCAAGGCGGCACCCCGGTCTACACCGAGGCGCATGTGGCCGTGAGCGTGGTCGACAGCACGTTCTCGCTGGAGCTCGGTGGGCTCACGCCGCTCGACGGGGCGCTCTTCGAGTCAGAGGTCGCGTTGTACGTGGGCGTGACGGTGGAGGCGGAGCCCGAGCTCCCGCGCACTGCGCTGAGGCACGTGCCTTATGCGGTACGCGCCGACTTCGCCGGCTGGCTCGAGTGCACCGGGTGCGTAGACACGAACGATCTCGCCGCCGACGTCCTGGCCCCGTTCGCGCGGCTGGAGCAGCTGTCGCCCGTGGCGTTCTCGGGGGCGTACGACGCGATCACCGGGCGTCCCACGCTGGTGGCCGTGGGCCAGGAGTGTCAGCCGGGGCAGGTGGTGGTGGGAATTGACGGCAATGGCGCCGTCACCTGCGGCGCCGACAAGGACACCACCTACACCGGCGCCCAGTTCGCCACGTCGGGGCAGAGCTGCTCGCCCGGCGATGTGGTGACGGGCGTGGGCAGCGACGGCAAGGTCGCGTGCGCCAAGGACCAGAACAACAGCTACGACGGCACCCACTTCGCGCTCTCGGCGCAGAACTGCGCGCTCGGCACTGTGGTTAGCGCGATCGCGGCCAACGGCCTCATCACCTGCACGTCGGTGGGCGCCGCCCCAGTGGGCAGCATCGTCGCGTTTCACAAAGACCTCGCGGGGACGCCCAACCTCCCGGCCGGCTGGATGGCGTGTAGCGGTCAGACCGTCTCGGATCCCACCAGCCCCTACAACGGCGTCACCTTGCCGAACCTCAATGGGACGCAGCGGTTCTTGCGCGGGGCCACCTCCAGCGGCGTGGTCGGCGGTGCGGAGACGCACACGCACAGCTTCACCCAGACCACCAACGATCACGCGCCGGATGCGAGTCACTCCACGGATGGATCGATCACCAACCCCGCGGAGCATCTCCCGCCGTTCATGAATGTGGTCTGGATCATTCGGGTCCGCTGAGGCTCGGGTCCCGAGGAGCCCGGAAGCGGCCCCTCCGAAAACACTGCGTGCTAGGGCAGGGGCCCTGTGGTATCCCGGCGCAGCTATGGGCGTTCATCGTGCCGGTTTCGTCGCCATCGTGGGCCGCCCCAACGCGGGCAAGTCCACGCTCCTCAACGCGCTCCTCGGGGAGAAGGTGGCGATCGTCACTCCGAAGCCCCAGACCACGCGCGATCGCATCATGGGAGTCCTCACGCGGCCCGGGGCCCAGCTCGCGTTCGTCGACACGCCCGGCTTTCACCAGGGCAAGAAGGCGCTCAACAAGCACCTGGTCCACGTGGCGCTGTCGGTCCTTGGCGACGTCGACGTGGTGCTCATGCTCGTCGATGTCACGCGCACCGGGCCCGAACCCGGCGCCGAAGACGCGGCGCTGCTGGACGCCGTGCGCGCCGCCAAGCGGCCCACGGTCCTCGTCTTCAACAAGGTCGATCAAGTCGACAAGGCCACGCTCTACCCGCTGGTGCAGGCCTGGTCGGCGTTGGCGCCCTGGCGCGCGGTCGTGCCGGTCAGCGCTCTGCACCACGACGGCCTCGATCGGGTCCTCAACGAGCTCAGCGCGTGCCTCCCCGAGAGCCCGCCGCTCTTCGACGACGACACGCTCACCGACCGGCCCATCCGCTTCCTCGTGGCCGAGCTTCTGCGCGAGCAGCTGATGCTCGCGCTCGGCGAGGAGCTCCCGTACTCGGTCGCGGTGGAGATCATGCGGTACGCCGAGCGTCCAGACGGCAACATCGTCGACATCGCCGCAACGATTCACGTCGAGCGCGACTCCCAGAAGCCCATCGTGCTCGGCAAGGGCGGCGAGACCATCAAGGCGGTCGGCGCCGCCGCGCGCCTCGAGATGGAGAAGCTCATCGGGCGCAAGGTGTTCCTCGAGACCCACGTGCGGGTCGAACCCAACTGGACGCGGTCGGCCAAGGGGCTCCGCAAGCTCGGTTATCAAGTGCAACGCCCTGGAGGACGCCGATGAGCCGCCCGCTGGTCGCCATCGTGGGCCGCCCCAATGTTGGTAAGTCCACGCTCTTCAACCGCCTCGTCGGTGAGCGCAAAGCCCTGGTGTTCGATGAGCCGGGGGTCACTCGCGACCGGAACTACGGGCAGACGGAGGCCTACGGCAAGCCCTTCGACCTCGTCGACACCGGGGGCTTCGACCCCAGCAGCGGTGACGAGATGCTCTCCGCCATGCGCGAGCAGGCGCGCCTCGCGGTCAAGAGCGCGGACGCGATCCTCGTCGTGGTGGATGGCCGCGCCGGCCTCACGCCCACGGACGAGGTGGTGTTCGCCGAGCTGCGCACGTCCACTCAGCCTCTGTTCGTGGTGGCGAACAAGCTCGACACCGAGCGGCTCGGAAACGACGCGCTCGAGTTCCATCGCCTGGGCGTGGACCGGATCTACCCCGCCAGCGCCGAGCACGGCGTGGGCCTCGGCGACCTGCTCGAGGACCTCGCGGCGGTGTTGCCGGAGCCCGAGGAGGAGGAGGAGGAGACCGGGCGGATCAAGGTCGCGATCGTGGGCCGACCCAACGCCGGCAAGTCCACGTTGGTCAATCGCCTCCTCGGGGAGCCGAGAGTGGTCACGAGCGACGTGCCGGGAACCACGCGCGACGCGATCGACACCGAGCTCGACCTCCGGGTCACGAAGGAGGACGGCACCGAGGGCATCAAGCGCTACACGCTGATCGATACGGCCGGCATGCGCCGCAAGGCGCAGGTCCACTGGGCCGTGGAGAAGTTCGGGGCCATCAAGGCGATCCAGGCGATCGAGCGCAGCCACATCACCGTGCTCATGGTGGACGCCACCGACGGTTTCAAGGACCAGGACGCCAAGATCGCCAACATCGCGCTCGAGAACGGGCGGGCTCTGATTATCTGCATGAACAAGTGGGACGCCGTCGAGAAGGACGACAAGACCCACGACCAGCTCATCCGCAAGATCCGCGAGGAGCGCGTCACTCTCGCCTTCGCGCCGATCTTGTTCGCCAGCGCGCTCACCGGGGCCAGGGCGCACAAGCTGCTCGAGCTCGTCGACACGGTGCACGCCAACTGGGAGCGCCGCGTGACCACCTCGGAGCTCAACCGGTGGTTCGAGCACACGCTGAAGGAGCGCCCGCCCCCGCTCTACCGCAACCGCGCGGTGAAGCTCTACTACGCCACACAAGCCAGGAGCCGCCCGCCCACGTTCGTGCTTCAGTCGAACATGGAGCCCAGCGCGTTCCCCGTGACCTATCTGCGCATGCTGGAGAACCGGCTGCGCGAGAGCTTCCCGCTCGAGGGGGCGCCCGTGCGGTTCCACGTGCGCCAGCGCAAGAGCCAGTACAAGGACTGACGCGCCCGGCGAGGCTCAGGGTCTGGGGAGGTGCTCCCGCGCCCAGAGCTGGAAGACCAGGAGCGCCCACAGCGTCTTGCGGTGGTCTCGGTAGCCGCTGAGGTGCTCGGAGATCAGCTTCTCGCAGGTCTCCGCCTTGAACACCGCTTGCCGGCGGAGCGTGGCGGCGTCGAGCAGCTCGCGTAGGAGCGGCAGCAACGGACCCTGGAGCCAACGGCCGATCGGCACACCGAAGCCCTTCTTGGGCCGCTTCACGATGGAAGCCGGAGCCCTCGACTCGAGCACCTCGCGCAGGATGGCCTTCGTGACCTGACGCGGCGGCAGCCCCTTCAGCTTCTCGCTGGCCGGGATACGCGCCGCCACCTCGACCACCGCGCGGCCGAGCAGCGGCGCTCGGCTCTCGAGGGCCACGCTCATCGTGGCGCGGTCCACCTTCTGCAGCACGCCGTCGCTCAGGTAGAGGCGCGCGTAGAGCTCGCCGAGGCGGGTGAGGTCGTCCAGGTGCTCGGTTCCCGCGAGCGCGTTCGTGACGTCGTCGAACGGTGGCGCCTTGTTCGCCGCGGCCATGAACGCCGGCTCGAACAACGTGGGGTGCAGGCGTGGATCCGTGTTGCCGATCCAGACGAGGTGTCGCTCGAAGGGGCCGTAGTCGAGGCCGTCAACGAAGCGCTTCAGCTGGTAGTCGAGCGACCAGTTGTCGTGCGAGACCGGCAGCGCGTGGATCAGCGGTCGCAAGAGACCGGACCGCAGCGCGGCCGGGGCCCGCTCCGCGAGCCGCGCCACGGCGTGGGCTCCGAAGGTGGGGTAACCCAGGAACAGCTCGTCGCCGCCATCTCCAGACAGGGCCACGGTGACGTGTCGCCGAGCGAAGCGCGCGAGCAAGGTGGTTGGGAGGAGGCTCGGGTCCGCGTGGGGCTCATCGAGCAGCGCACCCAGAGTCGGGACCAGATCCAGCGCCGCCTGGGCCGTGAGGCGCTCCTCGTGATGGCGCGCCCCGAAGTGCGCGGCCACGGCGCGTGCGTGGGCCGACTCGTCGAAGGAGGCGTCGTCGAACCCCACGCAGAACGTGTCGAGGCCCGAGCGGTGTTCGGCCGCTGCAGCGAGCACGGCGGTGCTGTCGAGCCCACCGCTGACGAACACACCGAGGGGCACGTCGCTGACGAGCCGATCGCCCACGGACGACACGATCGCGTCCCAGAGCGCTCGGCGCGGCTCCTCCACCGGCGCGCGGTTCAGCGTGGGCCGCCAGCGTTGGCGGCGAATGGCGCCGCGGTCCCAGCACAGGAGCTCGCCGGGCTCCAGCTTCCGCACGTCGCGGAGGACCGTGCGCGGGGCGGGGATTGCGTCGAGCGTGAAGAGCCTGCGCACGCCCACCGGATCCAGCGCCGCGGACACGTCGGGGTGGGCCCGAACCGCCGAGAGCTCACTGCCGAAGACCAGCGTTCCGCCCGGTAGCTCGGCCGTGTAGAGGGGCTTCTCGCCCATCCGATCCCGGGCCAGATAGGCGACGCGCCGCGTCAGATCCACGAGGGCGAACGCAAACATCCCGTCGGCGCGCTCGAGGAGGCCCGGCACTCCCCACGCCAAGGCCCCCGCGAGTAGCACCTCGGTGTCTGACTCGGAGTCGAAGCGGTGTCCCAGCGCCGCCAGCTCGAGACGCAGCGCTCGAAAGTTGTAGAGCTCGCCGTTGAACACCACGACGTGGTCGCCCCGGCGCATCGGCTGGTGTCCGCCAGAGCTCGTGTCGATCACCGCGAGCCGGCGATGGCCAAGCGCGATCCCCCCGTCGATCAGGAGCCCCGAGTCGTCGGGGCCCCGATGCGCCAGGCGCGCAGTCATGCGTTCGATGACCGTCGCGTCGCCTGAGGGCCCCAGCGACAACACCCCCGCGATTCCGCACATTCGTACTACTCCAGGTTCACCGAGTCTCTGATGTGGTAGGGGGGCTTCTTCTGAGACTCGTAGTAGATGCGGGTCATCAGCTCGCCGAGCAGGCCGAGACCCAGTATCTGGAGGCCCATCACCGCGCAGAACACCGACGCGATGAAGAACGGGTCGGTGTAAAGCGGTGCCCCCCAGATGAGCTTCTTGAGGATGGTCCACGCCCCTGCGAGCACACTGAGCAGCAGCACCGCGAAGGCGACCCGGCCAAAGAAATACAGCGGCTTCGTGGAGTAACCCACGAGGAAGCGCACCGTGAGGATGTCGAGGACCACGCGGAAGGTCTTGGAGAGGTTGTATTTGCTCTGGCCCCACCGCCGGGCGTGGTGCTTCACCTCGAGCTCGCCGATGCGCGCTCCGGCCCACTGCGCGAACGCCGGTAGGAAGCGGTGCATCTCACCGTAGAGGTGGATGTCTTTTGCGATCTCACGTCTGTAGACCGTGAGGGTGCAGCCGTAGTCGTGGAGGGCGACGCCCGTCACCCGAGAGATCAGGCGGTTGGCGATGCGCGACGGGAGTGTCTTGGACCAATAGGCGTCTTGGCGCTTCTTGCGCCACCCCTTTACAACGTCCAGGCTACGGGCCTCCAGGTCCTCCACAAGCTTCGCGATGTCGTCCGGATCATTCTGGAGATCCGCGTCGATGGGCACCACCAGCTCGCCCCGCGCATGGTCGAAGCCGGCCGCCATGGCGGCCGATTGCCCGAAGTTCCTCCGGAAGATGATCACCCGGACGCGTGGGTCGGTGCCCGCCAGCCGGCGCAGGATCTCGGCGCTCCGGTCGGTGGAGCCGTCGTCGCAGAAGAGGACCTCCCAGGGCCTGCCGAAGCGGTCCAGCGCGGCTCTGAGCGCCTCCCAGAGCGGGGGCAGGCTCTCTTCCTCGTTGTGTACCGGGACTACGACCGAGATGGCGACTTCGTTCGACACGCCCCTCGTGTACCACGGCGGGCTGGGCTCCGGGAGTCCCGATGTGCCCCCGCGGCTCGGCCTAGCCTCCGTGAGTAGCGGGGTTGCCCGAATTGCCCGAACGACGCGCTTGCCGTCCGCTTTGCAGTCACTGTATCGTCGGCCTCTACATGTTGTTCATGGTTCAAGCCGTCGTCGCGTGGCCGCTCGCCGCTGAGACGCCTATTCGCTTCGACGACGTCACCGCCGCCGCTGGGCTGCCGATCGCCCACGGGACGCCCGTCAACACCAACCACGGCGCTGCGGCCGCGTGGGTTGACTGGGATGAGGACGGCTGGCCGGATCTTGTGATCGGCGACCCGCGCGGCTCGGTGCGCGTCTTCATGAACCGCTCCGGGGCGTTTTTCGAGGAGGCGTCCGCTCCCGGGCTGAGCGACCTTCACGAGGTGATCGCGATCGATCACCTCGTTGTGGCTCCGAGCGGCGTCGGCGCGGACGTCGCCCCGCGCGACGGCCTGGCCCTGATCCTCACCAGCCCCGCCCACCAGACCAACGTCGTGGTCGGAGTCATCAACCCGGACGGCACCTTCCAGAGGGTCCCTGTGGCGTCGCCGGCAACGCAGCTCAACCTGGGCAGTCATGGCGACATCGACGGCGACGGCGAGCACGATCTCGTGGTGAGTCAGTTCGCGTGCCCCGTGGGTCTCGCAACAGTGCCGTCGGTCTTCCAGCTCCGTCGCTTCGCCTCCGGCTATCGACGGGTCGACGAGAACGGCTTGCCCCGGAGCGGCTGCTTTCCAACGCCCTTCGTCACGGACTACGACGATACGTCCACCCCGCGCGCGTTCCTTGCCACCGACTTTGGGCCCCTCGACACGTCGACTCACGTGCTGCTCGACGGCCAGCCCGAGCTGCTACCGCCGACCTACGCGATGGGGGTCGCGTTGGGGGATCACGAGGGCGACGGCGACCTCGACTACGTCGTCACCTCCGTGGGGCGCGATCTCCTCTGGCGGCGCCACGGTGAGCGCTGGTCGCCCGAGATCCTCGGCCCCGACACCGAGTGGGGCGCCGAGGGCGTTCGCTTCAAGTGGGCGGCCTCGTATCTCGACGCGGACAACAGCGGGCAGGAGGAGCTCTGGATCACCGCGGGCTTCGTCCCCGCGAACGTCTTCGTGGCCGAGCCGAACGCACGCGATATCTATCTCGTCGACGGCGTGGACCAGGCCGCGGCCGCGGGCGTGGACTCGGAGGCCTCCGAGCGGACCCTCGCTTTCGCCGATTTCGATCGCGACGGTCGAGTCGACGCCTACGTGGGTGGGCTCGAGGGCAACTTCCTCTACCGCAACGTGACCGAGCGCTCCGGGCACTACGTATCCCTCTTGCTCTCGGACGAGCCCGGCACGCGGGTCGAGGTGTCCGCGTGCGGGCGACGCTTCGTGCGCGAGTGGTCGGGTGGCGTGGCCGGCGCGGCGCATCGGGCCGCGCTTCACGTGGGGCTGGGCGACTGCGCGGGCCCCGCCACGGTGGTGGTCCACGACCCATGGCGCCTAGAGCGCACGTTCGGCCCATTGGAGGTGGATCGCGAACACACCATCCCGCCCCCGCTTCGTCTCTCCGTCGCGCCGCGGGAGGTAGCGCCCGGCGCCCCGTACGTCGTCCATGTGTTTGGGGAGGGCGCTGTCACGGTGGCCGGAGTGGCCGCGGTGGACGGCCGCGTAGCGCTCTTGGCCCCGCCGGAGCTGGGAGAGCACCGCCTCGCGGTGACGCTGGACGGACATCCGATCCGGCTGGCGCCTCGCCTCACGGTGGCGCGCGTGGCGCCCGACGTCACCCCAGGTGAATGGCCGGTGCTCCAAGGGGTGTCCGTCTCGCTCGCGCTGGAGCCCGGCGCTCCAGAGCCCACGGAGGTCGTGGGGGCTGTGCTCGAGTCCAACAGGCTCACCCCCACGGGGCCGCTGGTCACGCTGCGGTGGGGTGAGGCGGAGCGCTCCTTCCCGTCATACCCGCGCTATGCCGCGCCCGGACGCTGCGAGGGGCGAGCGTTCGCTGATGGTCAGCCGGCGCCCGCCGTGTCTTGCGAGGTCCCGCGGCGGTTCACTCGGGAGCCGGACGGGTGGAGGGTGTTCATCCTCCCGACCGACGGGCGAGGCATCCCGGCCGGTCTCGACGGGGAGGGGCTCGTGGCCCATGCCCTCCACGCCAGTGGAGACACGGTCGTCGCCAATCTGACGTTCGACGCCGTGCCCTGGCGCAGCACCTACCTCAGCGGCGCGGCTACCGGCTTGCGCGTCTTCCTTCCGGACCAAGAGCCCTACGACCTGCTCCTCCCCAGCGGCACCCCGCTCGTCGATCCCGTGCGGAGCCAGCTGTGGGCCCTTCAGCCCTACGGGCGAGCCCCGGCGCCGGGCGTCGATCCCAGCTCGCACGACGTTATCCACATCGCCGTCGTCCTGGTCTCCACGTCTGGGGAGACCCTGATCCCCAGCCTCGGCTATCTGCCTCGTGCCCAAGGGTTCACAGTGCTCGAGGAAGAGTTCACGTATATCGGCCGCGAGCTCACCACCGACGCCTACGTCGCTCGCCTGCGGATCGACTCGCCGCCGGGCGCCTATACGATTCACGCGGGTCAACTCTCGACCACCGTCTTCGTCATGCCCCACGCCCACGTCTCCCCAAGCTTTCCGCAATCCGAGCTCCAGCGTGACGGGGACGACTGGGTGCTGATCCCTCGGGACGCCTTCGGCCAACGCGTCGGCCCGGGCATCGTTACGGCTCCGCGGTTCACCCACGAAGGCGGGGGGCTCTACCGTCGCCCCGCCGCCGGCGAGTCCAGCACGTCGGTGGTGCTCGACGGCGTGGTGCGCGTCGCCTTCTCCGATGGGGCGAGCTCCGCGGGCCCCGCGGTCCCGCCGGCGGATGGCTGCTCGTCCGGGCGCCGCTCGGGCGCCGCGCCGACATTGCTGCTGCTGGCGCTCGTCTGCTGCGCCTGGCGTCGGCGCCCCTGAGTCCCCACCGGCCGCGGCCGCGGTGCGCGGGCAGCGGCCGACGGAATTCATGTTGGGGCCGGGGCAGCAGAGCTCCTCGGCCCGGCTCACCCCCGCGCTCTCGCGCTTCGGCGAAGATGTCAGGGAGAGACGGGAGCGCGGGGGCGGAGCGTCGCCCCCGGGGTCACGATCAGGGCGACCACGGCGTCCACGCACTCTGCGGGCGTTAGGAAGGCGGTGTCGAGCGCCAGCTCCGGCGCAGAGGGTGGCTCATAGGGGGAGTCCACGCCGGTGAGGCCGGAGAGTCCGCCGGCCGCGGAAAGGCTGTAATGACCTTTGGGATCGCGTGCGCGGCAGGTGGCCAGGGGGGCGTGGACGTAGACCTCCATGAACGTCCCCGCAGGAAACAGAGCGCGTGCCGCGGCGCGGTCGTCGGCGTAAGGCGAGACCAGCGCCACCAGGACCACCTGCCCCTGCTCCGAGAGCACATGCGCGACGTGCGCGGCGCGGCGCACGGCCTCGCGACGTTGCTCGCGGGAGTACCCGAGATCGCTCGACAATCCCCGGCGTAGGACGTCGCCGTCCAGCGTACAGGCGTGGATCCCCGCCGCCCGAAGGACGGCCAGAGCGCCGTTCGCGACAGTGGTCTTGCCCGACGCGGGCACGCCGGTGAGCCAGATCACCCGCCCACTTGAAGGCGCCTCTGAACCAGGGACCGTCACGATCGTCACGGCCTCCTCGCCGGCGGTGTCCCGCACGGCCGCTCGCAGCCCGGCGTCCGTCTTGGGCGGCGGCGCATTCGTCCCAACGCGTTGCCTCGGAGGCGCCAATCGCCTCGAAGCACACACCGGTGGGAGCGACACCGAACCGGTAGTCGGACTCCACCGAGTCTAAGGGTCCCGTGTTTGCTGGGCAACCGGAGTGGTCGTGAGCGCGCCCGTCCGGGCGGCCGTCTAGGGGCGCGTGTCCGCCGCGAACCGAACGGACACGTCCCCGAGTCCGGAGTAGCGGGCCGTGAACGTCGCACCCGCGACCGGGGGGACCGGGCGACCCAATGTGCCGAGGCTGAGGATGTCGCCGGCTTTGAGGGCACGCCCGTCGGCGGCGAGGCTCTCGACCAGCCAGAGCACCACGTCGAGGGGGTGCCCCATGAGGTCCGAGCCACGCCCTTCGGCGACCACCGCGCCGTCTCTCTCCAGCGTGACCGCCATCGCGCCCAGCGAGGCCTCGGTGAACTCGGTGACCGGCCGTCCGCGGACGCCGAGGCGCGCGCCTACGTTGATGGCCTGGATACCGGTAGCTTTCAGCGTCTTCGGGTCAGCGGCCACCAGGTCAGGGAGCTCGATGAAGGGCACCACCGCGCTGAGGCCGGCCAGCGCCTCCGCGCGGGTCTTGGCCTTCATGAGCTCGCTGGAGCGCACCACCACCAGCAGGTCTGCCTCCACGACGGGCCTCGCCCCGAAGCTGGCGGACACCTCGGCGCCTCCCTCGAGCAGGAATCGGCCGAACAGCGTCCCGCGGAGCGGCGCGTCGGCGCCGAACTGCTGCCTCACCACCGGGTTCGTGAGCCCTGCCTTGTAGCCGACTGGGGCGCCGTGCTCCGCCTCGAGGAGCTGCTCGAACTGGCGCTGGATACACGTCGCCTCGCCGTGGGTGAGCACCGGCACGTCGAAGGGCTGCCTCGCCGACCAGCGCGTGTGGAGGTCGCGGGCCAAAGAAGGGCAGTCCGCCAAGGCGGAGGTGTTGGCGAACAGGAGGGCAAAGAGGATCGGCGATCGCATGGCTCAGGCTCCTGGTTGGCGGGCGTCCTCGAGGCCGGAGGGCAGCGACGACCTTACCACCGGCAGACCGGTGGCTTCAGGGCGACGCGCACAAGGGGGCAACGGCGAAGTTCGGGTCGATCACGAGCTGCACCGGGAGCTCCGGGAGGCAGACCCCGAGCGAGCCATCGCACACCCCCACGTCGCAGTCGCTGTCGTTGGCGCACGCCTTTCCGAGCGGCGTTGGCTCAGGTTCGCAGTCGCAGAACAGGGCGTCCTCGGTGCACTGGCAGTCCCCGGCCCAGCACGCACCGAGCTCGGGGCGACAGGACGCGCGGCAGTCGCCAGCGGCCGTGCAGGCCTTGGCGAACACCACGTCGTCCAGGGCGTCCACGTAGAGCGCCACGGCGCCCGTCGGCACACACGACACGCCTGACGACGGAAAGACGCAGGATCCGCCGCTCGGGTCGTGCAAACACACCCCTCCGCCGCAGTCCTCGTCGACGGTACAGGCGGCGTCCAGCGGGAGCGCGCAGGTCGAGCTTCCGCACGGCGCCGGCAGCCGTACCAGCTGGAACCCGGCGGACAGCGCCTCTCGCGTGGGTGACTCGCCTGCCGCTACCGGCGCGGCGCTCCAGACCACGGCCCGCTCCTCGGCGCCGCCCACCAGCTCACCCTCCGAGTACCGGCCGTCGCGGTTGGTGTCTTGATACACGCGGATCGTGGCGAAACCGAGCCCATCGCTCGTACGGAAACGCGGCTCCGGCGGCTCGAAGACGTGGAGCGCGAACGCGGCAGGGAAGCTGACCGCTACGGAGACGCTCGTCTGCTCGAGCAGGCCCTGGGTGGCGGCGTCGGTCTCGCCCGCGGGGCTCCAGAAGAGCGAGACCCGGATCGGCGCCCCGGACAACGCGGTCGAGTCGAACTGAAGCACCTGGCCCGGCACGGAGAAGAGCGGCTCGCCGCGATAGTCGGCGCCCACGACGGGATCCGAGCAGGCCGCGAGCGCGACCACGCCACATGGCCAAGGCCGCCGCGTCAAAAC
>SXGT01349762.1_pt1 | contig 20169 bp, 11 predicted proteins | sample 3176221 | NCBI WGS metagenome assembly SXGT01 (sample SAMN11356862, study PRJNA531348) | freshwater metagenome | isolation source: freshwater sample F1-120 | place: China: Fuxian Lake, Yuxi | collected 2017-12-25
CGCGTGACCTGCCAGCACAGCGCCACGAGCCTGGCCATCGGCGCTTCGCTGCCCACGCTGACGATCGTCACGCGCGCCGACGCGGCCGGCGTCAATGCCGCTTCCAACACCGCCTGCACTGGCAGCAGCTTCCCGCCGTCGGCCGGCTACGGCGCTGGCGACACGCGCCCGCCCGACCAGGGCGACCCCGACCCCGGCAACGATTGCTCCACGCAGGCGCGCACCAGCACCACGGTGCAGCCCGACCTGACCATCAGCAAGGCCACCAGCACGCCCAGCGGCGGCGACACCCTCGTCAGCGCCACCGAGGCCAGCGTCACCTACACGCTGGTGGTGAGCAACATCTCGGCCACGCCCCAGGCCGCCACCGGTGTGGTGATCACCGACACGGTGCCGGGCTTCATCAGTGGGCGCAGCAGCTTTGCCGCCATCACCGCCGTGCCTTCGGCCGGCAGCAGCGCCACCTTCGCCTGCAGCAACGCCAATGCCGCGGTCACCTGCACCCAAAGCGGCGGCACGCTCGCCCAGGGCCAGTCGGTGACGGTGACGATCACGGTCAACCGCCCGCTGCAGGAAGGCAGCTACACCAACACCGCCAGCGTCGACAACACCGCCGAGGGCGATCCCAACCGCGCCAACAACAGCGCCAGCTCGCCGGTGACGATCGATCCGATCGCCGACGTGGAGATGACCGGCAAGAGCGTGACCCCCGGCACCGTGCGCGCCGGCGAGGTCGCCACCTACGTGCTCTCGTTCCGCAACAACGGCCCTTCGACGGCCGCTGCGGTGACGCTGTCGGACACCTTCACCTTCCCGGGCGGCGCACCCGCCGATGCCGGCGCCACGGTGGTGGGCATCGTCTCGAGCGAGAGCGGCTCGAGCTGCAGCGTGGCGGCCGGCGCCGTGCTCAACGCCGGCGCGCCCTCGTTCACCTGCACGATCGGTGCCCTGGCCAACGGCGAGACGCAGACCGTCACGCTGCAGCTGCGGCCCAACTTCCAGGTCGGCAACGGCGCGCGGGTGTTCGACAACACCGCCCGGGTCGACACCACCACGCCCGAAAGCCCGGGCGGCGGCGACAACGGCAACAACACCCGCAGCGCCACGCTGGCCGTCAGCGCCGCCGCGCTGGACCTGCTGGTCAACAAGACCGACCGCGTCGGCACGGTCAACCTCGACCCGGTGCCCTACTTCGCGGGCAACACCTTCCTGGGCTACCAGGTCGGCGTCACCAACAACGGGCCCAGCTTCGGCACCGACGTGCGCATCAGCGAGAACATGGTGCCACCGGCGGGCAAGCGCGTGCGCTTCGTCTGCGACGTGACCGCCTTCGGCGGCAGCACCTGCAACGCGCCCAGCCTGTGCACCGCCACCAACCTGACATCGGCCCCGGGCACCGCGATCCCCGCCTTCAGCTGCCGCGTGCCGGCGGGCAACGCCGGCACCGGCGCCGCCGTGGGTGAACTCGCCTCGGGCGCCACCAAGAACATCTTCCTGCGCTTCGAGGCGCTGGACCAGCCGGCGCCCAGCGGCGACATCTTCAACAACACCGCCACGGTGGCGGCCAACGAGCCCGACACGCAGGCCGCCAACGACAGCGAGGGCGAGCAGACCACCACGCGCCAGCGCGTCGACCTGCGTGCGAGCAAGGTCGCCAGCGTCGCCAACCCCAACCTGTTCGAGCCCTTCAACTGGGTCGTGACCGTCGTCAACAACGGCCCGGGCAACTCGCTGCAGACCGACGTGACCGACACCCTGCCCGCCGGCACGCAGGTCACCGGCCCCATCACCTGGACCCGCACGCTGCAGGCCGCCAGCGGCACCTGCTCGCTGAGCGGCCAGACGGTGAGCTGCGGCCTCGGCCAGCTCGACGCCACCGGCTCGGCCACGATCACCATCCCCGTGCGCTTCACCAGTTTCCCGGCCGGAGGCTCGGCGACCAACACCGCCACCATCGACACCGACCCGGCCAAGACCGGTGGCATCGACACCCCCGGCGGCAACAACACCGGCAGCGCCAACGTCACCGTGCAGCGCAGCTCGCTCGCCGGCACCGTGTTCGAGGACCGCGACCGCAGCGGCGCCAACGCCGGCACGCCGCAAGGCGCCGGCGCGGAGCCGCGCATCGCCGGCGTGACCATCACCCTGACGGGCACCGACGCCTATGGCAACGCCGTCAGCCGCAGCACCACCACCGATGCCAGCGGCAACTACCTCTTCAACAACCTCGCGCCTTCCAACGGCAGCGGCTACACGCTCACGCAGACCCAACCCGCAGGCTTCGACAACAGCCCGGCCGCCGTGCCCACGAGCGGCGGCAGCGAGCCGAGCCTGGGCGGCAGCTACGCGGCTGGCGGCACGGCCGGCAACAGCAGCCATGCCGGCGTGGTGGTGGGCCCCTCGGCCAGCGGCACGCGCTACAACTTCCCCGAGCTGCGCCGGCCGAACCTGGGCGGCTTCGTCTACATCGACCTCAACGCCAACGGCGTGCGCAATGCCGGCACGGACACGCCGATCAGCGGCGCCACCGTGCGCCTGCTCGACGCCGGCACCGGCGCCTTCGTCGCCACCACCACCAGTGCCGCCGATGGCAGCTACAGCTTCGGCAACCTCGATCCGCTGCGGAGCTACACGCTCGAGGAGCCGCTGCCGGCCGCGCCCGCGGGCCTGGCGAACGGGCCGGTGAACCCGGGCCTGGTCGGCGGGGCGGCCTGCGCCGCGGGTTGCACCGCGCAGCCGGACACGCCCGCGGCGGGCACCGACCGCATCGCGGCCATCGACCTCTCCAGCGGCGCCGATGGCAGTGCCTTCAACTTCGGCGAGCTGCTGCAGACCTTCATCAGCGGCACCGTCTACCTCGACCGCAACGGCAACGGCACGCTCGACAGCGAGCCCACCGACGGCCGCCTGGCCGGTGTCACGATCCGCCTCGTGCAAGGCGCGAGCTGCGCCGCCGGCACCGTGCTGCAGACCACCACCACCGACGCCGGCGGCAACTACGCCTTCAACAACGTGGTCGCCGGCGGCAGCTACCTGGTGTGCGAGAGCCAGCCCGCGGGCTACGCCCAAGGCAGCGACAACCCGGGCACCGGTGGCGCAGGCGCCGGTGCCAACACCATCGCGATCGGCAGCCTGCCGGGCACCGGCAGCGGCAGCAACCACTTCGGCGAACGCGGCGCCTCGATCGCGGGCTCGGTGTTCGTCGACTTTTCGCCGACGACCCCCGCCAACACCGACAACGGCAGCCGCGACGCGGGCGAAACCGGGATCGCTGGCGTGCCGGTCACGCTCAGCGGCCGCGACATCAACGGCAACCCGGTGGCGCTGAGCACCACCACCGACGCCGGCGGCAACTACAGCTTCGGTGACCTCCTGCAGAGCGACGCCACCGGCTACACGGTGACCGAAGGCACGATCCCCGCCAACGCCGGCAGCTTCAACGACGGCCAGGACCGCGCCGGCAGCGCCGGCGGCAGCACGCTGGTGAACGACAGCATCGGCGCCATCGCGCTGCCCGCCGGCACCGCGGCCACCGGCTACACCTTCGGCGAGCTGCCGATCGCGCCCATCAGCGGCACCGTGTACATCGACCGCGACCGCGACAACACGCTCGACCCCACGCCCACCGACGGCCGCATCGCGGGCGTGACGCTCACGCTCGTGCTCGGCAGCTCGTGCAGCGGAACCGTGGTGGCCACCACCAGCACCGACGCCAGCGGCAACTACACCTTCAGCGGCGCCTCGGCGGGCCTGACCTACACGGTCTGCCAGACCCAGCCTGCAGGCTTTGCCGACGGCACCGGCACCGCCCTCACCATCACCAACCTGCAGGCCGGCGGCTCGGCGGGCAACCACTTCGGCGAGCGCGTCGGCTCGCTGGCGGGCGGTGTGTATCTCGACGCCAACAACGACGGCACGCGCCAGGGCGGCGACACCGGCATCCCGGGCGTGACCCTCACGCTGACCGGCACCGACGCAGCCGGCAACGCCGTGAACCGCAGCACCACCACCGACGCTGCCGGCAACTGGCGCTTCGACGACCTGCTCGCGGCAGGCCCGGGCGGCTACACCGTCACCGAGCAGGCGGCGCAGCCGGTGGTGGGGGGCGTGGCCACGCTCGACGGCCGCACCAGCGCAGGCAGCACCGGTGGCACGGCCACCGCGGTGGGCAGCGCGCCGAGCGCCGTGGCCGCCATTCCGTTGGCGGCTGGCGCCGACAGCACGAACCACCAGTTCGGCGAGATCCTGCCGGTTGCGCTGAGCGGCACGGTCTTCATCGACATCGACAACGACGGCACGCAGGACCCGCCGGGCGATGCAGGCCTGGCGGGCGTTGCACTCGTGATCACGGGCACCGACGACACCGGTGCGCCGGTCACGCGCAACATCACCACCGCGGCCGATGGCACCTACAGCATGCCCGACCTGCGCCCCGGCACCTACACCGTCACCGAACCGACGCAACCGGCAGGCACCACCGATGGCCGCACCGTGCCCGGCAGCGCGGGCGGCACCGCCACTGCACCCGGCGCCACACCGAGCGCGATCAGCGGCATCGTGCTGACCACCCCGGGCGCGAGCAGCAGCGGCAACAACTTCGCCGAGATCCCTAACACCAGCGCCCTCTCGGGCCGGGTGTGGCTCGACGCCGACAACAGCGGTGCCATCGATGGCGCCGAGGCCGGTATCGCGGGCGTGACGATCGAATTGACCGGCACCGATGCGGCCGGCCGCCCGGTCAGCCGCAGCACCAGCACCGACGCGCAGGGCAACTGGAGTTTCGACAACTTGGCTCCCGGCACTTACACCGTGCGCGAGCCCAGCCAGCCGGCCGGTACCGTGAACGGCAGCACCGTGCCCGGCACACGCGGCGGCACGGCCACCCCGCCGGCCGCCACGCCCAGCGCCATCAGCGGCATCACGCTCGGTGTGGGCGAGACCTCCACCGGCAACCAGTTCGGCGAGGTGCCAGCCAGCCGCATTGCCGGCACCGTCTATGCCGACAACAACAACAACGGCGGCATCGACGGCGGCGAGGGCGGCCTGGGCGGCGTCACGCTGGTGCTCACCGGCACCGACGATCTCGGCAACCCGGTCAGCGTCACCGTGATCACCGGTGCGGACGGCAGCTACAGCTTCGACAACCTGCGCCCCGGCACCTACACCGTCACGCAGCCCACGCAGCCCGCGGGCACGGTGAACGGCATCACCTCGCCCGGCAGCCAGGGTGGCACGGCCAGCGGCCCGGGGGCTGGGCCGTCGGTCATCGGCGGCATCGTGCTTCCGCCCGGCGGCGTGGCCATCGGCAACAACTTCGGCGAGCTCGCCAACTCGCCCGACCTGCGGGTGAGCAAGTCGCTCGTGGGCACGCGCTTTACCGTCGGCTTCCCGGGCGGCTACACGATCGCCGTGCGCAACACCGGCGAGATCGCCACCAGCGGCAGCTACAGCGTGAGCGACCGCCTGCCGCCCGGCCTCACGCTCGCCGCCACACCCTCGGGCAACGGCTGGGTCTGCGTGGGCGGCGCTGGCGCCTCGGCCTTCACCTGCACCAGCAGCACCGTGATCGCCGCGCAGGCCACGGCCGCCGACACGCTCAGCGCGCAAGTCATGGTGGCGTCCGCGGCCGCAGCCAGCGGCTCGGTGAACAACGCGGTGCTGGTCGAAGGCGGCGGCGAGATCCCGGCCCGCGGCCCGAGCGCCGCCGAGCGCGACGCCTTCGCCAACAACCCGGCCGCCCTGCCGGTGTGCGGCAGCGTGGCCACCGACAACGCCTGCCGTGCCCCCACGCCCGTGCAGCTGGCCGCCGCCATCTCCGGCAGCGTGTGGCACGACACGGGCAGCAGCTCGCGCCTGCTCGAAGACGCCGACCGCCGCCTGCAGGGCTGGCAGGTGGAGGTCGTCGACCCCGCCACGGGCGCCGTGGTCGGGCGGGCCACCACCGGCAGCGACGGCAGCTACCGCATCCCCGATCTGTTGCCGGGAGCGCCGCTCCAGGTGCGCTTCCGCGAGCCGGGCTCCGGCGTCGTGTTCGGCTACCCGGTCAACGGCCACGCGGCGCCCGGCAGCAGCGGCGTGCCCTGCCTGGCCAACCCGGCGGCCGGGCAGGCGAGCAGCTGTCCCGGCACGGGCGCCGAGCCGTTCCTGAGCGTCGTGCTGGCGCCGGGGCAGGAGCTGCAGGAGCAGAGCCTGCCGGTGGACCCGAGCGGCGTGGTCTACGACTCGGGCCTGCGCCAGCCGGTGCCGGGCTCGGTCGTCACGCTCTCGCCCGGCGGCGTGTGCCCGGCCTGGAACCCGGCGGCCCAGCTCGTGGGCGCGGGCTCCGGTGGCTACACCATCAACGGCGGCAGCGTCTCGATGACGGTGGGTGCCGACGGCTTCTACCAGTACCTGTTCGCGCCCACGGCGCCGGCCAACTGCACCTGGCAGCTGGCGGTCACGCCGCCCGCGGGCTACAGCTTCCAGAGCACGGCCATCCCGCCCACGGCCGGCCCGTTTGCGCCTGGCGGTGGGCCGGGCTCGGTGGTGCGCGTGCAGCCACAGCCGGGGGCACCCACGGGTGCCGTCGGCCCGGCCACCACCTACTACCTCGGCTTCGTCACCGGCTCGGGCGGGCCGAACATCCTGCACAACCACATCCCGCTCGACCCGCAGCTGCCCACCGCCATCAGCCTGGCCAAGACCGGCGACAAGGCGCAGGCCGAAGTCGGCGACAGCATCCGATACACGATCACCGTGCGGGTGAGCGCGGGTGCGCGGCCGCGGCAGACCACGGTGGTCGACCGGCTGCCGGCCGGTTTCACCTTCATCCGTGGCACGGCCATGGTGGGCGATGTGCCCATCGCCGATCCGGCCGGCGGCCTGGGGCCCACGCTCGTGTTCAACCTCGGCCCGATGCCCGGCAGCAACGAGCTGGTGCTGCGCTACCGCGTGCGTGTGGGCACCGGCGCGATGCAGGGCGATGGCATCAACCGTGCGCGCGGCCATGCCTGCGGCGCGCCCGCCGGCTGCGCCGATGCGGGCGGCACGCCGCTGGCCGGCAGCGTGGCCACCAACGAAGCCGCGTTCCGCGTGCGTGTGAGTGGCGGTGTCTTCACCACCGACGCCTGCGTCGCCGGCAAGGTCTTCGTGGACTGCAACAACAACCACGTGCAGGACCGCGAGGAACTCGGCATCCCCGGCGTGCGGCTGCTGATGCACGACGGCACCACGCTGGTGTCGGACAGCGAGGGCAAGTACAGCGTCTGCGGCGTGCAGCCCCGCAGCGGCGTGCTGAAGGTCGACCCGATCACGCTGCCGCGAGGCAGCCGGCTCACCACCAGCAGCAACCGCAACCTGGGTGACGCCGGCAGCCTGTGGCTCGACCTCAAGAACGGCGAACTGCATCGCGCGGACTTCATCGAAGGCAGCTGCAGCAACACCGTGCTCGAGCAGGTGAAGGCACGCCGCGCGCAAGGCGAGGTGCGTGCCCCCGAAAGCGAGAAGAAGGGCGGCCCCGCGCTGCGCTTCGACAGCAAGGCGCATGGCCGGAGCACGACCACCTCGCCGCAGCAGGGCACCGATGGCGCGAACCAGCAGGCACCCCAGCCGCGCAAGCCCGTGGCGCCGCCGGGCGGACCAGCTGAAGACGAGACCCACGTGCCTTCACAGGCTTTGCCGATGAACCGCCCGCCGCCCAAAGGCCGCGACAGCGGCACCGCGCCCAACGCGGAAGGGGGTGCACGGTGAAACGCGCCTTCTTCCTGCTTGGCATGGTGTCGCTGGCGGTGCAGGCACAGACGCAGCCACCCCCCGGCACGCCGAGCGACGTGCGCTACACGGCGCCCACGGCCGGTGATGCCACGCTGCACCCGAAGCAGCCCGGGCTCGACGCGGAGAAGCCGCGCCTGTTCCGGGGCGAGCAGTCGGGCGTGGGCTACGCGGCCCATGCCGCCGTCGCCCGCATCGTCGTCGAGGTCGATCGCAATGCGGTGCCGGCCGACGGGCAGTCCCCCGTCAAGCTCGTGCTGCGCCTGTTCGACAAGGCCGGTGCGCCGATCAAGGGCACCAGCTTCGCCACGCTGGAACACAGCGGCGGCCGTGTGCTGCTGCCCGGCGCACGCACCGACGAGTTCGGCCCGCGCCGGCAGGACGCCGACAAGGCCACGCCGGGTGTGCAGCTCAAGGTGGAGGACGGCGTCGCCGAGTTCACGCTGCTGGCCCCTGCCGAGGCGCAGGACGTGCGTGTGCGCGTCAGCGCCGGCAACGAAGAAGCCAGCGGCACGATCAGCTTCGTGCCCGATCTGCGGCCGATGGTGGCCGCCGGCCTGCTCGAAGGCATCGTCAACCTGCGCAACAAGGCCGTCATCACACCGGCCCGTCGGAGCGACGGCTTCGAGCAGGAGCTGCAACGCTGGAGCCGCGACTTCGACGGCGGCAAGGGCACGGCCGCCGGCCGCGCCGCGTTCTACCTCAAGGGAACGATCCGCGGCGACCTGCTGCTCACGGCCGCCTACGACAGCGACAAGGACACCCGCGCCCGCCTGCTGCGCGACGTGCGCCCCGACGAGCTCTACCCGGTGTTCGGCGACGCCTCGCTGCGCAGCTTCGACGCCCGCAGCGCCGAGCGGCTGTACGTGCGGCTGGACAAGGGCAAGAGCTACGCGCTGTACGGCGACTTCGTCACCGGCGACGGCTTCACCCAGCCGATCGGGCAGGGCGCCGTGGCGAGCCTGAAGCAGCGCAGCCTGGGCAACTACAACCGCAGCGCCAGCGGCCTGCGCGTGCACCACGAGCAGGGTGGCTTCACCGGCAGCGTGTTCGTCTTCCGCGACACGCTGCGCCAGGTGGTCGAAGAGATCGCCAGCCAGGGCTCGGGCCCCTACGGCCTGCGCAACAGCGGTGCGCTCGAAGGCAGCGAGAAGCTCGAGGTGCTGGTGCGTGACCGCACGCAGCCCTCGCGCATCGTCAGCGTGCGCGCGCTGGTGCGGCTGGTGGACTACAGCTTCGAGCCGTTCTCGGGCCGCATCCTGCTCACGGGCTTCCTGCCCGCGGTGGACGAGAACCTGAACCCGGTGTCGCTGCGCATCACCTACGAGCTCGACCAGGGCGGAGACCCGTTCTGGGTGGGTGGTGCCGATGCGCAGTGGCGCGTGAGCGAGGCCGTGGAGGTCGGGGGCTCCGCGGTGCAGGACCGCAACGCGCTCGCTCCCTACGAACTGCTGAGTGCCAACGGCACGCTCAGGCTCGGCGAGCGCACCGCGGTGATCGTGGAAGGCGCGCAGAGCACCAGCACAGTCAACACCAATCCCACGAACCAGACCAGCACCCCGGCCTTGGCCGGGCGCAGCGGCGAGGTGCAGGGCCGGGCTGCCCGCATCGAGATCGCGCACGAGGGCGAGCGCACCGAGGCGCGGCTCTTCGCCGGCCGCAGCTCGACGTTGTTCAACAACCCGGCCGCGCCGCTGGCCGGCGGGCGCGACGAGCTGTTCGCGCGTGGCGCCCTCAAGCTCGGTGAGGGCCTGAAGCTGTTCGCCGAAGGCTCGCGCAGCGAAGACCGCAACACCGGCGGCGGCCAGCGCAGCGGCGCTGCGCTGGGCCTGCGCTGGCAGGCGCTGGAGCGGCTCACGCTGGAAGGCAGCCTGCGTCGCGCCGAAGAAACCATCGGCACCCAGGCCAACGGCACGCTGAGCTGGCCCTACGACAACACCGGCGGCCTCACGGGCAGCATCGCCAGCGGCTCTGGCGGCGGGCTGCTGGGCTACGGCAACCAGGTGCTCGACCCTGCCACGGGCCTGCCCGTGATCCAGCAGACGGCATTGCCGGCGGCGGCGAGCAGCCTGCCGGTGGGCACACGGCTGCAGAGCAGCACCGTGCGCCTCGGTGCGGGCTGGCGTGCCACCGAACGCGTGAACCTGGGCGCCGAGGTTGAGACCGATGTCTCCGGCGACGACCGGCGCCGTGTCGCGCTCGGTGGCGACGTGGCGGTGGCCGAACGCACACGCCTGTACGGCCGCTGGGAGCGTCAGAGCGGCTGGGTGCAGCTCGGCGGCGTGTCCGACACCGGCCGCAGCGCCGGGGTGTGGGCCTTCGGCGTCGACACGAGCTACCTCCCCGACACGCAGCTCTTCAGCGAGTACCGCCTGCGCGACGCGGTCTCGGGCCGCGACCTGCAGCTCGCCAGCGGCGTGCGCAACCTGTGGAACGTGAGCGAAGGCTGGCGCATCAACACGGCGCTCGAGAACCTGCGCGTCGTCAGTGGCAGCACGGCCCCCGTGCGCGCCGCGAGCATCGGCCTGGACTGGACCACCCACGCGCTGTGGCGCGGCAGCGGCCGGCTCGAGCTGCGCCGCAGCGGCGACCGGGCCGACACACCCGACAACGATCGCTTCACCACCACGCTGGCGCAGGGCCTGCTCGCGCGCAAGCTCGATCGCGACTGGACGCTGCTCGCGCGCAACCACCACCTGCGCACCCGCTACGCCGCCCGGGGCGACGTGGAGCAGGACCGTGCGCAACTGGGCCTGGCCTGGCGCGACACCGACACCAACCGCGGCAACGCCCTCGCGAAGCTCGAACACAGGACCGAGCGTGACGCCAGCAACCCGCTCGTCGGCGAGTTGTCCAGCCGTGCCTGGATCACCTCGCTGCACGGTGACTGGCACCCGGCACGCCCCTGGTGGCTCACCGGCCGCGTGGCCGGCAAGTGGCAGAGCGATCGCTTCGAGAATGGCGTGGGCAGCCGCTTCAAGGCCGCGCTGCTCAGCGGCCGCGTGGTGTGGGACGTGACCGAGCACTGGGACCTGAGCCTGCTCGCGGCCACGCAGTTCGGCCAGGGCGGCGCGCGCCAGTACGCGTTCGGTGCCGAGGCCGGCTACCTGCTGCAGCAGAACCTGTGGCTGTCGGCGGGTTTCAACGCCACCGGCTTCGCCGGTGATGCCGATCTGGCCGGCTACGAGTACACGCGGCGTGGCGCCTACCTGCGGCTGCGCTTCAAGTTCGACGAAAACCTCTTCAAGGGCGCCGACCGCGAGGTCAACAGGAGCCTCGACCGATGAACGCGATCCAAGCCAACGTCTTCCTCCTGGCCCTGGCCGCGACCACGGCCGTGCCTGCCCAGCAGACGCAGCTGCAGCCGCAGGCGCAGCGCATCAGCGACGGCGCCATCCAGGCCGACATGCAGGCCTACGAGAAGCTGCAGGGGCGCATCAAGGGCCTCAACGACCGCGGCCGCCCCGTGCGCGACTACCACCTGAGCAAGGCCCAGTGCTGGCTCGACGTGAGCTTCCACGAGTACACCCGCAACGACCGCAGCGCCTTCCCGCAGGAGGCGATGACGGAAAGCGAGAAGCTCATCGCCGGCATGGAGCAGGGGGCCAACCCCCTGCCGATGGACACGCCGCTGGTCAACGGCGCGGCACGCCTGCGCCCCGACCTGTGGGATCGCCTGCTCGGCCTGCGCGGCCACGCCGGCTGGCGCTGCGCGGCACAGAAGGCGGCCTGTGCCGAGATCGAGCTCGTGCACGCCGGCAACGAGTTCAACCAGCAGCAGTGGCGGCATGCCAAGCCCTACGTGCAGATCGCCGAAGACCTGATGGACGAGGCGCAGGCGCTGGCCGAGGCCTGCAACCCGCCGCTGCCCCCGCCACCGCCCCCGGTGGTGCCGCCGCCGGCACCCGCCCTGCCACCGGCCCCGCCGGCGATCGTGCTGGCGGCCCCGCCCAAGCCGATGGAGCAGCAGCTGCAGCTGTCGGCCGGTGTGCTCTTCAACTTCGACCGCCACGACGCGAAGAACATGCGCCCGTTCTCGGTCGTGCAGCTCGAGGAGCTGGTGCGCCGGATCAAGGCCGAGCGTCTGGTCGTCGGCAGCATCAAGCTCAGCGGCCATGCCGACCGGCTCAACAGCACCGGCCAGAGCGACTACAACCAGCGCCTGTCGGAAAGGCGCGTGGCCACCGTCAAGGCCGAGCTGGTGAAGCTGGGCATCGACGCGGCCCTGATCAGCACCGCGGCTTCGGGTGACCAGCAGCAGATCACCGGCTGCGAGCAGCGCTTCAAGGGCCGGGCCGACCTGCAGGAGTGCCTGCTGCCGAACCGGCGCGTGGAGGTGGTGATCGACGCACGGCGGCCGTAAGGCCCACCGGGGCGACCGGCGCTCAGTCGGCGTCGATCTCGCGCAGCAGACGTGCGGTGGCGTCGGGCGCCAGGTGCAGCAGGGTCGCCACCTCGGCGATGTCGTCGGGCAGCGCCGCGTTGTCCCAGCCCTGGGCGCTGTGGCGGGCGACGCGGATCGCCAGCATCACGTTGCGCAGCTGAAGGCTGCTCTGCTGGGCGTGGTCGTCGGTGAGGCGCACCAGCATCGAGGGCAGCCGCCAGGCCTGCATCAGGTGGTGCTGCAAGTCGGCCAGCTCCACGTTGAGCAGCGCGCGCTGCGCGGTGGCGGAGCGCAACGTGGGGTCGGCCACCTGCGCCTGCCGGATCTGCAGCGCCAGGCTCGGTGCGTGCAGCCACAGCAGCAGCTCGGCGAAGTCGTGCAGCAGCGCGGCCTCGTGGATGAGGGGCGCGTCGTGGTCCATGCGGTGGACCGCAAAGCCGATGGCGAAGCGTGCCGCGCGGTGCGAACGCTGCAGCACCTGATCGAAGCCTTCGAGCGCCTCGGGCCAGGGGGCCAGGCGTTCTTCGGCCACTTCCAGGCCCTCGGGGGGGGCAAAGGCGCGGAAGAAGGGCGGGATGCCCAGCATCACCAGCGCTTCGGTCACGGTCTCGACCTCGCTGCCTTCGCGGCCCCGGCGCAGGTGTGCCACATGGGCCAGCAGCTTGAGCGTGAGCAGCGGATCCTGGTTCACCGTCTCGGCGAGCAGGTGGGCATCGACGGCGTCTTCGTTCTCGCGCAGTTCCGCCAGCGCGGCGGCGGTGCTCGCCAGCACGGGCAGGCGGCGGTGGTCGAACAGGGCCGCCCAGCCGGCCACATCGCGGGGCGCGCGCTCGATGAAGCTCGGTTCGGGCATGGACGGATGGCGGTTGCTTCGGGGGCAACCGGGATATCGGCCGCCCCCGGGGCCGGCTTGAGCCGGCCGCGCTTCAGGGGCGCAGGCGCAGCATGAGGCCTTCGCGTGCGTCGGCGCGGCCCTGCAGCAGCACCAGGTAGGCGTCGACCACCGCGGTGCTGCCTTCGCGGTTCACGATCTGCAGCCAGGGTTCGCGCGCATCGGACACCTGCACGATGAAGGCTGCCCAGGCGGCACCCAGGCGCTGGTTGAAGGCCTCGGCGCCCCAGCCCTCGGGCGGCGGCGCGCTGCGCTTCTTGATCTGTGCCGGCGCGAAAAACAGGGTTGGCCGCGGCCCGGGCAGGCCGGCGCCCGAGCCCAGCGCCTGCCAATGGGTGCCGCCGATCGAGCTGCTGTGCATCAGGGTGCCGTCGAAGTGGCCGTGGAGCTCGCGCCGCAGCGGCGCGTCGCCCGAGAAGTCGACGTACACGGTGGGCACGGCGGCGGCCAGGCTGTCGATGTCGTCGTAGCGCAGCACCACGTCGTAGCAGCCCAGGCTCTGCGCGAAGGCCTGGTTGCCGGCCGAGGTGAGGCCCACGGTGCGTGGCGCACCGGGCTGGCCGCGCCGCTGCGCGAGGCAGAAGGCGGTGCCGTAGGCGGTCTTGCTCGAGGCGCTGGACAGCAGCAGCTGGCGTGCGCCGAAGAAATCGTTGTCGGCCAGGAAGTCGTCGATCAGGAAGCTGGTGACGAAGAGCGGGCGCAGCACGGCCTGAAGGCCCTCGAGCCCGGGCTTCCAGCCCGGGTCGGCATCGGTGAAGGCGTACTGCTGGTAGGCGCCGGCCAGCTCCGCGCGGTGCGGCGCGGCGTCGACGAAGCCGCCGGCCTTCACGCGGCCGGGCGTCACGACCAGGTGCGTGCCGGCCGGGTAGTAGCCCCAGACACGCCGGCCCACGCCCACCCCGTCGCAGCGCGACTCGGTCACGGTGGCGAAGCCCCATACCGGCAGGCAGCCCTCGCCGGCGTCGAGCGCGGGGAAGAACTGCCAGTACTTCATCGCCTCGCCGAAGGCAGCGTAGGTGATGTTGTTGGCGGTGAGTGCGAAGTGGTCGACCGCGAGCCGCGCCTCGCCGTCGCGCAGCGGGCGTGCAGCCGGCGCGTCGGGGTCGGGGCCCAGGCGGGTCTGGTCGAGTTGGCCGCGGCGGATGAACAGGCGCAGGCCGGTGTCGGATGGGGTCATGCGGAGCCTCCAGGTGGCGGCGCAGCATGATGGGGCGTCGCAGGGGTGGCTGTCACCCCTGCGACTGACAGGGAGCCCCCAGGCTCACTGCGTTCGCCACCCCCCGAGGGGGCTCTTGCAGCGGACCGGCAGAGCCGGATCCGCGCAAGGCCTTGATCGGTGACACGGTGGCAAACCTAGAGCCGGCTCACGCCGAGCACATGGCCGACGAGTTGACCATTGACGTACAGCGCGCCTTCGGGGGCGGCTGCATCGCCATGGAACTCGAGCACCGGCTCGGCTTCGGCGGCAGGCGCCTCCACCAGGGCCAGGCGCTCGGCCAGCGCGTCGAGCGCGCGGCTCGCGCCGCGCAGGACGGCCGCCATGAAAGCGCGCGCGCGGCGCTCTTCCGGGGCTTCGGCTTCGAGAGGGAATTCACGGACGTACATGAGAGGTCTCCATGGGGCCGGCCCGGCGCGCTGGTCGCGTGGGTGTCCGGCCGGTGGGGGATTCAGGGGCTCGGTCGCAGGCGGTCGATCTCGCGCTGCAGTTCACGGCGTGCGGTCTGGCGCGGGCTGGAACCCCGGTGGGCTCCGGCGGCGCGGCGCAGGGCGGCGGCCACGAACGGGTTGCGCGGCTTGGGTGCTGTCAGCTTCATGGCGGGGACTCCTTCGTGGCGGTGGTGGACGGAACGGAAGACAAAAGAAAAGGCCCGGGTGCTGGTGCTGCCCGGGCCTGGAGTGGGTGGGGTCCCGCTCTGCTGCGTGGACCTCAACTCACCGGCGCTCCGGGCGGAGCACCATCGACGATCGCGCCCATCAGGGCTTGCAGCACCGACACACCGGCCACACCGGCGGCAGCAGCGCTGCGGCTCGGGCGGACATCGACGGTGTCGGGGCAGAAGACCATGGTTGCGGTGTGAGGGTTGAAGGGCTGCATCGGGAGGCGGCGCCAGAGGCGATGTCTTCTCAGCAGGCTTGCGCAGATGATAAAGAGACAGTTATCTGCGAGCAAGGGGTCTTGCCCCGGGGAAACCCGGAAAACATCCTTCAAGTGTGGGATGCGCCACGGCGGCGCGCCCGCGGGCCCTACTTCTTGCGCTTGAGCGGCGCGACACCCGTCTGCGTGCGCAGCCACAGCGTGTGCGCGTCCTCGGCGGAGGGGCCGCCGCGCTGCGAGGCTGCCAGCGGCGGGGTCGGAGGCGAGGGCGGGCCCGGCGTGGGCGTGAGCACCTCGCCCAGCAGGTCGAGCAGGCGCGTGCGGGCGCGCTGCGGATGGCGCCGGTAGTAGGTGAGCACCAGGCCGACGATGAAACGCTCGTCGTCGTCGCGCGGCTGGGATTCGTCGCGCGGTGTCTCCTCTGCAGGTGCCGGGCCGGCGGCGGTGGCGCCGGCCGCCAGCGGCGTGGCCCCGGCGCCGTGCGGCACGTCCATCCAGCCGCGCGGCTTGTGGCAGAGGACCTCGAACTGCCTCGCCAGGCGCTCACCGATCTGGCGGCTGCGGCTCTTGATCTGGCTCCAGTAACTGGGCTGGATCTGCACCCGCTCGGCAAAACGCCGCTCCAGGCCGCGCAGGGTGGCGGCGTCGGCATGGCGGGCCGTGGCGCGGACGAACTCCTCGAACAGGGCCAGGGCGTTGTCCAATCGCACCTGCGCCGTGTCGAAGGCAGGCTGTTGGGGGCTGGCTTGCATCGACCGCAATGATAAAACCGTGTTCACCCTGATTGCCCACGAGCGAAAGGAGCGCCCATGAAGCTTCTCTGGTGCGGCCTGGCCCTGCTGCCGGCCCTGGCCCTGCCCGCCGCGGCGGCCGAACGGGCGATCGACAAGGAGGTGGTGATCAAGGCCACGCTCGACGAGGCCTGGGCCTCGTGGACCACACGCGAGGGCATCGTCGGCTTCTTCGCGCCCGATGCGCGCATCGAGCCGCGCGTGGGCGGCGCCTTCAGCATCCACATCGACCCCGGCGCGCCGCCCGGGTTGAAGGGCGCCGACGACATGCGCTACCTCGCGCTGCAGCCCAAGAAGATGCTGAGCTTCGACTGGAACGCACCGCCGCACCTGCCCGAGGCACGCGCGCAGCGCACCTTCGTGGTCGTGCGTTTCACGCCGGTGGACGCCACGAGCACACGCGTGACGCTGCACCACACGGGCTGGGGCGAGGGCGGGCAATGGGACCAGGCCTACGCCTACTTCGACCGCGCCTGGGGCAACGTGCTGGCCAACCTGAAGAAGCGCCACGACACCGGCCCCACCGACTGGACGCCCTGGCTCAGGCAGCTCGAGGCCTGGCGCGCGCAGCAGGCAGCGGCTGCCGCCTCTGCTGCTTCCGCCGCCAAGCCCTGAGGATCAGGCCGGCACGGCCAGCCGCACGATGTGGTTGTCCGGCGCCAGCGGCGCCGGCCAGGCCAGCATGCGTGGCTGTTCGCGGGCGTGCCACAGCGCCAGGCCGCGCCCGGCGCTGATCTGCGTGCCGGCGCCGTCGGGCCAGGCCGCCAGGCCACAGGGTTCGGTGACCTGGGCCACAAGCGTGAGCCGCGCTGCATCGCCCGGGTGCCACCACAGCGCGCGGCCCTGCTTCTGCGCGCTGAGCACGAAGCCACCGCCGGGGCCGGCACTGATGTCGCCGGCGTAGCCGCCGGCCTGCGTGTCCTGCACCGGCAGCTGCAGTTGTTCGCCGTCGCAGACGGCCAGCACCGGCGCCGCACTGCGCTCTGCGGGGCTGTCGTGCTCTGCTTGCAGCGCCACGCCCAGCAGCGGCTCGGTGCCGGTGCCCAACGCCAGGTGGCGGATGCTCAGACAGGGGTCGGGCAGCGTCCACTGGCCCAGCAGCCGGCCGCTGGCCATGTCCAGCCGGGCCAGGGAGGGAGCCATGCGCTCGCCCGCCCGCTTGCGGCCGAGCGGGTCGCGCGGGATGCCGCCGTTGGCCAGCCACAGCGTGCCGTCGCCGGCGCGCTGCATCTGGTGCGGGTCGATGCCGTGGCTGGTGAACGTGCCGGTGGGCTCGAGCGTGTCGAGCTGCCGTACGCCGACCCAGCCGGCGCCGGTGGCAGGGTCGGTTTCGGTGGTGAAGATCGTCTGCCGATCTGGCCCCAGTTCGGCGTGGCCGTTGAAGGTGCGCCCGCCCTCCGGCGCCTGCCATGTCCGGGCCACCCGGCCGTCGGCCGCCACGCGCAGCAGCCAGCGGCCGGGCCGGTTGGCGACGATGACGAAGCCCCCGTCGGGCAGCGGCAGCAGGCCATGGGCGCGGCCGGGCAGTGCGAGCTCGGCGGCGATGCCGATGCGGCCCTGTGCCCAATCCACCTCGAGGATGCCGGCGCGGTCGTGCTGGTCCGCGCCGCGCCAGGCCGTGGCCAGGCGCTGCACCGGCAGCGGCTCGCCCGCATGGGCGCGGGCCCAGGGCACGGCCAGCAGCGGTGCGCTGGCCTGCAGGACCGTTCGCCGCCGCATCAGAACCTCGCCACGGTCGTGAACTGCACCGTGCGCGGCTTGCCGGCGATGTAGTGGCCGCGGTAGAGCACGTCGGCGTACAGCTCGTCGGTGACATTGCTGACGTTCAACTTGAACTGCACCGGCCCGGCGTCGTACTCGGCCATCAGGTCGGCCGTGACGAAACGGGGCGCCACGATCGTGCTCTGCTGAGGGGTGTCGCTGCTGCGGGCGTTGAGGCCGCCGCCGAAGCGGAACTTCGGGGTCAGCTGGTAGGTGGTCCAGACCGTGCCCGAGTGGCGCGGCGTGAGCCCAGGCCGCTGGCCCACGGTCTCGCCGGTGAGCGTGGTGCCGTTCACCGACGAGGCCTTGTCGACCTCGGCGTCCGGGATGAAGGCGTAGCTGCCGAACACCTCCCACTTCGGCGTGAGGCGGCCGGCGATGTCGATCTCGATGCCGGCCGCATGGCGCTGCCCCGACAGCACGTAGTTGGTGGGGCTCACCGATTCTTCGTCTCGGTTGCGCTCGTTGGTCTTGGTCGCGTGGAACAGTGCCAGGCGCAGCGTGGCGTTGCCCGTTGCGTTGTCGAGCTTGGCCCCGAGCTCGAAGTTGCGGCTCTTCTCGGGCGGTGTGTTGCTGCCCGGCGCGTCGAACTGGTAGGCGTCGCCCGAGGTGTTGAAGCTGGTGCCGTAGCTGAAGTGGAAGCTCGCCAGCGGTGTGGGCTGGAACAAGACGCCGGCGCGCTGGCTCCACAGCGCGTCGGCACGCCCACGGTCGCCGGTGAGCGTGCCGAAGTTCGCCGCCGCCGTGCTGTAGGTGCGGTAGCGGCCCTCGAAACGGTCCCAGCGTGTGGCCAGCAGCAGCTTCCAGGCCGGCGCGAACTGCACCAGGTCCTGCACGTAGGCGCCCAGGGCTTCGGATTCGAAGTCGCGGTTCTTGTTGATCACGCGCAGCGACTCGTCGACCCAGCCGCTGCCGCGCGTCTGCGCCGCGGTCACCGTGGGCTTGATCAGCGCGCCGCTGGCGGGGTTGGCGGCCGCAAAGCCCACGAACTTGTCCTGGGTGAAGTCCACGCCCGTCTGCAGCGAGTGCTTCATGCCGAAGGCGCTGAAGGCCGTGTCGTAGTCGCTCTGGAAGGTGATCGAGTCCAGGTCCTGGATCTTCGCGTGCACACCCGCGCCGCCCGAGCGCTGGAACACGGTGTTCGGGCCGAAGTTGTCCTGCGTGACGGCCACACCGCCGGGCTGCAGCGCCGCGGCCGCGAAGCGCACGGCGCTCGCGCGCTGGTCACGGGTGTACTGGCCCAGTCGCAGCGTGGTGCGCCACTCGCTGCGATCGGCGAAGCGGCGGATGACCTGCGCCGTCTGCATGTCGGCCGTACCCTTGCTCACGTCGCTGAAGAGGCCGTAGTACGCGCGCGGCTCCACAGGCAGCATCTGCCCCTGCAGCCAGGGCAGGCCGTAGTGGATGCCGTTGTTGTTCTCGAGGTGGTACAGGCTCACCAGGAACTCGTGGCGGGTGCCGATGCCCCAGCGGAAGCTGGGTGCGACACCCACCTTGTCGATCTTGGCGCCGTGGTTCACGGCCTTGTTGGCCATGGCGTTGACGCGGAAGGCCGCGTTGTCGCCGGTGCGCACGTTGACGTCGGCCGTGCCGCGCACGTAGCTGCCGCTGCCGAGCGTCAGGGCCACCTCGCTCGGCTGGTACAGCGTGGGCAGCTTGCTCACCTGGTTGACCGCACCGCCGGTGGAGCCGCGGCCGAAGAGCATGCTGGCGCTGCCACGCAGCACCTCCAGGCGATCCCAGTTGAAGGTGTCGCGCTCGTAGAAGGCCGGGTCGCGCAGGCCGTCGACGAAGATGTCGCCGGTGGCCTGCAGCGAGAAACCGCGCAGGCGGATGTCCTCCTCGCCGCCCTCGGCGGCGAGGAAGCTGATGCCGGCGGTGTTCTTCAGCGTGTCCTTCAGCGTGTCGAGGTTGCGGTCGTCGATGAGCCGCTCGGTGACGACGGTGACGCTCTGTGGCACGTCGCGCAGCTCCCGGTTGCCCTTGCCGATGCGCGTGGTGGTGGCCTGCACGGTCTCCTTGCCGCTGGGCTCGGCGGCCACCTTGGCGCGCACCACGGGCAGGGTGTTGTCGGGCGCGGGTGCGTTCTGCGCCAGGCCAGGGCCCGCCGACAGGGCGAGCAGGCAGGCGGTGGTGATGCGGTGGTGTCGTGTCATGGCTTCTCGGGTGCTCACTCGGCGGGGTACTCGATGGGGGCGATCACTTCGACCTCGACGGTGCGGCCGTCGACGGTGTGCGGCCGGAAGCGGGCCTGGCGCATGGCCCACAGCGCCTGCTCGTCCAGGCGGGCGTGGCCGGAGCTGCGGTGCAGCCTCACCTGTGCCGGCTGGCCGTTGACGTCGACGACCACACGCAGCCAGACCGTGCCGTGCTCGCCGGCGCGCCGCGAGGCGCGTGGCACCCCGGCGGGCGGCTCGGTCAGGTAGCGCACGGCACGGGCGTCGAGCAGCGGGCGTGCGGGCGGCGGTGGGGCCGGGGCTGGAGGGGCCGGCAGCAC